>Ga0209382_10013488_pt1 | contig 10050 bp, 6 predicted proteins | sample SoiMetdeltSBSDD5_FD_187599 | JGI IMG/M metagenome (GOLD analysis project Ga0209382, IMG submission 187599) | Bulk soil microbial communities from a Populus tree surrounding site in Tennessee, USA - Soil MetaG P. deltoides SBSDD5 (SPAdes) (version 2) | ecosystem: Environmental > Terrestrial >...
CGTTCGGTCCCGGCACAGCGCTGCCCGCGACGAGCGTGATCGTGTAGCCACTCTTGACCGACGGGTCCGCTGCAAGGTCAGGCGAGATGAAGCCCACCGATCCGCCAGGGCAGGCGGTTGCGAGCACCGACAACTGCACCGCGTAGCCGCCCGTCGTCGCGGACGCCGCAAAAGCGGCCTCGGCGCTGTTCACTGCACGGAGCGATCCGATGGCTGACGACTCGTTTCCTGCCATCCGTGCCCGCAGCAGCATCGGGAGCGCCATGGCTGAAACAATTCCGATGATGGCCACCGCCGACAATAGTTCTATCAATGAGAATCCGCGTGCGTCGTGACGCGCCCGCGCAGTCCGCCTCGCCATACGTTCCTCCGTTCGACTGGCTCGGGCGCCTTCGACAAAGCTCAGTCAATGCCTTCGACAAGCTCAGGCCAGGCAAAAAAAAAGGATGCCCGCGCAGCCGGGCATCCTTTTTTCTGGTCTTGCGAGGTGCTTACTGGAGCGGCGAGCCGCCGGTCTCTGGCGGAGCGCCACCGGTCGCGTCGGCCACGAAGTAGAGCGTGCCGTGCGCTGCAGTCGAGAACCCGCGGACGCCCGTGTTGCCAACGCCCACCGGAACCGCCGTCGCGTAGTACCCCGTGCGGCTCTGCACCGTGCCGCCGCAATCGAGCGTCACGTCCGCAGGCGTTCCAACCGTGCTGTCCGCCAGCGCGATCGTGTAGCCGCTCTTGATGGAGGGGTCGGCCGCGAGGTCAGGCGAAATGAACCCCTGCGAAGAACCCGGGCAGGGCGTTGACAGCACGCCAAGCGTAATCGCATACCCGCCGCCACCCGCCGACGCTGAATACGCCGCTTCCGCGCTGTTCACCGCGCGAAGCGAACCGATAGCCGACGACTCGTTGCCCGACATGCGGGCGCGGAGCAGACCCGGAACGGCGATCGCCGCGATGATGCCGATGATCGCCACGACGATCAGCAGCTCGATAAGCGTGAAACCCTTCTGGTTACGAACCTTCATGACACTCTCCCTCGGAAAATTCAATTGGCCGCTTGAGCGATATGTCGGACTCGACTTGGCCATAAGCCCAGCGGCCGACGAGCTTCCGTTGAGCAACGGAAGTGCCACCCTCTTCCTTCAGACGGGTGTATCGGCTAAACAGCCTTATCTCAAGAGGTTATCTAGGATGGCGTCTTACGGGGCGGAGCATCCAGACATGCCAATTTTCGGCTCCCTGACAATTTCTGTCAACCGGCGCCGGCAGGAATTGTCGATACACCCTAATACATATATTACCCGTAAGTTGTACTAGGGTAAGCCTTACCCCGGCTTGCCGTAGTCGTAGCTCGTAGCTCGAAGATCCACGGTGGCTTTCCGAAGCGACGAGCGACGAGCCACGAACGACGGCAAGAATTATTTGAGATTGTATTTCTTCATGTAATACCGGAACGACCGGAAGCTCATGCCGAGGAGCTCGGCGGCCTTGACCTTGACACCGCCTGCGCGGCGGAGGGCTTCGGCGATGTACTCCCGCTCGATGTGCTGGACGTGCTGTTCCAGGTCGATTCCCCCTTCGGGGAAACCTTCGCCTGGCTGCACGTTCACCGGGAGCTGGATGGGCGCGGTCTCGCGGACCTGCTCGGGCAGGCTCTCCGCAAGGATCTTCGGCGTGCGCTCGAGCGCCACGGCCCGTTCGACGGCGTTTTCGAGTTCTCGGATGTTGCCCGGCCACGGGTAGGCTTTCAAACAGGCCAACGCGTCGCCCGAGATGCCGTTGATCCCCTTCCCCATCTGCTCGGCGAACCGGGTGACGAAGTGCTCCGCGAGGAACGGGATGTCCTCGACGCGTTCGCGCAGGGCAGGCAAACGCATGGGGATGACGTTGATCCGGTAGAAGAGATCCTCGCGGAACTCGCCCGCGGCCACCATCTTCGACAAATCGCGGTTGGTGGCGGCGATGACCCTGATGTCCGCTTCGACCTCCTCGGTCCCTCCAAGCCGCCTGAAACGCCGCTCTTGGAGCACGCGCAACAGCTTGACCTGAACGAGCGGGCTCATCTCGCCGATCTCGTCGAGGAAGATCGTGCCCTTTTCGGCGACTTCGATCAGCCCTTTCTTGTTCGTGTCGGCGCCTGTGAACGCGCCCCGCATGTGGCCGAACAATTCCGAATCGAGCAGCGTCTCGGACAACGCGCCGCAGTTCACCGCGACGAACGGTTTGTCTTTGCGCAGCGAATGGAAATGGATGGCCCGCGCCACCAGTTCCTTGCCAGTGCCCGATTCGCCGGTAATCAGCACCGTGCTGCTCGTGGGAGCAATCGTCTCGATCAGCTGGAACACCGCGAGCATCGGCTCGCTGCGCCCGATAATGTTGGAGAACGAATGCGCCGTCTGGAGGGCGCGCTTCAGCAGCACGTTCTCTCGCTGCAGCTGGCGGCGCTCCATCTCTTTTCGGACACGCAGCCTGACTTCGTTGGCGGCGCCGGGCGACTTGTGCACGTAGTCGGCCGCGCCAAGGCGCAGGGCCTCGACAGCGGTGTCGGTCGACGCGAACGCCGTCATCACGATGCTGATGATCTCGGGGTCGATCTTCTTGGCTTCCCTGAGCACGTCCACGCCGCTCATCTGCGGCATGCGGATATCGGTGATCAGGATGTCGACGCGTTCGCGTTTCAGCAGGTCGACCGCGACCGCCCCGTTCTCGGCCAGAAGCACCTCGTAGCCGTCGCGGCGCAACACGATCGTCAGGAGCTCCCGCATCGAGCGCTCGTCGTCGACGACGAGGACTCGAGGGGGAGTTTCCGCAGCCGCCCGATTCGGTGTTCGCACCTCAGTGGCCATAGGTCACTTCGTCAGCGCCGCGTGCGCTTCTGCAGGCTGCGGCGCGAGCGGAAGCTTCACCGTCACGCTGGTGCCGTGGCCTGGTTGCGACGTCACCTGAAGCTCACCGCCATAGTCGCTGACAATGCGGTGGACGATGGAGAGTCCGAGCCCGGTCCCACGCGAAAACCCGCCGCGAAATGGTTGAAGAATGCCCTCGAGCTGGTCGGACGGTATGCCGACGCCCTCGTCGCTCACGACGATGAGTGCCTCGCCGGGCGATTCTCTGTCGCCGGACACGGTGGAAACGGCCAGCGTCAGTCGGCCCCCCTCGGGCATGGCTCGAAGCCCGTTGGTCGCGAGGTTCCACACAATCTGCCTCATTTGCCCTTCGTCGGCCGTGCACCAGACCGGCTCTTCGGGTACCTCCAGCTTCATGTCGTGCGTCTCGTGCAGCTCGGGGCTGTTCTGCAGCAGCGTTGCCGTGTCCGTCACCGCCTTGCGCAGGTCGAGCCTCGCGGCAGACTGACGCTGTGGCCGCGCATAGGCCAGGAAGCTCTTGATCGTCTCGTTCAGCCGCTCGGACTCGCGCATCACGATATCCATCAGCTGTGCCTGTTCGCCGGTCAGCGGCAGTTCCTGGCGCAGGATCTGAATCGAACCGGACATCGACGCCAGCGGGTTTCGAATCTCGTGTGCGATCCCTGCTGCCATCTCACCCACTGCCGCCAGGCGCTGCTGGATTCGTGCCTCGCGCTCGTGCTTCCGCGCGTCGGTGACGTCCTGGAACGTGATCACGAACCCGCTCTCGCCGCGCGGCGTGATGAGAATGGCGGTGCTGATGCCGAGCTCGATCTGCCGGCCGTCCGCCTGCCGGTAGACGTACTCGACGCGAGGTAACGGCGGCCGCTGCTCCCTCGGCCCGAACAAGGCCGAACACTCGGGCGGCAGCTGGAGAATTTCGAATGCGCCGCGTCCGACGGCGTAGCGGGCCGGAATCCCCGTGATCGTCTCCGCGGCGCGGTTGAACGTCAGCACGCGGCCGGCGAGGTCGGTGGTCAGCAGCCCGCTCGCCAGACTGTTGATCGCGTACTCGCTGAACGCCTGAAGGTCGGCAATCTGGTTGGATGCCTCTTCCAGCTCCTGGCCGGCTCGGCGCAGGCCTTCGGCCAGATATCCGCTCAACGAGGCGACGGCGATGAAGCCGAAAACGTTCAGGCCGACGGTATAGAGCGCGACCCGTTCCGGCGGCAGGATCTCGGCGCCGGTCACGACCGACATCGGCGGCGGCCCCGAATATTGAGCCCATACCAGCCCGCTGTAAATCACCGAGCTGAGGACCCCGATCATCAACCCGCCGCGCAGCGACTGGATGGTGCTCGCCGCGATGATCGGCAGCATGTAGAGCGTCGAGAACGAGCTCGCGACACCCCCGGTCATGTGCACGACCGCCGACACGATGAGCACGTCGAGGCCGAGCTGAACGTCGACGATCCAGCGGTGCTGCTCCGCCTGCCTCAGCAGCAGCGAATACACCGCCGTGAGCGTATAGGTCAGGCCGATCAGGAAAAAGAACGGATCGACAGGCAGCGCGCCCGGCGAGTGAATCTGGATCACAATCGCCGAGCCGAGCAGGACCGTCACGGCTGCCACGCGGCAGCCAATCAGCCAGAGAAGTCTTCGACGAAGCTCGACCGCCACGTCACCCCGTCAACTTGTTGATCAGGTCGAAGATCGGCATGTACATCGCGATGACGATGCCGCCAACGACGACGCCGAGGAACGCGATCATGATCGGCTCGAGCAGCGTCAGCATGCCGGCCACCGCGGCGTCCACTTCCTCTTCGTAGAAGTCGGCAATCTTGGACAGCATTGCGTCGAGCGCGCCGGTCGTTTCGCCGACGTTGATCATTTGGACGACCATCGACGGGAAGACGTTGGTTTCTCTGAGCGGCCCCGAGATGGTCTCGCCGCGCTCGATTCCGGCACGGGTCAAGAGAATGGCGTCCTCGATAATCGCGTTGCCGGACGTCCGCGCCGTGATGTCCAGGCCGTCCAGGATGGGAACGCCCGACGCCAGCAGGGTGGAAAGCGTGCGGCAGAATCGCGCGACAGAGACCTTGCGGATGATGTTGCCGAGGACGGGTGTCTTGAGCATCACCTTGTCAATCAGACGCCGCCCGGCTTCGGTGTCGTAGTAGCGCTTCACCATCCAACCCGCCAGCCCCACGCCGATCAGCATCAGCCAGCCCCAGGCGACGACGATGTCGCTGGCGGCCATGACGACCCGGGTGGGCAGCGGCAGCTGGGCCCCCAGGCCGGCGAACAGGGATGCGAAGGTCGGGATGACCTTCCAGAGGATGGCGCCGACGACCAGGGTCGCGATCACGATAACGGCGACCGGGTAAATCATCGCCGACTTCACTTCACCCTTCAGTTTGACGTTCTTCTCGATGTAGGTCGCCAGCCGCTTGAGAATCGTGTCGAGGATGCCGCCCGCCTCGCCAGCCGCGATCATGTTCGAGTAGAGCGCATCGAACGCTTTCGGGTGGCGCTTCATGCTGTCGGCGAGCGCGGCGCCCGCCTCGACGTCCTCGCGGACCTTGAGGATCACTGCCGAGAAGTTCTTGTTCGGCTCCTGCTTGCCGAGGATGTCCAGACACTGGACCAGCGGCAGGCCGGCGTCGATCATGACCGAGAACTGCCGGGTGAAGATGGCGAGGTTCTTGGAAGGGACGGACTTGCTCTTTGGCGCCTTGGGCTTTGCTTCCGCCTTGGCTTTCGTCGGATCGATCTTGGTGACGACGATCTGCTCGCGCCGGAGCACGGCCATCGCCCCGTCCATGGAGTCGGCGACACGCTCGCCGGTGATCGACTGCCCCGTCCGTGTCCGCCCTGAGAAGGCAAAAGTAGGCATAAGGTCTCTCTAGTCTTGCAGGGCGCCGCGTCAGCGGCGCGGCTGCCCTCCGACCCGATTCATTCCCGCCCCCGCGACGACACCCGTGCCGCGGTCGATCATCTGCTGGAGCTCGTCCTTGATCGACGATGCGCCAAGCGCGGTGTCAAGCGTGATCAATCGCCGCTGGTACAGCGTCGCCAGGCTCTGGTTCATCGTCTGCATCCCCAGCTTCTCCTGCCCCGCCTGCATCGTCGAATAGATCTGGTGGACCTTGTCGTCGCGAATCAGATTACGGATGGCAGCCGTGGGGATCATGATTTCGAGGCTGACCACCCGTCCCTGTCCGTCGGCTTTCGGCAACAGCGTCTGGCAGACGATGCCTTCGAGCACCAGCGACAGCTGCGTCCGGATCTGCCCCTGCTGGTGCGACGGGAAGACGTCGATGATGCGGTTGATCGTCTGCGCTGCCGAGTTGGTGTGCAGCGTCGCGAACGTGAGGTGGCCCGTTTCGGCGATGCGCAGCGCGTTTTCGATCGTCTCCAGATCGCGCAGCTCGCCGATGAGGACGATGTCCGGATCCTCGCGCAATGCGGAACGCAGTGCCGAGGCAAAGCCGTGCGTGTCGGCGTGCACCTCGCGCTGGTTGACGATGCACCCCTTGTGCGGGTGGATGTACTCGATCGGATCCTCGATCGTCAGAATGTGCTCGCGGCGCTCCGTGTTGATCTTGTCGATCATCGCCGCCAGCGTCGTCGACTTGCCGCTACCCGTCGGCCCGGTAATCAACACGAGCCCTCGTGGCCGATCGGCAAGCGAGCCGATGACCTCGGGTAGACCGAGCTCGTGGAAGCCCTTGATGTTCTCGGGGATGACGCGGTAGACGGCGGCGACGGCGCCGCGCTGGTTGAAGACGTTGCAGCGGAAGCGCGCGATGCCGCGGATGCCGAACGAGAAGTCGAGCTCGAGCGTCTCCTCGAACCGCTTCTTCTGGGCATCGGTGAGCACGCTGTAGGCCAGCGTCTTCGTTTCAGCCGGACCGAGCTGCGGCAGATCGAGCACCTGCAGCTTCCCGTGCAGCCTGATTTGCGGCGGCGTCTGCGTCGTGATGTGCAGGTCGGAGCCGCCGAATTCGACGAGCGTTTTGAGCAGTTCGGGTAGGGTTGCCATACGTTATCTGACCGTCTCTCGCGCGACCTCTTCGATCGTGGTGACACCTTCGACGACTTTGTGCAGACCGCTGCGGCGGAGGGTGATCATCCCTTCCTCGACCGCCTTGCGCTTCAGCTCGAGGCCGGAAGCACCCACCAGGATCAGCTCGCGCAGCTCATCGCTGATTTCCATGACCTCGTAGAGACCGACGCGCCCCTTGTAGCCCGTGTTGTTGCACTTCTCGCATCCCGATCCGCGTTTCGGCATGACCTTCTGCGCCTCGTCCTGGCTGAAACCGGCGTCGAGCAGCGCCTGCGGCGGCGTCGGATGATCGACCTTGCAGAGGCTGCAGATTCGGCGCACCAGCCGCTGCGCGCAAATCAGGTTGACGGAGCTGGCAACGAGGAACGGCTCGATGCCCATGTTCATCAACCGGTTGATCGTGCTCGGCGCATCGTTGGTGTGCAGCGTCGAGAGCACGAGGTGGCCAGTCAGCGCGGCCTTGACCGCGATTTCGGCGGTCTCGAAGTCTCGAATCTCACCGACGAGGATGATGTTGGGATCCTGGCGCAGGAACGATCGCAGCGCAGCGGCGAAGTTCAACCCGATGTTCTCGCGGACTTGCACCTGATTGACGCCAACCAGGTTGAACTCGACCGGATCCTCGGCCGTCATGATGTTGGTTTCGGCCGTGTTGATTTTCGCGATCGACGAATAGAGAGTGTTGGTCTTGCCGCTGCCCGTCGGACCGGTGACCAGCACCATCCCCCACGGCTTGGCGATGGCCGTCTCGAGTTTTCCCAGCGACGCCGATTCGAAGCCGAGCTTCGTCATGTCGAGCATCAGCTTGTCCTTGTCGAGGAGACGAAGGACGATCTTTTCGCCGAAGAGCGTAGGCAGGCACGAGACGCGGAAGTCGATTTCCTTGGTCGCGCCCTCCACGGCAAAACGAATCTTGATGCGGCCGTCCTGGGGCAGGCGCTTCTCCGCGATGTCCAGCTTCGCCATGATCTTGATGCGCGAGGTGATCGCATCGCGGAACTTCATCGGCGGCGCCATGACGTTGTAGAGAATGCCGTCGATGCGGAACCTGACGCGGAACTCCTTCTCGTAGGGCTCGATGTGAATGTCGCTCGCGCCCTTCTGAATCGCCGACATCATCATCAGGTTGACGAGCCTGATGACCGGCGCTTCCCCGCCCTGCCGTTCGAGGGAGGCAACGTCGATCTGCTCCAGCTCCTCGAGCACCTCGACGTCGTCTTCGACGATTGCCGCGGTTTCTTCGAGCGCCTTGGTGACCAGCTCCAGCGTCGCCGCGCTGGTCAGGTTCGCTTCGTTCTGCGAAGGAAGTGGCTTCCGCTCCTTCTTGACGGGCGCGGCCACGGCCGGACGCGCGGGGGGCGACGCCGGGTAATACCGCTGGATGGCGTCCGCGACGGCCGTTTCGGACGCGACGACAGGCTCGACGTTGTAGCCCGTCATGAACTTGATGTCGTCCATCGCGAACACGTTCGTCGGATCCGTGATGGCGATGGTGAGCGTGGCGCCCGATCGGCTGAGCGGAACGATCTGATACTTCTGCGCCGTTTCCGAAGGAATGAGCTTGATGGTCGCCGCGTCGATCTCGAACTGCGCGAGGTTGATGGAGGGAACGCCGTATTGCTTGCTGAGAAGGGCGGTGATCTCGTCATCGGTGACGAAACCGAGCTTGACCAGGTTCAAGCCCAGTTTGCCGCCGTTGGTTTTCTGATAGTTCAGCGCCTCCTGCAACTGTGCAGGCGTGAGGCGCTTCTCTTTGAGCAGCAGCTCGCCGATCCGGACGGCCATCGTTGTCTCTTGACGCGTTTGTGCGCGGTGCACGACAGCCAACGCACGTTCCACTCGAACGCACGTCGACCCGCGTGTCCGACGGCGCGGGACGCCTTGCTGCTTGGGGAGGGAGATAGTTTGGAGAAGCTGACAAATTTTGTCAAGGGCTGAGCTGGCAGAAACGGGCCCTCAAGCCAGCGGCAAATGGATAGTTTGCAGATGTGTATAGATCCGGTCCGTGGTCCGTGGTTCGTGGTCCGTGGTTCGTGGTTCGTGGTTCGTCGCTCGTGGAGCCTCGCAACGAGAAGTCCTACGAGCAACGAGCTACGAGCCACGAACTACGGGCTCGATCAGAAGACGACTCGCGCCCCAACCCCCCACCCTCGGTCGCCGGACTCTGAGCCAAGTGTGGCTTGGCCGTCGACGATCATCGATCCGAAGACGGCATAGCTGCCCCCGACGCTGACGACGGGCCGCGCGCCGGCTGGCTCGTCGCCGAGGGTGTTTACACGGAAACCCGAGCGGAGGTAGAGGCGCTGGAGGAGCCGTGCTTCGGCCCCGACGGCGATGTTGCGCTCCTCACCGACGGTGCCCGGCACGCGATCGAGATCGAAGTCCGCCGCGACGAGCACCCCTTCCGCCAACGTCAGCGCGACGCCGGCCCGGAAAAGTCGCTTCAACTCGATCGGGCCGCCCGGCCCCTCGAAGTCGTTTTCGACGACGTTGCGCACCGTGAGTCCGGCGCGAAGGTGGCCGGTCGTGGCGATCACGCCGATGTCAGCGTCGAACTTGTTCGAAGCGGATCCCACCAGGTCGCTGGCCTCATCGAGCAGGTCGTCCCGATCGGCGGCGGGAGCGAGACCGGTCGCCGCGATCCCGCGTACGAGCTTGAGGGTTGCGCCGACGGCGATGTGGTCGGTGATCGACTGCACGAGCGTCGCGCCGGTGTGGTGGGTGATGAGCGTTTGCAGCCTGACGGTGTCATCGTCGTCGGGCACCTCGGTGAGGGTGGTCATCCGCAGGCGGTAATAGGAAAGGCCGAGAGCCGGAAGCCCGAAGGCGACGGTCGACCCCGAACGCGAGCCGGCACGCTCCGGGTCATCCGGTTCCGCCTTGGCCGTGCTGTAGTCGAGCAGCAGGCTGAAATAGGCACCCATGGCGAGCCCGGCCGGGTTCCAATACGTCGCCGAGGCGTCGTCGGCAACGGCCACGAATGCGCCCCCCATTCCCTGGGCCCGGGTCCCAAGGACCTCAAAACCCTGCGCCGCCACCGGACGCGAAATTGCCAAAAACGCCACGACCAGAACCCCGCCGAACGCGCTCCGTCTCATGGAGAGTGAGCTTAGCGTACAGGCTGGCTCCGCCCCGTCCTCGATC
>Ga0209382_10013489_pt1 | contig 10050 bp, 10 predicted proteins | sample SoiMetdeltSBSDD5_FD_187599 | JGI IMG/M metagenome (GOLD analysis project Ga0209382, IMG submission 187599) | Bulk soil microbial communities from a Populus tree surrounding site in Tennessee, USA - Soil MetaG P. deltoides SBSDD5 (SPAdes) (version 2) | ecosystem: Environmental > Terrestrial >...
TGGCTGGATACGAACGTACGGGTCAGGGTCGAAGATGACGATCCAGATCAGTGTGATGTCCGAGGGAGGATCCGGCACTGCTGTCCCGGATATATCGATCGAAGTGGATGACGTTGAAGAGGCTCTGATGAGAGTCCAAAAAGCGAACATCCCGATCGAATACGGCCCGAAGACGGAGCCTTGGGGAGTGCGCAGGTTCTATGTACGTGATCCATTGGGAAAACTGATCAACATCCTCCAGCATGAGTAACAGGCAACTGCGCCCTAACAACTCGACAGGCATGCCATAGGACCGAATTTCGAACCACCCGCCGACCATGGCCGACGCGGACCGCAACTGTGCTCGTCATCACAGTTCGAGTATGCGGTTGTCCCGTCTTACGGGTGGCTTCAGTCGCTGTTCTCGCGCTTGCGGTAGATTGCCGCCCGTCGCCAATGGGACGTACGAGCGTCCGCGCGCGGCGACAGAGTCTCCCGGCACGGAGGAATCCGCATGCGATTACTTGCAGTACGAAAGAGCTTGCGCCAATCAGGGCGTGCAGCACTGTTTGCAGCAGTCTTTGGTCTTGCGTTGCCTGCATTTGCGGACCCGCCGTCTCATGCGCCCGCGCACGGCTGGCGCAAAAAGCATGATCCTTACTACGTCGGCTATAGCGGCCGCCAGTGGGACCATGACTACGGAATCATCGACGGTCGATGCAATCGCGACGCGATTGGCACCGTCCTGGGCGGCGTCGTGGGCGGCGCAATCGGTTCGCAGGTCGGTGAGGGCCGTGCGGTGGCCGTCATCCTCGGCACGGTGATCGGCGCGGTCATCGGTCATGAGATCGGTCGCAATGTGGATGATCAGGATCGTGGTTGCGTCGGGCATGCGCTCGAGCTTGCGAAGGACGGTCAAAGCGTGCGCTGGCTGAACGAGAGATCCGGTGTCACCTATGTCGTCAAGCCCTTTGGTGGCGCGCAGAACGCTGGCACGTGCCGCAACTTCGAACTGCAAGCCTCACGCGATGGCAGAGGGGAATCGCAGAAGAGCCGTGCGTGCCGTACCGGTGACGGCACTTGGCGGATGAGCTAGTAAGCGCACCCGGTCCGTCTTTCGACTGAAAGATCGCCGGAGTGCATCCCTTTCGTGGCTAGGGCTCAGCTCTCCACCAGTCCCGGGGTGGCGAGGATAGCCTCACGCACGGCTTCGTAGTAGCGGACGTAACCAGTGCACCGGCAGATGTGCCGGTCGAGCGCCTCCGTGATGGTGCGCTCGAGATCCTTGCGCGCGACGGGTTCCCGCTTCAAGCGTTCCATCAGTACGGTCGCGCCAGTGACGAAGCCGGATGTGCAATAGCCACACTGAAACGCGAAATGCTCGATGAACGCCTGCTGCACGGGCGAGAGTTTCACCGGATTGCCCTGCGCGTCGCGCTCCGCATGGGCCTCGACAGTGCGGATGCGCTTGCCAGCGAAGGAATGCGCACCGGTGATGCAGGTACGCACCTCCTCGGAGCGACCGTCGGGCAGGTCGAGAATGATCGTGCACGCATGGCACCCACCGATGCCGCAGCCGAGCCGCGCGCCGGTCAGGTTCAGGTACTCATTCAGGAAGTCGAGCATCATCATGCCGTCCGGCACGTCGATCGGACCCGTGTCGCGGCCATTGACGGTGAGCGACAACGGTTTTGTCGCGATGCTCATGACAGGGCTGACCTGATTTTTTCGGGAGTGATCGGAAATTCGTAGAACCGCTTGCCGATCGCGTGATGCACGGCGTTCGCGATTGCCGGCACCACCGCGATCATAGTTACCTCCGCGATGCCCTTCGGCGTATCCGAGTCGGATAGCGGTTGGAGGACTTCCGCTGTCTGAGTCCACGTGGCGACATCGGAGGCCCGCGGGAGCTGGTAGCGATTCCAGTTCCACGTGCCATCCCCGGGACCGTCCTCGTAGAGCGGCAGAAACTCGTGCAGCGCATGACCGATGCCCATCGCGACCCCACCTTGGATCTGACCGGAAACGAGCGACGGAACGATCTGCGGTCCGCAGTCCAGCAGGGAATGGTGTGAGAGGAGCTCTACTTCGCCGGTCGCGATATTCACCGCGAGCTCGACCAGCGTGGCCATGGGTGCATAGCGGGTGACGCCTGCATTGAGCCGCTGCACCGGCGGGTAACGGACTGTCGCTCGCTCGATGAAATGAAACCCGCCCACCCTCATGAGCGCCTTGAGCGCAGGCGCCGCGCCATCACCGTACTTCACCGCGAGCGCGTCGACCGGCAGGCCCACCCGTCCCGCACCGGGCAGATCGAACTCGGCTTCCGCCCATTCCCGACGGTTGAAAGCGTGCACGCAGGCACCGGTCACCGCTCCCAGCTCGTGTGCCTTAGCGGCCAGCGCCGACAATTGCAGCGGTTCAAGATCGCCTGCGATGATCTTGCCATTGGCCACGCGCAGATCCTCGGGACCGTTCATGTCTGGGGCGATTTTCCCGCCGCCTCGACTCCAAAGCGCGCGAGCGGCCGGCCAGATGCCATAGCGCAGCAACACGAGGGCCGCCTCGCGCGTTGCGTGGCCGAAATAGTAAGCGCTGTTCGACGTGGCCATTGGCGACACGAAGGTGGGCGTCCAGCGGGGATTGCGCTGCAATTCGTCCTCGGTCGCCTGCGAGGTCGTGAACGGCAGCTCGGTGGATGTAAGCGGCATTTCCGGCCACTCGACGACACCGTAGGACATGCGGTCGGGAGCTCTGCCCAGGATGCGCGCCACGATCACGGCCTGCGAAGTCGTGACTCCAGGACCCATCTCGTGTGCCGCGTGGCGCATCGTGAGGCGGCCATCGCGGTCGAGTTCGAGCGTGACCACGGCGGCCTCTGCTCCGCTGCCGTAGTTCTTCTGAACTTGCGCGAACCCCACGCCGTAGCTCCGGCCCGGGTGCGTCGCGTCGTAGTTCGCCTTTCGTGTCTCGCGCCCGGCCCATAACGGGTGTGTCTTCGCCTTGCGCAGCATCTCGTCGTTCCGCAGCGCGCCCGCGGGAACCGCACCCTGGGTGTTCTTCATCCCGGATCGGAAGACATTCGCGAGCCGCAGGTCGATTGCATCGGTCTCGAGCGCCGCGGCCGCCTCGTCGACGAGCATCTCGGTCGCCGCCATCGTCTGCAGCGTCCCGAACCCCCGCGTCGAGCCGGCTTCGACTGCACGCGATGCAAGGACGGCTATCGAAAGATCGCTCTTCGGCAGGTAGTAGATCGACTGCGCTGCCGTCGTGCCGACAATGCCGACGGCGAACGAGAGGTTCGCGCGCCCACCGCCGTCGGCCTTGAGTTCGGCCTTCATGACGCGGAATCGGTGAGTCTTTCGATCGACGACGAGCGTGTCCTTGATCCAGAACGCATGGCGCTTCATGCCCATCTGGAACTGCTCGAAGCGGTCGTTGGCGAGCCGGACCGGCAGGCCATCGCCATAGAGCCCGGCGATCACGCAGAAATAGGGGAAGATGACCTTGTCCTTGGTGCCGTAGCCGACCGTGTAGCCGGCCTTCAGGTCGACCGCCTTCAGGCTGAACTTCGACTGCGTCACCAGGGCGGCGGCGTTCGTCGCCACCTCGTGCGGCGATTGCGTCGCGAGAACGGCGTGCAAGACCTGCGCCGCCGGGTCGTACCAGACGTTGCCGTTGTCCGCCTCCATGGCCGAGGCGTCGATCGATTGCGAGAAGTAGTCGCGCTTCAGCACGAGCGCGTCGTCGCCCGCGCTGGCGATCTCCTCATCGATCACCGCCGCCATCGCCATGCCCTTCCCCATCCCGCCCGCGCGCGCGTCCGCGGCGGGCCAGACCACCTTGTCCCCGGCGAAACCGCCGAGGATCACGGCGTCCTCGAGCGCCGAGAACTCGTCCCGCGCGTCCTGCGTCGGGCCTTCAACCCGCACGTAGCGGGCTGCGCCGTAGTGAGGCGGCGGCTTGGGCCCGGTAACTGCGCCATAGCGCACGACACTGTCGTCGAGGCGGATCTTGCGCTTGGCCGCGTCGTACCGCGCGAAGTCCTTGTAGATGAGCAGCGCCACCGGCTGCCCGAGGAGTCGCGGCGTCTCGCCTTGCGGCACGAGAAAGACATCGCCGTAGAATCCGGCTGCGGCACGCGCACTCCGTCGCGCGCGAGGTCGGCGGCAAGAACGAGCCGGTCAGGCTGCAGGTCCGGTTGGAGACCGGCGAGGTCGATGCCCGCGAAGCGACGATCTGCCCGCGTCGCGTGAATGAGGAACGCGTGACTCTGCGTCGCCGGCCAACCCGGAATGTCCCGTGCGCGGAAATCCCGCGAGAACGTTTTTTGCCCTGTGACCTTGGCGATAGCGTCGAGCCGGAAGCGCGCGTGCCCCGACGCATCGATCCAACCCGGCGACGGCGGGATGCCGTTGTCGACCAGCGCGGCAGCGGCGCGTGGTGCCATGAAACCAATCTTGATCGAGACTCCGGCGACCAGGCCGGTCTGCAGGAAACTCCTGCGCGATATCGGGAAACTCACGACTGCTCTCTACTTAGCCGCACATGACCACGTGCTAACCCGAATACGCGCCGGATGCTCGCAGCAGCTCGAAACCTGCCCGGGCTTCGGCTTCGAAGCGCCGGACTCTCGCCGGGTCCTTGTGCCCCGCGGCGTCCTCGACGCCGGTATGCGCGTCGACGCCAGCCGGCGCCACGAACTTGATGGCTTCGCGGACATTCTCCGGCGTAAGCCCCCCGGCCAGGATGACAGGTTTCGTCGCGAGCTCTACCAATCGCCGACTGACTTGCAAGTCGTGGAGCTTACCTGTTGCACCGCTCGCGCCGGTCGCGGGATCGAACGTATCGGTGAGGTAGGCATCGACGAATGCACTGAGGCGCTGCAGGGTATCGACCAGTTCCTCGAACGGCTGCTTGCCGATCACCAGGCTCTTGATGACCGTGAGATGGGGCCGAAGACGTTTGAGCTTCGCGAGCTCTTGGGATGCGATGTCCCCGTGCAATTGCACGAGTGACGCGCCGAGGTAATCCATGAAGTCGACGATGTCCTCTGCAGTGCTCTGATAGGTGATGGCGACGCCGTAACTAGGCGCTCGCATGGTGCGGATGATCGCGGCCGCTGCCGGCTCGCTCAGGTCTTCCTTGTTGACGGGCAGCCTCAATGGAAAGCCAAGGTACCTGATCCCGCATTCCATCAGCAGGTTCGCCTCGTCCAGGTCGCGGACGCCGGCGATCTGGATGAAGTCGCGAAAGTGCGTGGGGTTCATGTCAGACCCGACTCGGTGCTCAACGAGGCCGGGGATTTTTAATCCCCCATCTCGCAGGATCTCATCGCCGCGGTATACGGTATACATTCGCTCCTCCCACGTCGCGCACTCGGTCGGGCGTCCGAGGTCAGGGGTGACGCGGAGGCGGCTGCGCCCCGTTCGGCGAGCGGTTCGGAAAAGGATCGGTCGAGATCCTCGTAACCCGTTGAACCAGACCGGGTCCGCTGACTTCGGTTCAGGTTTCCAGGCTTGCGGTCCGGAATAGGTTCGGTCGTCGTCGCACTGAGACTCAAATGAGAAAGCTCAAAATCATCGAACACATCTCGCTGGACGGCGTGATCCAGGGTCTCCGGCGAAGACGGCGATTTCCCCTACGGCGACTGGACCGCGCCCTATCGGACCCCCGCTGGCCGGGACGCAATGCTCGCCGCGCATGGCGCGAGTGCTTCGATCTGCTGCTTGGCCGTCGCACCTACGATGCCTGGTCGGGCTTCTGGCCAAAGGCGCCGAGCAGTCCGATGGCGGACCGCCTGAATGCGGCAAGAAAATTTATCGCTACCCACCGTCCGGAAAGTCTTGAATGGGGTCCGTTCGAGGCCCTTGGACCGGAGATCGTCGAGGGCATTCGCCGCATCAAGTCGCACGACGGCCCGGACCTTATCCTCTCGGGTAGCTCCACGCTGACATCGACGCTGCTCGAACATGGGCTTCCGGATGAAGTCCTGCTGGCCGTCTATCCGGTCCTGTTGGGCACGGGGAAGCGCTTCTTTGCGGAGGGACCCCGCCACGCTCATTCGAGCTCGTCAGTACGAAAGCAATGCCGTCCGGCATCATTCTCAGTACTTGCAAGGTCGCCGACCCTTTGAAGACCGCATAGTTCGCTCTCGTCGGACTCCCTCTGAGCGGGTCTGCGCGGATCCCGCAGCAGGGGCTTGTTCGTCACCGAGGCCGGAGCGATCATCGGCATGAGCGGCGTCAAGGGGCAACGGACGTACGCGTTAATGTGGACCGAGGCCGGCGGGATGGTCGAGATGCCGTCGCTGGGTCGGGTCGAGAACGTGGACGCGGCGAGTCCGACCGGGGCGTCACCGGCTTCACGATCGACAAGAAGTCGAACGCCTCGCTGCACGCGCGGTGCTGTGGGCGCCGTCACCCGCTTCGTCCGAGAGACAGAGTATCGCTCTATCGTCGCGCAGGAGACCAGGTATGCGAACCGCACTCGTCACCGCCAGTGTTCTCGGACTCATTCTCATAGGAGGGACTTCGGCCAGGTCGGACCAGGCCTCGGCGCAGTCCCGGAGCCGCGCAGATTTTCAAGGGTATTGGATGGGCGTGGACCCCGTCGATGGCGGCGACGCGCGGCGCAGTCTCATCCTGCGCAGCGACGGCAAGTACGCGCTCGCGGCCCGCGACACCATGCTCCACCTCTGCGACAGCACCGATCGCGGTTTTGCCAGCTTCGACGATGGCTCGGTCGTCAGTCGAACTATGATGCAGTCGAACACGCTCATCATCAAGTGCTTCAACAACGGCGCGACGGTCCAGTTGCATCTCAGGTTCGAGCTGGTTGAGCGCGGCCTGATGATCGAGACCGCGACCTTGCCGGACGGCAGCCCGGTGAGCACGATCGTGCTGCACAAGGTGAGCACGAATTAGACCCGGAGTTCGGAGCCCCGAGCCAGAAGTTGGGGACGCCATGCATCCAGAGTTTCGCTATCAGCACGGCAGACGCGATTTTCTCCAACTCGCCGCAGCGACGACCGGCATCGCGGCCTTCGGCGGCGGCAACCTCCTCGCCGCCGCTCAGGGTGGCGGAATTGGCCGATAGCCGTTCTCGCTCGACTTGCTACGCTGTTGCTTCGAACTTGATCGCCGCGAGCTGCTAGTCGTGATAGTGATGATTTGACTGGAACGTCCAGTCCCCAATGGGGAGTTGTTTCCCTCAACTGATACAGGAAGGGCGCGCTGCTATGAGCGAACTGACCATCTGGACCTACGACTGGGTTCCTGAAGGCCCTCGTGGTTTCGTGCGTGATCTAAGACTGAGATGGGCGTGTGAGGAAGCTGGTCTCATCTACGCAGTCCGTACGATCCCGTTCGATGGTCGGGAGACCAATCACCTGGCGCACCAGCCATTTGGCCAAGTCCCATTCTTGAAGGACGAAGAACTGGAGATCTTCGAAAGCGGCGCTGGACTGCTGCATCTGGCCCGGAAAAGCGACCAGCTGATGCCGCGCGATCCGGTTGGAGAAGCGGAAACATTGCAATGGACGATCGCCGCGCTCAACTCGATTGAGATGGTCACCGTACCGTGGTGGTTTCTGAAGATGTCCGGCGATGAGAACGATGATCTTACGGGATGGATGGGCAAGCGCCTCGACCAGCTGGAAAGAGTACTGAGCGAGCAAGAATGGCTCGCCGCCGAGCGCTTCACCGTCGCAGACCTGTTGATGGCGGATGTGCTACGCGTTTCAGACGTCCGCTCTTTCGGCGACCGGCCGGCGACCGAGGCCTATGTAACTCGCGCAACCGATCGTACCTCATTCAAGAAGGCTCAAGCCGACCAGATCGGTCATTTCGAGGCGGCCGACCAGAAGAGAGCAGAAGGAAGGTCAAACTGACGCGTGGCTTGGCTTCTTCCATTCCGGCATCGACGTTGACGACTGATGGAACAGCCGGCTCATGGCCGCCGAATGTGTTCGCGCAGAAACGCAGAAACAAAAAGCCCGGTGCGTGGCCGGGCTCGGGTCAGCGGACAATTGTGGCTGGCCACAGGCGATCATACTTGTAGCCGAGCTCACGCGCCGTCCGCCTGACGGCTTCGGCGTCCGGCGCTTCGAAGACGCAGATCATACGTCGCGCATCGGGAGTCACGTAGCTCACGACGTGTCGCACGCCGTGCGTTTCGAGACACCATGCGTTTCCCCGCTGCGCATCGTTGTACCGGTCGATGTCGAAGGGCCTGTCCTCGAAGTGGTGCTCGACAATGATGGTTTCCACGAGCTGATCTCTCCCGGTCGGATCAACTGGATCTGTTACTTCGTGCTCTTGACGTTATACGCTTGCGCGTATCGACACGCCTGCGGCCTTTGTCCTGCGCGGCGTGGCGACGCGAATATCTACCGCGTTTCGCGCACAAACAAAAAGCCCGGCGCGGGCCGGGCTCTCTGCTGCGTCGAATGTGACGCTCGGTTCGCTCTGCGTCGTCGCGCCAGGCCGAGACCAAGCAGGCCAAGACCGAGGAGCGCGATCATGTCATCTCATGTCGTTACGTGCCCGGCACGGGGCGCAGGGACTTCATGAAGACCCAGTGAGCGACGCGGCGGCCCTGACGGCGCGCCTGTTCGTCGGCGAACCGGAAATGAATGCCCTGCAGGATCCGCACCTCGACCACTTCCTGCGCAGCTTCCGAGAAGTGGTGATACTGCCGTGGATTCACGGTCAGGCCTGGTGTCGGACTCAGGATCGAGAAGTCGAATTCATCGGTGCCGAAGTAGAGCTTGAGCATCCCGGTGAAGCTGCCGGCGAGGTTGTTGAAGCCGGAGCTGTAGTCAGGATACGGCGGCGTCGTTACGAAGGGCAGCCAATTCGGATCGCCGACGGTGCGCTGGTTGAGGTCATTGTCGCCCTCCCGGATGGCCGTCTCCGGCCGCCAGAAGCTGTAGTAGTACTTCGAATCCCAACATGAGATCAGGGCATCCGCGGCGGCTAGGTTCACTAGTGCTAGCAGCCTGGCCTTGTCGCCGATGCCCGGCACATGCGCCTCAGCGATGGACCGTACGGTCGCATTGAACGTTACGATGGGATTCAATGCCCAGAACTGGGTAAGTTCGAACTGCTCCGGCGTTCGCGTGCTGTTTGTCAGCGAACCGAGGGCTTTGACCTCGTCATAGGCCCGTGCATAGGCGACGCTCGACAGTGGCGGCGGAGGCTCGGGGCGGAACTGCGACGGCCGGTTCAGCACGAACGGCGCGGTGACGGTCTGAAACCTGAATGCTCCGGGCGCAAGCGCCGGGAGCGTCGGACGCCATTCCCCGGGGGCCGTGCTGCCCAGGTACGGGTCTGAAGGCAATGCGAAGGACGGGCGATACAGTGGCAGCATGGCGGCTGCCGCTTCGTTGCCTGCCTGCAATCCGGGATTTCCTGCGTAGGTCACCGCGGGGTCGGTCACGGTCGCAAGACACGGATTGCCGGCTCCATAGATGCCCACCAGCGTGCCATAGGATGCCGCCGCGGCCGCCGCTTCCGGCGAACCAGCGCCCAACAACGCCGGGTTCTCGTACTCGTATGCCTCAAATCTGCCCTGGATCGCCTGGATGGCATCGTGCACGGCGGTCTGTACAAGAGCGATGTCGAACAGCCCGGATGGCCCTATACGATTAACGGAGCAATTTGCGGTAACGGCGTTCCATTCGGTTACAGCGTCCGCCTGTGTGGGTAGGGTCCAGCTGAGAAAAAAAATGGCGCTGATGAGCGCCAGGTGAATTCTAAGGTTTGACACTTTACTTACCCCTTCTATGTATGTTGTGGAGACACCTCCTTCGTCTATTGCTCGATGCGCCGGTTGACGCTCCTCCATGGGGAGGTTAGCGGGCCGATTACATGAACGAGCCAGTCGGACCCAGACTCAAGAGTCACTAGCAAGTTCATAAGCCTCTTCGCAGCACGCGGCGGGACGCAGGCCACTTGTTGGCGCCGCTGCCTTGAAACACGAAGACTCCAACCCCAACACCGGCCTCTCTCGGACCACGCCACGTATACGCGACGTGCGAGATCTTCGATATGACCCAAATAGGTGATG
>Ga0209382_10013492_pt1 | contig 10048 bp, 7 predicted proteins | sample SoiMetdeltSBSDD5_FD_187599 | JGI IMG/M metagenome (GOLD analysis project Ga0209382, IMG submission 187599) | Bulk soil microbial communities from a Populus tree surrounding site in Tennessee, USA - Soil MetaG P. deltoides SBSDD5 (SPAdes) (version 2) | ecosystem: Environmental > Terrestrial >...
CCCCAGCACGAGGGTCAGTGTGACGTTGACCAGGCAGAACAGCAGCGACCGGCGTAGGACCGTCCAGAAGTAGGCATCGCCGAAGATGTCGGTGAAGTTGCCCAGGCCCACCGACTCCGGCGGGGTGCCGAACTGTTGCGCCAGGCCGTAGTCCTGCGTGGACATGACCACCAGGCGGAGCAGCGGGTAGGCGAGGCCGAGGCCCAGGCCGATGAGGCACGGGACCAGCAGGCCGTAGGGCAGCGACCGCCCGCGGCGTTGCCAACGTCCCGCCCACCGGCCCCGACCCGGGCCGGGCGCCACGGCCGCCCCCGAGGGGGACGGCTGGGCGATCGTCCCTCCCTCGGGCAGCACGCCCACCCCGCCAGGTGACGCGACCCCGGTCATGTCGGGTCAGACTCCTCGCTCGCAAGGACGGTGGCGAGCGGACGAGCCAGCCGGCATGACCCGGGCAACACGCGGCCTGGCGGGGTGCTTGGTCATGGCGCTTCCTTACCCTCCCGAGCTGACGGCGTCAGCTGTTGAGGATCTCCACGATGGCGTCGCCGGCTTGGCTGGCCTCGTCGGCGACATCACCGCCCGAACCGATGGCGGTGCCCATGTCCTGGAGGATGTCCTGGCCCTCGACCTCGGCCCAGTGCGGGCTGCTGGGCACGAAGCGGCTGTTCTCGGCCGCTGCGGCCTGCGCCACCGCCGACTCGTCGCCCTCGACGGCGTCGAGGAGCGACTTGCGGGCCGGGATGAGCCCGTTCTCGGCGTACTGGGTCTGGTAGCCGTCGCCGCTGATGATCCGCAGGAACTGGTACGCCAACGGAGCGTTCTCGCTCTGGGCCGAGATCCCGAGGACCGAGCCGCCGAGGAACGACGGGGCGACCTCACCGTCCGAGCCGGGCAGCGGGAACGCACCCAGCTTGCCCTCCATCACGTCGGGGCAACCCTGCTCGGGGTCCATGAGCTGGCCGATCTTCCAGCCCGGCGCGAACAGCATGCCGATCTCGCCGTTGCAGAACTCGACGTAGTCGTTGGCGTCGTCACCGTCGGCCGGGGCCTGGTTGGCGTTCTCCATCAGGTCCTGGACCGTGCTCAAACCCTCGACCGACTCGTCCGAGCCGAGCGCGTTGACCCAGGCTTCGTCGCCGTCCTGGGTCGCGATGTCACCACCGGCGTCCCAGATGAACGACAGCATGGCGTGCCAGTTGCGGCCCGGGAAGTAGAAGCCCGAGAAGTTGGGCGTGCTGGCGTTGTCCTGCTGCAGCGTCTCCGCGGCAGCGATCAGCTCGTCCATCGTGGTGGGGATCTCCAGCCCGGAGGCCTCGAACAGGTCCGTGCGGTAGGTCACCACCCGGGCGCCCGCGTACAGCGGCAGGCCGTAGAACTGGCCGTTGTAGCTACCGGCCTCGGCCAGGCTGTCCAGCAGGTCGTCGCCGCCGAGGTCCTCCCGCATGTCGCTGAGGTCGACCAGCGCGCCGGCGGCCTCGAACTCCTGGGCTTGCGTGTTGCCCAGCTCGACGATGTCGGGGGAGTCCTCGGTGGGCAGGACGTTGCTCAACCGGTCGACCACGCCGTCCCACTCCTGGGTCTCGATGGTGACCTCCACGTTCGGGTACTGCTCGTTGAACTGCTCGATGGCCCACTCCCGCATGGAGTCGGGGGTGTCGTTGCCGTTGAGCCAGACGCGCAGGGTGCCCTCGGTGTCCGAGGGTGGCGCCTCGAAGGCCGAGCTGCCTTCGTCGCTCGTCGCGGCTCCATCGTCGTCGTCGTCCCCACAGGCCGCCATCACCAGCGTCGCCGCGAGGCCTAACGCCACGAGGTTTCTGATCTTCATGGTCCTCCCGCTTTCACTGCCCGGGCCGGCCGCCAGGCCCGCCGGGTCCGCACGGAATGAAGGCCTCGTCGACGACGAGGCCTGGTGCCCTTGGCCGCAAGACCTGGGATCCCCCCGTTCTGGTGGCCGTAGGTGCTCACGCGACGCCCAACTCCCGATCGAGGACGAGCATCGCGGCCCCCAGGAGGACGTCGTCGTCCCCGAGAGGGCTGAGCCGGATGTCGACGTTGTCGCCGACCGCCGGCATGGTCCGGCTCTGGACGACGCGGAGCGCCGACCGCCGGAACGTCGCGTCGAGCACCTCGATCGGGCCCGACAGGACGATCTCGCGCAGGTTGAGCGCGCTGACGACCGGCGCCAGCGCGCTGCCCAGCTTGCGGCCCGCGACGCGGCGGGCCTGGGTCTCGGCCGGTCCGTCGCCGGCCAGGCGGCCCCGCTGCGGGCCGGCGATCGCGGTCTCCAGGCAGCCCCGCCGCCCGCAGGCGCAGGGCTCGCCCCGGGGATCCACGACGACGTGGCCGATCTCACCGGCCGCGAAGCGGTCGCCTACCACGAGGTGGCCGTCGATGACGACGCCGGCGCCGACACCGTGGCCGATCTTGACCAGCAGGAGGCTGCGCTGCAGGGGGCCACTGAGGCTGAGCTCGCCCAGGGCGGCGGCGTTGGCGTCGTTCGCGACGTGGACCGGGATGCTGCTGCCGGTGCCGGTGCTGCTGCTGCCGCCACGGGCCCGGGTAAGGGCGGCTCGGACGTGGGCGGCTACGTCGACGTCCTCCCAGCCGAGGTTGGGGGCCTCGAGGATCACGCCGGCCGGGTCCACGACACCGGGCGAGCCGATGCCGACGCCGAGCAGGGGCCGCTCGGCCCGCTCGGCGAGATCGGTGGCCAGCCGGGCAGCCAGGTCGAGGGCGGCGGCGCCAGTGCGGTCGCGGTGGGCGACGATGGCCCGATCGATGACCTTGCCGGACAGGTCCACGAGGGCGGCGCAGAACTCGGCCTCGCCGCTGAGGTCGAGCGAGAGGACCAGGCGGGCCTGGGCGACGATGCCCACCAGCGTCGCCGGCTTGCCGACGCCCTGTCCGGTGCGGGTGCCCAACTCCTCCACCAGGCCTTCGTCGAGCAGCTCGGCCACCAGGTCGGAGGCGGTGACCCGGGTGAGGTGGGTGGCACGGGCCAGGTCCGCCCGGCTCAGCGGGCCGTCGCGGAACAGGGTGCGGAGCATGAGGCGACGGTTGTGGCGGCGGGCGTCGCCCGGGACCGCCCGCCGGGTCGTGCGGCCCCGCTGGGCGAAGGGCTCGTTGGGCTCGTTGGCCGGCTCGTTGGCCGGTTCGCCCGCTGGCCCACCGCCCGCGCCGCCGTCTGTGCGGCCTGCGCGGTCTGCGCCGTCTCTGCTCCCCCGCGGCATAGTTTGTTTGTCTACCTTCCAAACTAACGGCCGTCAAGAGGCCACCTGGTGGGCCATGGGACCGGCGGGTGCGGCGGCGGGTGCGACGACGGGTGCGGCGGCGGGTGCGACGACGGGTGCGGCGGCGGGTGTGCCGGAACGGCGGTCGAGCCGTCATGCTGGAGGCCCCGGGCGGACCAACCGACTGACCGACGAGGCGAGGCACGATGGACGAAGCAGCCGTTCGGCGGCTGATAGAGCAGGTCAAGGCAGGGCTGGTCGAGACCGAGGAGGTGGTGGCCCGGCTCCGCCGCCTGCCCTACGCCGACCTCGGGTTCGCCCGTGTCGACCACCACCGTGCGCTCCGCCAGGGGCTGGCGGAGGCGGTCTATGGCCCCGGGAAGACCCCCGAGCAGTGCGCGGCGATCGTGGCCGAGCTGCTGGCGGTGCCGGGCGGCGGGCCGGTCCTCCTCACCCGGGCATCGGACGCGCAGGCCGCCGCGGCGTTGGCCGCCAACCCCTACGGCCAGCGGCACGGCGCCACGCTGGTGTGGCGTCCCGTGGCCGAGCTCCGGCCCGAGAACGTGGTGGTGGCCGCGGCCGGTACCGCTGACCTCCCGGTGGCCGACGAGTGCGCCGTGGTGCTGGCGGCGCACGGATTCGATCCCGGGCGGCTCAACGACGTGGGCGTGGCCGGCGTCCATCGGCTGCTGGCGTCGACCGACGAGCTGGCCAAGGCCGACGCGGTCGTGGTGGTCGCCGGCATGGAGGGTGCCCTCGCCAGCCTGATCGGCGGGATCACCGCCGCGCCGGTCATCGCCGTGCCGACCAGCGCCGGGTACGGGGCGAGCTTTGGCGGGATCACGGCACTGCTGGCGATGCTGTCCTCCTGCGCCGCCGGCGTGACCGTGGTCGGCATCGACAACGGCTTCGGCGCGGCGTACGCGCTGCTGCGCATGCTCGGCCCCGCCGGGCCCGCGGCGGGTGGGCCGGCATGACCCGAGGCGATAGGTCCCGGATTCCGACGGCCGAGGCAATGGGTCCCGGGGGCCGGGACACATTGCCTCGGGCTCGTCGGAACGGGACCTATCGCCTCGGGGTGGGGGCCGCGGCCGGGCCGGCCGCGCCGGTCGGGCCGGCCACTGGACCCCCGGTTGGACGCGGGCCGGCCGCGCCGGTCGGGCCGGCCGCTGGAGTCCCGACCGGGCGCGGGCGCCGCCGAAGGGCAGCGGGATGAGCGACGACCGCCCGGGAGGGGACGCTCCGGTCCATCCGGCCCCGCCCGGCCCGCCCGGCGAGGTGGGCGAGGTGGAGCTGCGCACGCCGGGCGACCGGCCCGAGGTGGGCGCACGGCTGGCGCGGACCGGCGAGGCGGGCGAGGTGGCGGAGGGCGAGGGGGTGGGGGTCCGGGGCGGGAGGCGGACGGTTGCCTGGTTCCACTGCTTCAGCGGCATCGCCGGCGACATGGCGCTGGGTGGGCTCATCGACGCGGGGGCCGACCTCGACGAGGTCCGGGCGCTGCTCCACCGGCTCCCCGTGTCGGGCTGGACGGTGGAGGCCGAGCCGGTGCTGCGCGGCGGCATCGCCGCGACCAAGATCCACGTGCACGCCGCCGACGATGCCGTGATCCGGACCGCCGCCCACATCGTGGGGCTGGTCGAGGAAGCCCGCCTCCCCGCCCGGGTGACCAGTCGGGCCCGGGCCGTGTTCCACGCCCTCGCCGACACCGAGGGCCGGCTGCACCGCCGCCCCGCCGAGCAGGTCCACTTCCACGAGGTGGGCGGCATCGACGCCATCATCGACGTCGTCGGCACCTGCGCCGCGCTCGAGGTCCTGGGCATCGACGAGGTGCACGCCAGCCCGGTCGCAACCGGCACCGGCATGGTCCGAGCGGCCCACGGTCTGCTGCCCAATCCGCCGCCGGCGGTGGTCGAGCTCCTCCGCTCGGCGCCGACCTACGGCATCGACCTGCCGGTGGAACTGACCACCCCGACGGGCGCTGCGCTGCTCGCGGCCATGGTCAGCCGGTGGGGTGCCCTCCCCGCGGTGCGGATCCTCGCCAGCGGCTACGGCGCCGGTAGCCGCGAGCTGGAGGGACGACCCAACGCCGTCCAGGTCGTGCTGGGCGAGGCAGCCGAGAGTCCCCCTGGTCGGGTGGGCCAGCGCCCCGGCCAGCCGGTCGTACTGCTCGAGGCGAACCTGGACGACGCCACCGGCGAGGTCCTCGCCCACACCATCGCCGCCCTACTCGAAGCGGGCGCCCACGACGCCTGGATCACCCCGATCGTGATGAAGAAGGGTCGCCCCGCCCACGTGGTCAGCGCGCTGGCCGACCCCTCCCTCGCCGAGCAGGTCGCCACGACGTTGGCGGCAGAGTCGGGGACCCTGGGCCTGCGGGGCCTGACCATGGAGCGCTGGCCGGCCGCCCGCTCGACCGCCACCGTCGACGTCGACGGCCTGCCCATCCGGGTCAAGCTGAGCCCGGGCCGGATCAAGGTCGAGCACGACGACGCGGCGTGGGTCGCCCGCCAGCGGGGCATCCCGCTGCGCGAGGTGCTGGCCCGGGCCGAGGCCGAGGCTCGCCGGACCCGCCACCTCACCGCCGCCGACCCTGCCGGGCCGGCAGATGCCGCCGCCCCGCCGCCCAGCCTCGACCCCGGCGACGCCACGGCGTGAGCCGGAACCGTCGCGCCAGGCGTCTTTGAAGATCGATGGCCGCATAGGGGCCAAAGATCTTCAAAGAACCGTGGTCAGGCGATGTCAGGCGGCACGAGCGCCGTTCCTGCTGACCGAGACGTCAGGCGGCCGGCACCGGGCCGCCACCGGGTCAGGCGGCGTCGGTGGCGTCGGAGCCGAGGGTCGACACCGGCACGCGACCCGGGCAGCGGTCGAGCAGGACGGCCTCCACGCCGCACCGGAACCGGTCCACCGGCGCGAGGTGCCGATCGGCCCGCTCGGCGGCCTCCTCGTCGGTCGGGTTCCGCACGAGCGCCAGCCCCAGCAGCCCACCGACCGCGACCAGCCCGGCGCCGATCAGCATCCCGGTGCGGTAGCCGTCGGAGAAGGCTGCGGGATCGAGGTAGGTGTCACCGGTGATCCCCGCCAGTACGGGCACGGCCGCGACGGTCGCCAGCTGGCTGGCGCGAGCGACGGTGGTGTTGACGCCCGAGGCGATCCCCGCGTGGTGGTCGTCGACGGCGCCGAGGGCGGTCGTGGTCAGCGGCGCGACGGTGAACGCGAGGCCCAGGCCGACCACCACCACGCCCGGCAGCACGCCGGTGAGGTAGGCGTCCCCGGCATCGACCGTCGCCAGCACCACGAGCCCGAGGGCCAGCACCAGCGGCCCGACGCTCAGCTGCAGGCGCGGCCCGATCCGCGTGGCCAGCTGGCCCGACCAGGACGACAGGGCCAGCATCAGGACCGTGATCGGCAGGCTCGCGGCGCCGGCCTCGAGAGCCGAGTAGCCGAGCACCTGCTGGAGCTGCATGATCAGCAGGAAGAACACGATGCCCAGCCCGCCGTACATCGCGACGGTGACCAGGTTGGCCGCCCGGAACTGGGCCGAGCGGAAGATCGAGGGCGGCAGCATCGGATGCGACTCCCGCCGCTCGGCCGCTACGAAGGCCGCCAGTGCGAGGACGCCGACCGCCAGCGGTACCAGCACCGACGGGGACGCCCAGCCATCGTCCCCGGCGGCGATCAATCCCCAGCTCAGTGAGGCCAGCGAGGTGGCGATCAGTGCGGCGCCGAGGATGTCGACATGGCCGTCGGCCTCCGGGTTCCGTGTCTCGGGCACGTGGCGGACCGTCACGGCGACGACCAGCAGCGCGAACGGCAGGTTGATGAAGAACACCCACCGCCACGAGGCGGCGTCGACCAGCCACCCGCCCAGGAACGGCCCGACCGCGGACGCCACGCCGGTCAGTCCCGACCAGGCGCCGATGGCCTTGCCCCGGTCCTCGCGGCGGAAGCTGGCCTCGAGGATCGCCAGGCTCCCTGGCGTGAGCAGCGCCCCGCCGATCCCCTGCACCACCCGGGCCACCACCAGCAGCCCGGCGCTCGGCGCGATCCCGCAGGCCATCGAGGCCGCGGCGAAGACGAGGACGCCGGCGAGGAAGACCCGCCGCCGGCCCACGATGTCGCTGAGCGACCCGCCCAGCAGGATCAGGGAGGCCGTCGCCAGCAGGTAGCCGTTCAGCACCCACTGGAGGCCCGACATGCTGGAGTCGAGGCTGCGCCCGATCTCGGGCAGGGCGACATTGACCACCGTGCTGTCGAGGAAGGCCATGCCCGAGGCTCCGACCGTGGCCAACAGCACCCACCGCCCCTGCGCCGACGCGAAGGACAGGGGCTCGGGTGCGGTCGCGCTAGCCGTCGCATCGGGCACTGCCCGTGGACGCTACCGGCGACGGCCGTCCGCCGTGGCCGCTGGCGGCCCGCCTCACGCCCGGCGCCAACTGACGGCCGTCCGGCAGCCGGCGGGAGCGCACGGCCGAGGTGCGGCCCACCGGACCGCCGCAGGAACGTGGAGGAGGCGGGTGAGCCGGCGAGGCCGCTCGGAAGCCGCATGCGGCCCGTTCGTCGCCGAAGCCGAAGCCGAGGCGTTCGGTTCAGGATCACGCCGGAGGGCCCCGAGCCGAAGGCGAAGGGCCGCAGCCGGAGGCGCAGAACGGCGCTCAGCCGGCGAGGCCGGCCGCGAAGCGCTCCAGGACCCGCCGCCCGAGCCGCACCGCCCACTCCCGGGTCGGCGACCCGTCGGGGGCGTCGACCATCACGTAGAACGCCCGGCCCTCGCCGAGGACGTACAGCAGACCGTCGAGGTACCGGGCGCTGTCGCCGAGCAGCACGTGCTCGGCCCCGTCGAGCAGGTCGACCATCCACTCGTACCACCGGCGGGCGTCGAACGGGGTGACCTCGTCGACCGCGTGCCCGACGTGGACGCCGAACGACCAGCGGCGGCTGTCACCGCCCTGGGCGTCGAAGCGGACCCCCAGATCGTCGTCGGTGTAGGTCAGGGCGGGCCCGCCGACGGGCAAGCCGGTGAGGGCGACGACCTCGTCGTGGGAGATCAACGAGAAGGGATCCGGGGCGCCGAGCGACATGGCCCGGCGAGCCACCTCGTAGTCCTGGGGCTGGAGCTCGACGCCGTGGACGCCGTGCACCGCACCCCGGTCACGGCGTCCGCTCTGGTTGAGGATGTTCGCTCGTGCAGCTTCAGCCGCCTGCTTGAAGCGGTCCCCGATACCCACGGCCTGGAGGTTAGTTCCGTCCTCCCCCCGGAGGACCCCATCGAGCAGCCCGCGATCAGATCATGAAGGCCAGGTTGGAGAGGATCTGGCGGCCCAGCTCCTCGTCGCCGGTGATGTTCACCGCCGACCGCACCCACGGGTGGTCCCAGGGTCGGCGACCGCCCACCAGACGGCAGAAGGTCGCCCCGGGCATGGTCAGCGTGACGGTGGGCTCCTCGGTCAGCCGATCGACCACCCGCGCCCGGTCGGTCACCCGGAGGTCGAGGGTGTCCGACAGCGGTCCCTTCAGGTCGAAGCGGACCGAGGTCCCCGCCGGTGCGCCGGCCTTCTTCCCGACCACATAGCCCAGCGAAGCGGCGATCTCGTCCAGGGAGACCTCGGGGGCGATCCCCTCGAGGTGGCCGGGCCGGCCGACGGCTTCCCGCACGTCCTGCTCGTGGAACCACTGGTCCATGACCCGGATGCGCATGAGCCGCCCGTAGCTGTCCTCGCCACCGGGGGTCCAGGTGGGTTGGTCGAAGGCCTTCTGGTCCATGAGCCGCAGGGCGGCCCGGCGTTCGATGATGACCTCGCCGAGGTCGGCGAGCACCTCGGCGCCCGACCGGTCGCGGTAGGCGCGGACCCAGGCCTCGTTGACCCGCCCCAGCTCGTTGCGCACGTGCGGCAGGTCCTCAGGGAGCTGCACGGCGGGTACAGGCCGGTCGAGCAACATCGACTCGGTCCCGATGATGTGGGCGTAGCAGGCCTTGACCGACCAGCCCGGGCAGTCGGTCGGATGGTCCCAGTCCGCAGGGTCGAGGTCGGCGGCCAGGGCGACCAGAGCGTCCCATTCCTCGTGCAGGGCATCGATGATGTGATCCCGGTCGACGATGGTCAACGTCCTCACGGCACACCTTTCGTTGGGATGAGGAACCCGCCTGCCATTAGCCCGCCTTACCGGATCGAGTGCGTTCTGCCCCACCGTTGTCGATTTCCGAGTCGCTGTCACGCCGATGGACGGGTTACTCACCCACGGGGACCACCGGTACGCTCGCCGCGGTGACCGACACCGATCGCCTGTACTTCCGGCAGTTGCTGTGCGGCCGCGACATCGCCCGCACCGACCCGCTCGCCCGGCAGATGGTCAACTTCTGCTACCTGGTCGGCGACCGGGAGACCGGCGAAGCGATCGTGGTCGACCCGGCCTACGACGTCCGCGGGTTGCTCGACGTCCTCGCCGCCGACGACATGCGGCTGGTGGGCGCGCTGGCCAGCCACTACCACCCGGACCACGTGGGCGGCGACATGATGGGCCACCGGATCAGCGGCGTGCGCGAGCTGCTCACCCTGCAGCCGGTGCCGATCCACGTGAACCGGGACGAGGTGCCGTGGGTGCAGCGGGTGACCGGTGCCGGTCCCACCGACCTGGTCGGGCACGACAGTGGCGACGTCGTCCGGGCGGGCGAGGTGCCGATCGAGCTCATCCACACACCGGGCCACACGCCCGGCAGCCAGTGCTTCTTCGTGGACCGCCGGTACCTGGTGTCCGGCGACACGCTGTTCCTGGAGGGCTGCGGGCGGACCGATCTTCCCGGCGGCGATCCGGCCCGG
>Ga0209382_10013494_pt1 | contig 10047 bp, 7 predicted proteins | sample SoiMetdeltSBSDD5_FD_187599 | JGI IMG/M metagenome (GOLD analysis project Ga0209382, IMG submission 187599) | Bulk soil microbial communities from a Populus tree surrounding site in Tennessee, USA - Soil MetaG P. deltoides SBSDD5 (SPAdes) (version 2) | ecosystem: Environmental > Terrestrial >...
CTTGACTGCTAAAGGAGCGCCGCGCAGCCGGCGTCGTGCGCGGTCTTCTCGGGGAGATATTGCCAGGCGTTGGCGATCTTGCCCGCGCCGAACTGGCACCACAGGCGCGGCCGCGCGCGCCAGGCTTCGCCCGGGCTGTCGCGCATGTCGGCGGCGTAGAGCTGGATCTCCGTGGCGTCTTGCTGGCAGCCGCCGCGCTTGCGGCAGGCGTCCATCGCGCCCTGCGCCGCTTCGGCGAGCGTGGCGAAGCCGCACGCGGCGCCGACCTGCACCTGCACGGTCGACTGCGGCGCGCCCTCGCGCGAGGACACCCAGGCGTAGAACGGCGAGCGGTCCGGCCCGCAGGAGAGCCCGAGCGGCCGCAGTGCCAGCCCCTGCGCCGCGCTCTTGATGACGTCGTTCATCGCGCTCTCGTCGCCAGCGACCACCGGCCGAAGCTCGCGCAACAACTCACCGCCCGCGCCGGCGGCATAGACCGCGAGGAAATAAACGCCATTCTTCTCCGCCACCCGCGGCGCGACCGGCGGCGCGACCGGCTCCGTCTGCGGCTGCCTGGCAACCGCCACCGGCGGGGCCGGCTTCTCGGGCTCCGGCGCCACGGCTTTTTCCACGGCTTTCTTCGCCGGCAGCGCCGCCGGGGAAGCGACCTCCGGCCTCGGCCGCACGAGGCTGACGAAGAGCGCCAGCATTCCCAGCACCACGACAGCGGCGATGCCGATCAGCACGTATTGCTTCGTGCGCTTGGGCTTGTCGGGGGGCAGGAATCCCGACGGCGTGCCGCAGGCGGGGCATTCGGTTTGCGTATCGGCGACCTGCGCACCGCAGGTCGAGCAGACGATCGAGGCCATCGGGGCCGAAGCATAGCAAGTCGGGTAGGCTTGGTGCATGCGGTTCTCGGTCAGCCATCGCGACGGCCAGGCGCGCCGCGGCACGCTGGAGCTCGCGCACGGGCGCGTCGACACGCCGGCCTTCATGCCGGTGGGCACCTATGGCGCGGTGAAGGCGATGGCGCCCGAGGAGGTGGCGGGCACCGGCGCGCAGATCGTGCTCGGCAATACCTTCCACCTCTGGCTGCGGCCGGGCCTCGAGGTGATCGCCAGGCACGGCGGGCTGCACCGCTTCATGGGCTGGGCGCGGCCGATCCTGACCGACTCCGGCGGCTTTCAGGTTTTCAGCCTGGCGAGCTTGAGAAAATTGTCCGAAGAAGGCGTGCGCTTCGCCTCGCCGATCAACGGCGACCGGCTGCTGCTGACCCCGGAAGAATCGATGAATATCCAGAAAACATTGAAGACGGACGTGGCGATGGCGTTCGACGAGTGCACGCCCTACCCGGCGACGCAGAAGCAGGCGGAAAAATCGATGCAGCTCTCGATGCGCTGGGCCGAGCGCTCGCGCCAGGCCTACCCGGGCGTGCTGTTCGGCATCGTCCAGGGCGGCATGTACGAGGAATTGCGATCGGCTTCCCTGCAACAATTGGTTTCCATTGGATTCGAGGGGTACGCCGTCGGCGGACTGTCGGTGGGCGAGCCGAAGGAGGACCGCAGCCGGATCCTCGGCCACCTGGGCCCGGCGCTTCCTGCCGAAAAACCCAGATACCTGATGGGCATGGGCACGCCCGAGGACCTGATCGAGGCGGTGGGCGCGGGCTTCGACATGTTCGATTGCGTGCTGCCGACGCGCAATGCGAGGAACGGCTGGCTGTTCACGCGCCGCGGCGACATCCGCATCCGCAACGCGCGCTACCGCGACGACGAGTCGCCGCTGGACGAGAACTGTGCCTGCAACACCTGCAGGAACTTCACCCGCGCCTACCTCTACCACCTCGACAAGACGAAAGAGATGCTCGGCGCGCGGCTCAACACGCTGCACAACCTGCACTACTACCAGGAGCTGATGCGCGCGCTGCGCGCGGCGATCGAGCAAGGGCGCTTCGACGCCGTGCGCGCGGAGCTTCTGGCCGAGCGGAAGGTCTATAATTCCGCCCTTTCCGCCGAGGACAAGTAAGTGTTCATCTCTTCCGCCTACGCGCAGGCCGCCCCGTCCGGAGGCGGCGGCGACATGAGCTTCATCATCATGATGGTGGCGATGTTCGCCATCATGTACTTCCTCATCATCCGCCCGCAGATGAAGCGCGCCAAGGAGCAGAAGGCGATGGTCGAGGCGCTGCAGAAAGGCGACGAGGTGGTCACCGTCGGCGGCGTGGTCGGCCGCATCTCCAAGCTGGGCGAGCAGTACGTCACCCTCGAGATCGCGCCCAACACCGAGATCGTGGTGCAGCGCGCCGCGGTGCAGGTGCCGCTGCCCAAAGGCACGATCAAAAGCCTGCAGTAAGTGAACCGCTTCCCGGTCTGGAAGTACGCGCTGATCGGCCTGGTCGTGCTGGCGGCGCTGTTCTATACCCTGCCGAACTTCTTCGGCGAGTCGCCCGCGGTGCAGGTCGCCAGCATCAAGAGCACGGTCAAGATGGACACGGCGCTGCTCGGGCGCGTCCAGGACCTGCTGAAGAAGGAGAACGTGCCGGTCACCGGCGCGATCTTCGACCCGACCAGCATCCGCGTGCGCCTGCCCGATACCGACACGCAGCTCAAGGCCAAGGACCTGATCGACCGCGCGCTCAATCCCGACCCCGGCGACCGCTCCTACAGCGTCGCGCTCAACCTGCTGCCCGCCTCGCCCACCTGGCTCGGCGCCATCCGCGCCCTGCCGATGTACCTCGGCCTCGACCTGCGCGGCGGCGTGCATTTCCTGCTGCAGGTGGACATGCAGGCGGCGGTGACCAAGAAGCTGGAGAACATGGCCGCCGACATGCGCACGAGCCTGCGCGAGAAGAGCGTGCGCCACACCGGCATCGCGCGCGAGGGCGCGACGCTGCGCGTACGCTTCCGCGAGGCGGAGATGCGCGACCGCGCGCGGCTGCACCTCGGCATCGCGCTGCCCGACCTGCAGATCGTCGAGCGCGACGACGGCCGCGACCTGCTGCTGGTCGGCAGCATCAGGCCCGAGGTGCAAAAGCGCCTGATGGAGCAGGCGCTGCAGCAGAATATCGGCACGCTGCACAAGCGCGTCAACGAACTGGGCGTGGCCGAGCCGGTGATCCAGCAGCAGGGCGCCGACCGCATCGTGGTGCAGCTCCCCGGGGTGCAGGACACGGCGCGCGCCAAGGAGATCCTCGGCCGCACCGCCACGCTGGAAGTGCGCCTGGTGGACGAGGAGGCGCGCGCCAGCGGCTCGACCGTCAACGTCGACATGTTCGCGGAGCGCCAGCGCGACGGCCGCATCGTGCCGGTGCCGGTGAAGAAGCAGGTGATCGTCACCGGCGACCAGTTCGTCGGCGCCTCCGCCACCTTCGACCAGGACAACCGCCCGGCGGTGGCGGTCGAGCTCGACCAGGCGGGCGGGCGCTCCATGCGCATCGCCACGCGCGAGAACCTGCGCCGCCTGATGGCCATCATCCTGTTCGAGCGCGGCAAGGGCGAGGCCATCTCGGTCGCCACCATCCAGGGCGAGTTCGGCAGCCGCTTCCAGATCACCGGTGCCTTCACCACCGTGGAAACCAACAACCTGGCGCTGCTCATCCGCGCCGGCGCACTCGCCGCGCCGATGGAGATCATCGAGGAGCGCACCGTCGGCCCGAGCCTGGGCAAGGACAACATCGACAAGGGCTTCAACGCCACGCTGTGGGGCTTCATTGCCATCGTCGTCTTCATGAGCGCCTATTACGCGCTGTTCGGCGTCGTCTCCTCGCTCGCGCTCGGCATCAACCTGCTGCTGCTGGTGGCGCTGCTTTCGCTCCTGCAGGCGACGCTTACCCTGCCGGGCATCGCCGCCATCGCCCTGACGCTGGGCATGGCGATCGACGCCAACGTGCTGATCAACGAGCGCATCCGCGAAGAGCTGCGCGGCGGCGCCACGCCGCAGGCCGCGATCGCCGCCGGCTACGAGCGCGCCTGGGGCACGATCCTCGACTCCAACGTCACCACGCTGATCGCCGGCCTCGCCCTGCTCATCTTCGGCCAGGGCCCGGTGCGCGGCTTCGCCGTGGTGCATTGCCTCGGCATCATGACCTCGATGTTCTCGGCGGTGACGGTGTCGCGCGCCGTCGTCAACCTGATCTACGGCCACCGCCGCAAGGTGCTCGGCCTGTCGATCGGCAATACGGCATGGAAATGAGTTAGATGGAATTCTTCAAGATCCGGCGCACCATCCCGTTCATGCGGCATGCGTTGATCTTCAACGTCATCTCGCTCGTCACCTTCCTCTTCGCCGTGTTCTTCCTCGCCACCAAGGGCCTCAACTTCTCCGTCGAGTTCACCGGCGGCACGCTGATCGAGGTCGGCTACCAGCGCCCGGCCGAGGTCGACGCCGTGCGCCAGGCGCTGGAGAAGGCGGGCTACAAGGGCGAGGTGCAGACCTTCGGCTCCGCGCGCGAGGTGCTGATCCGCATGCACCTGGAGAAAAATCAGTCAACTGCGGATCTCTCTCAAAAAGTGCTCCAGATATTAAAAACGGAAAATCAAACAGCCGAATTACGCCGCGTCGAATTCGTCGGGCCGCAGGTCGGGCGCGAGCTGGCGGAGTACGGCGCGCTGGCGCTGCTCGTCACCGCGGTGGGCATCGTGCTCTACCTGTGGCTGCGCTTCGAGTGGCGCTTCGGCCTCTCCGCCATCATCGCCAACCTGCACGACGTGGTGATCATCCTCGGCTTCTTCGCCCTGTTCCAGTGGGAGTTCTCGCTGCCGGTGCTCGCCGCCGTGCTGGCGGTGCTCGGCTACTCGGTGAACGAGTCGGTGGTGGTGTTCGACCGCGTGCGCGAGAACTTCCGCAAGATGCGCCGCGCCACCACGCCCGAGGTGATCGACGCCGCCATCACCGGCGTCATCTCGCGCACCATCATCACCCACGGCTGCACGCAGATGATGGTCACTACCATGCTCATGTTCGGCGGCCCGGCGCTGCACTACTTCGCCCTCGCCCTCACCATCGGCATCCTCTTCGGCATCTACTCCTCGGTGCTGGTGGCGAGCCCGCTGCTCATGTGGCTCGGCGCCACGCGCGAGCAGTTCATCAAGCCGCTGAAGAAGGGCGGCGACCCGCGCGACGAGCACCACGGCGCGGTGGTCTGAGTTCGGGGTCAGAGCCCGATCTACTTCGTGGTCTAGAATCCGGTCATGTAGTCAGTCAGGGGGGCACGACCGATGAAAGTCGCGGCATTCATCATCGGCGGCGCGATCGGCGCAGCAGCCTGGGGTGTGATGGGGTTCCTTCTCGGCGCTCTCGTCGGTGTGCTCCTCGCTCACTATTTCACCCCGGAATCGCCGGCGAGCCTCATAGCGCAGGGGAAGCTCGCGGCGCTGGAGAAACGCGTCGCCGCGCTGGAGAGCGCGCTCAAGATCGACCCGGAGCGCACCGTCGCCGTCCCCGACCCGGAGCGCACCGTCGCCATGCCCGAGCCCGCGGCGCAGCCGCCGGCCATGCCGACGCCGCCCGTCGCGCCAGTAGCCACCCCACCATCGCCGCAGCCCTTCGCCAGCGCGGCCGCTCCCGCGCCGTCCGAGGAGACGGCGACGCTCGAACCCAGCAAGCTCTGGGCCTGGCTCACCGGCGGCAATGCCATGGTCAGAGTCGGCGTGGTGGTGCTGTTCTTCGGCGTCGCCTTCCTCATGAAGTACGCGGCAGAGCACGTCCACGTGCCGATCGAGGCGCGTCTCACCGGTGTCGCGCTCGGCGCCATAGCCATGCTCGCCTTCGGCTGGCACCTGCGTACGCGCGCCGGCGCCTACGGGCTCGTGCTGCAGGGCGGCGGCGTCGGCGTGCTGTACCTCGTGGTCTTCGGCGCCTTCCGCATCTGGAGCCTGCTGCCGGCGGAGCTCGCCTTCGGCCTCCTGGTCGCCATCGCGCTCGGCTCGGCGGCGCTCGCCGTGCTGCAGGATTCGCGCGCGCTCGCCATCGCCGGCGCGACCGGCGGCTTCCTCGCCCCGGTGCTCGCCTCCACCGGACAGGGCAGCCACGTCGCGCTGTTCAGCTTCTACCTGGTGCTCAACCTCGGCATCTTCGCGGTGGCCTGGCACAAGGCATGGCGCGAGCTGAACATCGTCGGCTTCGCCTTCACCCTGGTCATCGGCGGCTGGTGGGGCGAGGCCTACTACCGGCCCGAGCACTACGCCAGCACGCAGCCCTTCCTTGCGGCGTTCTTCCTGCTCTATGTCGCCATCGCGGTGCTCTACGCGCTGCGCCGCGCGCCGCGCCTGAGCGACTACGTCGACTCCGTGCTCGTCTTCGGGGTGCCGCTGGTAGCGGCCGGCCTGCAGTTCGGGATGGTCAAGGAGATCGAGTACGGCGCGGCCTGGAGCGCGCTCGCCGCCGGCGCCTTCTACGTTGCCACCGCGCACCAGCTCTGGCGTCAGCAGCGCGAGACTCTGCGCCTCCTCGTCGAGTGCTTCATCGCGCTTGGCGTCGCCTTCGCCACGCTCGCCATCCCCCTCGCCTTCGACGGGCGCTGGACCGCGGCGAGTTGGGCGCTCGAAGGAGCGGCGGCGCTCTGGGTCGGCGTGCGGCAGAATCGCGCGCTGCCGCGCTATTTCGGCCTGCTGCTGCAGCCCGCCGCGGGCGTCGCGTTCCTTGCCGAGTCTGCGCACCTGGCGTCGGCCCTCCCTGTCCTGAACAGCCGCTTTATCGGCGGCATGACGGTGGCGCTGTCGGGCCTCTTCTGCGCCTGGTACCTGCAGCGCAAGGCGGAGAAGGTCCGTTTCGCCGATGTGCCGGTCGCGGAGTTGCTTCTCGCCTGGGGCGCCTGCTGGTGGATCGCTACCGGCTGGCGGGAGCTGGACGTCGGCGTGCCGAACGCGATGGTGCGAGGATCGCAGCTCCTCTACGCCGCGGCGAGCGCCGTCTTCTTCGCCTACGCGCGCCGCTGGCTCGATTGGCGATCGCTCGCGTACTGCGCGCTCGCGCTCCTGCCGGTCATGGCGGGCTTCGCGGTACGGTGGATGGCCGAGAGCAGCCACCCCTTCTCCGGGCTCGGTTACCTCGCCTGGCCGGCGTCCTTCGTCGCCGCCTACTGGATGCTGGCGCTCGCCGAGCGCGACCTGGCGCCGGTTTGGGCGCAAGCCGGCCACTGCATCGCACTCTGGCTGTTGGCCCTGATCGGCGGCTGGCAATGCGCCTGGCAGATCGACGAGCTGGTCGGCGAGGGCCGCATCTGGTCGCAGATCGGGCTGCCGCTCGTGCCGGCGCTGCTGGCGGCGGTGGTTGCGACGCGCACGCAGGCAGACCGCTGGCCGTTCACGCTACACCTGCCCGCCTACCTTACGCTCGCTCTCCCGCCAGTGATGCTCGCTCTCTGGCTGTGGGTCCTCTATATCAACTTCGCGAGCAACGGCAACCCGGCGCCGTTGCCGTACGTTCCGCTGCTTAATCCCCTCGATGTCGCGGTCGCGCTGATCTTCGTCATCTATCTGTTGTGGCGACGTGCGCTGGCGCACCACCCAGCGCCCTCCTGGCTCGCCGACATCGGCACTGCCGCGCCGGCGTGGCTCGGCGCCACCGCCTTCATCTGGGCGAACGGCGTACTGCTCCGCAGCCTGCATCACTGGGCCGCGGTGCCCTTCCGGCTCGACGCGATGCTGCGCTCGACGCTGGTGCAAGCGTCGTTCTCCGTTTTCTGGTCGCTCATCGCGCTCGGCCTCATGGTCTTTGCCAACCGCCGGCGCATCCGGGTGCTGTGGGTGTGCGGGGCGGCGCTGCTGGCCGTGGTGGTGGTGAAGCTCTTTGTGATCGACCTCTCGCGCATCGGCGGCATGGAGCGCATCGTCTCGTTTCTCGGCGTGGGCGTGCTTCTCCTCGTGATCGGCTATCTCGCGCCGGTGCCTCCGCGGCGGGAGGAAAAAGCGTGACGCGGGTACTCGCCCTCCTCGCACTCCTCGCCTGCGCGGGCCTGCCGGCCGCGGCCACGCCCTCGCCGCGTTTCGCGCACTCCGCGCCGCTCGAACTCGAGGGCAAGGGCGCGCTCTACGCGCTGCCGCTGCCGCTCGAGGTCTACCGTGGCATCGCGCGGCGCGACCTCGGCGACCTGCGTGTGCTGAACGGGGCGGGGGAAGTCGTGCCGCACGCGCTGGAGCGGCCCGCCGGCACCGAGAAGAAATCCGGCGCGGTGCTCTCGCTGGCGTTCTTTCCGCTGCTTGCAGCGCCGGGCCGGCCGGTCGAAGACCTCAGCCTGCGCGTCGAGCGCCGGCCCGACGGCACGCTGAAGGCGGTGCTCGCCACAGGCGGCCGCCGCGACACGGTGCGGCGCGTTGCCGGCTACCTCATCGATGCGAGCGCGTCGAAGGAGCCCCTGCGCGAGCTGCGCTTCGCCTGGGCCGCGCCGGCCGCGGGCACCGCGCTCGACGCCCGCCTCGAGGCGAGCGACGACCTGCGCACTTGGCGTCCCGCCGCCTCCGGCCCGCTGCTCGTGCTGCGCCGGGGAGAGGCGGTGCTCGAGCGGCGCGCGCTCGAGTTCGCGCCGCTGCGCGCGAAGTACCTGCGCCTTTCCTGGCGCGCCGGCCAGGAGGATCCGAAGCTCTCCGCGGTGCAAGCGCAGGCGGTTGACGCCGCGGCGGACGCGCCGCGCTCCTGGCACCGGTTCGAGGCCACCGCCGGCGCGAAGCCGGGCGAGTACCTGTTCGAGCTGCCGCCGGGCCTGCCGGTCGACCGGTTGCGCTTCGAGCTGCCGCAGGAGAACACCGTCGTCTCCGCCTCGCTCATCGAGCAGGAGCGGCCGGGGGGCGCCGAGCGCACGATGCTCTCCGCTGTCCTCTACCGCATGCAGCACGACGCGCAAAAGCTGGTGAATCCCGACCTGCAGGTAGCGCCCGCCGCAGCCAGCCGCTGGCTGCTGCGCGTCGACGTGCGCGGTGGCGGCCTCGGCAGCGGACTGCCGGCGCTGCACGCCGGGTGGATGCCGCATCGCTTGCTATTCGTCGCGCGCGGCGAGGCACCCTTTCGCCTTGCTTTCGGCAGCGTAACCGCTCCGCCAATCGCGATGCCGGCGCATTCGCTCGTGCCGGGGAGTGGGGACAGACCCGTTTCCGCGCTCGGCGCGCGTGCGGGCACGGTACAGACGAGCAATGCGCCGGAGAAAACCCCACTCGCGTGGGCGAACGATTACGTCGAGAGCCTCGACGACAAGAAGCTGTGGCTGTGGGGCGCACTCCTCGCTGCGGTCCTCGTCATCGTCGGCATGGCCTGGCGCCTGGCGCGCGAGATTACCTGAGGATCTGGATCAGGTTGGAGTAGTCGTCGGTCCAGGTGCGCCACTGCGGGCGCTCCTCGGGCGCGGCCCCCTTCGCCGCGGCGATCACCTTGTGCTTCAGCGCGGCGGCGTCGCGCGATACCAGCACCCAGTCGGTGCGCGAGCGAGCGTCGCCGTCGTCCTCGGGCGGGTCGTCGGTCACCAGCAGCGCGTGCGCGCCGTGCTCGCTCGCCAGGCGCGCCACCACCGGCACCAGCTCGAGGAAGCGGTTGGAGACGTGGAAGGCAACGATGCCGTCGGGCTTCACGTGCCGCAGGTAGATGCCGAGCGCCTCGCGCGTGATGAGGTGTACCGGGATGGCGTCGCTGGAGAAGGCGTCGACCGCGAGGATGTCGAAGTTCTGCGGCGCCTCGCGCTCGAGCGAGAGCCGCGCATCGCCCAGCGCAAGCTCGACCCTCGCCGCGGAGTCGGCGAGAAACGTGAACTGCGTCCTGGCGATGTCGATCACGCGCGCGTCGATGTCGTAGAAGCGGTAAACGTCGCCCGAGCGGCCGTAGGCGGCGATGGTGCCGGCGCCGAGGCCGATGACGCCGACGCGCACCGGACGGTTCAGCCGTCCCTGCTTCGAGCGGATGGCGGCGCCGATGCCCGAGGGCTCGCCGTAGTAGGTGGTGAGGGCCGAGCGGCGCGACGGATGCATGTACTGCTCGCCATGCATGATGCTGCCGTGCACCAGGCGGCGCAGATGGGTGTCGCTCGCCGGGCTGTACTCCTTCACGCGCAGCACACCGTAGAAGCTGCGCATGGCGACGCGCACG
>Ga0209382_10013501_pt1 | contig 10043 bp, 9 predicted proteins | sample SoiMetdeltSBSDD5_FD_187599 | JGI IMG/M metagenome (GOLD analysis project Ga0209382, IMG submission 187599) | Bulk soil microbial communities from a Populus tree surrounding site in Tennessee, USA - Soil MetaG P. deltoides SBSDD5 (SPAdes) (version 2) | ecosystem: Environmental > Terrestrial >...
GGGCTCGTCGAGGATCAGGACCTGCGGGCTCTTCAGCAGGGCGGCGGCCACCGCGAGCCGCTGCTTCATGCCCAACGAGTACGTCTTGACGCGTTCCTTCGCGCGGTCGCGCAGACCGACCAGCTCCAAGACCTCGTCGACGCGCGACCGGGGAACGTCGCCGGCGTCGGCGAGCAGCGACAGCGTGTTGCGGGCCGAGAAGTGCGGGAAGAACTGTGGGCTCTCCACCAGCGCGCCGATCCGCCCGGCGACCCGCGGCAACGCCTCCGGTACCGGTTCACCCAGGATCGTCATCCGCCCGCCGTTCGGCCGGATCAGGCCGAGCAGCGTCCGCAACGTAGTGGTCTTGCCGGAGCCGTTCGGACCGAGGAAGCCGTGGATCTCCCCCGTCTCCACGACCATGTCGAACCCGTCCAGCGCCTGGCGCGGCCCCCGCCGCAGACTCCGGTAGGTCTTGCGCAGACCTTCGATCTCGATGACGGCCGCCAACCGCGGAACCTCCCCCGCTCGATGAGCGAACGCCTCGGGCGCACGCCGGTGTGGCGACACCATACGTGGTCGGCGTACGGGCGTGGGGGCACGCTCGCCCACACGCATCCACGCCGGCCGTTGCGGCCGGGAAGCCCCACGTCCGCCCAAGGTCTCACCTTGGGGGAGCGTACGACCGCAAGATGTCCGCTTTGCCCCGGCTGGGGGGCGCGGCTGCTCCCCCAAGCTGAGATCTTGGCGCTGCCTTCACCGATGATCGCGGTTTTCCGTGCAAACGCGCAGTGGGGCTGCACTTTCGTACCGAAAACGGCGATCTTGACGAGTCGAGGGTGCATCAACCCCAAGAGACGAAACCCGGGGTGATCGGTTGTCCGATCACCCCGGTGCTGTCGATGTGAAACCTAGCGGCGGACGACGAGGTCGCGGACCTCCTTGAGGGCCTGGTTGACCTCGGCCTCGAAGTAGCCACCCGGGACCAGGCTGAACTGGTTCGGGTCGAGCTCCTGTTCGTTGATGGGCATGCCGGACCGGCCGGACAGCGACGCCACGATCGCGTCGAAGAGCCGGTTGACCTGCACGGCGTCGTACCCGCTGCCGAAACGCCGCGGCGTGAACGTGCGCCGCATGGCGTCGATGCGCTGCAGGTCGGCGGGGCTGGCCCCGTTCCCGTAGCCGCTCCCCGAGATCGGGAACGAACTCGAAATATCGGGCATGCGCATCTCGTGCGTCATGTCCATGCGGGCCCGCCGCCCGCCACCGCCCATGTCGGGGCCGAAGCCGCCCACCGTGTACTCGGTGTCGTCGAAGCGGGGGTAGCCCAACGGCAGCGACGGCGGCGGTGGCGCCCCGGGCGGCGGCATCGACATCGGGTGACCCATCGGCGGCCCCGACATCGGCGGACCGGACATCGGCGGGCCGGACATCGGGTTGCCCATCAGCGGCGGGCCGGACCTCGGCGCGGCCACCATCGGGTTCAACGGACGGGTCGGCATAGGAGGCGGGGGCATCGAGGGCCGCATCGGCGGCTCCATCCGGTCGTCCCGGAGTTGAGAGAGCCGGTCCTCGCGGAGGGCGGCGCCCATCCGCTCGGGGCCGCGGCTAAAGCCGGCACCGCGCTCCTCGATGTCGCCGAGCTGCCGCTCGACCCGGTCGAGGTGCAGGTCGACTTGCCACTCGTCGTATCCGCCGAAGCGCACGCGGAAGACGACGTCATGCACCTCCTGCGCGGTGACCGGCGCGCCGATCGGGTCGCCAGCGAGGGTCGCCTCCACCCGGTCGAGGAAAGCGTCCACCTCGTCGACCTTGTAACCGCGCCGGAGCGCACGACGCCTGAACCGCTGACCCTGGCTTGTCACCGTGCCACCTTTCGATCACGATCGCGGGAGAGCATCCGTGCCTACCTGCCTTCCGTAGAAGCGGCAAGCTGCCCGCACGCACCGTCAATTTCCCGGCCCCGCGTGTCCCGTACAGTAGTCGGAACTCCGGCGGAACGCAGCCTTCGCACGAACTCCCGTTCAACCGGCTTGGGGCTCGCGTCCCAGCGTGAACCCGGTGTGGGATTGAGCGGGATGAGGTTGACGTGGGCCAGCCGCCCGGCGAGCAGCCGCCCCAGCAGGTCGGCACGCCACGGCTGGTCGTTCACGTTCTTGATCATGGCGTATTCGACGGAGATCCGCCGGCCCGTGCGGGCCGCGTAGTCAAACGCAGCGTCCAGCACCTCGGCGACCTTCCAGCGTTGATTGACCGGGACAAGCTCGTCGCGCAGATCATCATCGGGCGCGTGCAGCGACAGCGCAAGAGTCGTCGCGAGATCCTCCTCCGCCAGCCGACGCATGGCGGGCACCAGACCCACGGTGGAGATCGTGACGTGACGGCGCGACAGGCCGAGACCCTCGGGCGGAGGCGCGATCAGCCGGCGGACGGCCTCGACGACGCGGGCGTAGTTGGCCAACGGCTCGCCCATGCCCATGAACACCACGTGGGACAGCCGCGCCGGCAACTCCGGCCCGAGGCCGCGGGTCGCGACGCCCGCCAGCCAGACGACCTGGTCGACGATCTCGGCGGTGGACAGGTTGCGCGTCAGCCCCGCCTGTCCGGTCGCGCAGAACGGACAGGCCATGCCGCAGCCGGCCTGGCTGCTCACGCACGCGGTGACCCGGTCGGGGTACGCCATGAGCACGCTCTCCACGAGCGACCCGTCGTGCAGGCGCCACAGCGACTTGCGGGTGGCCCCGTCGTCGCACTCCAGCTCCCGAACCGCCGTGAGCAGCGCCGGCATCATGCCGTCGACGAGGCGTTCGCGCGCGGCCAGCGGAATGTCCGTCATCACGGCCGGGTCGCGCACGAGCCGGCCGAAGTAATGGTGCGACAGCTGCGTGGCCCGCATCGCGGGCTCGCCGAGGGATACCCCGAGCGCCCGACGGCCGGCCAGATCAAGATCGGCGAGGTGGCGAGGCGGCAGCGCCGCCCGGTGGCGGGCGGTGGCGGCGGGCTCGACCGATCCGCGCGGCAGGACGACCGGATCGGTGAGGGGGGGTACCCGCGGCACGGGCTCGATGATGCGCAGCGTCGTCATGACCTCACCAGTGTCCCACGTCCGCGTCGGCGCGCATCCCCCACGTTCTCGCCTGTGGATAACCGCCTGTCCGCGGACCTATGACGAGCTCAACCGGGCGGTGCGAGCAGCGCAAGCAGGAGATACGCCGTCGGGGCCGCGAACACGATCGAGTCGAGTCGATCCATGATGCCGCCGTGCCCCGGCAGCAGCCGGCTCATGTCCTTGACCCCGAGGTCCCGTTTGATCATCGACTCGCCGAGGTCTCCGAGCACGGCCGCGGTCGCGACCGCGAGCCCGAACACCGCGCCCTGCCACAGCCCGACGTCGAAGAGGAAGAACAGCAGCAGGCTCCCGCCGATCGCGGTGGCGCCCAGCGACCCGGCGAAACCCTCCCACGACTTCTTCGGGCTGACCGCCGGCGCCATGGGATGGCGGCCGAACAGCACGCCGGCCACGTACCCCCCGGTGTCGGAGAGCACCACCCCGGCGAGGGTGACCAGCACGCGAAGATCGCCGTCGGCAGGGCGCGCCAGAAGGGTCGCGAAACCGGCTAGAAACGGCAAATAGACCGCGACGAAGGTGGCGGCGGTGACATCCCGGCCGTAACCCCCCGCGCCGTCGGAGAGCCGCCAGACCATCGCCGCGAGGATGGTCACCACAAGGCCGAACGTGAGCGCGTCCGCCTCGCCCCACCACGCGAGTCCGGACATCACGATGCCGCCCGCGATGAGCGGCACCAGTGGGGGTGCGGCGCCGGTCAGGCGGATCGCCCGGACGAGCTCCCAGGTGCCGACGCCAACGGCGGCCGCGACCACGCCCAGGAACGCCGGACGCCACAGGAACAACGAGGCGAGGACCGCGCCGCCGAGCAGCACGCCCACCGCAATGGCCGCGGGGAGGTTGCGCCCCGCGCGGCCGGTCGGGGCCGGTTCCGGCGCCCGAGGGTACGTGACCCGCTCGCCGCGACCGGCCGTCTCGCCCCGCGGATTGATCGACGGTGATCGATCAGCCCAGGTGTCCCGATCGGTGTCGTATCGAGGATCACTGCCGTATCCAGGATCACTGCCGTATCGAGGATCACTGCCGTATCGAGGATCACTGCCGTAGCCGCGATCACTGCTATACCCGCGATCGGGGTCGTAGGTCGACCCAGGGCGCTCGGCGCCGTACAACGGGTGCGCCGAGACGCCGTCGCCGTAGCGGTGAAGTCCCGAACGGACGCCGGCGTCATGCTCCGACGGGTCGAGGTTGGACATTAGACCTCGAGCAGCTCCGCTTCCTTGTGCTTGAGGATCTCGTCGACATGAGCCACGTACTTGTGCGTCAGCTCGTCGAGTTCCTTCTCCGCTCGCCGACCCTCATCCTCGCCGGCCTCGCCGTCGCGGACAATGCGGTCGAGCTCCTCCTTGGCCTTGCGGCGCACGTTACGGATGGCGACCCTGGCTTCCTCGGCCTTGTGGCGCGCCACCTTGATCATGTCGCGACGCCGCTCCTCAGTCATCGGGGGGATCATCAGCCGGATCTGGGTGCCCTCGTTGTTGGGGTTCACGCCGAGGTCGGAGTCCCGGATCGCCTTCTCCATGGCCTTCATCTGGGTCGGGTCATGCGGCTTGATCAGCACCATGCGCGGCTCAGGGATGGCGATGGAGGCCATCTGCGGCAGGGGCGTAGGCGAACCGTAGTAGTCGATCACGATCCGGGCGAACATGGCGGGCGTGGCCCGGCCGGTCCGGATCGTCGCGAACTCGTCCTTCGCGAAATCCACCGCCCGTTCCATCCTCTCCTCGGCATCGAGGAGCGTGTCATCGATCACCTGTGGTCGCCTCCTTTCGCGCGGGAGAACTCGGTTCGGGGCCTCGGGGGCGGGCCCCGCATATCGCAGTTATGGGGACTGTACGGGCGGAACGTCGCCGCCCGCCGTGATCAAAGTGCCGATCTTCTCTCCGGCGACGGCGCGAATGATCGTGTCTTCGCCTTCGGCGCCGAACACGAGCATGGGCAGGCGATTCTCCATGCACAAGCTAAAGGCCGCCGCGTCGACCACCTTCAGTCCGCGGCGCAGTGCCTCGTCGAACGTGATCGTGTCGAGCTTGCGGGCGTTGGGGTCGGTCCGCGGGTCGGCCGTGTAGACGCCGTCGACCCCGTTCTTGCTGATGAGCACCACGTCGGCGTGGATCTCCAGCGCTCGCTGGGCCGAGACGGTGTCCGTGGTGAAGTACGGCATGCCGGCGCCGCCGCCGAAGATGACGACGCGCCCCTTCTCCAGGTGCCGGATCGCTCGGCGGGGAATGTACGGCTCGGCGACCTGCGCCATGGAGATCGCGGTCTGCACCCGCGTCTCGATGCCCTCCTTCTCCAGGAAGTCCTGCAGCGCCAGGCAGTTCATCACCGTCGCGAGCATGCCCATGTAGTCGGCGCGGGGCCGGTCCATCCCCCGGCGCTGTAGCTCGGCGCCGCGGAAGAAGTTGCCGCCACCCACGACGGCGGCCACCTGGACGCCGCGCCGCACGACGGTCGCGATCTGACGGGCCAGGGCCTGCACCACGTCGGGGTCGACGCCGATCGCGCCTCCGCCGAAGACCTCGCCCGAGAGCTTGAGCACCACCCGCCGGGCGCGCCCGTTCGGCGATGTCGCCACCGCCCCGCTGGCCGCCGTCCGGGTGCCAACCGCGTTGCCGACCGTCGCCGTGTTCGCCATGCCCACCTCAGATGCCGTGTCCGTCATGCGTACGCCCCGCTCCCGGTCCATTCAACCCCTAGTAGGCACGCCGCGCCGCACCCCACCGCCGGGCGCGTCGGCGAGCCGGCGAGCTGGCGAGCCGGCCAAGATCGCAGTGGCGAGCTGGCGAGCCGGCCAAGATCGCCGTGGCGAGCTTGCGAGCCGACCATTATCGGAGCCGTCGCCCAGACAGTGGGGGCCGCCGTGTACACAAACGACACGGGCGACCCCCTCTCGGGTGTCGCAGGCTCAGGCCTGGCCCACCTCGAACCGGACAAACCGGGTGATCGTGAGCCCGGCCTCGGCGAGCACCTGCTTCACGGTCTTCTTCTGATCGGCGACCGACGACTGCTCGACCAGCACGAAGTCCTTGAAGAAGGAGTTGACCCGACCCTCGACGATCTTGGGCAGGGCCGCCTCGGGCCTGCCCTCCTCGCGGGCGGTCTGCTCGGCGATGCGCCGCTCGGTCTCGACCACGTCGGCCGGGACCTCGTCGCGGGTGACGTAGCGCGGGCGCATCGCGGCGATCTGCATCGCGATCCCCCGCGCGTCGGACTCGGCCGCCTCGTCGGAGCCGCCCAAGTACGACACCGCCACACCGACCTGCGGCGGCAGGTCCGGGCTCTTGCGGTGCAGGTAGACCGCGACTGGCCCGTCGAGGACCGCGAACCGGTTCAGCACCAACTTCTCACCGATCTTGGCGGAGGCCGCCTCGATCGTGTCGCCGACCGTGCGTCCGTCCGCGGCGGTCGAGGAGAGCAGCTCCCCGGCGTCGGCCGGACGGGTGGCGTCGACGTGCTCGACCAGGGTCTGGGCGAGCTGGATGAAGTCGGCGTTCTTGGCGACGAAGTCGGTCTCGCAGTTGAGCTCCAGCAGGGCCCCGCCGGTGTGTGCGACAAGCCCGTTCGCGGCCGTGCGGCCGGCCCGTTTGCCGACGTCCTTGGCACCCTTGACGCGCAGGATCTCGACGGCCTTGTCGACGTCGCCCTCGGCCTCCTCGAGCGCCTTCTTGCAGTCCATCATGCCGGAGCCCGTGAGGTCGCGAAGCTTCTTGACGTCCGCGGCAGTGAAGTTCGACATTGCTCTCTCTCGCTCGTCTTGAGGTACTACCTAAAGCTCAGCCGGCGACGGTCTCGTCCGGCTTGGCCTCCTCGGCCCCGTCGGCCTGCGCGGCCTCCCGGCGAGCCTCGGCGGCCTTGCCCTCGAGGAGCTCGCGCTCCCACTCGGCCAGCGGCTCGTCGGTGCCGACCTGGCCCGGCTCGGGCTTCTCGTCCGTGCGGAACGCCTTGCCGGAGCGGGCGATCAGGCCGTCGGCCACCGCGTCCGCGACCACCCGGGTCAGGAGCGCGGCGGAGCGGATCGCGTCGTCGTTGCCGGGGATCGGGAAGTCCACCTCGTCGGGGTCGCAGTTCGTATCGAGCACCGCGATCACCGGGATGCCGAGCTTGCGCGCCTCGTCGACGGCGATGTGCTCCTTCTTGGTGTCGACCACCCAGATCGCCGCCGGCACCCGCTGCATGTCGCGCAGGCCGCCGAGCGTACGGGTGAGCTTGTCCTTCTCGCGGGCGAGATGCAGGGTCTCCTTCTTGGTGTAGCCCTGCGCCGCACCGGTCTGCTCGATGGACTCGAGCTCCTTCATCCGCTGCAGTCGCTTGTAGACGGTCTGGAAGTTGGTCAGCATCCCGCCGAGCCAGCGGTGGTTCACGTACGGCATGCCGACGCGCGACGCCTGCTCGGCGATCGCCTCCTGGGCCTGCTTCTTCGTGCCGACGAAGAGGATGCTGCCGCCGTCGGCCACCGTGTTGCGCACGTAGGAGTACGCCTTGTCGATGAAGTCGAGGGTCTGGCGCAGATCGATGATGTAAATGCCATTGCGCTCGGTGAAGATGAAGCGCTTCATCTTCGGGTTCCAGCGGCGGGTCTGGTGCCCGAAGTGGACACCGCTCTCCAGCAGCTGGCGCATGGTTACCACGGCCATGTCGGGGTGTTCTCCTTGCTGTTCCCTGGTTGCCGCGGTGGGCCGGGCGGCTCACCGTCCTGGCGCCCTGCGGCCGGAGTGGCTCGAGTGAGACCCGAGACCAGGGAGACCGCTGCCCCGCCACCGCCTTGGACGGTCGTGGAGAGGGCGCGCGAGGTCGACCACTTCGGGTGGTCGCCAGAAGTCAGTGTACGCACCCGGACCGGAGCACCCCACTCGGCTAGCTGGACGGCTCGCACGCTCGCCGGCTCGGGTCGGCCCGGCGCGCCCATAGGTCCCGACAAAGCCGACAAAGCCGTTCGCACCCGGCCGGCCGGGTCGTCAGCTGATGGCCAGCCCCGCGACGACGAGGAGCGCCAAGCTCACCAGCAGGTAGGCGATCGGCGGGCGGGCCCAGGTCCGGAAGCCCAACTGGTCGGCCGCGAAGGCGGCGCCGGTCACGAGTCCGTAAAGCCCGATGACGAAGAGCGGGATCGCCGCGAGCGCAGCACAGCTGGCGATGACGCCGGCCGTGGAGAACGGCCGGCCGAAGGCGGCGATGGCCAACGCCCGGACGAGGAGCAGCGCCGCCCCCGCCGCCGGGAACATCAGCAGGATCGCGACGCCGGGTCGGCGCGCGCGGTAGACGTTGTTGGTGCGCACCTCGGGGCGGCGGAGCCGCTCCAACGGGCGGTCGAACGGCGGCGGCATCGGCGCCGACGGACGCGGTGCGGACACATCGTTGGCGGCGGCCCGGAAGCGGGCGGCCTCCTCGGGGGAGAACAGCGGTTCGCCGGAGCGCGCCCCGACCGCGACCGGCACCGTCCGGTTGGGAAGCTCGGCCAGGCCGGGATCGGTCTCGTCCGGGGCAACCGGTTCAGCGGGGACTTCGGTGGCGTCGGCGGACTTGGCCGCCCGGCGGCTGCGAGGTTGGTCCACGATCTCGCACGGTAAGCGAAGCCGGCCCCGAACGCTACTGTTCCGGGCGTCGATGTGCGGTTTCGCCCGTGTCCTCCGTGGATTCCCAGGTGACGCAGGGCATAGCGCCGACACGCCGGACAGCGTCAATGATTGGGAGATGTGACCGCAACGGAGCGGCTGGAGCGCATGTTCGTCCAGTTCGCCGAGCACGAGTTCCGGGGCATCTCGCCCCGCTACAGCGTGCTGGCGCGGGCGTGCGCGGACGACCCGACCCTGGCCGAACCCCTGCTGGCCGCGCCACCCCGGCAGCGTCGCGCCCTGCTGCTCTTCGCGGCGGCCCAGTACCTGTTGCGATCGGCGGCGTCCGGGCATCCGCTCGCGGCCTATCTTCCTGTACTGGGTGGCGACCGGCCGATCGACGCGGGCCTCGTGCCCGCCTTCGCCGACCTCGTCCACGCGTACCCCGACCAACTGCGCGCGTTGTGCGCCGACCGGACCACTCAGACCAACGAGGCCGCCCGGACCGCCTTGCTGCGCCCCGCCTTCGGCCGGGCCTGGCTCGGGCGGCCGCGCGGCCACGTCGGACTCGGTCTGGTCGAGTTGGGCACGAGCGCCGGCCTGCTCCTGCTGCCCGATCGGTACGGGTACCGCTACGTCGCGGAAGGCGGAGCCGCGGAAGGCGGGGCCGCGGAAGGCGGGGCCGAGCGTCGCTACGGGCGGGCGGATGCGCCGGCCGTCCTCGTGCACGAATGCGCGGTGCGGGAACCGGCGCCGTCGGGCTGGCCCGTCACCGACTGGCCCGAGGTAGCCGCCGAGCCGGTCATCGCCGACCGGGCCGGGATCGACCTCAACCCGGTCGACGCCCACGATCCCGACTCGGTGGCGTGGCTGTGCTCGTGCATCTGGCCGGAGCAGGTCGACCGTCTGCTGCGGCTCGACGCGGCGCTCGTCGAGGCGCGGGCGGCGCGGCCCCGGCTCGTGCGCGGTGACATGGTGGGCACGGTGACCGCGGTTGTGTCCACAGTGGAAGCAAACGTGCTTCCGGTCGTCTTCACGTGCCATGCCGTGACCTACCTGCCGCGCGCGGAGCAGCAGCGCCTCGTCGCGGCTCTGCACGAGATCGGTCAGCGGCGCGATCTCGTGGTCGTGCTCAATGAGTCGGCCGACGCGGGTTGCGGACTCTTCGCCGCCGACCCACCGCCGCTGCGCCCGGGGCCCGCGGTCGCCCTGCTCACGCTCGTGAAATGGCTGGACGGCCGGGCTAGCGTCGAGGTGCTGGGCCCGACCGGCCCGCACGGCTCGTGGATCGGCTGGCATCCGCAGCAGTACGCGTACCGACCGACCGCCCCCCGTTAGTTCGCCATCATCGGAGGATCGATCGTGCACCGCATCGTGCCCTT
>Ga0209382_10013502_pt1 | contig 10042 bp, 7 predicted proteins | sample SoiMetdeltSBSDD5_FD_187599 | JGI IMG/M metagenome (GOLD analysis project Ga0209382, IMG submission 187599) | Bulk soil microbial communities from a Populus tree surrounding site in Tennessee, USA - Soil MetaG P. deltoides SBSDD5 (SPAdes) (version 2) | ecosystem: Environmental > Terrestrial >...
CGATGGCGTAACAGCCACATACTGAAGGCCGTCTGGGTCGTGCTCGGACTTATTCCAGCCGCCATGTTCGTCACGGGTACCGTGATGTGGTGGCATCGTGTGGTCCGCAAGCGTCGTTCCGCAGCGGTGGCACCACAAAGGGTTGTCGGATTCGCGGCCGAAGCGCAGCCCGTGGAATGACGGACGTGGAGGAGTCGATGCTGAGGCGAGACTTTCTGAAGTCGTCAAGCGTGATTGGCGCCGGTGCGCTGGCAGGCGGTGTTGGGATAGCGGCAGCGGGCGCCGGACAGCACGCACCCGCGGCGTCGACGCGCAGGCCGCTGCGCATCTTGATGGGCGGCTACAGTCCCGCCGACAACGGATTCAGCATTGCGTTGAAACGGATCGGCGATCGCGTGTCGGCGAAGTTCAAGGGTGATGTCGACGTGAAATACGTCTACAACATTCTCGATCTGGGCTACCGCGGCGAGGACATTCTCTGGCTCGTCGAAAGCGGCGTTCTCACGCTCGGATATCAGTCGAGCAGTTATCTCACCGAGCGGGTTCCGGACCTCGGCGTCGCCGATCTGCCGTTCTTATTCCAGGACCAGTCAACGGCGCGCGGCGCCATGGACGGGCGCTTCGGGCGGGTGATGGCCGAACGAATCGAAGCGGGTATGGACTTTCGGATCCTCGGCTGGTTCGAAAACGGCTTCCGTCACGTGTCGAATCGCCTGAGGCCGGTGCGGGTTCCTGCGGATCTCAAAGGAATGACGATTCGAGTGCTGCCCAGCAAGGTCCAGGCTCGCACGTTCGAGCTCCTCGGAGCCGTCCCGAAGATCATGGATCTCTCGGAGGTGATTCCCGCGGTCAAGGCGGGGACGCTCGATGCGCAGGAAAACCCGTTCCTCAACACCGTCACGTATGGCGTTCACAACTTCCACAAATTCCACACGGCCTCGAATCACTTCTACCTCTCTCGTCCAATCTTTCTGCACCGGCCGACGTTCGACAGCTGGCCGCGTGAGCTGCAGGACGAAATGCGAGCGGCCGTCACCGAAGCGGTCGCTTTTCAGCGCAACCTTCACGTGAAAGAGGAAGAAGACGCTGCTGCGGCGATCCGAAAGGTAGGCGGAGAGATCGTCGAGCTCACACCCGAGCAACACAAAGCCTTCGTGGACGCGGTCAGGCCGATTTACGGCGAGGCGCGCTCTCAGTACGGAAAAGATCTGCTGTCGCTCGTCAACCTGTAATCACGTAGGCCTCAGGCCACAGGGCTCAGGGATCAGGGCTGTCTCAGGAATCAGGTCCAGGCCTCAAGTAGGGCGGGCCTTTACGGCCCGCCCACCTGCCAACGCAAAGCGGCGGCCTACTTTAGTACATCCGAGAGATCGTAAGACGCGACCCGGTTCTCATTCATGTGCGGGACAAGCGCGACAGCCGGCGGCGCGAAGCCGAGGTCGGCGGTGCCGGGCTTGAACGTGCGCAGGTCTCGTGCCTCTCCGGTGGCCGACACCTGCATTACCTTCCCTTTGAGATAGTCGGTGACGATGTAGCCGCCGCGTCCGTCGAGCTCGAGGCCGTCGATGTTGGCAAACGGCTTGGGCGTGATGAGCGTCTTCTGCTTGGTCTGAAGGTCGAGCGCGAAGAGTCGACCCGGGACATCAGTGGAAAAATCGGCCTTCGGCTTGCCCCACCCGCCGACGATCAGGCGATTGCCGTCCACGAGCAGACCGTTCGGCCATTCGAGCTGTTCGCCTTCGGCGAAGACGGACGCCTTGCCGTCGCGCACGGAGTAGATCCGGTTGGCCATCATGTCGGAGACGTACACGGTGCCGTCTGCGCCAACAGCGACGTCGTTGAGGAACTGCGCGCCGTCAATCTTGACACGCGAGGTCACCTTGCCGCTGCCGATGTCTATGCCCACGACCTCGTCGAGGTCGGCAGTCCACAGCGTGCCGTTGTGGCTGCGCAGGCCTTTCGGGGCGTTCAGGCCCGTGACCCAATCGGCCGCAACCACGTGGCCGTCGCCGCCCAGCTTCACGATGCGCCCGTTGCCGTCGCGGCCGTCGGGCATGCCGTCAATCTGCGAGCTGAAAACAAATCCGGATGCGGCGTCGTAGTAGACGCTTTCCGGCGTGGCGATGCCTTCGGACGTGGTCCATCCACCGGACAGCGGAGCGGCGTGCGCAGCCGGATCGTGCGCAGCCGGATCGTGCGCAGCCGCTGGTGCGGAAGACTCTGCCGGCGGTGCCTGGCCGCCACCGCAGGCGTAAAACATCATGGGTGAACAGATAGCCAAAGTCTGGAACAAACGAATGGGTGTCGTTGTGAACATTGATCTCCTCTGAAGGTACGCGTGATGTGGTAGCCGGAGGCCTTTAGGCCTCCCTAAGCAATTCTTCAACGATCCCACGGCTTGCGGCCAGCATTTCCTGAATCTTCGATGGATCCTTCCCGCCTGCTTCGGCAAAATCGGCTCTTCCGCCGCCCCCGCCGCCAACCAGCGGTGCGATCCGTTTGACTACCTGGCCCGCCGGGATTCGCTTAGTGAGATCGGGAGTGACGCCGACGACAATCATGACCTTACCGTCGGACGGCGATGCGAGGATGACGACACCGGTCTTGATGCGGGATCGATGCTGGTCAACGAGTGACCGCAGCCCGTCCTTGTCGAGGCCGGCGACCTCACGGGCGATCAGCTTCACCCCGGCGACGTCGATTGCCTCGTCGGCTGCGGCAGGCCCCCCGCCGCCCATCGCCGCCTTGATTCTGGCCTGCTGCAAATCGCGGGTGAGCCGCCGGTTCTCCTCCTGGAGCGCGGCGGCTCTCGTGGACAGCTCGCCGGGGCGTGCATTGAGCGCGGTCGCGACCTGCGCGATTTCGTCGCGCTGCCGCTGAAACGCCTCCACCGAATCCAGGCCTGTGATCGCCTCGACACGCCGTACACCCGCGGCCACACCGCTCTCTGACACGATGGCAAACAAGCCAATGTCCCCGGTTGCCCGCACGTGTGTGCCGCCGCACAATTCGACGCTGAAATCGGGCACCGACACCACGCGGACACGGTCACCGTACTTTTCGCCGAAAAGCGCCATCGCACCGGCCGCAATCGCTTCCTGCGTGTCTTTCAGCTCGGTTTCAACCGGCGTGTTGCGCACGATCTGCTCGTTGACGATTCGCTCGATCTCTACGATCTGGTCATGCGTCAGCGGGGTGAAATGGGCAAAATCGAACCGCAACCGGTCTGGGGCGACGAGGGACCCCGCCTGCTTGACGTGCGCGCCGAGGACCCGCCGGAGTGCGGCGTGAAGCAGATGAGTGGCCGTGTGGTTCCGCCGCGTCGCGTCGCGCGCGGACGCGTCGACCTGCGCCGACACCGTATCCCCGCGTTGGAGCACGCCTTGCGTGACGGTCACGGCCTGGAACCGAGGCAGATCGGCGGGTCCCTTCACCACGTCTGTCACGGTCGCGGTTCCGCCGGGACTGGTGATCCGTCCCACGTCGGATACCTGCCCGCCCGATTGGAGGTAGAAGGGAGTCTCGGACAGCGCGACGAAGCCGCTTTCGTCCTTCTTCAGCTGTTCCACCGACTCCCGCTGTACGTTCAGCAGCTCGACGATTCGCGTATCGAGCGACGTGGCCTCATACCCGCGGAACGCGTCGGGCGTTATCTCGAGATCCGGCCGAGTCCGCCACGCGAGCACGTCGGCACTGGCCGCGGCGCCAAACTTGCTCTGCGCGCGGGCCTTGCCTCGCTGTTCCGCCATCGCCGCCTCGAACGCGGCCTTGTCGACGCGGACGTCCTGAGTCGCGGCGGTGTCGTCAATGAAGTCGTAGGGCACACCGAAGGTATCGTAGAGGCGGAACGCCGCCTGGCCCGACATGACGTGGCCTGAGGACTTGATCGCCTTGGCAATTTCGGCCTCGAGACGGGGCAGGCCCTCGGTCAGGACCGCGTCGAAGCGCTTCTCTTCAGCGAAGACCTCTTTTTCGATCCTCTCGCGGTTTGCACGCAGTTCCGGATAGGCGTCGCCCATCTCTCGCGCGAGGACTGCCACGAGCTTATACAAGAACGGTTCGTTCAGGCCCAGGTGATGGCCGTGTAGCATCGCGCGGCGCATGATCTTCCGCAGCACGTAGCCGCGACCTTCGTTCGATGGAATGACGCCGTCGCCAATCAGAAACGTGGTCGACCGGGAGTGGTCGCAGATGACGCGGGCCGCCGTGTCGCGGTCGTCCTTCATGTCGCCGCCGTAGCGGTGACCGCTGATGTCGGCAATGGCGTCGAGGATTGCGCGAAACGAATCGATGTCGTAGACCGTCGGCACGTTCTGCAGCACTGTCGCCAGACGCTCTAGCCCGGCGCCTGTGTCGATCGACGGCGCCGGCAAGAGCGTCAGTTGGGTGCTCGCATCGCGGTCGTACTGCATGAACACCAGGTTCCAAATCTCCATAGTGTCGTCGCCAGGGCCGTTGACGAGCGACGGCACGTTCTTCGATATGTCGGCGCCGCGGAAATAGTGGATCTCTGAGCAGGGACCGCACGGTCCCGTGTCGCCCATGGACCAGAAGTTGTCTTTCTTGCCGAAGCGCAGCACGCGATCGGGCGACGCGCCAACCTTAATCCATAACCCCGCGGCCTCCTCGTCGGCCGGAATGCTGGCGTCGCCCTCAAAGACCGTGAACCAGAGTCGATTGGTGTCGAGACCCCAGACGTTGATCAGCAAGTCCCACGCGAAGCGAATTGCGTCGCTCTTGAAGTAGTCGCCGAAGGAGAAGTTGCCGAGCATCTCGAAAAACGTCAGATGCCGCGCCGTGCGGCCGACGTTTTCGAGGTCGTTGTGCTTCCCTCCGGCCCGCGCGCACTTCTGTGATGACGCCGCGCGGGTGTAGCTTCGCTTTTCCCGCCCCAGAAAGACGTCCTTGAACTGGTTCATCCCCGCGTTGGTGAAGAGCAGGGTTGGATCGTCGTGCGGTACGAGCGGCGAACTCGGGACGATGCGGTGCTGGCGCTGCTCGAAGTAGCTGAGAAACGAACGCCGAATCTCTCTGGCGCTAATCATGAGAAACACTTTTCATGCGGCTGCGGAGCGCTTCGTTGACCTGCCCGGCTTCGAAGCCCTTCGACAGTAGGTACCGCTGGACGCGCTGCAGCGTGCTGCGGTCGAGACGGGCGCCGCGCAGGCGCTTCTCGATCGCTTGAGCAAGCAGGGAACCCTCATCGACGTCGGCAAACACTTCGGCCACAGCGGCTTTCGCAATCGCTCGTGCGATGCCGAGCGCTTCGAGCTGCCTCAGCACCCGCCGGCGACCGTGTCGCTTGACCTGCGCTTCCGTGCGTGCGCACGCGAGCGCCGTCCGGCGATCGTCCAGCGCTCCATCACGTCGCAAACGCGCAACAGCCTTGTCGATATCGTCGGGGTCTAGCTGGCGTCGTTCGAGGCGGAGGCGCAGCTGCGCTTCGCTCAGCTCACGACGGGCCAGCATTCGCAGGCCCGTCTCGTACGCGTCGGCCACGTGATCAATTGTATCTACACACGGAGTAGCGCGCAGGCTTAAGCCTGCGCGCTACGTACGATGCGCGTTACGTACGATGCGCGCTAGCCCCGGCGCGCGACGCGTGGCTGTGAATCGTGATCAGTTGCCGCCGAACCGCGTGATAGTGGGAGGACGTTGGGCGACGGCGGCACGCGCCATTTCGTCGCGCGCCGACTCCGTGGTGCTGGTGATGCCCTGCAGCCGCAGCTTGAACTCGTCGGGATTCGACGCCCAGCGCAGCGCCTCTTCTTGGGTGATCAAATGCTGCTCGTAGAGGAAGTAGATCGACTGGTCGAACGTCTGCATGCCGTACTGCGACGTGCCCTGAGCGATGGCCCCGCGGATGAGATGCGTTTTCTCCTTGTCGATGATGCAGTCGCGAATGAATGGCGTGACAATCATCACTTCGACAGCCGGCACGCGTCCCTTGCCGTCGGCCTTCGGGATGAGCCGCTGCGAAACGACTGCCCTGAGCACGCTGCCAAGCTGAAGACGGACCTGCTGGTGCTGGTGCGGTGGAAATACCGAGACGATGCGGCCAATCGTTTCAGCCGCGTCAAGCGTATGCAGCGTGGACAGCACGAGGTGTCCCGTTTCGGCGGCCAGCAGCGCCGTTTCAATCGTCTCGTGGTCGCGCATTTCGCCGACCAGAATCACGTCCGGGTCCTGTCGGAGCGCGCTCCGGAGCGCCTGCGCAAACGACTTCGTGTCGATTCCAACCTCGCGCTGACAGATGATCGAACGCTTGTCGCGATGCAGGTACTCGATCGGGTCCTCGATCGTCATGACGTTGACGGTCTGGCTCGAGTTGATCTCGTCGATCATCGCCGCAAGCGTCGTGCTCTTGCCGGAGCCGGTCGTGCCGGTCACCAGCACGAGCCCGCGCTGTTCCTGGGTAATTCGGTTCAGAACGGGCGGAAGCGTCAGTTCCGGAATGGTTGCCACGCGAAAGGGGATGACGCGGAATGTCATCCCGATGGTGCCGCGCTGCTGGAATGCGTTGCAACGGAAACGTCCGAGGCCAGCCACGCTGTATGCCAGATCCACCTCGTGGCTGTCCTTGAATTTCTCGCGCAGCGCTGTGGGCAGAACAGCGGCCGCGATCGCGATCATTTCGTCGTGGTCGATGCGGCGGTCCTGGGCCACGGGCGTCAGCTCCCCGCGAACACGCATCATCGGGTAGCTGCCGGCCTTCAGATGAAGATCGGACGCGCCGCGCTCTACGGCGACCTTGAGGAGATCGTTGACGTGCATCAGTGACCCGGGACCCCCGCTCGTTCTATCGGCCTCTGCCCGCCCCGGGTGCAGTGGTCGCCGCCGCCTGCACTGGCTGCAACCACCCATACGTGTCCGGCGCGTCGCCCCGCACGATCTGGAAGAACCGCTGCTGTACCGCTTCGGTCACCGGCCCGCGCCGGCCGCGGCCGACCTTCATGCGGTCGACCGAGCGGATGGGCGTGACTTCCACTGCCGTGCCAACGAAGAAGATTTCGTCGGCCAGATACAGTGTTTCGCGTGGAAGCGCCTGCTCGCGCACCTCGAAGCCGAGGTCGCGCGCAATCGTGATGACCGAATCGCGCGTTATACCCCACAGGACGGACGAGGAGATGGGCGGCGTGTAGATGATCCCCTCGCGCACGATGAAGACGTTCTGGCCGCTGCCTTCGCTGATATTGCCGTCAACATCGAGCGCGATCCCTTCAGCGTAGCCGTCCGCGACGGCTTCCATCTTGATCAGCTGCGCGTTCGCATAGTTCGCGACGCTCTTGGCCATCGCGGGCGTCGTGTTCGGCGCGTTTCGCGCCCACGTACTCACCTTGACATCCAGCCCTTCCTCAATCGCTTCCTTGGTGAAGTACGCTCCCCACTCCCAGACCATGATGACCACGTCGGTGGGGCAGTTTCCCGGGTGGACGCCTAGCGTGTCGTAGCCGCGGTAAACGAGCGGGCGAATGTAGCAGGCGCGAAAGCCGTTCATCTGGATCGTTTCCATCACCGCGTCGTGCAGCGTCTGCTGGTCGTAGGAAAGGTCCATCCGGTAGATCTTGGCCGAATCGATCAGCCGGCGCAGGTGAGCATCCAGGCGAAAGCAGGCCGGTCCCTGCTTCGTGTCGTAACAGCGCGCTCCTTCGAACACGCCGCTCCCGTAGTGGATGACATGCGACGCGATGTGAATCTTCGCCTCCTGCCAGTCCACGAAGGACCCATTCATCCAAACCTTGCCGGTACCCGGAAACGCCATGGCTGTTCTCCTTACTAACCCTAACCGCGCACGCTAAGCGTGCGCTCTACGGCCAACTTCCAAACCGCGCACGCTGAAGCGTGCGCTCTACGGCCAACTCCCAACGCCCGACTCGCAGCCCCCAAGGTTGGGAACCCGCGATCCTGTACGTTGGGCAGTTGCCCTTGATCGTAATACGTCTGAGGTGAAAGTCCCTACTGCGCCTCGCCGCAGAAGGGGCAACGGTGTGTACGGGCGTGCAGCGGCTTCCGGCAGTGCCAGCAAAATCGCGGCTGGGGCACTTCTCGCGCCCGCAGGCGCGACTGGATTTCTGCCACGTCTTCAACTGGCGGCGCGGAAGGATGAGGGCTACGCGTCCGTGTCGCCCTGCGTGATCTCGGCGCCCGAGCGGTCAGCACGTCGTTCAACACGTCCGAGGCGCGCTGGTACCTGGCTGTCACGTCGGGGTGGAGCGCCTTCAGCACGATGTCGTTGACGAGACGCGGGATGCGGCTGTTCTTGAGGCGCGGCGGCTGTACGAGCTCGCCGCGCATCAGCCGCTCCATGTCGGCCGGCGCCGGCGTGCCGTACGGCAACGCCCCGGTCAGCATCTGGTACATCGTCACGCCTATCGAATAAACGTCGCTGGCGAAGACCGCTTTCCCCTGAAATTGCTCCGGCGCCATGTAAGGCGGACTGCCGATGACGGTTGTGCCGTGAGCGGCGATTTCCAGCACACGCGAGGTGCCGAAGTCGGTGACCTTGAGCACGCCCTTTTCCGACACGAGCATGTTGCCCGGTCGCAGGTCGCGATGAAGGATGCCGGCCCGGTGCGCATGATCGACGGCGTTGCAGATTTGGCAGGTGAAATCGAGCGCGCGGCTAACGTCGAGGGCGCCGTCAGTCGCGATGATGTGCTCGAGTGTTTCTCCGGCGACGTACTCCATCACGATGAAGAAGACGTCCTGCTGCTTCTCCGCGGTGAGGACGGTAACGATGTTCGGATGGCTCATCGAGGCAAGGAGCCTGGGCTCCTTCAGCATCTCCGTAAAATCGATATGCTGCTTGTGCGGGACCTTGAGCGCGACCTTCTTGTCGATCCACGTGTCCTCGGCTAGGTAGACGGAACCGAAGCCGCCGCTGCCGAGAGAAGACAGAATGCGGTACTTCCCAATGAGCTGACCGCGGAAGAACACCGAACGGATTATACGGTCGATAGTGCACTGTGCGATGGTGCGGCGGTGCGACGGTGCGACGGTGCGTGCGATGGTGCGATGGTGCGACGGTGCGAGGTGCGTGCGATGGTGCGACGGTTCGATGGTGCGACGGTGCGTCCGATGGTGCGACGGTGCGGGCTGCGCGGGCGTGTGGTCGTACAAGTGTCCGGCTTTAGCCGGACCTCGCTCGTTTCGTTGATCCTCGATGCGCCAGTCTGGCGGGCCTAAACTCAGCTGTATCGACAGCAGGCGTTCGAAGTACCAGTCGCCGTCGCAAGACCCCGCACCATCGCACCGTCGCACCTTGGCACCATCGCACGCACCATCGCACCCTCGCACCATCGCACCCTCGCACCGTCAGTACTCCTTCCAGATGGCGAACAGCGCGGCGAGCGCGATGACGGGTGTCGCATCAGCGCGAAGCGTGCGTGTGCCAAGCGTCACGAGGCGGCACGTTGAGGAGCCGAGATCGAGTTCCTCCGGCGTCCATCCACCCTCGGGCCCGATGACCAATGTGACTTCGCGGGGCGGAGAGCCCGCGAGCTCGCCGAGAGAGAACGCTCCGTCCGAGGCTGACGGTTCGACGAGCATGAGAGCCGGCGCCGGCAGGGCGGCATGGCCGAGTGCTTCGATGAGATCCGTGAATGGCCGCGGTTCGAGAATCCCGGGCACGGTCGCGCGCCCGCATTGTTTGGCCGCAGTAACCGCAATGCGCTCCCAGCGCTCTCGCCGGCGGCCCCGTTGAAGCGCGGCAAGCATCACCTCGGTGCGCGTGGTCACGATCGGCTGAATTGCCGTTGCGCCCATCATGACCGTGTCCCTGATTACTTCGTCCATCTTGTCGCCTTTGAGCACGGCCTGCGCTAGGATGACCGACACCCGCGGTTCCGCTGCCGTCACCTCGCACGTTCCGTCGATGCGAACTCGGACGAGCTTCTTCGACACAGCGTCGACCACACCGTCGAATTCGCCGCCACGGCCGTTGAACACGCGAACGGCGGCTCCTGTCTTCAAGCGCAGCACACGCGTGAGATGCGCCGCCTCGTCGGAGGGCAGGTCGATTACCTCGCCAACTCGTTCGGCA
>Ga0209382_10013503_pt1 | contig 10042 bp, 15 predicted proteins | sample SoiMetdeltSBSDD5_FD_187599 | JGI IMG/M metagenome (GOLD analysis project Ga0209382, IMG submission 187599) | Bulk soil microbial communities from a Populus tree surrounding site in Tennessee, USA - Soil MetaG P. deltoides SBSDD5 (SPAdes) (version 2) | ecosystem: Environmental > Terrestrial >...
GGCAATCCCACGAATGTGCTCCTGACGCCGGAGCGCGCGCGCGATCTCGAGATGAGAGCGGACGAAAAGTTCCCTCGTCAGGTGGACGCCGAGCGGTTGCTTCGGCAGGTGGGTCTGCCAGATCGGCTTGAATCCTCCCAGCCGAACCGCAACGTACTGGGCTAGGCGAATTCGCTGACTCCCGGCCGCTTGCACGATCCAGCGCCTGGGAATTCCGTTCCGCTCACACCAGAAGGCTCCCACGCGAAAGTAATCGCGCATCGAGGCCCAGAGGGGGCGGAGCCCGTTCGATCGACCGTCCATGTCAGGGTCGAGAGCGGCCGGATTGGGCGCGAAGTGCCCGGTGGCGACGGCGGAAAGATAGGGTAGCCAAGACCGCAGGAGTCGGTCCCGTTCGCTCCCGCGGGTGTCTTCGAGGGATCGAGCCACGAGGAGCGCGTCGATCGCATCGGCGGTCTCGCCGGACAGGGCGCGGGTGGCGTCTATCCGCTCTCGGGTCAACGAGTTGACGCCTGCCGAGGCGACTCGCCCTTGGCTACGAGCATCGGCCAGACTAGCCGACACGCGGCCGAGCCGGACGCGGGCTTCCGCCGAAGAGCGGGCAAACAGGTTCTCGAGCGACGTCCGGACGACGTCGAGTCTTGTCTCTTCCGGCACGGTTGAGCAACCCCCTCGGTGCTTGGCCTTGCGCCAGGGGAGAGTCTACGAGGCGGGCCCGCAACCCGGTCAAGCCAATTCTCTACGTGGTTTCCCTTACGCTGTAGAGCCACCACGCGGGCCGGTGGCGTGATTTCCCGGCCGCGGTCCGAACCAGATAGATGGTCATCTCCTCCCCCTCGGCCGTCCGGACCCGATACCAATGGCGCCGAACATACTGGCCGCGGACGTTCGCCGCACGAGGCGAAAGTCCCTTCCATCGCTCGAGCACCGCAGCCACCCTAACGTCCCGATCCCGCCACCGAAAGCGTGCGGGCGGGGCCGGCTCTCCCGCCGCAGCCGGCGCCAGGTCCACGGAACCGTCGCGGATCGGCTCGATGGCCTCGCTGATCAGCCGCTCGCTCATCGGCCCAGGTGCGGCCCTACGGAGGGCCTACTCGCTCTTGCTCCAGGGCGGCGTGACGCCGTTCACCCGCGCGTAGGCGATCAGCTGGCCCAGGTGCTCGTGGCTGTGCTCCGCGGCGCCGATGATCATGACGCGATACGTGACCTCGCGCCCGCCGAAGAACTTTCCGGTCTTGTCGAGGTCCGCGTCCGCCATCCCCGCTACCGCGGTGCGAGCGTGGGCGATCGATGCCTGGAGCGTCTCGATAACCTTGGCCTTGTCCGTGGTGGAAGTCTCGAGGGTCTTGGCGTCGACGCCGGCCGGCATGGATGTGCCGAAGAACGTCGGGATGTAATAGTTGGCCACTGCGGCGTGCAACAGAACCTCGCTCACGCTTCCCGGTCACGGCCGCGAAGTCGACGAAGAACTCGGCGCGGACACCGCGTTCCGGGAGCTTCGCTTCGGCCGCCGCCTTGTCGGCCGGCTTGTTTGCCTCAGCCGTCTTGTCGGCCGCGGATGCCACCGCCGGCCCGACGAGACCAAGCAACATCACTGCGATCGCGAACCGAACTCGACTCGAAATCATGACCATTCGACTCCTCCTTCGTGGGCCGGCGGCCCGCCTTGGGCGGTTCGCGCCGGAATGCAATGCCTTCCATGGAACGCTGACTCGAGCCGGGAGTTTATCGCACCTTGCCGTCCACAGGGGGAACCGCGAAGATGACTCACTTCGTGCCCTGTGTGAGTACGCTCGATGAGGGGAGGCCCGTGAGTTCGAAGAGCGGGGTGCTCGTCCTGTCTCAGGAGGACGTAGAGCGCCTCCTGACGATGCCGGAGTGCATCGAAGCCGTCGACCAAGCCCTTCGCGACGCGGCGCGCGGCGAGGTCGTGCTGCCCGTTCGTTCGATCGTGTGGCTCCCCGATCGCCACGGGCTTCTCGGCGTCATGCCGGGATACCTCGGTACCGGGAATGTGCTCGGCATCAAGGTGATCACGGTGATGCCGGGGAATCACGGCACGCCGTACCATTCGCACCAGGGCGTCGTCCTTCTCTTCGACGCGGAGCGGGGGCGCCTCCTCTCGATCCTCGACGCGACGGCGATCACCGCGATCCGAACGGCCGCCGCCAGCGCGGTGGCGACGCGTGCGCTCGCGCGGCCCGACGCGAGCGACCTCGCGGTGCTGGGCACCGGCGTGCAGGCCGCGGCGCACATCGAGGCGATGCGGGCCGTGCGCCCGGTGCGCCGCGTGCGCGCGTGGAGCCGGTCCTCGGCGAACGCGCGGGCGTTTGCGGCGAGCGAGTCCGCGCGCCATGGAATCCAGGTCGAGCCGGCCGCGTCCGCTCGCGAGGCGGTCGACGGCGCCGATCTGATCTGCACGGTGACGTCCGCCTGCGACCCCGTGCTCGAGGGGGCCTGGATCTCGCCAGGGGCGCACGTGAACGCCGTCGGCGCCTGCGTCCCTCGGTGCCGCGAGCTCGATTCCCACGCGGTTGGTCGCGCAAGGGTCTACGTCGATCATCGGCCGGCGGCGCTCGCCGAAGCGGGCGATCTACTGATTCCGATCGCGGAGGGGGTCATCGACGAGTCCCACATCCTGGGCGAGATCGGCGGCGTGCTCATCGGGGCGGTGCCCGGCCGGCAGACCGGCGATGACGTGACGCTCTACAAGTCCCTGGGGATCGCGGTCGAGGATCTGGCCGCGGCCGCACGAGCCCACGCCAACGCGCACGCGGCGCGTGCCGGCACCACCATTACGATCGGAGGCGAACGTCGTGCGTCCCCTTGAGATCCCCTCGATCGATGCGATCCAGGACGCGCTCCATGCGATCTCGGGAACGGCCGTCCGAACGCCACTCCTCAAGTTGAACGTCGACGACGCGCCGTACGAAATCTGGCTCAAGTGCGAGAACCTGCAGCCCGTCGGGTCGTTCAAGCTGCGCGGCGCGGCGAACGCCATCCGCCTCGCGCCTCCCGAAGCGCTCCGAAACGGGGTCTACACCGCGAGCATGGGAAACATGGCGCAGGGGGTCGCTTGGAACGCGCGCCGGTTGGGCATTCCGTGCACGGTCGTCGTCCCCGACCATGCGCCCGCCACGAAGGTGGCCGCCATCGAGCGCCTGGGCGGCCGCGTGATTCGAGTCCCGTTCGACGAGTGGTGGAACGTGCTGGTCGAGCACCGGTATCCGGGCCTCGACGGGTTCTTCGTTCACCCGGTATCCAATCCCGACGTGATCGCGGGGAACGGCACGATCGGGCTCGAAATCCTGGAGGATCACCCCGACGTTGACGCCATCCTCGTTCCGTTCGGGGGCGGGGGCTTGAGCTCGGGGATCGCCGCGGCCGCGCGCGCGGTGGCGCCTCGCATCCAGGTTCTGGCGTGCGAGGTGAGCACGGCGGCGCCCCTCGCGGCGGCGCTCAAGGCCGGCGCGCCGCGAAGCGTCGAGTACACGCCGACCTTCGTCGACGGAATTGGGTCGAAGGGATTGTTGGAAGAGATGTGGCCGCTCGCGAGCGCGCTGCTCGCCGGGTCCGTCGTCGTCGACGTGGCGGACGTTGCGGCCGCGGTGCGTCTCCTTGCGGAGCGGAATCGAATCATCGCCGAGGGAGCCGGCGCGACGCCCGTCGCCGCGGCGCTCGGCGGCGGCGTGCCCGGCGCGCGGACGGTCGCGTGCGTCGTATCGGGCGGAAACATCGACGCCGCCAAGCTCGCAACCATCCTGGCCGGCGGCGTTCCCTGAGATTCGCTTGGCCCCCAAAGGGACCGGGGGCTCCCGAAGTTGGGGAGTTCTCGTGCTTCTCCCCGTCTTCGAGTCACCCCCGGGCGCTCGGTTAGAACCCGAGCGCTAGACCCAATGAGAGATTCCAGAAGTCCGGATCGAATTTCTCCGGCACCAGCTTGCTTTCCTGATCCTGCATCATCACATAGCGGCCGTTCAGGTCGATCCCGGCCCTCGGCGCGATGGGAATCGTGAGCCCACCGCCCACGTGCACGCCGAATTCTCCCTTGGTCTCATCCTCGAGGAGGGTGGCGTCGGCGTAATCGAACGTCGTTTGGTACCAGCCCACTCCCGCGAGACCGTAGATGTTCGGAACAGGCGCCAAGAGGAGCGACGTCGTGATCGGCCACATCCGAAGCTTCAGGTCGCCGTCGAAGTGCTCCTCGCTGCGGTACGAGCCTGCGATCTCCGCCTTGAGAACGCGGGGAATCAGGCTTCCGCGAAACGCCAATCCGACGGACTTGTTCGTGTCATCGCTGTCGACCGAACGAGTCAGACCCACGGACGGAATGATCTGGGCCGCCATGGCCCGCGGCGTTGCCAAGGCCAGCAGCACGGCCATGCACGCCCCAATCCCAAGTACTGCCCCAAGTCTTTTCATTGTCTAGTGCCCTATCGGGAGCGTGATCCCGCCAAAGATGGACGCTTGTGACCGGTCGGTCGCCGCGTACCGCCCCTCGAGGAAGAAGCGGGCGGAGGACGCGGGGAACATGACGCCGCCGAAGAAATTCGCGCCGACGTCGGATCCCGGATCACCCGGACCATCGCTTGAGTAGAAGTGCATTGCCGCTCCGGCGCCCAGGTACGGGCTCACGCGGCCCGCAGGCTCGAAGTGGTAATAGACGTCGAAATTCGGATTGAAATCGCTCAGGCCATCCTCATTCCAGTACAGGAATCCCGGCTCCAAGTGAACGCGCGAGTCCATTTCCTCGAACTCCAAGTGCGCGCCCGCGGCCAACGATCCATCGCTGCCATCTGGATCGACGGTGCCGATCCGACCGCCAATGCCGCTCAGGCCGAAAGCGTGCGCCGCACCCGACCACGTCACGAGCGCGAGAAGCGCAAGACCTACACTACCGATCATTCGCATGGATCTCATAACCGCTTGCCTCCGTTTCCGCCACGGCACGTCGAGGGTGAATGAGGGTGAATGGGATCTGCCATGTGACGCGATGTCGACGCGCCGGGCTACCGGGGGGTACTACAAGGGCCGTGCCGAGGGGCCCTCCAGGCTGGTCCCGGGGCCGATAAACGGTTCAAAAGAGGCGGCTTAGGAGGGGTGGTTCGATCTGATCGGGCCTTTCCGGAGGGCCGCAGATGACGTTCGGGGGGGGACGAAATGCACCAATTCGTACGTAGAGGGACCCCTCAGCGAACGAGGCGTCCCCCGAAGGCAACCCGCCCCGCTCCGGGGGGGTCGTAGGCAATGTGAACCTGGTCGGCGGGGCGTCCCGTAGCCGAGGCGACGGCTTCCGTAAGTGCTTGAATTTCTTGCGCCAACGACGCTCCCTCGAGAAGCGCCCTCTTTAGGATTCTTACGAAGACGGGGTGAACCCCCGCTGCAAACGTGTCGGTCTCATTCTCTGCGTAGTTCTCCGGATGCGTGTCGCGGAGCCGGACCCAGGTCTCTCCGGGAGCGCTTCCGAAGATCGCCCCCGCCGCGTCCGCCAGACGCTGGGCAAGCCCGGATCGGGTCGACGCGGACACGCCGCCCGTCAGCTCTACCTCCAGGATGGGCACGAGGCGGGTCCCCTCAAGGTCATGACTTCCTGCGATGGACCGCATGGATCATCTCGAACTCCTCGCCGTTCGGCATGGGGATCAGGTTCCGATAGACGCGCGTCCCGTCCTCCCTGCTCTCGGTGATTTCCCGGTACCGGATCGGCTTGTCGCCGTGGGTCCCCGTCGTCACGAAGGTCATGGTCCGGGTCGCGGCGTCCCACGTTCCCTCCGCCTTCGTGATACAGGTCTGCATGGAATCCACCCACACGCCGGTGTACTTGCCGGTGGATGCATCCCATCCATAGATCCCATGACCCTCAAATCCAGAGTCGGCCTTGTGATCGATCACCAGCCAGCGGCCGCCTCCGATCAGCCGATTCGTCGAGGTGCCCTTGACGTGAACCGGGGGGACACCTGGAGCCGGCCGGATCTCCATTTCGACGTCCCAATCCCCTACATCCTTGGCGAAAACCCCGGTCGCCTCCGAGATCTTTTGCTCTAACGCTGTGTCCAGCATACGATTACCTCCTTGATCGTGGAGTCGAAAAATCCCCTTTACATCATCCGCCTAAAGTCCGATACTACTTCGCAAGCAGTCGCCTGACGGTCGCACGTAGCGCAATAGAGCGAACCTAACGCCGCAGGAGAAACCGCCTGCGGTCTTTTTTGTATCTGGGTGGATCATACCGCCCAGGGCCCGACCAAAGTGGCCGGGTCGGCCGTTCGGAAGGACGGCAAGTGAGGGGCATCTTGCCCCAGTTCGTAAGGAGTACCTAGTGGCTGTAGGAACGGTGAAGTGGTTTAACGAGTCGAAGGGTTTCGGATTCATCTCGCAGGAAGGCGGCGAAGACGTGTTCGTCCACTATTCCGCGATCACGGGTGAAGGCTTCAAGACGCTGGCCGAAGGCGAGCGGTTGGAGTTCGACATCGTGCGTGGACCGAAGGGACTTCAGGCGGCAAACGTCCGCAAGGCGTAAGCCGGCTCGACCCTAAATCACAATCAGGCGGCGGGGCGGTACCGAGAGGTGCCGCCCCGCTCGTATTTCCCCCCCTACCGCTGGCTCACAGCCGCGTCGGCTTCCTTCGGCTGCGGCACGATCCGGAGATAGGGCTTCGGCGCGTCCCAACCGTCGGGGAACTTCTTCTTCGCGTCCTCGTCGGAGAGGCTGCTCGCGATGATCACGTCCTCGCCATGGCGCCAGTTCACGGGCGTGGCGACGCTGTACTTCGCGGTCAGCTGCAGCGAATCGATCACGCGAAGGATCTCCTCGAAGTTTCGCCCCGTGCTCGCCGGGTAGGTGATCGTGAGCTTCACCTTCTTGTCCGGCCCGACCACGAATACGGATCGAACGGTCAGCGTGTCGTTCGCGTTCGGGTGAATCATGTCGAAGAGGTCCGAGACCTTCCGGTCCGGATCGGCGATCAGCGGGAAATTCACTTTCTGTCCCTGGGTCTCCTCGATGTCGCGCGACCACTGCTCGTGCGACCCGAGCGGGTCCACGCTCAGCCCGACGACCTTCACGTTTCGTTTGTCGAACTCGGACTTCAGCCGGGCCACCTCGCCCAGCTCGGTCGTGCAGACCGGCGTGAAATCCTTGGGGTGCGAGAAGAGAACCGCCCACCCGCTCCCCATCCATTCGTGGAACCGAATGGGGCCCTGGGTGGTCTCCGCGGTGAAATCGGGTGCGAGGTCGCCTAGCCGAATGCTCATGTGTCCCTCCATTGGTTTTCGTGCGGGGTCGGACAATGCCCGGCTACGGGCAGGTTCGGTGTGAGCGAAATAGCATACCAAATCCAAACCCCGAAAACGCCCTCGTGCGCGGTTCACGCTGACGGCGGGCCCTCCAATCGGGTACTATGGGTAGGAGTGAATCGCGCTTCCTGAACGACCACGGAGGGCACCATGGCAGGCAGAGGAAACCCGTCGTTTCTGAAGAACCAGAAGGCCCAAAAGCGGGTCGCGAAAGCAAATGCCAAGCGGGCCGCGCGCATGGCCCGGAACGCCGAGAAGGCGGCCGGCCGAGTCCCGGGCGACGCGCTCGACGAGGAGAACCCCTCGGGCTTGAACACCCCGGAAGGCGAACCGGAAGCCGGCGAGGGCGCCCCGAACGTAGATGAGACCACTGACCGGAACCCGCCCGCCGCATAGGTTTACGGCTGCAAATCAAGGTTTCCCCGCGTCGCGCCGATCTATGTCGATATGGTGACGATTGGCGAACTAAGAACCCGCTCCCTGACCCAGCAGCTGGCTCGCCGCGTCCTGACGGCGTTCGTGCTGACGTTCGTCCTCGCGCGGGCCACCGTGATCATCACGGCCTTGGGATGGACGCCGAATCTGCACCTGCAGCTCGGCAGCACGCACGTGCACCATCTCAACTTCGGCATCTTCCTCCTCTCGGCCGTCGGAGCTTTTCTCATCTTCGTTCGCCCCACGGGGCGCACGCTTCGGGAAGCCGCCCTCGTCTACGGGATCGGCCTCGCCCTCACGTTCGACGAATTCGGCATGTGGCTCCACCTCGAGGACCACTACTGGCAGCGGGCGAGCTACGACGCGGTCGTCGTGATCACGAGTCTCCTGGGGCTTCTCATCGCCGCGCCCACGCTGCGCCGATTCCGGCGGCGCCACTGGGCGACCGCCGCCGGGATGGTCGCGGCCGTCGTGCTTTTTGGCGTCCTCGTGATCAAACCCCTCTTCAAAAGCGGAGAATGAGCCCTTGAGACGGGGTACAATCTGGCGATTCCCGTCCCCATTCCATTGCCCGTTCGAGGAGAATCCCGGATTGCGCCTGCCGATGCTCGGGTTCCTGAGCCTGCTCCTGATCGCCGCGTCCGCCGTGGGGCCTGCGTCGGTCCGAGCGGACGAGCCGCTGGTAAACGAAGCGCTCGTGGACGGCTCGGTCGACGAGATCTGGTCCATGATCACCACGAAGGACGGAATGGAGTCCTGGATGGTGCCCCACGCAGAGGTTGATCTTCGCGCGGGAGGGCTCCTTCGCACGAACCACGATCCAAGAGGCAAGATCGGCGACGAGCAGACGGTCACGAACCGGATCCGCATCGTCACGCCGAAGCGGCTCTTCTCCTTCGAGGTCGCGGAAGCTCCGTCCCGGTTCCCGTTCGCGGGCCCGATCGTCGGCACGTGGTACGAGGTGACGCTGATCCCCCTCGGTCCGAGGAAGACGCGGATCCGATGCGTCGGTCGCGGATTCGAGGGCGGGCCCGTCGGCTACGCGATGGGCGCCTTCTTCGAGCGCGGAACCGAGTGGGCGCTCGACCAGCTCCAGAAAGCCATCCTCGACCAACGGGCGAAGCGACGCCGATAATTCCCCATGGACATCCGGAAACTGTTGGGACTGGACCGACCCGCCGGGTCGCGTGAAGGATCGGCGGGCGCAGACCGCGATTCCTCCGAGACCGTCCGCACCATCGTCGATCGGCTCGAACGACTCGACCCCGAGCGCGCCCGCTACATCGCGGCCTTCGCCTACGTCCTGAGCCGCGTGGCGCACCCCGATCTGGGAATCTCCGCGGAAGAAACGCGCGAGATGGAGCGGCTGACTCGCGAGCGCGCGGGTCTCGACGGGAACGAGGCGACGCTCGTCGTGCACATGGCCAAGTCCCGGGCGGTCCTCTTCGCCGCGACGGAGAACTACATCGTCACGCGGGAATTCGCGAGGATGGCGTCCCCCGAGCAGAAACGCGGTCTCCTGGATTGCCTCTTCGCCGTTTCAGCGTCGGACGAGACGATCTCCGGCCCCGAGGAGAGCGAGATCCGCCGCATTGCCGGGGAACTCGACCTGAGTCACGCGGACTTCATCGCCGCGCGCTCCGGCTACCTTGAATACGTGGCCGTGCTGAAAAAGCGGCCGGAGTCCCCCTAGAAATACCAGGTCAGTCCGGCGGTGAAATTCACGTAGTTCAGCGAGATGTCGTCGTTGATCTTCGCGTAGGAGTAGTCGACCGCCGGCCCGAGCGCGAACTTCCGGGACAGCCTCCATTCGTAGCCCGCGCCGAGCAGGAATCCAAACCCGTCATCGGACGCAGTGGTCGTCACCCCGCCGCCCTGGTCGATTTCGAGTTCCATGGAGCCGGCGCCGATGCCGCCTCGCACGAAAAATCCCGCCGCGCCGGGGTAGTAGGTCAGAGCCGCGGTCGTCACGTTGAACGTCCACGTGACGTCGTCGATCACTTCCTTCGTCCAGAACGTCCCCTCGATTCCCGCCGCGATCTGCGGCGTGAACGCGTACCCGACGCGGAACGATCCTCCGATGCTACTCTCCCGGTCCGTGTCGACGTCGAGGTAGTTCACGCCCGCCGTACCGCCTCCCAAGCCGAAGCCGAGGAGGATGCCGTCGCGCTCATGCGGCCAGGCGGCTCGGGCGGGATCCGCGGGGAGCAAGGTGAGAACGGCGATCAGGGCGATGAGTCCGAGGATTCTCGCGCGCATGGGGCCTCCCGTGCCTGTCGCGGCCGAGCCGCGTTTCGCGGGCGCCCGCGGG
>Ga0209382_10013504_pt1 | contig 10041 bp, 6 predicted proteins | sample SoiMetdeltSBSDD5_FD_187599 | JGI IMG/M metagenome (GOLD analysis project Ga0209382, IMG submission 187599) | Bulk soil microbial communities from a Populus tree surrounding site in Tennessee, USA - Soil MetaG P. deltoides SBSDD5 (SPAdes) (version 2) | ecosystem: Environmental > Terrestrial >...
CGCGATTGCCTTCCAGCAGAATTCGGCCAGCCCGTTGGAAGATCCATTTAATATTGGGCTCTTGCCCGATCGTCGTCGATGCCCATTTGGAGTAGAGCTGCTTGTCAGCCTGGGCGCGCGGGGACCACACCGCTGGACCGCGACTTCGATTGAGCAGCTTGAACTGAATGCCGGTCGCGTCAATCGCGCGGCCCATCAGACCGCCGAGTGCATCCACCTCGCGAACCAGGTGACCTTTTGCCGTCCCTCCGATCGCCGGATTGCACGGCATGTGCGCCACCGTCTCGAGCGACAGCGTGCACACACCGACGTGACAGCCCATGCGCGCGGCCGCGAATGCGGCTTCGACACCCGCATGCCCGGCCCCCACGACGATCACATCGAAGGTCATCGCCGTACTCATTTGCCGATGCAGAACCGCTCGAAGATGTGCCGCAACACATCCTCGCTCGTGGACGCGCCGATGATCTCACCAAGTTTCGCGCGCGCTGCATGGAGGTCTGCGAGCACGAACTCTTCGGGTGCGCCGTCTTGCAAGGCGGCGCGACGCGCCTGTGCGAGATGTGTTCGCGCGTGCTCGAGAAGCGCTGTGTGACGTATGTTCGAGATCGCCGTTGAATCACGCAGCGCTTCACCGCCGCTCAGCGCCTCAACAAGCGTGCGACGAAGCGTTTCTATCCCATCCCCTGTTGAAGCTGACACGCGCATCGCATCGTGGCGCTGCCACACCGCCGGTCGATCGTTCTTGTTCGCGACGACAACGCGCACGCGGTTCGCGCTTTCGTCCAACAGTCGCTGATCGTCGGGCATCAACGGCTCAGACCCGTCGAGAACGACGACAATCACATCGGCCACGTCACGTGCACGCGTGCCGCGCGACACGCCCTCGAGCTCGATCGGATCTCCGGTCTCGCGAATGCCAGCGGTGTCGACGAGCGTGACTCGCAAACCCTGGACGTCGCATGTCTCGGTGACAAGATCCCGCGTGGTGCCCGCGGTCTCGGTGACGATCGCACGCGCGTGACCGAGCAGCACGTTGAAGAGACTCGACTTGCCAACGTTCGGCCGGCCCGCGATCACGACCGTCGCACCCTCGCGTATGAGGCGACCGCGCGCAGCCGCCTTCAGCAGTGCATTCAGCTCGACAATCACGCCAGACACGCGGTCTGCGATCGCCTCTGGCTCGATGAAGTGATATCCCTCGTCTGGAAAATCCAACGACGCCTCGAGGCGTGCGACAAGGTCCAGCAATCGGGCGTCGAGCGCAGCGATCTTCGTGGTGAGTGTGCCTTCGAGCTGATCGAAAGCCACCTGCGCCTGCAGCGGTGTGACTGCGTCAATCAGGTCGGCAACCGCTTCCGCCTGGACCAAATCGAGCTTGCCGTTGAGAAATGCGCGAAAGGTGAATTCCCCAGGCCGCGCCAGTCGTGCACCTGCTCCAATTGCGCTCTGCAGAACGTCGTGAAGAATTACAGGGCTGCCGTGCGTACTCAACTCAACGACATGTTCACCCGTGTAGGAGTGCGGGGCAGGAAACCAGGTGGCGATGACCTCGTCCACCGTGCGCAACGAACCCGAGGTCGAGGACCGTACTCGTGTGAACGTCGCGTGACGCGGCAGCAACGGCTCGCTGCGACTGACAATGCGACCGGCGACATCGCATGCATCGGCTCCACTGATGCGGACAACGCCAAGACTGCCCCGGCCGGCAGGCGTGGCGATCGCGACGATGGTGTCGTCGGGAGAAAACATGCCGCTCGTTGTGCGGGGCCGCGCGTGCCCTCTGTGGAGCTCTAACCGTTAACGCCGAGCCGAGATAATCACCGTCTTCATGAATGCATCGCCAATGCTTTCGGAGCTGACCGACGGGTCTTCGGCAATCGCGAGGTGAACAATGCGTCGCTCGTACGGATTCAACGGGCCCATCTCCTGAGGCGCGCCGCTCGATCGTGCCTTCTCTGCGATGAATTTCGCCATCTGCCGGATTTCCGCGTCCTTCTCTCTGCGGAAGCCGTTGCAATCGACGACGATGCGGTGGTCATCGCCTAGCTGGCGACGGAACGTGGTTGCCACGAGGTGCTGCAATGCCTGCAGGCCTTCGCCGCCGCGGCGAATCAGTGGGCCGCCGTCCTCCCCGTCGAGATTGATGCGCGTCGCTTCCGGCGTTTCCTCGACCTGCGCCTTGAGGTCGACGCCCATGGCGTCAATCACGTTTTGTACGAACGTCGCGATTTGAGTGCTCAAAGTCTCATTCACGCTGCGTTTCTCTCGATTCGTGTCCACGACCAGTCGTCAGTGATTCTAGTTCTTGTTCTCTGCCCCCGCCGTACGTCCCGAACCGGCGTTCTTCAAACGACGCTCGGCGGGCGGCCGTACTGTGGCGACCTGCGGCGGCCCGATCCACCAATTCGTGAAGTACTGCTGGCCGATGGCGAACAGGTTGCCGACGAACCAGTAGAGCACCAGGCCGCTCGGCGCCCACAGGAACATGAAGCCGAACATCAGCGGCATCATCATCATGACGCGCTGCTGCGCGGGATCTGCGGTTGACGGCGTCACCTTCTGCTGCCAGAACATCGTCAAACCCATGAGGACGGGGGTGATGTACAGCGGATCGTGTTCGGACAGATCCTTAATCCACCATCCGAAGCTTGCGCCGCGCAGCTCGATCGCCTGCGACAGCAGCGAGTAGAACGCAAACAACACCGGCAGCGTGAGCAGCATCGGAATGCACCCGCTCGCCGGGTTCACGCCTTTCTCCTTGTACAGACCCATGATCTCGGTCTGCATCTTCTGTCGGCCCGGATCCGTCATCTTGAGTCCCGCGTACCGATCCTGAATCGCTTTCAGCTGCGGTTGCAGCGCCTGCATCTTCCGCATCGAGACGAGACTCTTGTGTCGCAGCGGGAAGATCAACAGGTTGATGATGATCGTGAGGAGAATGATCGACCAGCCGTAGTTGCCCAGGAAGCTGTGCACCCATTTCAGCGAGGTGAGCAGTGGCACGGCGAGGAATCGGAACGTGCCGAACGAAATGGCCCACACAAGTTGCTGATCGACTGATTGCAGGACATCGAACTGCTTCGGGCCGACGAAGAAGCGCACGTTCTTCGGCGATTGAGGCAAGCGGATCGTCTGCGCGAGCAGTTGGCGCTGCGTCTTCTCGGGACCTGGCAGCGTGACGGGCTTGTACTCCAGGCGTGCATTGCCCGGATTCACCGCGGCCGCGAGGAAGTAGTGATCGTCAACGCCGGCAAACCGGAAGCTACCCTCGTGGGCGGGTTGTTCGACGACCTTCGACGCGTTGATGCGCTCGACGTCGCCATTCAGCTCGTAGATCGCCTGAGGCGGTTGAACGTAGTTGCCGGTGAAGAAGCTGCCGCCTCCGGCCGTCGCGCCTGCGTCGCCAAGCCCTGGGCCCCAGGCAATCGTTGGATTCAGTGCGCGGTCGCCGTTCATGACCTCGGCTGAGAAGGCAACGACGTAATTCTTCGGGTCGAACCGGAAGTCTTTACGCACACGCAGCCCCGCGGCATCCACATACTCGAATGTCACTGTGGCGGCTTGCTGTGACGCGTTGATGCGGCCGCCGCTGTCGCCGCTGACTCGAAAAATCACTGTGTTCAGGCGACGCGTCAGAGCCGGGTCGTCAACGACCAACGTGAATGGCTTGGCCTGATCCGCCGGCACATCCGACGGCACAAGGTCGACTGGCTTGCCCTGCGCATCGCGATAGTCCTTCAGTCCCCAGTGCAGGATCAGCCCACCCCGATTGGTGAGCACGACTTCTGACGTCGCCGTCTCGACGACAATCTCGCGCTCCGCTGATTCAGAGATCTGTGCGGCTGGCTCTGTTTCTGAAGGCGGCGGGGTCTCTACCACGCGCGGCGTCGCTTCCGGTGCGGTTTGAGCCGGCTTTTCCTTGGGCTCGACGACGTCGATCGCGGGTTTCTGCGGCGGCACGAACAGCGCCTGATAACCGTAGAGCACAGCGAACGACAACAAGATGGCGACAAAAACCCTGCGTTCCATGTTGTGGATCTACGAGCGAGGGACCGGGTCGTACCCGTGTCCCCCGAAGGGCCTGCAGCGCGTCAGCCGGACCATGCCAAGCCAGACACCGCGCCGAGCACCGTAAAGACTGACGGCCTCCGCCATGTAGTCAGCACACGAGGGCTGAAACCGACATGACCCCGTAAACAACGGTGAAATAAGTATTTTATAGCCTTTTAGAAGGCCGAGTACGATTCTGGCGCCGACTCCATCGTGAGTCGGCCGGTTGCCCTCGATGGCGTCGGTCAAGGGCGTTTGCATAGTCAATCTCGAGGCTGGCAAAGGGCGCATCAAGCATTTCGCGGCGTGGCACGATGATGACGTCCAGGCCGGCCGTGATCTTATGACGCCTGAAGATCTCTCGAGCGAGCCGCTTGGCGCGATTTCGCTCGACCGCGGCACCGAACTTCCGGCTCGCCGCGATGCCCAACCGGGGCACCGTCCCGCCGTTCGCGGCAATGAACAGCGTCATGAAGCGCCCGGATATTCGAACGCCGGTCGAGTACGCTCGCTCAAAATCCGACCGTCGCCGAACCCGCTCGGTTTGCGAGAGCCCGAGCGGTGGCACCACGGCTATTGCTCGTCGGAAACGGTCAGGCGCTTGCGTCCCTTGGCGCGCCGCCGCTTGAGGACGATGCGGCCGTTCTTCGTCGCCATACGCACCCTGAAGCCGTGCGTCTTCTTCCGTCGCCGGGTATTGGGCTGAAATGTGCGCTTTCCCTTCATGCTCGCCTATATGCTGAATGTCGCTATCACTGGAAACAGGACGAAACCTCAATAGTAGCCGTCGCTCGCGCAGAGTGTCAAAGGATTCGCAGGCAGATGTGAACTCTGTGCTACAGTCGCGGGTTCACCGGTCTGAGGTATGGCGAAGGGTGTTCGGTTCCTCCCCCAAGATTTCCACAACTGTGGAAAACATTGTGGAAAACATAAGGCTTTACCTGACCTGCTCGAATTTGTTCGATTTTTCGAGCTTTTTTGGCTTAATCATCCACGAAACAGCCGAGTTTCAGTGGGTTTTTTGGCCCTCCCAACATCAGAGTCTGTCAGCGCATACTGCCTCGAGAGAGGCGAAAGTGTGCTCGACCTTGTGTAACGAGCTGACGTCATGGAAGCGACAATCTGGGATCAGGTCCTGGCCAGAATCGAAACCAAAGTTAACCGGCACAGCTTCTACACCTGGTTTCGCCCGACCACTCTCGTCTCAGACGGAGGCGGCGCGCTGACCATCCGGGTGCCAAATCCGCTGTTCAAGGATTGGCTCACCAAGCACTATTCGGTTGTGTTGTCTGAAGCGCTTGCCGAGGTACGCCGGCCGGGCGCTGGACTGATCTTCGTTTCAGAAGGCTCAGCTGCTGCGCCGGTCGAAGACCCTCAGATGGACGCCGACGCCCGTCCAACGGACGCGCCGGCTGTTCCATCGGCCGGGCTGAACCCCCGCTACACTTTCGACACGTTCATCGTCGGGCCATCGAATCAGTTCGCCCACGCGGCCTGCCGCGCCGTGGCCGAGGCGCCTTCGCGTTCATACAATCCGCTCTTCATCTATGGCGGTGTGGGTCTCGGAAAGACCCATCTGATGCACGCAGTGGGTCACTACGTCCTTCAGCACGACCCGACACTGAAGCTGACCTACATTTCGTCAGAGCGCTTCATGAACGAAATGATCAACGCCGTGCGCTACGACCGGATCCTCGACTTCCGAGAGCGGTATCGCAGTGTCGACGTGCTGCTCGTCGACGACATTCAGTTTGTATCTGGAAAGGAAGGCACGCAGACCGAGTTCTTCCATACGTTCAACGCGCTCTACGACGCGCAGAAACAGATCGTCCTCAGCAGCGATCGCCCCCCCAATGAAATTCCCGCCCTCGAGGAGCGGCTGCGATCGCGTTTCGAATGGGGACTCACGGCCGACATCCAGTCGCCAGACCTCGAGACGAAGGTCGCGATTCTGAAGCGCAAGGCGGAAGCCGAAGTGGTCCCGCTGCCTGACAACGTGGCGATTTACATCGCCGGACGAATCAAGTCCAACATCCGCGAACTCGAAGGTTCACTTATTCGTCTCATCGCGTACGCGTCACTGACCGGACGTGAAATCTCGCTCGATTTGACTCGTGAGGTGTTGAAGAACGTTCTCGAGCAGGACGACAAGGCCATCACGATTGAGAGCATTCAGAAATTCGTCGCCGATTATCACCAGCTGAAAACAGCCGATCTGAAGTCACGGAACAACTCGAAGTCGGTAGCCATGCCTCGCCAGGTGGCCATGTATCTCTGCAAGACGCTCACGCAAGCGTCGCTGCCGGAGATTGGGAAGAGTTTTGGGGGAAAGCACCATTCGACGGTCATTCACTCCATCAAGAAGGTCGAAGAACTTCGCAAGACTGACGGAGATTTCAACAAGCTGATCAGCAGTTTTTTGGAGTCATTCAGATGAATTCGATGACGTCCACAGGATGGCGATTGTGGGCATCTGTTGACGATCCAAGGTGTGCCGATCCGCACAGGATTCCCGAGCGCTCCGCACCTCGGCCGCACAAATCTATCCACAACGTAAGTTATTGAATGTCAAGCGTTAGTCTCGCTCGGATGAGTTTTACGCGACCCTCTTTCTTCTGTATAATTCTTTATCTCTTCTGATCACTCCGTGAAGTGAGATCACGACTCCACGGTCGGGTTCTTTAACGCAGGCACGCCGCTCTGCTCGAGGTCACCACAAGCCTATGGAACTCGTTGTCCGGAAGACTGAGCTTCTGCGAGAACTACAACTCTTCCAAGGCATCGTCGAGCGGAAGAACACAATCCCGATTCTCGCGAACGTGCTGATCGAAGCCAAAGGCGACGAAGTGCGCATGCTGGCTACCGATCTCGAAGTCGCTCTTCGAAGCCGTTGTCAGGCTGCTGTCGCAAAAGGCGGATCCCTGACGCTGCCGGCGAAGAAGTTGTACGAGATCGTGAAGGCGCTTCCCGAGACGGATGTCCGAATCGAAGAGGATCGCAACGGCGTCAAAGTGGCCGCCGATCGCTTCGACTCACGGATGCAGACACTGCCGCGTGAAGACTTCCCGACGCTCCCAGACGCGAGCGGAACGGCGCGGGCCACCTTGCCGCGATCGGCCGTGAAGGAGATGGTCGCCAAGACGCAATACGCCATCACCGGTGAGGACACGCGGTATTTCCTCAACGGCGCGAAGTTCGTCCTGAAGCCGCAGAGCCTCACGCTTGTCGCGACAGACGGCCACCGTCTCGCGCTCGTCGAGGTCAAGCATGAGACTGGCGTCTCGCAGGACGTTGGTGTGATTCTCCCGAAGAAGACACTGCTCGAACTCGGTAAGCTGCTCGCTGAAGGTGACGGCGACATTCAATTCGAAAGCGGCGAGAACCATTTGTTCTTCGAGGTTGCCGGGAGAATTTTGATTTCCCGCATGATCGACGGTCAGTTTCCGGCGTACGAGCGCGTCATTCCGAAGGGCAACGACAAGACGATTGAATTCGATCGCGAACGACTCACCAGCGCCGTCAAGCGCGTTGCGCTGTTGTCGAACGAACGATCACGGGCGGTGAAGTTCGAGATCGATAAAGGCAAGGTAGATGTCACGTCCAGCAGCTCTGAGTTCGGTGAAGCGCATGAACAGCTGCCGGTCGAGTATGCAGGTCCTGCGCTGACCATTTCGTTCAACGCGCAGTACGTCCTCGATTTCCTCAACGTCGTGGAGACCGACGTGGTTTCCCTCTCGTTGAAGGACGAGGTCAGCCAGGCCGTGATGAAGCCTGTAGGCGCCGACGGCTACGACTACACCTACGTCATCATGCCGATGAGGATTTGATCGGCGCCTGCTCGACTCAAGACGGTTAAGGACACGCGTGGAACATCCGGAACAGCAGCACGCCGAAGCCGACGCGCTCCTGACAGGCGAGACGCCTGCAAACGGAGCCTCTAACGGCTCGGTCGACGACTACGGCGCAGACAAAATCAAGGTACTCGAAGGACTCGAGGCCGTTCGCAAGCGGCCGGCGATGTACATTGGTTCGACCGGCGCGCCAGGCCTGCATCATCTTGTTTACGAGATCGTCGACAACTCGATCGACGAGGCTCTGGCCGGCTTCTGCGATCAGGTCAACGTCGCCATCCACATCGATAACTCGGTGACCGTTATCGACAACGGTCGCGGCATCCCTGTCGACGCGATGCCCGACGGTCGGTCTGCGGCCGAAGTCGTGCTCACCGTGCTCCATGCAGGCGGCAAATTCGAAAACGCGGCCTACAAGGTGTCCGGTGGTCTGCACGGCGTCGGTGTCTCTGTCGTCAATGCGCTGTCTGAGCGTCTCGATCTCGAGGTCTGGCGCAACGGGCACGTCTATCAACAGAGCTACGAGCGCGGCACGCCCACTGGTCCGCTGGAAGTCACGGGTACGACGCAGAAGCGCGGCACGAAAGTCACGTTCAAACCCGACTCCCAAATTTTCGAGAGCAGCGATTACAGCTTCGACACACTTGCGCAGCGTCTGCGCGAACTCGCTTTCCTCAACGGTGGCATTGTCATCACCATCGACGATGAGCGCGACGGGAAGTCGCACAAGTTTCAGTACGACGGCGGCATCGTGTCGTTCGTCGAGCACTTGAACAAGAACAAGGCGAACGTCAACGACAAGCCGATCTTCATGCGCGGTACGAAGGACGGTATCGATGCCGAGATTGCGCTTCAGTGGAACGATGGCTACACGGAGTTGGTGTTTACCTTCGCCAACAACATCAACACGCACGAAGGCGGCACGCATCTATCAGGCTTCCGTTCCGCGCTGACCCGCACCATTAACGCCTACGCCGCGAAGAGCAACATGGCGAAGGATCTGAAGGACGCAAGCATCAGCGGCGACGATATTCGCGAGGGATTGACCGGCGTCGTCAGCGTCAAGATTCCGCAGCCCCAGTTCGAGGGTCAGACCAAAACCAAGCTCGGTAACACCGAGGTCAAGGGCATCGTCGAGGCCATCGTCAACGACAAGCTTGGGCAGTTCCTCGAGGAAAACCCGGCCGTCGCCAAGCGAATTATCGGCAAGGCCGTGGACGCCGCGCGCGCACGCGAGGCGGCGCGTAAAGCGCGCGACCTGGTGCGCCGCAAAGGCGCCCTCGACGGCAGCAGCCTCCCCGGCAAGCTGGCGGATTGTCAGGAACGCGACCCAGCGCAGAGCGAGATCTACATCGTTGAAGGTGAATCCGCCGGAGGCTCGGCGAAGCAGGGCCGCGATCGCCGTTTCCAGGCCATCCTGCCGATCAAGGGCAAGATCCTCAATGTCGAGAAGGCGCGCTTCGACAAAATGCTGAGCAGCGACGAAATCAAAACCATGATCGCGGCCCTTGGCACGGGTATCGGGAGCGAGGATTTCGACGCTGACAAGGTCCGGTACCACCGGATCATCATCATGACCGACGCCGACGTCGACGGCTCGCACATCCGCACGCTCCTGTTGACGTTCTTCTATCGTCAGATGCCGCAGCTCATCGATCGCGGCTATGTCTACATCGCCCAGCCGCCGCTCTTCCGCGCCAAGCGCGGACGGACCGAGACATACATCAAAAACGAGCAGGATCTCGAGGTCTTCCTTGTGCGTCGCGCCGTTGAGTCGCGGGTGGTGAAGCTCGCGGACGGCACCGAGATGTTCGGTGAAATTCTCGAGCGCCAGCTCCAGCGGGCCGAGGCCTATCGCAAGCTGCTGCAGCAAGTGACCCGACGGGGTCATCCGCCAGCGATCGTGTCGGCACTCCTCGAGTTCGATGCTCGCGACAAGTCGTTCTTCGAGCAGCGCGAGCGCCTCGATGTGATCGCCGCCCGGATGACGACGCCGACGCGCACCGTGTCCGTCACGCGCGACGACGAGCACAACGTGTTCGCACTTCATATCGAGGATCGGTCGCCAGGCTACCCGCGTCGCTACGACATCGGTGTGGACTTCATCACGTCCGGGGAATACCGGCTTCTCGCGTCC
>Ga0209382_10013505_pt1 | contig 10041 bp, 14 predicted proteins | sample SoiMetdeltSBSDD5_FD_187599 | JGI IMG/M metagenome (GOLD analysis project Ga0209382, IMG submission 187599) | Bulk soil microbial communities from a Populus tree surrounding site in Tennessee, USA - Soil MetaG P. deltoides SBSDD5 (SPAdes) (version 2) | ecosystem: Environmental > Terrestrial >...
CGCACGTGGCCATCCCGAGCCTCGCCACGACGCCGGCAGGTGATGTCCTTCTGCTCGTCGTCGATCAGGACACCTACAAGCCGTCCCTCTTCGTTCAGCAGTAGTGAGTCAGGAGCGCGACGTGCCGTACCAGATCTCGACCCTCGACCTCCCTTGCGGCGAAAGGTTCGTTCGCGCCGAGGGGTCCGGCGTCATCACCAGGGAGGACGCGGATTACCTGCTGGGCCGCGTCACGCCGGGCGGAGATCTGTATGGCCTGCCGCAGGTGGTGCTGACGCAGAAGGTGGACTCGACGACGGCGGAGGCGCGCAACCTCTTCGCGGGCAGCAGTGCCCGGAACACCTTGCAGACCTGGTGCGCGGTGGTGGTGACCAACCCGATCATCCGGGTGACCACCAACTTCCTGATGCGGGTGAACGGGACGACCCGGTTGAAGCTGTTCACCTCCGAGCCGGAGGCGCTCCGCTGGCTGGACGAGCGAGCCCGCGAGGAAGCCGCCGGGAAGAAGGCGGCCCCCTAGCAAGGCTCGCTGTCCCACCAGCTCAGTGCTTGTGCTCCTTCGCGTCCGCGGGCGGCTGCACCACCGGGACGATCAGCAGGGCGTTGGGCTTCCCCTCGTCCACCACGAACGCCATGCCGGCCGGGTTCCCGTCCGAGCCGAGATCCGAGTTCTTCAGGTACGGCACGTACATCATGAGGTGGGGCGGGTACGGCGCCACGTTCCCCTTCTCATCGATGGGCACCACGTTCTCGGTGGAGAGCATGTAGTCGATGCCCGGCCTGGACGGCGCCTTGAACTTCCCGCCGGCGAACCCGGTCTCGATCGCCTTCTTCACCTCCTCCGGGCTCTTCCCCTGCGCGCGCATCTCCGCGGACATCAGGTACCAGGGGAGGAAGCTCTTCACCCCTTCGGTGTCCAGGCACTGCGGCTCGAAGCTGTTGACGAACGTCCGCATCACGATGGCGGTGAACCCGTTCTTGCTCTCCCGCACCTTCACGTAGCCGTTCTTCTCCAGCGCGTAGACGCCCGCCCCCGCCTGGAGGTGCTTGGGGCACGAGGCGAGCGCGGCCGCGGTCTCCTTCGCTCGATCGAACAGCGGCGGGAGCTGGGGGGCTCCGGCCCGCGCGGCCAGCGGGACCAGCAGGACGGCGAGGGACAGCATCGTCCGGACGGACGGGGGGAGACGGCTCGACGACGTCATGGGTACTTTCTCCTGAAGTTGGTGGAATTTCGGTGTGTCGCGCCTTAGACGCGCCGCCGGGGCGAAACTCGTCGCTGCGCCCGCTCCGGCCGCTGCGACCGCTGCATCCGCAGGAACGCCTCCGCCAGCTTCGGCACCAAAAAGCTCACCACCCGCCGCACCCGCCCGCGGCGGACCCACACCAGCTGCACGCCAAGCGGCCGGAACTCCTGGCTCCCGCCGTCCGCGTGCATCAGCACCAGCGCCGGGACCCCACCGGAGACCACCGGCACGGTGCGGAAGCGCCGCCCGCCGGCGAACACGTGCCCTTCCATCGCCGCCGCGGCGGCGCGCGGCCCGCGGTACCAGGTGGAGATCGGCGGCATGGAGAACGTCGCCTCGCGGCTGAGCAGCGCCACCAGCCCGGGCACGTCGCCCGCCTCCCACGCCGTCCGGTACCGCTCCAGCGCGCGCCGGTCCTCGTCTCCCAGCTCCGCCGCCGGAGCGTCCCAGTCGTCCGTCTCCCCTCGCGCGCGCTCCAGCGCCACCCGCGCCCGCGCCAGCGCGCTGTTCACCGCGGTGACGCTGGCGCCCAGCATCTCCGCCACCTCGGCGGCGCGGTACCCCACCACCTCGCACAGCAGCAGCACCGCGCGTTGCCTCGGCGGCAGGTGCTGCAGCGCCAGGATGAACCCCAGCGCCACCGTCTGCCGCGCCTCCACCGCGCCCGCCAGGTCGTCCCGCGACGCCGCGTCCGGGAAGGGCTCCACCCAGCCGTCCGGCTCTCCGAAGGTCCCCACGTGGACGTCCGCGCCCACCGGCGGCGAGGCGAGCTGCGGGACGCTCCTCGCCTTGTGCGCGCGCAGCGCGGAGAGGCACGCGTTGGTGGCCACCTGGTAGAGCCAGGCGCGCAGCGCGGTCTCCTCCTGGAGCGTGGACAGGCCCTGCCAGGCCTTGAGGAGCGCGTCCTGGAGGACGTCCTCCGCGTCCGTCCAGGACCCCAGCATCCGGTAGCAGTGGGCGAGCAGCCCACGGCGGTGCGGTTCGATCAGATGCTCGAAGCTGGCGCTGGCGGCGGCCTGCAAAGCGCCGCCCTTATAACGCCTTCACGTAGAGCGTGCAGGTGAGGCGCCCGCCGGGCGGGCCCTCCGAGTAGCGCACCTGGTACCGCTGACCGGCCTGGAGCAGGCGCGGGTTGCTGCTGATCCCCTCCACCAGGCCGCGCTCGAACGACCGCGGATACGGCGTCTCGCAGCGCACGACGATGGTGCCGTCCGACTCCAGGGAGGGCAGGTAGTGGCCCACCTCCCCGCTGTGGTTGAGGTGGTAGATGTCGTCCAGCGCCAGCAGGACGTCCCTCACCGACCTGAACCGCGGCGGGAAGTCGGCGTTCTCCACGATGTGGCGGCCCACCTCGCGCAGCGTGGGCTCGCCCACGTCGTCGCGGATCTCGGCCAGCGCGTCCAGCCACCGCTGCACCGGCACCATGGCGTCCTCGCGCAGCTCGTCCGGGGCGAAGTACTTGTGGACGTACAGCTTCCCCAGCGAGGGGACCTGCTCGAAGGCGTCCAGGGTGGCCTTGACGTTGGCCCCGCGGACCATCGCGTCGGGATCTGGACACCTGAATTCCATGGCACCCCTCCATTCTAAAGGAGCGGGGGCAGGCGCTGCTTCAGCTTGAGGACCCGCGCGAACAGATCTCCGTCACGTTCCAGACGATCCAGTACCTGCGGGGCCTCGAATATCAGCCGCTCCGGGCGGCGCGCCTCCAGCGCCTCCTCGATCTCCTCCCAGCGCACCGGCGCGGAGGCGGTGGGGCGCTCGCGGGCGCGCATCGAGTACACCGCCACGGTGGTCTTCTTCTCGTCGTTCTGGCTCCAGTCCACCAGCACCTTCCCCACCCGCAGCTCCTTCTTCATGCTGGAGACGACCAGCTCCGGCAGCTGCTGCTCCAGCAGCTGGGCCACCTGCCGCGAGAACCCCTTGGTGTCCTCGTAGGTGACCCCCTCCGAGTTCAACGGGATGTAGAGCTGCATCCCCTTGGAGCCGGACGTCTTGGCGAACGTCTTCAGCTTCAGCGCCTCGAACATCCCCCGCAGCACCACCGCCACCCGGCAGCACTCCATCAGCCCCGCGGGCGCGCCCGGGTCGAGGTCGAACACCACCTGGGTGGGCTCCTCCATCTTCGGCGCGCGGGAGAGCGAGGGGTGCAGCTCCAGCGCCGCCAGGTTGGCCGCCCACACCAGCGTGGGCACGTCGTTGGCCAGGCAGTAGTCGATGGGCCCGCTCGAGCCCTCGACGCGTGCGGTCTGCACCCACGCTGGCCGGTGCGAGGGGGCGTTCTTCTCGTAGAAGTGCTCGCCGTCCACGCCGTCGGGGTAGCGCTTGAGGGTGAGCGGCCGGTCGCGCAGGTGCGGCACCATCCACCGGCCCACCCGCGCGTAGTAGTCGATCACGTGGGCCTTGGTGAACCCGGTCGCCGGATAGAGCACCTTGTCCAGGTTGGACAGCTTGAGCTTCCGGCCCTCGATGTCGACCAGTGGCATCGCCCGGCGGTCTCACCGCTTCGCGCGCTTGCCGCCCGGCCGCCGCCGCCGCTCGCGCGCCGCCGCCCGCGGCCGGGCGCGGGTCTTCACGCCGGCCTCCTGCTGCTCCAGGCTCTTGCGGAGCGCGTCCATCAGGTCCACCACCTTGGCCTGCTTCTCCGCGGGGGCGAACTTGATCTCCTCCCCCTTGGCCTTGGCGTCGATCAGCTCCAGCACCTTCTCGCGGTACTCGTCCCGGTACTTCTCCGGGTCGAACTTCACCGTCAGCGAGTCGATCAGCTGCCGGGCCATGGTCAGCTCGCGCTCGGCCGTCCGGGGCGCCTTCTCCGGCAGCCCCTCCACGTCCTCGTGGGGGACGACCTCGTCCGCGTAGAGCATGGTGGAGAGCACCAGGCCGTGCTCCAGCGGGCGGACCGCGCACAGGTACTGCTTGGTGCGCATCACCATCCGGGCGATCCCCACCTTCTCCGCGTCCTCCATGGCGCGCAGGAGCAGCCCGTAGGCCTTGTCCGCGCCGCGGTCCGGCACCAGGTGGTAGGTGCTCTCGTAGAAGATGGGATCGATCTCCGACAGCTCCACGAAGTCGGTGATCTCGATCGACCGGGTGGCCTTGGGGTCCAGCTTCTCCAGCTCCTTCCGGTCCAGCGCCACGTACCGGCCGGGCGACACCTCGTACCCCTTGTCGGTGTCCTCGTACGCCACCTCCTTGTCCTCCGCGGTGCAGAACCGCTTCAGCTTGATCCGCGCGCCGTCCTTCTTGTGCAGGAGGTTGAAGTGGACCTCCTTCTGGCGGACGGCGGTCAACAGCTTCACCGGGACATTGACCAGCCCGAAGCTGATCGACCCGGACCAGATGGGCCTTGTTGGCATGGGGCGCCTCCTGTGGAGAACCTTTGGCTCGCCGCGGCGCCCGGCCAGGAGTGCGCAGGCGCGCGGCGGGCTGGTACCCTCCCGGCCGATGAGGCCCGCCCTCGCTCTGCTCGCCGCCCTGTCCGCCGCCGCCCCGCTCGCCGCCGCCGCGGACGACGGGGACCTGCTCCCTCCCGACGTGGTGTGCAGGGAGGAGAAGGCCACGTGCAAGGAGGACTGCTCGCTGGACTACGGGATGTCGGAGGCCACGCGCGGCAAGGTGCCCAAGTGCCTGGCGGACTGCGAGCAGGCGGAGGTGATCTGCCTGGCGCGCCACGTGGCCAAGCGGCGCGCCGGCACGGCCAGGGCGGACCGCGAGCGCTACACCCTCCCCCAGGACACCGTCGCCGAACCTCCCATGGACGACGACCTGCCGCCCGTCCGCAAGCGCACCTCCACCCGCGCCTCCGAGATGAAGGGCGTCCCGGACAAGAAGCCCGAGGGCTACGAGGAGAAGGTGTTCTCCAAGCCGGTGCCGGGCGCGCCGGAGGCGGGCGACAGGAAGACCTCGCCGAAGCTGGAGATGGCGCCCGCCCCGCCGCCCGAGGAGCCCGAGGCGCCCCCCGCGCCGGCGAAGAAGAAGAAGCCGCCGCGCAAGCGCGCCCCGGTGGCCCCGCCCGTCACGCCCGCTGAGTGAGCCGCACCCCGGCGAGCACCAGCGCGCCGCCCACCACCAGCTCCCAGTGGATGGGCTCGTCCAGCAGCACCAGCGCGGCCACCGCGGTGAAGACCGGCTGGAGGTTGGAGAACACCGCCACCTTGGACGCGTCCAGGCGGGAGAGCGCGAAGTACCACAGCAGGTACGAGATCACCGAGGTGACGACGCCCAGGTAGCCCAGGCAGGCCCAGGTCGCCGCCGAGGCGTGCGCCAGCGCCTCCGCGCGGACGGTGAGCGGGAACAGCGGCAGCACCCAGAGCGCGCCCATCACCATCGTCCAGGCGGTCATCCGGGTGGAGCCGTGCGCCGGGATGAGCTGCTTGCCCTGGTCGGTGTACGCCACCCACGCCAGCACGGCCACCAGGATGAGCAGGTCCCCCCAGAGCGGCCCGGTGGCCGCGCTCAGCCCCCGCCCCAGCAGCAGCACCACCACCCCCAGCAGCGCCGCCGTCAGCCCCGCCACCGCGGTGGCGCTCAGCCGCTCGCGCCCGCGCCAGAGCGAGAGCAGGTACACGAAGGTGGGGGTGAGCGCGTAGAGCAGCGACGCGTGCGCGGGCGTGGAGAGCGCCAGGCCGGTGAAGAAGAAGCCCTGGTTCAGCGGCCCCACCAGAAAGCCCATCAGCACCAGCCGGGGCCACAGCGCGCGCGGCGGGATGGACGCCCGCCCGCCGGCGCAGAGGATGGCCACGAACACCGCCCCCGCCAGCGCGAAGCGCAGCGCCAGCAGCGGCTGCGGCGCGATGTCCGCCAGGGCCCTCCGCGCCACCAGGTAGGTGAGCGACGAGATCAGCGCCTGCGCGACGACCGCCGCGTAGGCGACTCCCTTCGCCCGCGCCTCCACCCGTGCGGCGCCGGCCTCGACCGAGACCTCCACGCGCGTCTAGTTCGGCTTCTCCGGGGCCGGCGCGCCCGCGGCGGCGGCCTTCGCCTCGGCGATCTGCTTCTGCACCGCCACCATGTCCAGGTCCCTGGCCTTGATCAGCAGCTCCTCCAGCGCCGGCTGGGACAGCATCCCCGGCTGGGCGAAGAGCAGCACGCCGTCCCGGAACAGCATCACCGTGGGGATGGAGCGGATCTCGAACGCCCCCGACAGCTCAGGCTGCTCGTCGGTGTTGATCTTGGCGAAGGTTATGTCGTGGTGCTGCTCGGACGCGGCCTCGAAGATGGGCTTGAAGGCGCGGCAGGGGCCACACCAAGGCGCCCACCAGTCGACCAGGACGATGCCTTCCTTGGTGACGGTGTCGCGAAAAGTGTCTTTCGTCAGGTCGATGGTCGCCATGCGCTACCAAGTAGCCTCGACCTGCCGAGTCCTCAAGCCCAGCCTCTCCACCCTAGAACACCCGGATGTAGGTCAGGTACAGCAGGACCGTCGCGGTGATGTATCCCAGCACCAGCACCGTCCCGTTGACCTCGAGGCTGTTCAACTCCCACGTCCTTTTGATGCTCTCCATGACTGCACTTCTCCTTTCAACGGCCGGTAACATGACACCGCCAGCCGAAGACGCAAGCGTTTGACTAATGCATGACGGTTGGTAAATTAGTCGAACGCATACGCGCTAAGAGTGCGTTCTGGATCAGGCCGTGAGTCCGAGGCGTTGCAGCGCCCAACGCGCCGCATCAACGACCATCGGCGAGGGGTCGGCAGCCAGGCGTTCGAGCACGTTCCTGGAGCCGGCATCTCTTGCGGCGCCGAGCGCATAGGCCGCGTTGCGCCGGAGCCCGTCGTACTTGGCGCGGGCCAGGGCGGTGCCGGGGACGAGCTGGGCGTACGCCTCGGGGGTGAGCGCGGCCAGGTCCCTGGCGGAGAGCTGCGCCACCGCGCGCGGGAGGAAGCGGTCCCCGCCGGGCAGCGGCGCGGCGTTGAGCGGGCAGCAGTCCTGGCAGATGTCGCAGCCGAAGGCCAGGTCGCGCATCGCCGGGCGGAGTGGCTCCGGCACCGGGCCGGCCCGGTTCTCGATGGTCTGGTACGACAGGCACAGCCGCGCGTCCACGCGCCGGTCGGCGACGATCGCCGAGGTGGGGCACGCCGCGATGCACAGGGTGCAGCTCCCGCAGCGGTCGGCGGCGGGGGCGTCCGCGTACTCGTCCACCGCCGCGTCCAGCGCCATGGTGGCGAGCACCACGTAGGAGCCGAAGCGTTCGGTGACCAGGCACCCGTTCTTGGCCACCGTCCCCACCCCCGCGCGCGCCGCCCAGACCTTCTCCATCATCGGCCCGGTGTCCACGGTGGCGAACGACTCCACCTCCGGCCAGCGCGCCAGGAGCCCGCGGCGGAAGGCGCGCAGCCGGTCCTGCATCGTGTAGTGGTAGTCGCGCCCGCGGGCGTAGCGGGCGACGGGCGGGGGCCCGGCCGCCTCTCGCGGGTCGGGGTGGAAGTAGTTGCAGGCGAAGGAGACCACGGTGCGGGCGCCGGCGAGCAGCCGCCGCACGTCCAGGCGCTCCGCCACGCGCTCCCGCATCCAGTCCATGTCCGCGTCCATCCCCGCCTCCAGCCAGGAGACCAGCGCCTCCTCGGGGATGGGGTCGGCGCGGGCGAAGCCGCAGAGGTCGAACCCGGCCTCCGCCGCCAGCGCGCGCAGCCCGGACGACGGGAGGGTCAGCCCCTGGGCGGCACCCACTTCACGTCCTCGATCTTCGCCCGGTGGTTGGCGGCGCGCGCCATGGTGAAGAGGAGGTCGGAGAGGCGGTTGAGGTAGCCGATCACCAGAAGCTCGACCTTCCCCTCGCGGTAGAGCGGCACTGCGCGGCGTTCGGCCCGGCGGCAGACGGTGCGGGCCACGTGCAGCGCCGCCGCCGCCTTGCAGCCCCCCGGCAGGATGAACGCGTTCATCGGCGGCAGCTCGCGGTCGAACGCGTCGATCGCGTCCTCCATGGCCTTGATCCACTCGGACTTGATCTTGGGGATGTGCTGCTCCGCCTTGGTCCCCTGCGGCGTGGCCACCACCGAGCCGACGGTGAACAGCTCGTCCTGGAGCGTGGCGGCCAGCGCGTCCATCTGGGGGTCCAGCCCCTGGCTCCGCGCCAGCCCGATGGAGGCGTTCAGCTCGTCCAGCTCGCCGTACGCCGACACGCGCGGGTCGTCCTTGCCCACGCGCCCGCCGCCGAACAGCCCGGTCTCTCCCGAATCGCCGGTCTTGGTGTAGATGGGGCTCATGGCCGCGCCTCCGTTCCCCCGCTGGTCTGCGGCGCCGCCTCGTCGCGCTCGGCGAAGGCGGACACCTTCCAGTCCTCCCCGTACTTCTTCAGCCGGAGGACCACGGTCTTCTTGAAGCGCACGCCGGAGGAGTCGATGCTGACCTGGTAGGTCAGCTCCTCCACCCCGTCCACCTCGCGCCGCCGCTGGTGCTTGTAGAACACCCGCGGGAGCACGCCGTACTCGCCGCCGGCCTCCGCGCGCAGCTGCTTCTCGCGACGGACCCGCGCCTCGGCGGAGTCCGCGCTCACCGCCAGCGCGCGGTCGTGGTCGTGCTCCACGAAGTAGGCGTCGAGGAACGCCTCCGCCGCCGCGGTGGGGCTGGCCGTCTTGCGGCACCCCACCAGGGAGAGCGGGAGGAGGAAGCTGGCGCGGCGGCCGGGGTCCATTCCGGCTGCCATACCACGGCTGCCGCCTGGGAGAGCTACGTGTAGGACGCGGGCGCGGCCGTCCCGGACTTGTTGTACAGCAGCTTGGTCACGCCCCACCCCACCGCCACGAAGACGGCGAGGGCGATCCACCCCGTCTCGCGCTCCCCGTACCAGGTGGGGAAGTGGTTGCTGACCATGGTCAGCATCAGCGGCACGGACATGTACGTGTTGTGCTTGGAGCGCAGCCCGGCCAGCGCCGGCACCGAGGGGTCGACCGCCGGGCCGCCCGCCGCCGCGGCGATGATCTTCTTCTGGCTGGGCCAGATCCGCATCCACACGTTGGCCGCCATGATGGTGCCGAACATGGCGCCCAGGTGGATCCAGGTGGCGCGGCCGCCGAACATCCGCGAGAAGCCGAACAGGGCCGCCACCGCCAGCACGTAGGAGACGGCCGCCGCCGCCCGTTCGTTCTTGGCCAGGGGCGACTTCCAGAGCACGTCGTAGACCAGGAACGCCACCACCAGCGCGCCCAGGCCGACCAGCATCCCCGGCGTGTTGCCGATGTTGGAGTCCAGCGCGCCGCCCATGTAGATCACCAGCCCCATCAGCAGGATGCCGGTGATCCAGGTGTACGCCGCGCCCCAGCGGAACCAGTAGAGCGCGCGCGGCATCAGCTGCGGGACCACCGCCTTCTTGGAGGCGGCGTCGTACGTCTTGGCCACCTGCGCGTTGACGAAGTTGAAGAACCACAGGTGGCCGATCCACATGACGCCGGCCACGACGTGAATCCACCGGAACAGCAGGTCCAGCAGCGTCCGCCAGTCAGTGAGCATCTCCATAGGTCGTGATCCCTTCCCGTGCGATGCGGCGAAATGCGGGGGCTTCTAACACGAGGGATCCAGGCGTCCACCTCTAGATGAGGCGTTGGAACCCTTCCAACGGGATGTTCCACACCGGCAAGCCGCAGAAGCGCGGCCCCTCCGGGCAAAAAGGGGTGATGCCGGCCTCCTTGCGCAGCGTGCAGGGCGGGACGAGGTGCTGGCCCAGGCGCGGGTGGACCCGCCGGACCTGCTGCACCTCCTCCAGCGAGCACCGCCAGATCTCCTCCTGCGCGGTGTAGCAGAGGCGGTGGACCCACTTGTGGTGGAGGTGGAGGAGGTCCCCGGACTCGTGGAAGCGGACG
>Ga0209382_10013506_pt1 | contig 10040 bp, 7 predicted proteins | sample SoiMetdeltSBSDD5_FD_187599 | JGI IMG/M metagenome (GOLD analysis project Ga0209382, IMG submission 187599) | Bulk soil microbial communities from a Populus tree surrounding site in Tennessee, USA - Soil MetaG P. deltoides SBSDD5 (SPAdes) (version 2) | ecosystem: Environmental > Terrestrial >...
TCGGCGACGAAGGCGTCCTTCTCGAGCGTCCCGAGCGTCTGCAGCGCGCGCACGACCGCCACGTGCGACAGCGTGCGGCCGACGTTTTCCCCGCGCTTCACGGCGGATGAAAGATCGTCTTCGGTCAGCGCGACGAACACGTCGACGGTGTCGCCGCCGCCAGGCGCCGGCGGCAGGTCGATCGAGATGGTGAGGCTCCGGCCGACGGCCCGTGCCGTCACCTTGACGGGGAGATGCGGGCGCGCGGCGGCGCCGCCGACCAGCCGCCGGACGGCGGACTCCTCGCTGCCGACGGATTCCTCGCGGCCGTCGACGACGATCTGAGGCGTGTACAGTTTGTCTTCGCCGAAGACTTTCGCGTAGCGCTGCTGTCGCGTGGAGAACGCTTTGGCGGAGTACGGATCCTTCCACCCGAGACGATTCCAGTAGTCGACGTGCAGCGACAGCGGGATGATCTCGGCGCCGTCCACTGGCTGCTCGCGCAGCAGCCGCGCGAGCACGGCGTCGGCCGGCGGGCAGCTCGAACAGCCCTCCGACGTGAACAGCTCGACGAGCACCCCCACCCGTGGCGCCGCCTCGCGGGTCGCGGGCGCCGGTGCGCTGGCGCCGGCTGCGGCGAGGGCTGCGATCAGGAGGAGGATCGGCATGGAGCCATTATGCCCCACGCCGATCGACGGCGTGTGCAAAACGGCTCAATTCGTTCCGGGAGGTGTCGGACGGCCTGCCTCGATGTCGAGCGTGATCGTCACCTCGTCTCCGACGACGGGACCGGCTTCGACCATCGCGTTGTACTTGAGACCGTACTCGAGCCGCTTGATTCTGGTGGTCGCGGTGGTGCCGGTGACGAGGCCGCGGTTGCCCTTGATGACAGGCGACAGCGGCTGCGCGTCGAGGACGACTTCCTTGGTCGTGCCCCTGATCGTCAGATCGCCGATCAGCTTGAACGCACCCTCGGCTCCCGGCTCGACCCGCTTCGACTTGAACTGCACGGTGGGATGGTTCGCCGCGTCGAAGAAGTCGCCGCTGCGGAGATGCGCGTCGCGCTTCGGCTCCTGGGTCGTGATGCCGTTGACGTCGATGCTCACGTCGGCCTTGATCGATCGCACGTCCTTGCCGTCGTACTCGACCGTGCCGGCAATCTTCCCCAGCTGACCGCGAACCGTCGACACCATCAGGTGGCGGACGCTGAAATTCGCCGCCGAGTGCGTGGCATCAATCTGCCACTGGTTCGGGCCGAGCGCCGGCCTGACCGGCGCCGGGGTCTGGGCCGCTACCACGACCGTCGCAAGCGAGGTTGCGGCCAGGAACAAAAACGAACGCTGCATTATCGAGCTCCTCGAGGTTCGATGCGGCAGGCTGCGCCCTGCCGCGTCCGTCAGTCACTGCTCGAGTAAGACGCCCGATCCGGCTCCCGCGTTTCCGGCCCCGCCGACTTTCACTTCTTCTTCGGTGTCTCGGCCACGTACGCCTCGTGCAGGTGCACCGGCGCTGCCTTCCTCTTCGTCCTCAGGTTCAGGGCCTCGACGAACACCGAGAAGCCCATGGCGAAGTAGATGTAGCCCTTCGGAATGTGGTGGTCGAAGCCCTCGGCGATGAGCGACAAGCCGATCAGCAGCAGGAAGCTCAGCGCCAGCATCTTGACGGTCGGATGGCGGTGCACGAACGCGCTGATCGATTCCGCGGACAGCAGCATGATGCCGACGGCGATGATCACCGCCGTGACCATGACCCACAACTCGTCCACCATGCCGACGGCCGTGATCACGGAGTCGAGCGAGAAGACGACGTCGAGCAGCATGATCTGGACGATCACGCTGGCGAACGACGACGCCACGCGGCCGGAGGCGTGGCCCTCCTCGCCTTCGAGCTTGTCGTGGATCTCGTGCGTGCTCTTGCCGATCAGGAACAGCCCGCCGACGAGCAGAATCAGATCGCGGCCGGAGATCTCCTGGGAATAGATCGTGAACAGCGGGGCCGTGAGCCGGATGACCCACGCCAGCGACATCAGCAGGAGGATGCGGGTGACGAGCGCCCCCATGAGGCCGAGGCGCCGCGCCCGGGGCTGCTGCTCGATCGGCAGCTTGCCGGAGAGAATCGAAATGAAGATGACGTTGTCCACCCCGAGGACGATCTCGAGGAACGTCAACGTCGCGAGGGCAATCCAGATCTGCGGGTCGGTCAGCCAGTCCATCATTTCCTCTGTATGTCGAAGCGAAGCTCGGCGAATCCCCGGACATCGTAATACTGGACGCGGAAATGGCGGCGTCCACCGCGGATTGCCGCCTCGCCGACCCTGGATTCGTGCGGGGTCCATTCATCCAGAATCAGCCTGTCGTCCATCCACACCCGGACGCCATCGTCCGAGATCACCCGGAGCCTGTAGTCGCCCGGCGGCAGCGTTGCCGTTCCCTCGGCCTGCAGCGCGAAGCGGTCGGCCGGCACGCCGTCCTCGATGACGCGGCCGGAGACGTAGTCCAGGCGGTTCGCCGTCGTCGTCTTGATCGGCGGACCCTGGAGCAGCGCGGCGAAGGCCGCCGGCGCCTTCACCGGATCGTCGGCGTCGTCGTAGCGGAAGAACTTCAGCTGCCAGGCGATCGGCACGAAGAAGCGCGAGTACCCGAACGCGTACGGCTGGCCCGGGGGCGTTCGGACGCCGCGCGGCGAGACCACTTCCGCACCGCGATACGAGAGGCGCACGTCGACGTCGATCGTGGCAGCGCTCGCAGGCGTGACGACGAGCTCGCCTGGAACGCTCCCTGCCCTGGCCGACAGCGTCGCGCCGCGAATCGACGTCATCGTCCATCGGCCCTCCGGCCCGAGCACGCGCAACGTCAGCGGCGTCGCGTCGGATCGTCCTTTGGGCCACAGCTTGGGCGACCGCCAGTCGTACGGTCCCCACTCGTCGACGATGATCCGCTCGCGGCCGCGGCGGCTGTCGTCCGTGATCATCGGATCGATGCCGCCGGGCAAGGCGGGCCTGGCGAACGACTCTCGTACGACGAGGCCGACGGGCTTGGCGCCAGGGTCGAACGGGACATCGCCGGCGAACGGCGTGCCGACGTCGGAGAACGTATTCAACCCGTGGTTGATGTCGCTCGTGCTGCGAATGCTGAGCGCGGTCTTCGTCCGCACGAATCGATTGAGCGTCAATTCGTAGCCGCGGCTTCGCGTATCGCGAGTCCTCGGATATCCCCAGTTGGGATCCTGCGACGGGTTCTGCCACAGCCTGATGCCGATCTCGTCGCCGTCGAACGAATTGCCCTGGATGACGTTGTCCTGACCGTGCTCGATCGCAATCGCTTCGGCGTTTCTCGCGAACCGGTTCGCGAGCCAGAGCGATCCGTAGCTGTAGCCGCCCCAGACGCCATGCCAGCAGTCCTCGACCCGATTGCCGATGAACTTGTTGCGGCTGAAGGTCGCTTCGATCCCGTTCGTCACCGCGTGACTGAAATCGTTGTGCTCGAAGCTGTTGTCGTTCGAGCCGCCCTGCCCCGTGTCCATCGTCGACTGTCCGGCCCACAGGAACAGGCCGTCGCCGCCGTGCGTGATCGAGTTGTTGAAGACCGTGTTGCCGCTGGACTGCTCGTACATCAGCAGGCCGGCGGAATCCTGGCCGCGGTTGTAGAAGCCGTGGCTGTAGCCGCGCACGCAGAAGTCAATGCGGTTGTGCGCGATCGTGCTGCCGGTCGTGCGATACAGCCCGACGCCGATGCCCGACATGAACTGGATGGTGTTGTTCCAGATCGTCAGGCCGCTCGAGCGCGCGACCATCAACCCGTTCTGCCCTTGCAGCACGGTGTTCCGATCGACCTCGGCGCGATCGCATTCGGCAAGGTAGATCGCGGCGCCGCGCGCCAGCCACTCGTCCTTGTCGTTCTGGTGATACGACATCCAGTCGACGAGGCTCTCCTTCTCGACGCCGCTGTAGAGCCGCGGCTTGTAGTTGTAGGAGAAGTCGTTGCCGGTCAGGTGCAGGTCGGGCGATCGCCGGGCGAGCACGGCGATCCTGTAGCCCCGGACGACCGCGTTCTTCAGCGTGACGTTGCGGCCGCCGTCGATCAGGATGCCGACGCCGGCGAACGCATCAGGATCCGCGCCGCCGGCGGCGCCGGCGAGCACGGCGCCGTTGAAGTCGACGGTGATGTTGTCGCCGCGGATGGTCAGCGCGGGCCGGGTGTCGGTCGCGGCGAGGCGGTAGTTGCCGGCGCGAACGGCGATCGACCGGTCGATCACCAGGCCGCGCGTCAGCGGCACGTCGGGCGGAGCTGGCGCGGCCGCCGCCAGCGAGAGCACGAGGATCAGCGATCCGCCTCCGCCGAGGCTCCGGCGGACGAGTCGCGAGGAAATAGGGGTCAGACCCCGTACGCCTCCGGCTGCCACTCGAGCCCGAGCTCGGAGGGCGGGGCCATGAAGCCGAGAAGAGCGGAGGCGGCGACTACCGCCGGGCTCGCGAGGTAGCCCTCGCCGCCGAATCCCATCCGGTTCTGCCAGTTGCGATTGAACGACGTGATGGCGCGCTGGCCTTTCGTCAGCGCGTCGGGCCCCTGGCCGAAGCAGGGGCCGCACCACGATCTGCGAATCTCGCCGCCGACCGAGCGGAACACCTGCGCGATCGATTCCCCCCCGAGGCGCGGATCCGGCTGCTCGATCTGACGGCCGACGCCGCCCGATCCCGGGAAGATCGCGAACTCGCGTGCGACCCTGGCCGGGCCGCGCCCGCGCGCGCCGCGCAGCACCAGCGCCGCCTGCAGCAGGTCGTCGTAGCTGCCGTTGGTGCAGGAGCCGATCAGCGCCTTGTCGAACGTGATCCGCTCGCGCGCGACCTCGTCCGCCGGAAACGCGTTGCCGGGGCTGAAGGGCTTCGCGATCATCGGCTGCACGGCGGTGAGGTCGAGCGATTCGTCGATCGCGTAGGCGGCCTCGGCGCCCGGCACGATTGCCGGATACGGCAGGTCGGCAATGCCCTTCTTCCGATACCAGTCGGCCGTGATCTCGTCGGAGGCGAAGATGCCGTTCAGCGCTTCGGCTTCCGCCATCATGTTGGCGATGGTGTTGCGGTAGGCAATCGGCAGCTGCCGATCGGCGTCGACCAGCTCCACCGACATGCCCTGCGATTGCTGCGCGCCCCAGCGGCGGAGCAACTCGAGCACGATGTCCTTGCCGCTGACCCAGGGCTGCAGCCGGCCGCGAAAGCTCACGCGGCGCTGCGTCGCGAGCGTGAAGTAGATGTATCCCGTCGACCACCCGAAACCCAGGGTCGTCGACCCGACGCCGATACCGACGGCGCCGTAGGCGCCGTAGGCGCGGCTGTGCGAGTCGGCGCCGGGGATGAACTGGCCCGGCATGACCAGCCCCTGCTCGGGGAAATAGAAGTGGAAGATCCCGTCGCCGGGGGTCGCATAGTACGGCTTCTCGATGCCGTGGGCGCGCGCGAACTCGCGCCCGATCGACGTCTGCTTGTCGTCGGCCTCGACGCCGGTGAAAACGAAGTGGTCGTTGGCAATCGCCGCCTGGCGGGGATAGATCGCGCGGCCGCCGGTGATCTGGTTGAAGGTGTGAATCGCGAAGGGCGCCGTGCCGTCGGACGCCGGCAGCAGATCGGCATAGACGCGAAGCGTGGTGCCCGGCGTGAGCTCCGCCGGCGCGATCGATTTGTCGACGCGGTGCGCCCACACGATCTGTTCGGTCGCCGTCATCTTCGCGGCCGCGTGAGGCTCGGGCCAGTCGACCGACGGGCGCGTCACCACCGACTTGCGGAACTCGCGCCGGCCGACCGCGAAGATGCCGCCGCTGCGACGGATGTCCTCTTCCTTGGGCGAGAGCGGCACCGGCGCGTAATCCCTGCCCTGCGTCTCGTTGCGCAGCGCGCGCGTCGCCGGATCGAAGCTGAACTCGTCGCCGTCCTGCGCGTCGGCCACCGCTTCGGGGCTCTGCACGACGTGCAGGCCGAGGTTGAACGCGTTGCGGCGGAAGATGTCGCCCATGTTCCTGCCGCAGACGATCACGAGGGTGCGGCCGGCTTCTTCCGCGACGCCCTTGAGCCCGGCCGGGCTCATCTCGCGCGACGAGCCGATCGCGAACCGATCGCCGGCGATGACGAACGTCTCGCCGCGATGCACGCGGGCGCGGAAATCCGGCATCAGGAAGCGGAACGAGCCCGCCTTCCAGCGCTCGTCGAGCGTGTCGAGGCTCTCCGACACGCAGTCCTGCGCCGGCGTGATCTGATCGGTATCGATCGCGTCGAGCTTGCGGGCGAACTTCGTGCCGGGCAGCGCCTTGGGATCCCAGAAGATCAGCGCGCGGCCGCGGAGGCGGCCGCCATCGGCGGGACCCTCGACGTGCTCGGCCGGCGCGTCCTCGCCTGGCAGGTCACGAAGCGTCATGCCGTCTTTCAGCCGGGCGGGCTCGATCGCGTGCATACAACTCTCAATGCTAGCAAAGCCTAGCGGTCGCGATCGACCGGCCTGAAGCCGGAGCACCGGAGCACGGGCAGGCGCGGGTACTTGGGAAAGCGCGGATCGGTCGCCGACAGCTGGCACAGATAGAACCGCGAGCCGCGCGCGCTCTCGACGATTTTGACGTTCACACAGCGCTCGCACAGGCCCGCGCCTTGCTCACCGCCGCCGGAATCGTTCATCATTGTGGTCCGTATGTTCACCTCGGACGCTACGACTCAGGGCATTCGCGTGCAGGTCGTGTCACGATACGCCCCGGAACGCTCGCAGCCGGCAGGCAACAAGTGGTTCTTCCTCTACACGGTCACGATCTCGAACGAAGGAGCCGAAACCGTCCAGCTGCTCACCCGTCACTGGATCATCACCGACGGATCCGGGCAAGTGGAAGAGGTCCGCGGTCCCGGCGTCGTCGGCAAGCAGCCGACGCTCGCACCCGGTGAGTCCTTCGAGTACACGTCCGGCTGCCCGCTCGGCACGCCATTCGGCGTGATGGAAGGCACCTACCAGATGATCACGTCGACCGGCGAACGCTTCGACGCGCGCATCGCGCCGTTCACGCTGAGCGAGCCGTACACGGTCCACTGACGCCGGCCGGCTCAGACGAACGAGCAATTGAGGCGCAGGCTCGCCCGGAGCCGCCGCAGGTAGTCGGCGCGGGCGATCTCGATCGCGCCGAACTGCTCGAGGTGCGGGGTCACCCATTGAGTGTCCAGCAGCGTGAATCCACGGGCGCGGAGACGCTCGATCAGGGCGACGAACGCGACCTTGGAGGCGTTGGTTTCGTGGTGGAACATCGACTCGCCGAAGAAGGCGCCGCCGATGGCGACGCCGTAGAGCCCGCCGACCAGGCGATCGCCGCTCCAGGCCTCGACCGAATGCGCGAATCCCCGGGCGTGCAGCGCCGTATAGCTGGCGATGATCTCGTCGCTGATCCACGTCCCCGGATCGTCGGAGTCGCGATCCGCGGCACAGGCCCGCATCACCTCGACGAACGCCCGATCGATCTCGATCCGGAACTCGCCGCCGCGGACGACGCGCGCGAGCCGGCGCGGCACGTGGACCTTGTCCAGAGGCACTACGCCGCGCGGATCGGGTGAGAACAATGGATCTCGTGATCGACCGCCATCGGAAACCAGCCGCTGGCGTAGGCATTGAGCAGGAGCGCGGAGTCAATCACGAGGGGAAATCATCCGAGGGGCTTCGCCTCTCGGATCCTATTCTGTCCTGAGTGCCGTCATCGGATCGATCCGTGTCGCCCGCCTGGCGGGAACGAGGCAGCCCGCGATCGCGGCGCACACCAGCAGGACCGCGACGCTGGCGAACGTCCGCGGATCGTGCGCGGTGATGCCGAACAGCTGCGTCTGCAGGAAGCGGGACACGCCCAGCGCGCCAAGCACGCCCAGCGTGACGCCGACGCCCGCCAGCTTGAGCCCGTCGAGCAGCACGAGGCCGAGCAGCTTGCGCGGCGACGCGCCGAGCGCGTAGCGGACGCCGAGCTCGTGCGTTCGCTCCGCCACCGAGTACGAGACCACGGCATAGAGCCCGACGAGCGACAGCACCAGAGCGAGCCCCGCGAAGGTTCCGGCCAGCCACATCGTGAAACGTTGACGCGCCACCGCATCGTACACGACCGCGCTCATCGCGCGAATACGGCCGGTGGGCTGATTGGGGTCGATCTCGTGCACCGCCGCCCGCGCGACCTGCGCGTAGCCCTCGGGCTCGTCGCGCGCGCGCAACACGATGGTCATCTGGCCGGTGGGATCGACGTGCTGATGGACGTAGACCTGCGGGCGCAGCGGGCTGTCGAGCGCCGTGTGCTTCGTGTCGCCGACGACGCCGATGATCGTGAACCAGGGTGCCTCCTGATCGAACGCCGTGAGCTCGATCCGGCGGCCGATCACGTTCTCTCCCGGGAAGTAGGCCTCCGCCATCATCGAGTTGATCAGCAGCACGGGCGGCGACCCCGGCGGCGCCTGCGCCGGCAGCAGCTCCCCCGAGATGAGCGGAATCGCCATCGTCCGGAAATAGCCCGGCGTGACGATGCGGTAGTCGGCGATGATTTCCTTGCCCGACTCCGGCCGCGGACGGCCATCGATCGTCACCTGGCGGAGATTCTCGCCGCCCGCGAGCGGAATGCTCGACGCCGCGGCGGCCGCGTCGATTCCAGGCACGACGGAGAGGCGATCGACGAGCCGATCGAAGAATGCCGCCGGCCGCGGACCGGGGTACGCCGATCGCGGCAGCGCCACCTCCATCGTCAGCACGCCCTCGGCGCGGAAACCGGTGTCGACGTGCAACAGCCGGACGAACGCCTGAATCAGGAGCGACGCGCCGATCAACAACATCGCCGCGAGCGCGACTTCGACCACCACCAGCGCGTTGCGCGTCCGGTGCGCGCGGCGGCTGCCGGTGGTCCCGCGGCCACCCTCGCGCAGGCCGTCGACGAGATCGGTGCGCGCGGCGGTAAGCGCGGGGGCGAGGCCGAACACGATCCCCGTCAGCGTCGAAAGCAGGACCGTGAAGCCCATCACGCGCCAATCGAGCGTGGCTGCCGCGAGCGACGGCAGATCGACCGGCAGCGAGACGAGCAGCACGCGCAGACCCGCCCACCCGATGAACACGCCCAGCACACCCGCGGCCAGCGCGAGCACGAGGCTCTCGACGAGGAGCTGACGCAGGATCTGCCTGCGCTCGGCGCCGAGCGCATAGCGCACCGACACTTCACGCTGACGCGACGTCGCTCGAACCAGGAGCAGGTTCGCGACGTTCGCGCACGCGATCAGCAGCACGAAGCCGACCGCGGTGAGCAGCACCACGAGCGGCCGGCGCACGCTGCCCACGAGCTGTTCGCGCAGCGGGATCACCTTCACCGTCCAGCCGGCATTCGACTGCGGGGACTGAATCGCGATGTCGGCGGCAATCCTCGCGAGATCCTGCTGCGCCGCCTGGACGGTGACGCCCTCGGCCAGCCGGCCGATCAGCGCGAAGCTCTTGCCGCCGCGGCTGCGCTGCTGCTCCGGCGTGAGGTAGTCGAGCGTCCAGATGTCCGGGACCTGGGCATAGTTGAGCCCGGACGGCATCTCGCCCGCCGCCGGAAAGTGGAACCACGACGGCAGAATGCCGACGACCGTGGCACGCTCGCCGTTGATGAGAATCGAGCCGCCGACGATGTCCGTGGACCCGCCGTAGCGGCGCTGCCACAAGCCGTAGGACATCAGGATCGTGCGCGCGCCGCCGACGTCGCTGTCGATGAACGACCGGCCCTGAATCGGCTGCACGCCCAGGGCATCGAGAAAGTTACGGCTGACCCGGACGCCGCCGATGCGCTCGGGATCGCCGTTGCCGGAGAGATTGACGCGCTCGGCGCGCATCGACGACAGATGGGCGAACGTCCGGTTCCTGGTGATGAAATCCGTGACGTCGCCGGGCGACGACGGGAGCCGATCGAACCCGACGCGCCGCTGAACCTCCTCGCTGAACTCCCACGGAACGACGACGCGATCGGGATCGCGGAACGGCAGCGGACGCAGCAGCACGGCGTCGACGACGCTGAAGATGGCGGCATTGGCGCCGATGCCGAGCGCG
>Ga0209382_10013509_pt1 | contig 10040 bp, 7 predicted proteins | sample SoiMetdeltSBSDD5_FD_187599 | JGI IMG/M metagenome (GOLD analysis project Ga0209382, IMG submission 187599) | Bulk soil microbial communities from a Populus tree surrounding site in Tennessee, USA - Soil MetaG P. deltoides SBSDD5 (SPAdes) (version 2) | ecosystem: Environmental > Terrestrial >...
CGATCGTTCCTCATCCTATGATAGGACTGCTACCAGCTCCATGCCTAGCTCATCCGCGCGTAGGCGTCACCACAGCAGCACGCTGCCAATCGCGGCCAGCCCGAACGTAACCAGCACGAGCCCTGCCCCCAGGTTGATCACGCGCTGCGCCCTCGGGCTCAGCCGCGTCCGCGCCAGCGACAATCCGCCCGTCACAAGCAGCCACCAGATCGCCGACCCGACGAACACGCCGGCCACGATCAGCGGCGCCGCCGCTCCACCGCTCTCACCGCCCCCAAGGCCCAGCCCGGCGAATAGCGCCGCGAACGAGAGGATCGTCGAGGGGTTCATCATCGTCAGGGCGAACGTCGAGGCGTACGAGCGAGCCAGTCCGCTGCCACTGTCTACACCCTTCGCCGCGGCTGGCCGGGTCCGCATCGCGCCGATCCCGAGGTACACCATCGCTGCCCCGCCGACGATCCGCAGCCACGGCTGTTGCCCGATCAGCACGTCGGCGACCGCCACCAGGCCGAACGCCGCGATGGCGCCATAGACGCCGTCCGCCGTCGCCACGCCAAGTCCGGCGGCCATACCCGCCAGGAAGCCCCGCGCCAGCGTCTGGCGCATGCAGAGCAGGCTCATCGGCCCGACCGGCGCCGCCACCGCGACGCCGAGCGCAAGCCCCCTCACGAAGGGGCCGAACAGGAGTGTGTCCACGTTGCCGTCCTCTCCCCCTGGGAGCGCGGACCACAACGAAGAACACCCCCAGGTCTCTGGGGGTGTTCCGCCTCGCGAGTCGTCTCTGCCGACGCCGAGTCTGGTCAGCCCCCGTTGCGGGGCTGCTGCTGCGCGCTGGCGCGGGCAACGGTCGATCTGGCGCGTACGGAGCTCATGGCCGAAGCATACACGATCATCTGTACGCTGGCATCGTTCCCGGCGAAGCACTACAACTGTCCTCGATAGAACTGCTCCACCTTCTGGTGGCTGATACCCTTGCGACAGGGAGACGGCCTCGCTGGCCCGTCGCCCGCCGAGCAGAGCGAGTAACCCGCGCCGAGTGGCCCGCCGGGCCACAACGCGAACGTAGGGAGGGACGCCGTGGCAACCGAGGTCCGTGGCATCGTGGCGCGCGAGGTCGGCAAGCCGGCCCCGATCGAGCAGATCGTGCTCGAAGATCCGGGTCCGGGCGAGGTGCTGGTCCGCATCCTCGCGAGCGGCGTCTGCCACACCGACCTGCACTTCCAGCTCGGCAGCATCGGTACCCTGCCGATCCTGATGGGCCACGAGGGCGCCGGCATCGTCGAAGCGGTCGGCCCCGGCGTCGAGAGTCCGAAGATCGGCGACTACGTCGTGCTGGCCTGGCGCGCGCCCTGTAGCCAGTGCCGATTCTGCAAGATCGGGCAGCCGCACCTCTGCGCCGCCAGCCTGAACGCCGTGCCGCGCCAGAAGACGCCCGGTGGCGACACGATCCCGACCATCATGGGCCTCGGCACGTTCGCCACCCACACCGTGGTCGCGGCGCTCCAGGCCGTCCCGATCCCCCGCGAGGTCCCGCCGGCCCAGGCCTGCCTGATCGGCTGCGGCGTGATGACCGGCCTCGGCGCCGTCTTCTACACGGCCGGCGTCAGGAAGGGCAGCACCGTCGCCGTCTACGGCTCGGGCGCCGTCGGCACCAGTGTGATCCAGGGCGCGCGGCTCGCGGATGCCGCGAAGATCATCGCCGTGGATCTGGAGCCGCGCAAGCTCGAATGGGCGAAGCAGCTCGGGGCCACGGACGTCGTCAACGCGGGCGAGACTGACCCGGTCGCCGCCATCAAGGAGCTGACCAACGGCTACGGCGTTGATTACGTCTTCGAGGCCGTCGGCCACCCAAAGGTGCTGACCCAGGCGCTCCGGTCCCGCGACCTGGCCGGCGTCTGCACCCTGATCGGCGTCCCGAGCGCCGACGCCGTCATCGAGTTCCCGGCCCAGGAGTACTTCGGGATGGGCGGCTCGCTCCGGGTGAGCTGGTACGGCGACTGTCTCCCGACCCGCGACTTCCCCCTCCTGGCCGATCTCTACCTGAAGGGCCGCCTCAAGCTCGACGAGCTGGTCACCCAGCGGATCGCGCTGGAAGAGGTCCAGAGCTCGTTCGAGGCGATGGAGCGCGGCGAGACCCTCCGCTCCGTCATCACCTTCGCCGACAAGTAGCGGAAGGCCCTCACCCCCGACCCGCTCTCCCACGGTAGGGAGAGCGGGAGCCAACTCGCACGTCCGCGGTGCTCCCCTCTCCCTCGCAAGGGAGAGGGGCTGGGGGTGAGGGCCTTCTTAGCTCTTGAAGAACAGTGTCGTCGGGTGCGAGGAGCATGGGGTCCGGCAGTGCATCGCGTTCATCTGCCGCGACGGCACGTTCCCCAGGTTGTTCTTCACGACCCGGACGCCCATCACGGCCGGCGACAGCCCGACCGTCCCGATCGAGTACGTCTCCTCGACGAGGATCTTCCAGATCTCCTTCGCCGCGTTGACCCGCTCCGCGTCCGGCAGCCCGAACGTCCCACGGTACGTCTCGAGCGCCTTCAGCAGCTGGGCGTCTTCCGGCTTCTTCCCCTGCGCGCCGCCCGAGGCGTACCACTTGCCGTACAGGTTCCCCATGAAGACGTCCGGCCGCATCGGCAGGGCGTGAGGAGGGAACGAGTACAGCATCTCCGAGCCGTCGTTCGCCCAGAGCACCGTCTGAAGCTCGTTGCCGTCGCGGCGGCGCTCCATCAGCGTCCGCTCCTGCTCCACGACGTCGATCTGGATGCCGATACGCTTCAGGTGCTGGGCGATCATCTCGCCGATCCGCGTGAACGAGATGAACTGCCCGGCCGTGGCGACCAGCTCGACACGCAGACGCCCCTTGCCATCCTTGCGCAGCCGGAACCCCTCGGCGTCCTTCTGAGTCAGGCCGATGCCGTCCAGCAGCGTGTTCGCCTGCTCCACGTCAAGGGTGGCCCACTTCTTCCGGTACTCCGGGCCGGGGCTGTAGAGCGAGTCCTCGGCCGGGGCCGGCGATCCCGGCGTCCCGATCCCGAGCCAGAACGTCTCGTTGAGCTGGTCCCGGTCGATCCCGAGCGCCAGGGCATGGCGGAAGTCGCGGTTCCGCAGCCAGTCGCCGACCTCCGTATCAGCTTCGTACGACTGGTTGGTCTGCCAGGTCGCATCGGCACCGTTGGCAGCCGGGTCGAGCCTGACAGTGTAGTTGCCCTTTTGCTGGTTCTCCAGGAAGACGGGCAGCTTGTCGAGGCCGGTGTGGCGCTCCTGCCAGTCGTACTCGCCGGCGATGGCCCGGAGGTTCAAGACCTCCAGGTTTTCGGCCAACGTCATCTGGATCTTGTCGATGTACGGGAGCTGGTTCCCCTCGGTGTCCACTCCGTAGTAGTACGGGTTCCGCTCCATCGTCCAGTTCGGGGTGTTGATCGGCGTGACCATCTTCCATGGCATCAGGACCGGCAGGTCCGGATTGCGCCGCCAATCCGCCGCGAAGTTCGTGAAGTACGTCTTCCAGTTGTCGAAGCCGGCGGCCGTCGCCTGCTGGTCAACCTTCTCCTGGCCGGCGAACTTCGGCAGGAACTTCGAGAGGTAGTGCTTCGGGGCGATCGGGCCACGCAGCAGCGCCGCGCCATTGCTTTGCGAGGTGCCGACGTAGCTCGCACCCGTCAGAATGTCGATAAACCCGGGGTACGGATCCGGGAACACGAACCGGACCGTCAGGTCGTCGATCTTCTCGATCTTGCCGGGCTTGCCGTTGATCGACAATTCGGCGGTCGGGGTCGGCGTCAGCTCCTTGTTCCCGTACAGCTCTTCGTACCAGAACAGCACGTCGTCCGCGCCGAACGGCGCCCCGTCTGACCACCGGTGGCCCTTGCGGAAGAACAGCGTCAAGGTCCGCCCGCCATCGCCGACTTCCCACTTCTTCGCAACGGACGGCATCAGCTTCGTGCCGTTGAAGTTCCAGAAGATCATCTTGTCGGACGACTGAATCCGGTTGCCGTTCTCGTTGTCGCCGGGGCCGGTGAAGGCTCTCCGCCAGGTGCCGCCGTACTTGCCGATCTCGGCGAGCGGCTTGACGACCAGCGGCTCCTCGGGGATGCGCTGCTCGACCGGCGGCAGCTTGCCGGCCTTGACCAGCTCGGCGAGCATCGGTGCCTCGCCGAGCTTCGCCGGGCGAGGGGCGTCCGCCTGGACCTCCGGCCCCTCCAGCTTCCCGATCAGCTGGCTGCCCAGGCCGCCCTCGGAAGCCGGCTTCCCGGCGGCGCCGGGCTTCGGGTCGGCAACGGGCTTCGCGGCCTCAGTCGGCTTCGCTGCTTCGGCCGGTTTGGCCGGAGCGGTCGCTGAGCCGGCGGCCGGCTTGGCGGTCTCGGCGGGCTTCGACTCGGCCGTCTTCGCGGTTTCGGCCGGCTTCGCAGCCGGCGGCGTCTGGCCACACGCGGCCAGCAGGCTGACGCCAGCCAGCCCAACAGCGCCCTGCATCAAGAACGCACGGCGCGGTACTACGCGCTTCGTCGCCATCAGGAACTGAGCCTCCTCGTGCCGAGGGCCGCCGCCTACGTCGGGAGCAACCCTGGACACACATCAATCGTCCTGACGACGATGTCAGGGTGCCATCGAAACGGTTTACCACATCGCCGTTGCCGAATCAATCGACGCGGCAGGCCGGACGAACCTGCTCTGAATCCCGGAGGCCGTCCAGATAGGCGTCCGCATTGCCGCGTGTCAGGTGGACGCGAGGCTTCCTCACCCCGAGCGTCAGCGAGGGGGCCCTCCGGTCGAAGGGTCCGCTCGCTCACGCTCGCGGTGAAGAAGGGAGTGCTAACTGAACGGCATCGGCTCTGAACCTCTCGCCTTGGCGTCAGAGGAGCGCGGTCGGGAAGGGAAGCGGCTGGCTACGACGGCGGCATGTGGCGGAGGCCGTGGTCAACGGCTGCTTCAGGCCATCACCTCCTCGCGGTCCGAGAGGTCTGTCAGCGCACGCTCGCGGAGATCGCCCAGATCGCCGCGCTCGATCGCCTCCAGGACGTCGAGGAACGCCCGGGCCGTCTCCACCCGGGGCAGGACCACATAGTCTGCGCCGGCCTCGTACATTGCGCGGGCACGGTCCAGTGTCTCCGCTGAAAGGATCACCCGAGCGTCCGGGTTGAGCCGTCTGATCTGGCGCAGCATCGTCAGGTTGTCCGTGCCCCGCAGGAAATCCTCGGACACCGTCGAGACGACCACGCTCGCTCGCTCGATCCCGACGTGCTCCAGGGTATCCAGGTGGCTGATGTCGCCGTACACCACGGGGATGTCCATCGCCGCGAGCTTCGCGTACACCTCGGGGCTAAAGTCGACCACCAGCACGTCGTGGCCCTTCGACGAGCCCTGCGCCTGGTACACCAGCGAACTGGCGACTCGGTGGAACCCGAGGATCGCCAGTGCCGCGCCGTGCTGGTGGCCCGGCTCGCCATCGTCGCCCCTGCGCAGCCGCTCCGGCAGACCGAACGCCCGCAGCGTCTGGACGATTCGCTGGGCGACCTTGTGGTTGGCCATGATCATGTACGTGGAGACGGTGGAGGTGATGACCAGCGTCAGCGCCAGGATCGATGCGATGTCCCGCCCGACGTGGCCCAGGCTCAGGCCGAGCGCCACGATCACCAGCGCGAACTCGCCGGCCTGGGCCAGCGCGATCGAGCAGAGCGCGCCGACTCGTGAGCCGTACCCGAGCAGGTAGAAGGTCGGGCCGATGGTGATGAACCGGCTGAAGATGACGACCGCCGAGAGTGCCAGCGCGATCAGCACCACCTGCAGCGAGCCGATCTGCAGCTGCATCCCCAGCGCGACGAAGAAGAGGGTCACGAAGAAGTCGCGCAGGCTCCGGATCTTGGCGACCACGTCCAGGCTGTACGGGAACGCCGAGAGTGTGACCCCCGCGATCAGCGCGCCCATAGCGATCGAGAAGTCGGCGAGCATCGCCAGGTAGCCGACCACCAGGCACCAGGAGATCGCCGAGATCATCACGATTTCCGGGCTCTTCGCCACGTACTGGAACAGGGCCGGCAGCACGAACCGCGACGCCAGCAGCGCCCCCACCACCAGCCCGAACCCGGACAGGACCGACACGACGATCGGCACAACCGACGGGTCGTTCAGGTTCGGCTGGACCGCGAGCACGACGATCGCCAGCACGTCCTGCATCAGCAGGATGCCCAGCGTCAGGCGGCCGTCCACCGTGTCCAGCTCACTCTTGTCAGAGAGCAGCTTGACCACGATCATCGTGCTGGAGAACGCCGTGGCGACCCCGAGGTACAGCGCCGGCAGGCCGCTGAAGCCGAGCACGATCGCGAAGCCGACGGTCAGCACGGCGCAGGCGATCACCTGGATCGTGCCGACCAGCGCGCCGACCCGCCCCGAGCTGACCAGCTTTTTCAGGTCGATCTCGAGGCCGACGATGAACATCAAGAACGCCAGTCCCAGTTCGGAGAGCTCGGCGATCGTCTCCTCGCTGTGGACCAGCCCCAGCCCCGGCGGGCCGATCAACAGGCCGGCGCCGATGTAGGCGAGCAGCAGCGGCTGACGGAGCAGGCGCGCCACGTACGCGAGCGCCGTCGCCGCGACGATCGCGAGACCAATGTCGTAAAGAATGCCGTGATGCACGCCCGTCCTCCGTCGCGCTCAGCCGCCGGGTGGCGCCGCGGCGCAGCTCGCCGAATCGTCGACGACGACCCCCAGCACCAGCAGCTCTCCCTGGCGTCGCATGACCGCCGCCGATCCCCCGCCTGGCGCTGCCAGTGTCACCCAGCCGCTGTCCCGCGCGTACCGCCGCACAATCCGCTGCGTCGAGCCGTGGCGGACCAGCTCGACCCAGACCAGGTCACCCGTTGTCGCCTGACGCGAACGATCCACCCGTACCGGCTGCCCCGAGGGCAGGCCGGCCAGCCGCGCCTCGTCATCTGCCAGGTCCAGGATGACGTGGTCGGGACTCCCGCACGGGCAGGGGCGCGACCCGGCGAACCGCGTTCTCTGTGAGACACCGCCCTGGTCTCGTGTCATTGCACGCTCCGTTCTGTCGCTCGTCGCCCGAGGACGGACGGTCCATCGGGAGACGAGCCTCTCGCGCACTGCTGCCCGATGATCCCCGGGTACTCGACAGAACACGCAGGATCCGGACGGTGCCGCGCGAGGCGGCAGCTACGAGCCGTGCGCCTCGACCTTCGAGCCTCACGCCCTCCCGTGGGGTGCGACGTGTCGCTCGACGGACCCGGACCGGCACCGTGTGCCGGCCATGCAAAGGCGCTCGAACAACCTGTGCCGGCGCCTCAGGCTGGCGGGCCTCGCGGCGACCCGCTGGCCGGGCAGACCGTATCGGGTCCGTTCCAGGTTGGCGAGTGGCTGGTCGTGCTCCATGTCGCGCCGAACGCCATCGTACCGGCGTCGAGCAGTCCGGTGCCGAGCGCCGGCTCGCCGCGCTCGACGTACGCGCTCGCAAGCACCGTCCCGTCCCGATTCGGCAGCAGGATCGAGTGCTCCGGCGGCATTCCGCCGGGCAGCGCCCCGAACCGTGGGACCGTCATCGACGTGACGGTGAGCCAGAGTCCCTTGTCGCCCGAGCTGAGCGGCGATGCGTACAGTACGGCGAGGAAGGCGAGGGTCGAGAGCCGAGACCAGTACCAGGACATTCCTCACCTCCGATCGCCGGCTCGGGCAACATGCTACCCGGACGCATCCATCGTATCAGAGGAGAACGCTCCGGCACGTCGCTCGATTCCCCGGATTCCGGAACTACTCGTCAGGTATCTCGGGCGCCTCCGGGGCCAGCTCCTCGGCGGACTTAGCTGGTTTGCCAGCCGCGTCAGCCGAGGACGGGCTCGTCGCGGGGAGCGGATCGGACCCGGCCGAGCTTGACGCCCGTCACGACGCTGGCCGCGTAGCCCAGCGACCCGATCGCGAACGCCGTCCAGAGACCAGAGCCCACGACGCCCGCCGCGATCAGCGGGAAGATCAACCCGCCGACGTTCCCGACCGTTGGGAACAGGCCGAACACGCCCGTCTGATGGTCTCGCGGCACCACCCGCGCCAGGTGCGCCAGCAGCAGCGGCCGGGCCAGCGCTGTCGAGATGCCGCGCAGGATAGCGAAGATCGCGATCACCCAGAGCCAGGGCGAGAATGCGATCCCCAGCGCGATGACCGCACCGGAGAGCATGCCGAGCGTGTAGATCCGCACAATGTCCGGCCCATCCGCCAGCCGGCCGACCCACCAGGTGCTCAGCGTCGTGACGACGCCGTACCCGCCAAGAATCCAGCCGATCGCCGAGGCCGGATCGCTCGCCACCTGCACGATCCTGACCGAGATGTACGACTCGACGGTGCCGGCACCGGCCCGGACCAGAAACTGGTTCGCCAGGTTCCAGCGGACCGGCGGCGTGCTCCAGGCCATCTGCAAAACCTCGCCCATCCGCCCCATCACCGAGGTCGGCTTGTGCGCGTCCTTCGGCTCCGGTAGGAGCAGCCAGACCACGACGCCCGCCGCCAGCGAGAGGACCGCATCCACCACCAGCAGGCCGCGCAGGCCGATCAACGGGATCGCGAGCGCCCCGAGCGGCGGCCCGAGACTCGCGGCGATCGGCATCGCCGTCTGCACCGTGGCGACCGCCCGCCCCACGTGCCTCGGCGGCGTCACCATCGCCTGCGTCGCCGTGATGACGCCGCCCACGCCGTAGCTGAACCCCAGCATCGCGCGGGCGACGACCATCCAGGCGAGGTCTTCCGCCCAGGCCGCCAGCAGCAGCGCGATCGCCAGCACCACGTAGGTGCGCAGCAGGATCGCCCGCCGCGAGAACCGCTCCGCCAGCACCCCCCAGAACGGGCCGAGCGGCAGCGCCATCGACATCGTCACGGCGACCAGGATGCCGGTCCAGACGCCGACCTCGGCCTCGTCCAGGCCCAACTCTCGGAGCTGAAGCGGCGTGAACGCGATCAGGTGGCCCTCGGTCGCAAACATCACCGTCGATGTCGTCAGGAGCAGGACGTTCACACCGCGCCACGAAAGCTGCATGCGCGCATGATAGGCCGCGCGGCCGGCAGCGAGGAGCGAGGGGTGGGGCTGAGGAGCACGTTGCGGGGGCGAGCGTTCACGAGCACAGCTTGCCGAGATAGCTTGACGTGATGGCGAGACGTGTTCCATCGTGTCCGCGCATCCGCCGGTGCCAGGGCAGATGCAGTCCTGACGGCAATGGCGGCCGTCGCTCAGCTACCGAGGGGGTAGACACCATGGCGACCATTGGAGGATTGTCGCGTCGTACATTCTTGCGCGTCGGTCTTGGGATGGCCGGCGTCGGGCTGCTCTCCGCGTGCGCGCCGGCGGCGCCCACGACCAAACCGGCCGAGACGAAGCCGGCCGAGGGGCCGAAGCCCGCTGCTCCAGCTGCCGCTACTGCACCCGCTGCTGCCGCGCCGGCCAAGCCGGCCGAGGCCCCAAAGCCGGCCGCTCCAGCCGCGACCACTGCACCCGCCGCTGCCGCTAAGCCCGCCGAGCCCGCCAAGCCGGCCGCCGGCAAGCCGGAGGCGAAGCTCGGCGCCCAGCTCATCGGGAAGATCGAAGGGCCGGAGATCCAGCCAGATTCGAAGCGTCCGGCAAAGCTGGGCGAGGCGCCGATGCTGGCCGAGCTGGTCAAGGCCGGCAAACTCCCGCCGGTCGAGCAGCGTGTGCCTGAGGAGCCGCTGGTCCTCAAGCCAATGCGCGAGATCGGCAAGTACGGCGGCACCTGGCGGCGTGGGTTCACTGGCCCGGCCGACGGCGAGAACTTCAACCGGGTCATGGGTGCCGAGAAACCGCTTCACGTCGACTACACCGGCAACACCGTCGTGCAGGCGGTCGTGAAGAGCTGGGAGCTCGTAGACGGCGGCAAGATTATTCGACTCTCGCTCCGCAAGGGAATGAAATGGTCTGACGGCGCGCCGTTCACGGCTGATGACTGGGTGTTCTGGTACCAGGACATGTACCTGAACAAGGACATCACGCCGACGGGCACGGCCGAGATGTCGATCAACGGCAAGCCCGGCGAGAT
>Ga0209382_10013511_pt1 | contig 10039 bp, 4 predicted proteins | sample SoiMetdeltSBSDD5_FD_187599 | JGI IMG/M metagenome (GOLD analysis project Ga0209382, IMG submission 187599) | Bulk soil microbial communities from a Populus tree surrounding site in Tennessee, USA - Soil MetaG P. deltoides SBSDD5 (SPAdes) (version 2) | ecosystem: Environmental > Terrestrial >...
CGGCCCGTAGACGCGCATGTCCGAGCCCAAGCACTTCGCCGAGTACCAGCTGCTGCGCCGGATCACCCAGAGCCCCACCGGCGACGTCTACCTGGCGCGCCGCGACGACGACCCCTTCGGCGAGCCGGTAGCGCTGCGGCGCATCTACCCTGAGGTGGCGGCGCACGTGGTGCGCGACGTGCTGGAGGAGGCGATCTTCGCCGCCCAGCTCAACCACCCCAACATGGTCACGGTGCGGGAGATGGGCGAGGCGGAGGGGATGCTGTACTTCGTGCTCGACTACGTGCACGGCGCCAGCCTGCGCGCGCTGGTGGCGGGCTGGAAGGTGGTGGAGCCGTCGCGCCCCTTCCCCTGGGCGCCGCTGTGCCGCGCCGCGGTCTCGCTGTGCGAGGCGCTGGAGTACTGCCACGCGCTGGTGGACGCCAGCGGGAAGCCCTCCGGGATGGTGCACCAGGGCCTGTCGCCGCGGAGCGTGATGATCGGCACCAACGGCGCGGTGAAGCTGGTGGACTTCGGGCGCGCCCGGAGCGTGATGCGCGCGCTGGTGGGGCCGCCGTCGTCGCCGGGCTCCACGCTCCCCGCCCTGCCGGAGTTCGCCGCGCCGGAGCAGGTGCTGTCCAGGCCGGTGAACCCGCGCACCGACGTGTACGCGCTGGCGCTGACGCTCTACACCGCGCTCACCGGGATGCAGCCGTTCGTGGCGCCGGGCGGGCCGGAGGCGGTGGCGACGGCGGTGCTCAAGCGCGAGGTGCCGAACCTGCGCGAGCGCCGGCCGGACGTCCCGCGCGCCCTGCGCGAGGCCATCCACGACTCGCTCCAGCGCGAGCCCGGCCGGCGGCCGAAGAGCATGGCCGAGCTGCGCGACCGCCTCTGGGACGCGCTGTTCGACGAGCGCCAGGTGGTGGGCCTGCCGGAGCTGGGCGCGCTGGTCACCCAGGTGTTCAGCCTGATCGACGGGTGAGCCGGGAAGCGGCGGCCGCCTAGACCGCGATCGGCTGCCGCGCCTTGAGCGCCAGCTGGGACGCGGTGACGGGGGCGACGGCGCGGGGCTGCAGCGGCCGGAAGGGCGCGGTCTCCGGCATCGGCGCCGCGGGGACGCGGGTCGACCTGTAGCCGGGGTTCTTCACCTTCACCGTCGCCACCGGGGTCAGGACTCCCGGCTCCGGCGCAGGCGCCGGCTGGGGGTCCGGCGCGCTGCGCGGTGTACCCGGCACCGGCGCGCTGGGGGCGGCCGGCGGCGGGGGGCTGCTCTGGGGCACCGACGGGCCGGGGGGATTCGCCGTCGCCGGTGGCTTGCTGCCGGGGGGCACTGCGGTGCCCGGTTTCGACCCGGGCATGTGCTGGACGGGCTCGGAGATCCTGAATCCTTGATCTCCGCCGATGGCCATCATGGCGCCACCGTGTACCGAGTTGCCCTGGAGGAAGTGCTTGAGCTGGCCGTTGCTGTACTCGAGCTGCCGGTTGGTCCAGGGGTCGTTGATGACGTACTTGCCGTTGTCGGTCCGGCCCACCACGGTCATGAAGTGGTCGAAGGACTGGTCGCCGTCGTCCAGCCGCCCGTTGGCGATGACGCTCTTCCCCGCCGCCAGCTGCCGGTCCAGCCACTCCCCGTCGAGCACCGGTTCGTCGGGGCGGAGCCGGCCGCCGCTCACCTCGGTGAAGCTGACCGGCTGGCCAATGCGCCAGGCCATCTCGCCCACGCCGTTGAGGCTGGTGCCGCCCGGGTCGCCGGCGGCCAGGTTCTGCTGCGTGGTCCCGCCCACTCCCCCCAGGAGGTTGATCAGCTGCGCGTCGCTGAGGTCGCCGGTGCGGACCACCATGTTGTCCAGCTTGATGGCGGTGTCCGGGCCGGCGGCGCGGATGGCCATGGCCATGGAGGCCGGCGCGCAGTTGAAGTCGCCCTGGTAGTTGTTGCCGGCCCCGTTGGGGTCGAGCTGGCTGATGGTGGGCATCGCGCCGCGGTTGTCGATCAGCGCCAGGTTGGTGGACTGGTCCACGTCCCAGGCCGCCGGCTCGCCGTTGGGGCCGGTGAGCCCGGTGACGGTGGCGCCGGAGATGTCCACGCCCATGGCCTGGAGCTTCGCGGCCTGGACGTCGTCGAGGAGCGCGCCCTGGAGGTTGGCGCCCTCGAGGTTGGCGTCGGAGAGGTTGGAGCCGCGGAGGTCGGCCCCGGCGAGGTTCGCGCCCCGCAGGTCCGTGTTCTCCAGGTTGGTGCGGGTGAGGTTGGCGCCCTGGAGGTTGGCGCTCACCATGCTCGCGTCGGTGAGGTCCGACTTGCGCAGGTTGGCCTGGTACATCTGCGCGCCGGTGGCGTCCGAGCCGTGCAGGTCCGCCCGCTCCAGCTGCGCGCCCGAGGCGTCGGCGCCGATCAGCACCGCGTTGTCCAGCTGCGCGTCGTTGGCCGTGGCGCCCTGGAGGTTGGCCAGGGTGAGGTCCGAGCTCTTCACCGCGGCCGCGGTGAGGTCCGCGCCCTGCAGCTGCGCGGCGCCCAGGTTGCTGCCGTTCATCTCCGTGGCGCGCAGGTTCGCCCCGGAGAGGTCGGTGCCGATCATCGTGGAGCCGTTGAGGTCCACGTCGTTGATCTGCGCGCCCGACAGGCCGGCCAGCGACAGGTTCGAGCCGGTGGCCACGGCCCGGCTCACGTCGCTGCCGGTCAGGTCCGTGGCCAGCATCCGGGAGTCGAGCAGGCTGGCGTCCTGCAGGTCCGCCTTGCCCATCTGGGCGAGCGTGAAGTCCGCCCCGTCGGCCATGGCGCCGTTGAGGTCCGCCCCGTTCATCTCGTCGCCGATGAAGCGCGAGCCGTGGAGGTCGGATCCGGAGAGATCCGTCTGGTTGAAGCTGGTGGCGGCGAAGTTGGTGTCCGCCAGCGTGGACCCGGAGAGGTTCGCGCCGTCGAACTTGGAGTCGCTGATCTGCCCGCCGGGTGGAATCTTCAGACCCGGGACGTCGAGGCCGGAGAAATCAACTCCGGAGATATCGAACCGCGGAGCGGACGATCCGCCTGGGGCACGCTCGGCTGGACTTGTGTCCGCCCGCGGTTCTGGAACTGGTGTCCCCGCCGTCTCGGCGGCGGGGGTGGACGCTTCTGCCTTGGCCGCCTCTGCCTTGGCGGCCTGCGGCGCGCCGCCCTCGGTGGCCTTGGCGGCCTGGGGGGCGGTCTCAAAGGTGTCCTTGGTCGAGTGGCCGGTCTTCTGGGTCTCGGGGGCCTTGGCCTTGGCCTGGGCCTTCTGGCTCGAGTCGCAGGACGAAGCCTTCTCACCGCCGGCCGGAGCAGCCTTCTGGGGCTCCGGGCGTGGCGGCGGCGGTGTTGCCGGTCGGTGGGAGGTATCGACCTGAGGCATGGCGATGCGACCCTAGAGCAGCTTTCGTGCCGGTCTCGCACCGCCACCCCTGGTACAGGTTTCCGGCGGTTGCGGGCGGAGAAGCCGGATCAGGACACGCGTGCCCGCGCCACTGTCAGGAGCGCCTGACAGCGCGTTCTTGGAAATCGCGGGGTAGGCTCCACCCGAGCGTGACGCAGCCGGGCGACCAGGACCACGAGGGGATCGGGTTTGGCCCCTACCGGCTGCTCCGGCGGCTGGGCACGGGCGGGATGGCGGAGGTGTTCCTGGCGCGCCGCTCCAGCGACCGGCTGGGCCGGCTGGTGGCGGTGAAGCGGATCCTCCCGGAGCTGGCGGCGCGCCCGGAGGTGCTGGAGACGCTGATGGACGAGGCCCGGGTGGCCACCCACCTGGACCACCCGCAGATCGTCTCCGTCCGGGACGTGGGGGAGGTGGACGGGATGGTCTACCTGACCATCGAGTACGTCGACGGCCCCAGCCTGCAGCGCGTCCTGGAGCTGTGGGGCAAGCAGGACCGCGGGCTGTTCCCCTGGCCCATCGCCTGCCGGATCGCCATCTCGGTGTGCGAGGCGCTGCAGTACGCGCACGGCCTCAAGGACCCGGGCGGCCAGAAGCTGGACGTGGTCCACCGCGACGTGAACCCGGCCAACATCCTCCTCGGCCGCAACGGGGTGGTGAAGCTGACCGACTTCGGGATCGCGCTCAGCTCGGTGAAGGAGGCGATCACCCGGCCCGGCATCATCATGGCCAAGCTGGAGTTCGCCGCCCCGGAGCAGTTCCGCGGCGAGCCCCTGGACCCGCGCACCGACGTCTACGGCCTGGGGATGACGCTCTACCAGGCGCTGGGGGGGACCCTGCCCTTCGGCGGCCTCAGCCAGGCGGAGACCGTCACCGCCATCCTGGAGGCCGTCCCGCCGCCGCTCTCCAGCCTGCGGCGCGACCTGCCCAAGGCGCTGGCGCTGCTGGTGGACCGCGCGCTGGCCAAGGTCCCGTCCGCGCGCTTCCAGGACATCGCCGAGGTGCGCACCCGCCTGGAGGGCGTGCTGATGCAGGCGCGGCTGAAGGTGGGGATGCTGGAGATGGCCGGCTTCGTGGCGGGGCTGATCGGCACCCCGCTGGCGGCGGCCCCGGTGGCGGTCACCGCCCGCGGGAGCTCGGACGAGGCGGACTGGACGGACGGCTCGGACGTCACCGGCGGCTCGGAGACCAGCGAGGAGGCGGTGCCCACCGAGCAGCACTCCATCCCCTTCATCCCGCCCGAGCCGCTGGCCGGGCGGGGCAACGAGGACACGCTGCTGGAGCGCCTGGTGGAGCAGGCGCGCCGGAGGCTGAAGCGGTTCACCCGGTGAGGGGGACTTCCTAGGCGGCGGGCTCGGAGGCGGCGGCCTCGCCGTCGACGCTGCGCAGCCCGTGCTTGTTGACGATCTCGTGCAGGTGCGGCCGGGCGATCCCCGCCAGGCGCGCCGCGCGGGAGAGGTTGCCGTCCGCCCGCTTGAGGATCTCCGCGAAGTACTCGCGGACGAAGGAGCCCAGCAGCTTCTCCTTGGCCTCCTTGAACGGGAGGTCCGCCAGCTCGCGGGTGGCGGAGCGCTCGCGCTCGCCCAGCGGCACCATCTTGTTCCCGGTGCTGGTGCGGCGGGCCAGCGGGGTGGGGGTCAGCTCCGGCTCGGCGCCGGCCACCGCGCGCTCCACCAGGTTGCGCAGCTCGCGCACGTTGCCCGGCCAGATGTGCTTGCGCAGCGTCTCCAGCACGTCCGGCGGGAGCTCGAAGTCCGGCCGGCCCAGCTGGCGCGCGAAGTTGGTGCAGAGCAGCTCGAGGTCGTCCAGGCGGTCGCGGAGCGGCGGCACGTTCACCATCACCACGCCCAGGCGGTAGAAGAGGTCGAGGCGGAAGTTGCCGTTCTGGACCTCCTTCTCGAGGTTCCGGTGGGTGGCGGCCACCACGCGCACGTTCACCTTGCGCTCGGTGGTGTCGCCCACCCGCTTGATCACGCCGGTCTCCAGCACGCGGAGCAGGCGCGGCTGCAGCTCCAGCGGCAGCTCGCCCACCTCGTCGAGGAAGATGGTGCCGCCGTCCGCCAGCGCGAAGGCGCCGTCGCGGTCGCCGGTGGCGCCGGTGAAGGACCCCTTCACGTGGCCGAACAGCTCGGACTCGATCAGGGTGGGCGCCACCGAGGCGCAGTCCACCACCACGAACGGCTTCTTGGCGCGCTTGGAGCTGCCGTGCACGCCCTCCGCCAGCACCTCCTTGCCGGTGCCGGTCTCGCCCAGCAGCAGCACGGTGGAGTCGGTCTTCGCCACCCGGGTGAGCGCGGTGAACAGGTCCTTCATCGGCTGGGAGATGCCCAGCGCGCGGCCGAACTTGGTGGGCACGCTGACGTTGGCGCCCGGCTCGGCGGAGACGATCACCAGCTCGGTGCGGCCGACGCGGAACTTGGTGCCCTGGCGGGCGGTGAAGCTGTCCACCTTGGCGTGGCCCAGGCGGGTGCCGTTCCGCGACCCCTGGTCCTTGACGAAGATGCCGTCCGGACGGACCTGGATCTCCAGGTGGTAGCGCGACACCGTGTTGTCGTTGAGCTGGAGCTGGCAGTCGGCGTGCGTGCCGACGAACACCGAGCCCTTCAGTGGGACCTCCTTGCCCAGGTCCGGCCCGTCCATGACGACGAGGCGGAGCTTGGGGGCCGTGTCCTGCTCAGGGTCGAGCCGGATCATCGAGCCATTCACATCGATCGGAGAGGTGCTGCCGCCCTGGACAGGGCGTTCGGAGGCATTCACTGTGGGCTCCTGGGGACAGAGGAGTACCAGTGCGCACAAGCGAACACCGTGCCAAGACTCAACCGCGCGCGATCACGGGTGTACGAAGGTTCCGACGACACTGTCTGCGCGCGCGCGCACACTCCACCCGTCCAGAAATCGGTCAGGGGACGCGACGCCGCTGACTTGTAGTCAGTCACCTCTGACAGTGGAGTGCGCGCGCAGGCTCGCGTGCAGGGGATCCGCGGCAGAGCAACACAGATTCTCGGCTGTTGGCCGCCGAAGTTTCCGGCACGCGGAATGCTCAGGGCGTCCCGCACGAAACCAACGGGAACCAACGGATCGGAACGGATCGGTTGGGGAAAGGGAGGCCCTGAACGAGGACACTTCGCTAGGAGAGGAAACTCAGGGACACCGGCCGCCCGCGCTTCGGCGCAGGCCGCGTTGAAAGACGCGGGCGGCTCGGACACGAGTCCTTCGAACCTCGCAGAGAGGTCAAAAAGAAGTCAGATCCGGAGCACGTCGGGCGCCTGGCGGAGGAGATGGTCCAGCCAGAGGTTCGACAGCTTCTCCAGCACTCCGTTCGCCCTCAGGCGGGTGTTGAGGTTGGTGAAGTCCACGTGGTCCAGCTTCTGGTCCTGGTTGAAGCAGGAGAACACCACGCTCTCCTTGCCGGTGGCCGGGTCCACGTGCTTCTGCAGGCACTGCGCGCAGATCTCCTTCATCATGCACTGCATCGGCGAGTTGATGGAGCCGATGGCCTCGTGCCCGGGCTTGAGGTACGGCTGGAGCACGGTGTGCCGCGCCTCCTTCACCGCGCGCATCATCCGGTCCGAGCCGATGGCGATGATCCGGTCCACCTCGGAGAGCTTGACCAGCGGCGTCACCCCCCGCAGCTCCCCGTGCAGCTCCGGCTTGCCGTAGGCCAGCATGGCCTGCACCACGTTGCCCAGGAAGGTGCCGTCCTGGGGGCGGCGGGGCGCGATCAGCTCGCCCTGGTCCACGGACCAGACGATCTGGTCGGTCCCGGCCTCGATCTCGTCCTGCTTGAACAGGTCCACCTTCTGCCGGTAGCCGGCGAAGTAGATCACCCGGCAGCCGGCCGCCTTGAGCGCGCGGGCGATGGAGAAGAGCACCGCGTTGCCCAGGCCGCCGCCGGCCAGCAGCACCGTCTCCCCCCTGGGGATCTCCGTGGGCGTGCCGGTGGGGCCCATCAGCACCACCGGCTCGCCCGGGCGCAGCGCCGCGCACAGCCGGGAGGAGGAGCCCATCTCCAGCACGATGGTGGAGAGCAGCCCCTGGTCGCGGTCCATCCACGCGCCGGTGAGCGCCAGCCCCTCGGTGGAGAGCCGGGTCCCGTGCACCACCCGCGCCTGCGTCTCGTAGTTCTGGAGGCGGTAGAACTGGCCGGGGCGGAAGTGGCGGGCGGCGAAGGGCGCGCGGACGATCACCTCCACGATGGTGGGGGTGAGCCGGTTCACCGCCACCACGGTGGCGCGGAAGGCGTCGTCCAGGGTGGCGAACAGCGCGCCCAGGCGCTGGTCGCGCTCGCGCTGCCCGGCGGCGTCCCACGGGTCGACCTTCCGGAGCTCCTTGTCGAACAGGCGCAGCACCTCCGGGTAGCCGTCCTTGGCGGAGGCCATGGCCTTCACCACGTTGCCGGCGTAGGTGGGGTGGTTGTCGCCGTAGAAGCTGACGAAGCGGCCGTCGCGCGAGTAGGAGGTGAAGAAGCCGATCTTCGCGCCCAGGTCCTCCTTGCCCTCCACCGGCTGGACGCTGAAGGCGCCCTCGGGTGACTCCACCAGCTGGTGGCCCTGGAAGAAGTAGCGGTCCTTGTCCAGCTTGAAGGTGCCGGGGTGCTCCTTCTCGTAGGTGACGTTGGGCGAGGTGCCGGCCGCCACGCAGACGGTCTTCGCGGGCAGCTCCACGAATTCGCCGGAGCCCTTGAGCTTGCCCTCCTTGAGGGTCATCCGCTCGAACCTGAGCGCCTTCACCGCGCCGTGGTCGTCAGGGACGGCCTCGGTGGGGCTCATCCGCTCGATGAAGCGGATGCCCTCCTCCAGGGCCTTGGCGACCTCCTCGTGGTTGAGGCGGTAGGCGGGGGACTCGGTGAGCGTGCGGCGGTAACAGATGGAGACCCCGCCCCAGCCGCGGACCAGGGAGATGAAGTCCGGCGGCTCGCCCGCCTTCGCCGCGCGCTGCCGCTCCGCGCGCACCGCCCGCCCGTGCTCCAGGAAGGTCTCGAAGATCCTCCGCTCTTCCTCGTCGAAGCGTTCGAAGCCGCGGTCGGTTCCGCCCTCGCCGGTGAGCACCTCGTAGCGCTCCAGCACCTTCTCCACCTGCACCGGGTAGTACGCCAGAAGCTCGGTGGCGGTGTCGATCGCCGTCAGCCCGCCGCCGATGACGATGGCCGGGAGCTGGACCTGGAGGTTGGCGAGCGAGTCGCGCTTGAACGCGCCGGTGAGCTGCAGCGCCATCAGGAAGTCGGACGCCTTGCGGATGCCGCGGATGAGGTTGTTCTTCAGGCCGATGACGGTGGGCCGGCCGGCGCCCGCGGCGATGGCCACGTGGTCGAAGCCCAGGTCCCAGGCGTCCTCCAGCGTCAAGGTCCCGCCGAAGCGGACGCCGCCGTAGATGCGGAGGTTCTCGCGGCGGGCGAGGGTGAGGTGGAGGAGGGTGAGGAAGTTCTTGTCCCAGCGGACGGTGATCCCGTACTCGGAGACGCCGCCGAAGCCGGCGAGGGTGCGGTCGTCCAGCTCCGAGGCGATCTGCGAGAAGTCGCGGATGGGCTGAAGCGGCGCGCCGTTCTTGCCGGTGAGCGCGTCGGGGAAGGGCTCGATCTTGAGGCCGTCCACGCCGGCCACGCCGAAGCCCTCGTTGAGCAGGTAGTGCGCCAGCGTGTAGCCGGCCGGGCCCATGCCGACGACGAGGACGTTCTTGCCCAGGTAGGGGAGCGCGTGCGGGCGGCGGACGTCGAGCGGGTTCCAGCGGGTGAGCAGGCCGTAGATCTCGAAGCCGTAGGGGAGGGCGAGCAGGTCGGTGAGGGCGGAGGTCTCGATCTGCGGGATGTTGACCGGCTCCTGCTTCTGGTAGATGCACGACTTCATGCAGTCGTTGCAGATGCGGTGACCGGTGCCCGGCAGCATCGGGTTGTCGAGCGCGATCATCGCCACCGCGCCCACCGAGTCCCCCTGGCCCTTGAGCAGGTGCGCCTCGGAGATCCGCTCGTCCAGCGGGCAGCCGGTGAGCGGGATGCCCAGGGGGTTCTTCTTGAAGGTGTTCCCTTCGGCGGCGGGGTCCTTGGCCGGGAAGCCGCGCGCGCAGGAGTCCTTCTCGCGCTCGTGGCAGAGGATGCAGTACTCCACCTCCGCCATCACCCGGCGGGTGCCGTAGCGGCGGTCGGTGAGCTTGAAGCCGTCGCGCCGGCGGAGGTGGTGCTCGTGGCCCTCGGCGGCCTCGGGGAGCGCGGGGTCCGGGAAGCGCAGCTCGACGAGCTTGTCGTAGACCAGCGGCCTGGGCTGGACGTGGGTGGCCAGCTTCTCCAGCTGCCGCTTCGCCTCCGGGTGCAGCGCGCGGGCGAAGGTCCAGCGGTCGAGGAGGGAGATCAGCCGGCGGACCTGGGCGAGGTCGTCTCCGCCGTCTCCGAGGAGCTCCGGTTCGGCGGCGAGGGCCTTGTGGAGGGCGGCCCAGCGGTCGCGGAGGCCGGGAGGTGGCTCGCCCTTGAGCTGGCCGGAGAAGAGGCGTTCGAATTCGAGGAGCGCCAGCACCGCCTCGGCGACGTCGCGCTCCTCGTCGCCGGAGGCGGGGAAGCCCAGCGCCATCAGGCGGGAGACGCGGGCGGCGAGGGCCGGGAGCTCGGCCACGGTGGGCCGGTCCGGCGCGCCCTTCTTGAAGACGCGGCGGGTGATGAACTCGCGGCGGAACTCGAAGAGGCGGAGCTCCTT
>Ga0209382_10013512_pt1 | contig 10039 bp, 7 predicted proteins | sample SoiMetdeltSBSDD5_FD_187599 | JGI IMG/M metagenome (GOLD analysis project Ga0209382, IMG submission 187599) | Bulk soil microbial communities from a Populus tree surrounding site in Tennessee, USA - Soil MetaG P. deltoides SBSDD5 (SPAdes) (version 2) | ecosystem: Environmental > Terrestrial >...
GCCGGCGTCATCGACGCGATCGACTACGGCAAGCTCAAGAATGCCCCCAACCTACTGGCCTCGATGAAATACCCCTACGGCGTCGGCCACATCTACTCAGGGAAAGTCGGCGTCTACAATCCTAAGGTGATCGGCGACGCGCCCAAGAGCTACAAGGACATCTTCAATCCCAAGCACGGCAACAAGCTCGGCATCATCGACATCCAGTATCAGTACACGCTGGTGTGCGCGGCGCTGGCGGCCGGCGGCAAGGTCAACGACCTCGAGCCCGGCAAGAAGCTGCTGCTGGAGTGCAAGAAGGCGGGGGCACGCATCTATCCCACCAACGAGGCCTTCGCCCAGGGCCTCAAGACCGAGGAGTTCGGCACCGGCGTGATGTGGAAGGCGCGCGTGGTGCAGTGGCAGAACGCCGGCATCAGCGTGCAGGCGATCGTGCCGAGCGAGGGGGCGCTGGCCTACGTGTCGGGCTTCGTCATCCCCAAGAATGCACCCAACAAGGCCGGCTCCTACGCCTACCTCGACGCCATGCTCGAGAAGAGCGCGCAGGAGGCCTTCGCCATCGACATGGGCTACAACCCCACCGTCAAGAACGCCGTCGTCGCCCCCGATCTCAACGCCCGCATCGGCTTCACCGCCGGCGAGATCGAGGCGCTCGTCGATCTCGACTACGCCTACATGACCAAGAACGACGTCGCCTTGAAGGAGTGGTGGGACAAGGAGCTGAAGGGCTGAGCGAGTGTCATCCCGGGCCTTGTGCCCGGGATCCACCTTGCCGCTTGCTCCGGCGCCCGCGGATGTCTGGATACCGGGGACAAGCCCCGGTATGACAACGGCCCATGTCTCAGTCGGTTGGAATCTCGCAGCCCAGGACGAACGAGGAGCGTGGCGGCTCGCTGCTGTCCGCTTCTGTCCTGCTCGGGCCTGCGACCTTCGTCGTCGCGCTCGGGCTGCTGGTGCCGATCCTCATCCTGTTGCGCTACAGCTTCAACAGGTTCGAGCCGCGCGTGATGATGGTCGAGGCGGTGACGCTCGACAACTACGTCAAGTTCTTCACCGACCCGTTCTACACCAACATCTTCTGGACGACCCTGCGGGTTGCCCTCGTCTGCACGCTGGTCTGCCTGGTGCTGGCGTTTCCTTTGGCCTATGTGCTGGCCCGCACCGAGAGCCGCTACAAGAACGTGCTGGTGATGCTGGTGGTGCTGCCGCTGTTCGTCGGCAACGCCGTGCGGGCGGCCGGCTGGATGACGCTGTTCGGCTCCAAAGGCGCGCTCAACGCCGGGCTTCTGAGTCTTGGCGCGATCGACGTGCCGCTACAGATCATGTTCACGGAGAAGGCCGTGATCATCGGCATCATCGCCGTCAACCTGCCCTACATGGTCTTGACGCTGCAAAGCGTGCTCGAGGGCATCGCCCGCAATCTCGAGGAGGCGGCCTTCAGCCTTGGCGCGTCCCCTTGGACCATGTTCCGCCGCGTGCTGTGGCCCTTGGCGCTGCCGGGCATCATCGCCGGCGCCATCCTGTGCTTTATTCTCGCCATGAACGCTTATGCCACACCGGTGCTGCTCGGCGGCCCGCAATTCAAGATGATGGGGCCGCTGGTGTTCGGGCAGTTCCGGCTCAACAACTGGCCGTTCGGGGCGGCCATCGCCTTCGTGCTGATGACGGCGACGCTGGTGCTGACGGCATCCGCCAACCTGCTCATGCAGCGGCGCTACCGCCGCAGCCTGGGCGGCTAAGGTCGTGCACTCAATTTGAAGGAGGCAGTACGGGTTGGGCCCGCACGTCTGTTGCTGGGTGTGCGGCAGAAACGTGCGCTCGCTCAGAGGCCTACCGCTTCTGACCCTGGCTGAGCAAGCACGTATGGTTTGCGAGGTGCTTGGCTTGGACTTGAAGTCGCTCATGCAACACGCGCTTCTCGCGCCGCGGTGAGCTGTCGGTATGGGCGCGCGGCCCAGGCAAAAAGGCTGATGTGGTCGCGAGCCAGCGCGATGCTACCCAGAACCTCCCCCGCACACGCGCCGCTTTCGTCATCCTCGCCAACGATCCGCATCTTACTCAGGCGGCCAGTGCGAGCTTGACTATGAGCGCAGTTTTTCCGGACGGACCGTCAAGCTCAAGGACCAAAACCGAAGTCCGTGCCCCAATATTCTCGAAAGAACTCCGCGATATTGTCGAAGCGTTCGACAGTCACCTTTCCCATGTATCCATAGATATCATACTTGTCGATTTCGACCCATGTCAGAGTTTCGGCGCCCGAAAAAGTTTCCGCGGGGCGTCCGATAATCTCTATTCGCACTTTCCAGTAGTGCTTAAAGCTTCGCAAATCCAGCATGATCGCCCTCGCGAGCCCCCAGGTTCTATCCGGGGTGAACTCGCGTAGGTTCAGAAGCATGACGTTGACGGAATAGGCATCAAATCGCGTCGTAGCCACGTCGTAGGTAGCTGCAAGGTGCCCATACCTTTCAAAGGTGCCCCGAACCAAAGATAACACACCGTACCACTCAGAGATGTTCTCGGGGTCCAGCGGGATGTCATCGTCAAGGTTTACGCTACCCCATTTGCCGTCGTCCATTACTTCACCTCTCATTATTCCAGCGTCACCATCCTCTCTCGCAGGCACCGCAAACTGATGATGACGATACCTGACCAAGCAACGATTGTGAGAACTGCCCAAAGTAGAGCGAAGATATGTTCGCGGCCATCGGCAAAGTGACCGTGCGTCCCCTCCAGCACATCGCATGCCGTCGCATTCCACCACCAATAACCGGCCAGAAATCGAACGGTGAAAAGAGTGGCCCAGCCCAGCAATGGCAGGAGTGGTAGCAGAGCCATTGCAGCAGGTATTGGATGTGTCGCGCGCAAGATGAATACGAGAGCCGCCGCAAAGAGCAGAAGCGATAGGAGACCGCCCCACAGGCGGTCAGCGTCTCCCTGCGTGCAGGTCCCTGCGGTCAGCGACAACGCGAGGTTGCCCGCCGCGAGATAATAGAGGAGTACGCCAACCGCTCCCATGCGCTCTTGTAGCAGCAACGGGCAGTCGCGCCTCTGTAAGTCATGGGTCGAGACGATAGCGGCCTGCGCCTCCTCGTAGCCGAGCTTGGCGGCCGTGCGCATCATGGCGCAGGAAGGTGTGCCCCGCTTGTTGCCGTGCTTGTCGAAGACGAGGCACACGGCAAGGCAGGCGCGCTCCTCCCACTCCTTGAGCGAGCACAGGTCGTTGGAGATGGCCTCGGGAAGCGTCGGCACGACGCGGTCCAGGAAGTAGACCGAGGTCACGTGCCGAGGTGTCTGTTGGGTTACGCGCTTCGCGCTAACCCAACCTACGATGCTCACATCCGTTCGCCCGGCAATCGGCTCGCCTGCTTCACCCAAGCGGCGAGCTGGGCTTCGTCGAGCTCATCTTGCTCATAGATGTCGAGGTAGCGCACTTCTTTGTGCTTGGATGCGCCCGAAGGGACAGGACGCAGCGATGTGCCGCGGAAGAAAGCGACTTTGATGTACTTCGTGAAGCAATGGAAGCTGAGGAACCAGCCTCCGTCCTCTCCTGGGCCCTCCACTCCGTAGAACGGCGAGTTCCATTTGACGGCCTTGCGCACGGCCGGGACGGTGCGCGCGATGAGCGCGTCGAGGCGGCCGCCGACGTCGCGTTTCCAGCCCGGCATGGCCGCGATGTAGGCCTGCACGGGGGCGTCGCCGTAACCCTTGGCGATCTGGGGGTTGCCGCCAGCGAGGAGGGCGGGCTTCGCGGCCCTGCGGGCCTGCGACTTGCGTGCGGTCTTGCGCGGCTTGGCCGGCTTCGCAGCGGCCCGCTTGGCGGCGGCCGTCTTTGCGACCTTCGCCGACGTCTTGGATGTCTTGCCGGCCATTGCCTTCACTCCGACGTCAATCCATCCGCGCCAAGCTGCTCTACGAGAGGGTCACCTGCCATGGGCGCATGGAGGACCCGATCGAGCACATGAAGCTCTACGCGCCCCTCCATGCTACGGCGAATAGAACGGGCCAACTCAACGCGCATGCCGCGGTCTGCGGCTGCGGAACAGGCGGCGTCCGCGCGGCAGCTTGCCCGCAGAGCCAGCGTGACGCTTGCCCTCGGACAGCATCTCGAAGCGCAGCGCGCCGGCGGTGGGGATGGCCTCGACCAGGCGCACGACGACCTCGTCGCCCAGGCGATAGGCAAAGCCGGTGCGGTCGCCGACCAGCGCGTGCGCGTCCTCGTGATGGCGCCAGTAGTCGTTGCCGATGGTCGCCGCAGGAACGAAGCCGTCGGCCCCGGTGTCGGCAAGGCGCACGAACAGGCCGGAGCGCGTAACCCCGGAGATCCGCGCCTCGAATTCCGCGCCTACGCGGTCGGCGAGATAGGCGGCAATCAGCCGGTCGGTGGTCTCGCGTTCCGCCGCCATGGCGCGGCGCTCGGTATCGGAGATGGCGCGCGCGACATCGGCGAGGCGCGCCGCCTCCTCGTCGGCGAGGCCGCCGGCACCGAGCCCCAGGGCGCGGATCAGCGAGCGGTGCACCACGAGGTCGGCGTAGCGGCGGATCGGGGAGGTGAAATGCGCATACCGGCGCAGATTGAGCCCGAAATGCCCGAGGTTGTCGGCCGCGTAGACGGCTTGCGATTGCGAGCGCAGCACGATCTCGTTGACGAGGTCGGCAACCGGCATCGCCTTGGCCCGCTGCAGCACGCGGTTGAAGTCCCCGGCATGCAGCGCGCCGGCGCCCGGCAGCTTCAGCCCCAGGCTGTCCAGGAACTCGCGCAAGGCCACGAGCTTCTCCTTCGACGGCGCATCGTGCACGCGATAGACCACGGGCGCGCGCTTGGCCTCGAGTGCCTCGGCCGCGGCGACGTTGGCCTGGATCATGAACTCCTCGATCAGGCGATGCGCCTCGAGCCGCTCGGGACGCGTCACGCGCTCGACACGGCCCTCAGCGTCGAGCACGATCCGGCGCTCGGGCAGGTCGAGGTCGAGCGGCTCGCGGCGGTCGCGCGCCTGCGCCACGGCGCGATAGGCCGCCCACAACGGCTCGAGCGCGCCGTGCATGAGCGGCTTGCATTTGGCGCTCGGCCGACCGTCGATGGCGGCCTGCGCCTCCTCGTAGGCGAGCTTGGCGGCCGAGCGCATCATGGCGCGCAGGAACGTGTGGCCCTTCTTGTTGCCGTGCCTGTCGAAGACGAGCCGTACGGCGAGGCAGGCGCGCTCCTCCCGCTCCCGGAGCGAGCACAGGTCGTTGGAGATCGCCTCGGGCAGCATCGGCACGCCGCGGTCCGGGAAGTAGACCGAGTTGCCGCGCAGCTGTGCTTCGCGGTCGAGCCTGGTGCCGGGCCGCACGTAGTGAGCCACATCGGCGATCGCCACATGCACCACCCAGCCGCCGCGGTTGCCGGCGTCGCTGTCCGGGGCAGCGTGGACCGCATCGTCGTGGTCGCGCGCATCGACGGGATCGATGGTGACGAGATCGAGCGCGCGCAGGTCGGTGCGGCCGGCGAGCTTGGGCGGCTCGAGCTTCCCCACCTCGGCCAGCACCGCCTGCGGAAACTCGTCGGGGATGCCGTGCGCGTGCACGGCAATCAGGCTGATCTGGCGCTGATCCTGCGGGTTGCCCAGCGTCTCGACGACGCGGGCCTGGGGCAGGCCATGACGGTGTGTGCCGCTCAGCTCGAAACGCACGAGATCGCCGGCCTTGGCGCCGCCTTCCTCGCCGGGCGCGATCGGCCATTCCCGCAGCTCCTTTCGATCGACGGGGTCGATCAGTCCGCCGCCGCCCGCCTTGGCGCGGAAGATGCCGATCAGCCGGCGCTGCTCGCGGGCCACGCGCTTGATCGGCTCGGCCTCGTAGCGGTAGCCGAACACGTCGGCCTGCTCCAGCCGCGTCAGCCGCGCCAGGATGCGGTCGCCTTGCCCGAATGCAGGCTCGGCCGGGCCGCGCCCGCTGCGTGGGGCCAGCACCAGCGCGCGGGGGCGTGGGCCCTCGCTCGCATCCCAGGCGGCAGGCTCGGCGATCAGCTCGCCGTCCTTATCGCGAGCAACGATCTCCAGCACCGCCACCGGCGGCAGGTGCCCGCGCTCCTTGAAGCTCTTGCGGTTGCCGGCGAGCAGGCCCTCCTCGGCCATCTCGGCAAGCAGCGTCTTGAGCGCGATGCGGTCGCCGCCCTTGATGCCGAAGGCGCGCGCGATCTCGCGCTTGCCGGCCTTGGCGGAGGCGGTGCGCAGATAGTCGAGGATCTGTTGTTTGCTGGGCAGGCCCGCCTCGCGACGGGCTTCTTTGGGTTTGCGGGGCACTATCTCGAGGGGTCCTCAGCCTACTCCGCAGCCTCTCTTGTGCCGCCGGCCTTCGGTTTCTTGGCCTTGGCGGCCTTGGGCTCGGCTGCCTCGCTCTTGGCTGCGCCCTGGGCTTTCTTGGCGCCGCGGCCCTTGGGCTTGGCCGGGCCCTTGGCGAGGCGCTCGGCGATCAGCTCGACGGCCTCCTCCATGGTCAGTACGGCCGGGTCTTTGCTTCTCGGCAGCGTGGCGTTGACATCGCCGTGCTTGACGTAGGGCCCATAGCGTCCCGACAGCACCTGCACCTTGCCGCCGTCGCTTGGATGCTCGCCCAGCTCCTTCAGGACCGTGGGCGCGGTGCGCTGCCAGCGGCCCTTGCCGCCGCCAGCGGCTTTCTCGGCGAGGAGGACGACCGCACGGTTGATGCCGACGCTGAAGACTTCTTCGACCGAACCGAGGTTGGCATAGGCGCCATCGTGCAGGATGAAGGGTCCATAGCGGCCAAGCCCGGCCGTGATGGGTTTGCCGGTCTCGGGATGCACGCCGATCTCGCGCGGCAGGGACAGGAGCTGCAGCGCACGCTCCAGGTCGAGCGTGGCGGCATCGATGCCCTTGGGGACGGAGGCCCGCTTGGGCTTCTCCTCGCCCTCGGCCTCGCCGAGCTGCACGTAGGGACCGAAGCGCCCGGTGCGTAGCGTCACCGGCAGGCCCGTCTCGGGGTCGTGGCCCAGGAGCTTGCCTTCGGGGGTGGAGGCCTCCGGCGCCCCGTTCTGGGAGTCGGAGAACTGGCGGGTGAAGCGGCACTCCGGATAGTTGGAGCAGCCGATGAAGGCGCCGAACTTGCCGACCTTGAGGCTCAGCCGCCCCTCCCCGCAGTTGGGGCACTGGCGCGGATCGCCGCCCTCGGCCTTGGGCGGGAAGATGTGCGGGCCCAGGATCTCGTTGAGCGCCTCCAGCACGTCCCCGACGCGCAGGTCCTTGATCTCGCCGACCGCGGCCGTGAAGTCGCGCCAGAAGTCGCGCAGCACGTCCTTCCACTCGAGCTTGCCGTCGGAGATGAGGTCGAGCTTCTCCTCGAGGTCGGCGGTGAAGTCGTACTCGACATAGCGCTGGAAGAAGCTCTCCAGGAACGCTGTGACCAGACGGCCCTTGTCCTCGGGGATCAGCCGCTTCTTGTCGATGCGCACGTACTCGCGGTCCTCGAGCACGGCGAGCGTCGAGGCGTAGGTGGAGGGCCGGCCGATGCCCAATTCCTCCATGCGCTTGACGAGGGTTGCCTCGGTGAAGCGCGGCGGCGGCTCGGTGAAGTGCTGCTTGGCCTCGATGCCCCGATCCTTCAGGGCGTCGCCCTGGGCCAGCGGCGGCAGGCGACGGCTGTCGTCGTCCTCCGGCTCCTCGGCCTTGCCGTTGCGGACGCGGTCGTCGCGACCCTCCTCGTAAAGCCTGAGGAAACCGTCGAACAGCACGACGGAGCCTGTGGCACGCAGCCCATAGGTCTTGCCGTCGCGGCCCGGCACCTCGATCTCGGCCGTGGTCTGCTCGACCTCGGCGGATGCCATCTGGCTTGCCACTGCCCGCTTCCAGATCAGCTCGTAGAGGCGGGCCTGGTCGCGCTGCAGGTGGCGCGCCACGTCCTCGGGCTTGCGCCGCGGGTCGGTGGGGCGGATCGCCTCGTGCGCCTCCTGGGCATTCTTGGCCTTGGTCTTGTACTCGCGGACGAAGGGCGGCAGGTAGCGCTTGGAATAGTCCCGTTCGACCAGCTTGCGGATGGCGCCGATGGCTTCCGGAATGATGGTGACGCCGTCGGTGCGCATGTAGGTGATGAGGCCGACCGTCTCGCCGTCGAGATCGACGCCCTCATAGAGGCGCTGGGCCACGTTCATGGTCTGCTTGGCCGAGAAGCCGAGCTTGCGCGAGGCCTCCTGCTGCAGCGTCGATGTCGTGAAGGGCGCGTAGGGGTTGCGCCGCACACCCTTCTTCTCGACAGACCTGACCGTGAATGTGCCGCCCTCGATGGCAGCCTTGATGGCATTGGCGCTCGGCCCATCCTTGATGTCGAGCTTGCCGAGCTTGGTCCCGGCGATGGCCGTCAGGCGGGCGCGGACCTCCTCGCCCTTGGCCGTGGCCAGCAGGGCCTCGATGGTCCAGTACTCCTCGGACTTGAAGGCCTCGATCTCGGCTTCGCGGTCGCAGACGAGGCGCAGCGCAACCGATTGCACCCGGCCGGCCGAGCGGGCGCCGGGCAGCTTGCGCCATAGCACCGGGGAGAGCGTGAAGCCCACGAGGTAGTCGAGCGCCCGGCGGGCGAGATAGGCCTCGACCAGGGGCGAATCGATCTGGCGCGGCTCCTTGAACGCATCGAGAACGGCCTGCTTGGTGACCGCATTGAAGGTCACGCGCTCGACCGGCACCCCTTTCTTGAGGGCCTTTCTGTCCTCCAGAATGCGCAGGATGTGCCAGGAGATGGCCTCGCCCTCGCGGTCGGGGTCGGTGGCCAGGATCAGCTTGTCTGCCTTTTTGACCGCGTCGGCGATCTCCTTCATCACCTTGACGGACCGGCCATCCACGTCCCAGTGCATCCGGAAGTCCTTGTCGGGCTCGACGGAACCGTCCTTCGACGGCAGGTCGCGCACGTGCCCATAGGACGCCAGCACCTTGTAATTGGAGCCCAGGTACTTGTTGATCGCCTTGGCCTTGGCGACCGATTCAACGATTACAATGTTCATGCGTGATGGTTCTTTACCGCGAGCTCTAGCCACCGAGGATCCGGAGCCGCCGCGCCCCTAGGTTGTTGGCAATACCGCTTTCGGCGGCGAGAACATGGTGGAAGTGAGGGGGTATGTCAAACGACCCTCGCTCGAACTCCACCTGCGGCGGGGCTTCAGTCGACTAACCTGTGTTATATGCGAAAATTGCAGTATTCGGTACACTTCGTTGAACTCTCAGATATGGCAGATGGCCAGAAGAAGGCAATTTCGCTGGCGGCCCAAGCTTCTGCGTGTTCGGCCCAGTGGGAATGGCGGACTCGGTGCCGATAGGGGGCGAACATGCACAAGCCGCTCGGAGATTGTCGCGCTGACGCTCAGCTCCTCGAGCGAGCGGCTCGACTACATTGCCGACATGGTGCAGGAGCTCAGGATCCTGTCGGCGCAGGCCGACTACCGGGCGCTGGCGGGTATTCTGGAGCTCGCCTACCACGAGGCCCTGCGGCGGCGGCGGGCAGGGGAGTGATCGGGGGTCAGGCCCCTTTCGTGATCGGGGTCAGCCGACGGGGGTCTGATCCGCGGATGCCAGGGAGACGAGCTGGTGTCCGTGCCGCTCGATGCGGCCGGCCAGTGCCAGCTCGATGAGGGCGATTTGCAGGGCGCGTGCCGGCAAACCCGTCGCCCGCGCCAGCTCGTCGATGTCGACCGGTGCCGGACCGAGGGCAGAGAGCAGGCGCGCCCGGTCCTGGGCCCCAACCTCCGGTATGGCGGCCGCGGCCGCACCTTCGTTGCCCGCCACGGCGGGCTCCGCAATGATGCGTGTGTTGGAAGCCTCGGCCAGCATCGGCAGAAGCGTGGAAATGACGTCCTCGGGCTCGGTGGCCAGGGTTGCACCCGTCTTCAGCAGGCGATTGGTGCCTTCCGCCCGGGGATCGAGCGGGTGGCCGGGGACGGCGAACACCTCCCGGCCCTGCTCGGCGGCCGTGCGCGCCGTGATCAGCGTTCCCGAACGCCGCGCCGCCTCGACGATCAGCACGCCCAAAGCGACCCCCGAGATGATCCTGTTGCGGCGAG
>Ga0209382_10013514_pt1 | contig 10038 bp, 7 predicted proteins | sample SoiMetdeltSBSDD5_FD_187599 | JGI IMG/M metagenome (GOLD analysis project Ga0209382, IMG submission 187599) | Bulk soil microbial communities from a Populus tree surrounding site in Tennessee, USA - Soil MetaG P. deltoides SBSDD5 (SPAdes) (version 2) | ecosystem: Environmental > Terrestrial >...
TGAGCTCGTCGCGCATGTACGGCCCGTCGCCGGCGTATTCGTTGGCGCCCGGGCTGCCTCCCTGAATGACGAAATTGGGCGCCACGCGATGGAAGGTCAGCCCGTCGTAGTAGCCGCGCCGCGCCAGGCGCGCGACGCGGACCACCGTGAGGGGCGCCTCTTCCGTGAGCAGCTCGGCGTCGATCGTGTCCCCGGTCGCCATGACGATGCGAAGCGTCATGCCGCGCAACGCGTCGACCTCGCGCAGGGAAATCGGGGCGGGCGGGCGTGGACGTGGGGCGGCCCGCACCGGCCGCCCGGTCCAGGCGGAGAGCAGCGCGGCCGCCGAGTCCGCCACGACCGGATCGAAATCCCGAAGCCGCGACCGAAGCCGAGGGGCAAGCGCGGGGGATCCTGTCTCCCGCAGCCGCGCGATCAGTGCCAGCCGCGTATCCCGGGACGTCTCGGCGCCGTCGGCGCTGACGCGATCGAGCGCATCCGCGAGGGCGCGGGACGCGTCCTGCCTTCGGCCGGCACCCTCGAGCGCTTCCGCTGCGGTGCGGAGGAGCTGATAGTCGCGACCGCGAAGCGCCCGGATCGCGGCGGCATCCGCGCCGCGGGGCGCGAGCGCCCGCAGGCCGGTAATCGCCACTTCGCGCACGTTGGGGTGATCGTCGGCGGCCAGGCGGCCGAGGAGCGCGGTGTCGCGCGTGGACTGCGCCCCGCGCGCGGCGTACATGCGCACCTGCCAGACCGGAGCGGCCGCCGCCGCGGCCACTCGGCTCGAGCCGGTGTCGCCGCCGAGCCGGGCGAGCGCGACCAGCGCATGCGCGAAGGGCCGCCAGTCCGCAGCCGCAGGACGCCCATCCGCGAGGGGACGCAGCATCGCGATCGCCGCGGCGGTGTCCGCGCAGGCCGTGCCGAGCATATCGAGCGCCAGAAGCCGCGTTCCCTCGTCACGATCGGCGAGCGCGGTCGCAAGCGGCGCGCACGGGCCGGCTCCGGCTCGCTTCCCCAGGGCGCGCACCGCCTCGCGCCGCACGATGACCGCCGGATCGCGCAGCGCATCGCGGAGGACATCGAGACCCGGCCCCACGGGCTCCAGCCCCGAGACGGCGAGCCGCCGCAGCTCCGGATCCGTCGAGGTCAGGATACGACCGAGTAACGCGTGCTCCCCCGGTCCCGTCAGCAGCAGCGCGCCCAGCGCGCGGCGCCGCGCAATCTCCCAGCCGGGGGCGGGCTCCCGGGTGGCGATCGCGCGAAGCAGTCCCGTGAGGGAATCGTCGACGCGCGGTCCCCGGTCGCGGGCGCGCCGGATCGTCTCGGCGCCGCGCACCGCCAGCGTCGCGGCCGCCGGGTGTGCCGAGAGGCGCTCGAGCAGGAGGCGGATCCGCCGCTCGCCCGCCAGGCGCTCCGCGTCCGTCCGATAGGGCAATCGTCCCAGGGAAATGGCCAGCGCGCCGGCCGCGCGGGGATCGGATTCCGCGCCTGCGCGCGCTCCCAGCGCGTCGAGCGCGCCGGGCCAGGAATCATCGCCGCGGAGGGAGATCGTGTCTCTGCGGAAGGCCTGGAGCGCCTGCGCGAGCGCGTGGACCGCTTCGCGACGAATCGCCGCCTCGGGGGCGGCGAGCAGCGGCATCAGCGTCGGGATCTGCCGCAGGTCTTCGAGTCGTCCCAGGGCACGGATCGCCGCCGCGCGCTCCGCCGGAGTGCCGGTCCGCACGGTGCGCGACAGGAAATCCGTGTCGCCGGGCGCACGGGCGCGGCGGTCTTCCACGAGGAGAATCCGCTCCCGCACCGCGACGGGAGGCCCCTGTCCATAGAGCGCGATCGGGTGGTTTCCGAGGAGAAACAGGGCGAATCCAGCCGCCGCCCGAGGGAAAAACGGGCATCTCCAGAGGGAAAATCGGGGCATCATTGCGGTTTTCCGAGGGGAAAAGCGCATTTTCCCTCTTGTGTTGCGGGGGGACTTCCGTAATTTTGAATCCCGGCAGCTCTCTTCCGTCCACGCAGTCGCATTCACCCAGACCCCCGTCAAGGAGACGTCTCGATGGCGAAGAAGAAGAAGGCCGCGAAGAAGGCCGCGAAGCGCACCAAGAAGGCCAGCAAGCGGAAGCCCAGCGCGGCGTTCATGAAGCCGATGACGCCGAGCGCGGCGCTCTCGGAAGTCGTCGGCTCGAAGCCGATTCCGCGCACCGAGGTCACCAAGAAGCTGTGGCAGTACATCAAGAAGCGGAATCTGCAGGACAAGAAGAACCGCCGCATGATCAACGCCGATGCCACCCTGAAGCCGGTGTTCGGCGGCAAGGCGTCGGTGAACATGTTCGAAATGACCAAGCTGGTGAACAAGCACCTGAAGTAGATCCTTCAGCGATCGAGTGTTTCACCAGGGGGGCCGGACGTTTCCGGCCCCTTCGGTTTTCCGGGAGCCGGCGTGCTACGCGCGCGCCATGGCGGGCCAGGCATCCTTCCAGGGGCGAACCGACTCCAGCTGGCTCGCGAGCCGGTAGAGTGTCGCTTCATCCCCGTAGCGGCCGACGAAGTGCATGCCGATCGGCAGTCCCGCCGCGCTGCGGGCCAGCGGCACCGACATCGCCGGCTGGCCCGTCACGTTCGCCACCGGCGTCCAGGGAATCCATGCGTACACCTTGGCCGACAGCCGCTCGAGCAGGCCCGCGACGCGGACGAATCCGGGCGACCCGACCGCCCCCATGATCTCGAGCTTGCGCCGCTCCTCGGCGGTGGGCAGCAGCGCGCCGAGCGGCAGCGGCGGCGCGCTCACGGTCGGGGTGAGCAGCACGTCCCAGCGCTCGGTGAAGGCGCCGACCGCCCGCGCGGCGCGACCGAGATAGCGCGCGGCACGGGCGAACTCCGGCGCGGGAATGGAGCGGCCCAGGAGCGAAAGCGCCCAGGTGCCCGGCTCGAAGTCGCGGCGCCGGGCGGGCCGGCCGAGGAGCACCTCGGCCTCCTCGATGTCGGCGCGCAGCTCGCCGCAGATCATGGTGAGAAACGCGCGCGCGAACGCTTCGCCGTCGATGGCCGGCGCGTCTTCCTCGACGTCGTGGCCGAGTCCCTCGAGCAGGCGGGCCGTCTCGCGGGTGGCGGCCTTCACTTCGTCATCCACCGTGCCGGTGAGAAACGGCGCGTCGGTGAACGCGATGCGGAGCCGCCCCGGATCGCGGCCCACCTCCTCGAGGAACGGCCGGGCCGGAGGAGGCGCGGAGTACGGAGCTCCCGGGTCTGGCCCGTGGGTGGCGTCGAGCACCGCCGCGCTGTCGCGCACCGACCGGGTGAGCACGTGCTCGACGACCGCGCCGTTCCAGATCTCGCCGAAGTCCGGTCCGGTCGGCGTGCGCCCGCGGGTCGGCTTCATCCCGAAGATGCCGCAGCACGCGGCGGGGATGCGTATCGAGCCGCCGCCGTCGCCGCCGCCCGCGATCGGCACGAGGCCTGTCGCCACGGCCGCCGCCGATCCTCCGCTCGACCCGCCGGCGGTCCGTGCTGCGTCCCAGGGATTGCGGGTCGGGCCGAAGAGCTCCGGCTCCGTGGTCGGCACCAGGCCGAATTCGGGGGTGTTGGTCTTGCCCGCCAGGACGAAGCCCGCGGCGCGGTACCGGCGCACCAGCTCGCTGTCGCGGGATGCCACGTAGTCGTTGAAGAAGCGCGAGCCGTTCCGCATCGGCTCACCGGCCACGCTGGAGATGAGATCCTTGAGCAGCAGCGGCACGCCGCGAAACGGACCGTCGGGCAGCCGCCCCGCCGCCGCCGCGCGGGCCTGGGCATCCATCCGGTGGATGACGGCGTTGAGGCCCGGATTCAGGCGATCGATCCGGGCGAGGGCGGTCTCCAGCAGCTCCAGGGGCGACACGCTGCCGTTCCGGACCAGCTCGGCGAGCCCGAGACCGTCATGCTGGAGATACACGTCGTCGGGGAGCGTCTTGCCTGTCATCGGCACTCTCGGTAGTCTGGCGTGAGTCCCGTTCTGAAGCCGCGTGGATATGCGCATCGCCGCCGCCCAGATCGCCCCGGTGTTCCTCGATCGTTCCGCCACGCTCGCCAAGGTCGAGCGCGCCATACAAGATGCCGCCAGTCAGGGCGCCGCGCTCGTGGCCTTCGGGGAGACGCTGGTGCCGGGCTATCCGGCCTGGCTCTCCCGGACCGACGGCGCCCGGTTCGACGCCGCCGACCAGAAGCGGCTCCACGCCCGCTATCTCGACCAGGCGGTGGCCGTCGAGGAGGGCCATCTCGATCGGGTGTGCGCGGCGGCGCGCGAAGGAAAGATCGCCGTGGTGCTCGGGATCGCCGAGCGGCCGGCGGACCGCGGTGGCCACACCGTGTACTGCTCCCGCGTGTTCATCGACGCGGACGGCGCGGTCGGCAGCATCCACCGCAAGCTCATGCCCACGTACGAGGAGCGCCTGTCCTGGGGCGTCGGCGACGGCGCCGGGCTGGTGACCCACCGGGTGGGGCGGTTCACGGTGGGCTCGCTTCTGTGCTGGGAAAACTGGATGCCCCTCGCGCGGGCGGCCCTCTACGCCGCCGGAGAGAATCTGCACGTCGCGCTCTGGCCCGGGGGCGCACACAACACGAGCGAGATCACCCGGCACATCGCGCGCGAGTCGCGCAGCTACGTGCTCTCGGTGTCAGGGCTGCTCCGCGAGCAGGATGTGCCGGCGGACTTTCCGGAGCGCGCGCGCTTCGTCCCCACCGGTGGCGAGCTGCTTTTCGACGGCGGATCGTGCCTGGCCGGACCCGACGGCGGCTGGGTGATTCCTCCCGTCACGGGAGAGGAGCGGGTGCTCTCGGCCGAGATCGCGATCGAGCGAGTGCTCGAGGAGCGGCAGAACTTCGACCCCGCCGGGCACTACGCGCGGCCGGACGTGCTGCAGCTGCTGGTGGACCGGCGCCGCCAGCGCGCAGCGGAGTTCGACGACTGAGGGTCGCGGGGCGGCGGGCCCGCAGGACGACCGCCCGCCCGCCTAATCCGGAGGCATCTCGGGCTGCCACGCCCCGCTCTGCCACAGCACGAAGGCGTAGTCCAGCGCCACTTCGCGGAGCCGGTCGTAGCGCCCCGAGGCACCGCCGTGCCCGGCGCCCAGGTTGGTCTTGAAGAGGAGCGGGTTAGGGTCCGTCTTGAGGGTCCGGAGCCGTGCCACGTACTTCGCCGGCTCCCAGTACATCACCTGGCTGTCGTTGAGCGAGGTCCGCACCAGCATCGCGGGATAGTCGCCCGCGGCCAGATTCGTGTACGGACAGTACCGCCGGATCCAGGCGTACTGTTCGGCGATCCCGGGGTTGCCCCACTCCTCGTATTCGCCGACGGTGAGCGGCAGCGTCGGATCCAGCATCGTGTTCACCACGTCGACGAACGGCACCTGCGCCACCGCGGCCCGGAACAGCTCGGGCCGTCGATTGACGACCGCGCCCACGAGGAGCCCGCCCGCGCTGCCGCCCTCGATCACCAGGCGGTCGCTGGCGGTCCAGCCCTGGGCGATGAGTGTTTCCACCACGGCGATGAAGTCCGTAAACGTGTTCTCTTTCCGCGCCATCTTGCCCGCATCGTGCCAGCGCCGGCCCAGTTCACCGCCGCCGCGCACGTGGGCCATCGCGACCACCATCCCGCGATCCAGCAGCGAGAGGCGGTTCGAGGAAAAGCTCACCGGAAACGAGATGCCGTAGGCACCGTAGCCGGTCAGCAGGAGCGGCGCCGGCCGCGACGCCGCGGGATCGCGTGAGTACACGAGCGACACGGGGACCCGCGTCCCGTCGGGCGCGGTGGCCGACAGCCGCTCGCAGCCGTACCGCGCTGGGTCGTACCCGCCGGGGATTTCCCTTCGCTTGAGCAGCGCGCTGGTGCCGGTCGCGACCTCGTAGTCATAGACGGAGGTCGGCGTAATGGGCGATTCATACCCGTACCGGAGCGCGGCGGCCTCCCACTCGGGGTTGGCGCCCTGATACGCGTCGTACACCGGCTCGGGGAAGGACACATACCGTGCCTCCCCGCTGTCGAGGCGGGTGACGCGGATTTCCGGCAGCCCCTCGCGGCGCTCCCACGCCACCCAGTGCCCGGCAAAGGCGTCCACGCCCTCCACCATCACGTCGTCCCGGTGCCCGAGGAGCTCCGACCAGCTTTCCGGTCCCGGGCGCTGCTCATCCGCCCGGACCACCCGGAAATTCGGCCCGGTGTCGTTAACCCGGATGAGCCAGCCGTCGCCCAGGTGGTCGACCTCGTACTCCCGGTCGTGCACTCTCCCGGCGATGCTGCGCCATTCCGCCGCGGGGGTGTCGGCCGGAAGCCAGCGCACCTCGGTCGTCGTATGGCTCTCGGCGACGAGCAGGAGATGCCGACCGCTTCGGGAGCGCTCGATGTGCACCCGGAACCGCTGGTCGTCCTCCTGGTACACCAGAACGGGCTCCCCGTGAAGTGGGCGGCGCCAGCACTGGTACTGCCGCTTGGCGTCGTCCTCCACGGTGTAGAACAGGGTCTGATTGTCGGGGCACCAGGCCGCCGACCCGGCACCGTCGACGGGTCCCGCGACGATAACGCCGGTCGCGAGGTCCAGGACGACGAGCGAATACTGGCGATAGCCCGTGGGGTCGGTGGAGTAGGCCAGGAGGCGCCCGTCGTCGCTCGGCTCGAACGCGCCGAGCGCCATGTGCGTCTTGCCTTCGGCCAGGCGATTCAGGTCGAGGACGATCTCCTCGGGCGCCTGGACGGTGCTGCGCTTCCGGCACAGGATCGAATACTGCTTTCCCTCCTCGGTGCGGCTGTAGTACCACCATCCCCGGTACCGGTACGGAACTCCGACATCGGTCTGCTTGATCCGGCCGAGCATCTCGCCGTAGAGCGTGTCCCGAAGCTCCTGGGTGGGTCCCAGCACGGTCTCGGCATAGGTGTTCTCTGCGGTGAGGTACGCCAGCACCTCGGGGTCCTCCCGGTCGCGGAGCCACGCGTATTCATCCTGATAGCGCTCGCCATGGACGTGGATGGCCTTCGGGCGGCGGGGAGCGATCGGTGGAGAGATGGAAGCGATATCGGTCATCGGCGCCTGGCTCAGGGGCCGGAATAATAAGCGGCGCCGGGTTCGCGGGCTCCCGGTTGGTGGTCGGCGGGCATCGGCGCACTGGGTGGGATCTACGCCCCGCTTTTTATCGGATAATGCGGAGACGGCGGATCAGACGGATTACGGGCTCCGTTCTCCGAGACCGTTCGATAGAATCTGGCTTCGGGGCCGAAGTGCAGGAGAAGCCCGACTTCGAGATTCGTTGCACGCAGGTAATTGAGGAGTTGACGTCGCGAAACCTTGGGAAGCTCCATCACCGACTTGACTTCAACTACGATTTTTTGGTCGACGACCTAATCGAGGCGGTGCAGACCAGCCTCTTCTCCTTTGTAGTGAACGTGCACCGGAACTTCACGACGAACAGTGTGCCCTCGGCTGGTCAGCTCCCGCTCGAGCGCGTTCACATCAATGCTTTCGAGAAACCCGAAGCCGAGGGTGTTGTACACCTCGTAAAAAGCACCGATGATTGAGCGAGTGAGGAGTGCTTCGAGGAGGTGCTCTGAGGTCATGCAGAAAATGTTTTCACATCAAGGACAAGCAAGTCATCCTTCATCGCCTAACGGTTCACGTGCACCCGGGCCGCCGATCCGCGTGAATCCGTTGTTTCCGCATTATCCGATCAGCATTATCCGATCAACCGGACACCACCGGGATCGGCCGCCCCATGAGCATCCCTTCGAGTCGTTCCTTCACGGCGGGCCACTCGGTATCGATGATGGCGTAATACACCGAATCGCGGACGAACCCATCCCAGTTGATGCGATGCTTCCGGAGCACGCCTTCCTTCACCGCCCCGATCCGCTCGAGCCCCCGCTGCGAGCGCTCGTTGCGCGCATCGGTCTTGAATTGGACCCGGAGCGCGCCCAGCTCCTCGAACGCATGGTGGAGCAGCAGGCTCTTGCACTCCGTGTTCACGATCGTGCGCTGCGCCGATGCGCCGAGCCAGGTCCATCCGATTTCGAGCGTCCGCCAGCTGCGGCGGATCTCGAGGTAGCGGGTGGAGCCGACCGCGCGGTCGGTCGCCGTGTCGATGACGGCGAACGGGAGCTGGTCCCCGGTGGCCGCGCGCCGCCAGGCGTCGTCGATCAGCGTGGTCATGTCGGCTTCGGTGGCCGGGGCCGGGATGGGCATGTAGCGCCAGATCTCGGGATCCTTCGCCGCGGCGAGCAGGTCGTCGATGTGACGATGGTCCAGCGGCTCGATCCGGACCCGATCGCCGTACAGGACTACCGGAACAGGATTCATCAGTCGTGTGGCAGCGCGGCCAGGCGGCGGACCGCCTCGCGCAGCATCTCCTCGGTCTTGCAGAAGGCGAATCGCGTGAACTGCCGGCCGTCGTCCGCGCGGCTGAAGAAGCTCGTGCCCGGCACGGTGGCGACGCCGCCCGTGACGGTGAGCCAGCGGGCGTACTCGGGCGCGGCCATGTCGGACAATCCGGAAAAATCGGCCAGCACGTAATAGGCACCTTCGGGCGCCACGCAGCGGAAGCCTGCGTGCACCAGGGCATTCACCAGCAGGTCCCGGCGCTGGCGGTAGTCGACCGCGAGCTTCTCGTAGTACTCCGGCCCGAGCGACTCCATGGCCACGGCCAGCCCTTCCTGCAGCGGGGCGGGCGCGCCGACGGTCAGGAAATCGTGCACTTTCCGGATCGCGTCGGTGACGGAGGCTGGAGCCACGATCGTGCCGATCCGCCAGCCGGTGATGCTGAACGTCTTGGAGGCGCCGCTGATCGTGACGGTGCGCTCCCGCATCCCTGGCAGCGTGGCGAGCGGAATGTGCGGGCCGTCGTACCGGATGTGCTCGTAGATCTCGTCGGTGACGGCCCAGGCATCGTGGCGCCGGCAGAGATCCGCGATGCCCTCGAGCTCGGCGTTGCCGAGCACCCTGCCCGAGGGGTTGCCGGGGGTATTGACGATGATGGCCTTGGTCCGCGGCGAGAACGCCGCGGCCAGGCGGTCCAGATCGAGCGCCTGTCCCGGGAGCAGGGGCACGAAGACGGGGCGCGCGTCGCACAGAATGGCGTCCGGGCCGTAATTTTCGTAGAAGGGCTCGAAGACGATAACTTCCTCGTCGGGATCGACCAGGGCCAGCAGGGTCGCCGCCATCGCTTCGGTGGCGCCGCACGTCACGGTGAGCTCCGTCTCCGGATTCACCGTCATGCCGTACCATTCGAAGTACTTGCGGGTCAGCGCGTCGCGCAGGGGCTTCGCGCCCCAGGTGATCGCGTACTGATTGATGTCGTCGTGGATGGCGCGCGCGGCGGCGTCCTTGAGCACGTCCGGGCAGGGAAAGTTCGGAAAGCCCTGCGCCAGGTTGATCGCGTCGTGCTGCGCGGCCAGTCGCGTCATCCCGCGGATGACCGACTCGGTGAACGTGTGCGTGCGACGTGCAGTCGGCATATCCAGGCAGGTAGGTTTCGGCACCCGCAACATAACGGAGTATCCCGTGACCGTGCCCGATGGCGTCCAGCGGTTCGACTTCGATCGCGACTACGGCGCGACGTACCAGGAGCGAATTCGCCGCATCGTGCCCGGGTATGACGATCTGGCCACGATGATGCTGGGGGAGCTCATCGGCGCCACGCCCTCGACCGCCCACCTGCTGATCGTCGGCTCGGGCGGAGGCGAGGAGATTTCCGTCATGGGCGCCGCGCGGCCCCGCTGGCGGTTCACCGGCGTCGATCCATCGGCGCAGATGATCGAGCTGGCCCGGAGCCGGCTCGACCGGCTGGGCCTGACCGGCCGCGTGACGCTCCACCACGGCACCGCGGATGGGCTGCTTCCCGAGCATACGTTCGATGCCGCCACGCTCTCACTGGTCATGCACTTCATCCCCGGCGAGGACGGGAAGCTCGCGCTGCTGCAGAGCCTTGCGCGGAGGCTCCGTCCCGGCGCGCCGCTCGTGCTGGTCGACGGCCACGGCGACCCCGGCTCGCCAGAGTTCGCCGCGGAATTCGAAGCCTGGATGCGGTATCTCACCCTGCGGGGCATGAGCG
>Ga0209382_10013515_pt1 | contig 10037 bp, 12 predicted proteins | sample SoiMetdeltSBSDD5_FD_187599 | JGI IMG/M metagenome (GOLD analysis project Ga0209382, IMG submission 187599) | Bulk soil microbial communities from a Populus tree surrounding site in Tennessee, USA - Soil MetaG P. deltoides SBSDD5 (SPAdes) (version 2) | ecosystem: Environmental > Terrestrial >...
CGACGAGCGCGCGCAGCTCCGCGAGCATGCCCCGCCTCCCCCCGCGAGCGCGGCCGAGGTTCCCGGGGGCGCATACTTCGCCGCCTTGCGCCCTTACTCGGTCATGGGCATCGTCAACGTCACGCCTGACTCGTTCTCCGACGGCGGTCTCTTCCTCGACCCCCAAGCCGCGGTCGAGCACGGCGAGCGGCTGGTGGCCGAGGGCGCCGCGATCCTCGACGTGGGCGGGGCCTCCACGCGGCCGGGTGCCGAGCCGGTGCCGGCCGCCGAGGAGCTGGCCCGCGCCGTCCCGGTGGTCGAGCGCCTCGCCGCGGCCGGACACCGGATCTCGATCGACACGACCAAGCGCGAGGTGGCCGAGGCGGCGCTCGCGGCGGGCGCAACGCTCGTGAACGACGTGTCCGGCTTTCGCTTCGCGCCCGAGCTCGCCGGCGTGGTGGCCAGCGCCGGCGCGCACTGCTGCCTCGCTCACATGCGCGGCGAGCCGCGCACGATGCAGGCGGAGGCGCAGTACGACGACGTGGTCGGCGAGGTCAAGCGGTACCTCGAGGAGCGGCTCGCCTTCGCCGTGGCCGAGGGCATCCCGGAGGACCACGTCTGGCTCGACCCGGGCATCGGGTTCGGCAAGACCGTGGAGCACAACCTCGAGCTGCTGAGGCGCCTGGACGAGGTCGTCGCGATCGGTCGGCCGGTCGTGATCGGCACGTCGCGCAAGAGCTTCCTGGGCAAGCTCGCCGGCGGCCGCGGCGAGGACGAGCGCCTGCCCGGCACGATCGCCACCAACGTGATGGCACTCGAGCGCGGCGCCTCCGTATTCCGCGTTCACGACGTCCGGCCGGTCGCCGATGCCCTCGCGATCGCCGCTGCTACGGTCGGTCCATGACCTGGGAGCGGGAGGACGAGGAGGAGTTCGACGACGAGCTCGACGACGACGCGCTCGACGAAGACCGCCAGTCCTCCGCGCCGGCCGTGACGATCGAGATCAGCGGGCTGTCGCTCTACACGCGACACGGCGTGCACGAGGCGGAGCGCGAGCTCGGCCAGCGCCTGGTCTTCGACGTCTCCTTCGAGCTGGACGAGTGCGACGCGACCGTCACCGACCGGGTCGAGGACACGATCGATTACGGCGATGTCTGCGAGCAGATCGCGCTGGCGGCCCAGGAGCGCTCGTACAACACGCTCGAGCGGCTCTGCACGGCCGTCGCCGACCGGCTGATCGACCGCTTCGGCGCCGAATCCGTGCGCGTGAAGGCCGCCAAGCCGGAACCGCCGATCCCGCTGCCGGTCGACGAGGTGTCGGTGGAGGTCTGGAAGGAGGCTTGAGCGAGGTCGGCTACCTCGGCCTCGGCTCGAACGAGGGCGACCGGCTCGCGATCCTGCGAGCCGCCCGGGCGGCGCTGGACGGCCGCGGGCTCGAGGTGACGGCGTCGTCGTCGGTCTACGAGACCGCGCCCCAGGGCGAGGTGACCGACCAGCCCGACTTCCTCAACGCGTGCGTACGCATCCAGACGGACCTCGACCCCGAAGCGCTGCTGGACACCTGCAAGCAGGTCGAGCGCGAGCTGGGCCGGGCGCCCGGAGGCGTGCGCCATGGTCCGCGGCCGATCGACGTGGACGTGCTGCTGCTCGGCGGGCGTGAGCACAGGTCGGACCGGCTCACGCTGCCACACGCCGAGGTGACCAGCCGCCGCTTCGTGCTCGAGCCGCTGCTGGAGCTGGATCCGGACCTCGCGCTCCCCGACGGAACGCCGCTGGCCGGCCGGCTCGCCGCGGTGGCGGACCAGCCCGTCGAGCGCGTCACGCCCCCCGGGTGGGGGGTTTCGCGGCCACCGGGTTGAGCGGACCCCCCAACTCGGGGACCCTCTTGGCCATGGAGGAGGCGCTCGAGCTTGCCAGCTTTCGCGGAGACGACGACCCCAGTCTGGTGGCCGCCGCTCTCGCCTGCCGGGCCTGCCTGTCCGGCCAGGTCGACTGGTCGTTGCTGATCGACGACTTCGACGCCGAGGCGATCTGTCACTGCCGCGCCTGTGGATACACGCGCGCGGTTTCGCTGACCTCCGAGCAGGCGCTCCGCCTCGCATTGCAGGACTCGTAGGGAGTACAACACCTCCATGGCGGTTCCGGCGCGCACCGACGCACCCGACGTGATCGTGGAACTGCTCGCCGAGCTGGACAAGCAGCCGGCCGGCATGGGCGGGCCCGAGTTCTACGACCGGCTCTGCACCGCGCTGTGCAGCGTGGCGAACATGCAGCGGGCAGGGCTACTGCTCTACGACGAGGTCCGCCAGCTGGTGGTGCCGGTCGGCAGCCACGGGCTCGACGCGCCGCTCCTGCGCGACATCTACGGCACCCTCGAGGAGACGCCGATCGCGCAGGTCGCGCTGTCCGAGGACCGCGTGGTGCAGGTCAGCGACGACCTGGCGAGCTGGGTGCCCCAGCGCTACGCCCACTTCCCCGGCATCGCCACGCTGACCTGCACGCCGGTCTCGGCCGGCGGGCGCTGGCTCGGCGTGATCTTCGCCGACCGCGGCGGCACCCACTTCGAGGTGACCGAGGCCGAGCGCCACGCGATGTGGACGCTCGGCAGGACCGCGGCGCTGGCCGCCAGCGTCCGCATCGCGACCAGCCAGCAGGGCCGCGCCCGGCTGCTGCAGGCGCGCATCGACCTCGCGCGCGAGATCCACGAGCGCGTCGTGCAGCGGCTGTTCGGCGTGTCGCTCGTGCTCGGCTCCGAGCACGGCCTGAGCGAGGAGGCGCGCCGGCGCTGCGCGAGCGAGATGCAGGAGGCGCTCAAGGACCTGCGCGACGCGCTCGGCCGCCCGCTCGCCCCGCCGAGCCTGGACACCGGAGCCACGCTGCGCGAGGAGCTGGCGCGGCTGGGGCGCCACTACAAGAACCTCCCGCTCGAGCTCGACTGGGAGGAGGGCGTCGAGGTGCCCGCGGAGGTGGAGCCGCTCGCCCAGTCCGTGCTTGCCGAGGCGCTGCGCAACGCCGACAAGCACGCGCGGCCGACCAGCGTGCAGGTGCGGGTGGGTCGCACGGACGGCGCGTTCATGCTCGAGGTGCGCAACGACGGCGCCCGCAGCGACACGCGCGGGACCGGCATGGGCCTGCGCCTGGCGGCCGTGGAGGCGCTCGGGCGCGGCGCGCTGGTCGAGTTCGGCCCGGAGGGCGGCGAGTGGCGCGTGCGGCTGGTCGTGCCGATCGAGGAAGACGACGGATGAGCCCCGAGCGCAACCTGCGCGTGATGGTGGTGGACGACCACGACGTGGTGCACTGGGGCTTTCGCCTGCTGCTGACCGAGCAGCCCTGGGTCGAGCGCTGCCTGTCCGCCTCCAACGCCGAGGAGGCGTTGGAGCTGGCGCGCCGCTACGACCCGCATGTGGCGCTGGTCGACCTGTTCCTGGGCGAGGAGTCGGGCGCCGAGCTGTGCGAGGCGATCCGGCGCGAGTCGCCCAGCACGCGCGTGCTGCTGATCTCCGGCGCCGGCTGGATCTCGCCGCAGGCCGCCAAGGCCGCCGGCGCGTCGGGCTTCGTGTCGAAGGACTGGTCGGCCGACGACGTGGCCGCGGCGGTGCGCATGGTGGGCAAGGGGATGACCGTGTTCGCGCCGCGTGCGGAGCAGCCCGCCGCGCCGCTGTCGGACCGCGAGCGCGAGGTGCTCACGCTGATGGCGTCGGGGGCGACCAACAAGGAGATCGCCCAGCGGCTGTTCCTCTCGCCGCACACCGTGAAGGAGCACACGAGCGCGCTCTACCGCAAGCTGAACGTGCGCAACCGGGCCGAAGCGGTGCAGCGCGCGGAGCGACTCGGCCTAACCGTCTGACAAACACCCCCCGACCGGGGGGATCGGCGGCCCGTAATGCTGAGACCGTCCCCGTGTACGGAATGGTTGAACTTGATGGCTCGCACCAACGAACAGCTCGCGATGCTGTTTCCCGGCCAGGGAAGCCAGACCGCGGACATGCGCGGGGCGGTGGAACGCCACCGCCCCGACCTGCTCGAGCTCGCTCACGCCGAGGTCTCCGACGACCTCTTCGAGCGCGCCGCCGAGGGCACGCGCTGGGCGCAGCCTGCAATTTTCTGTGCAGCGCTGGCCGGCTACGAAGTTCTTAGACAGCGCTACCAAGCTGACCTCATGGCCGGCCACTCGCTCGGTGAGATCACCGCCCTGGTCGCCGCCGAGGCGATCGACGCCCCTGACGGCCTGCGCCTCGTCGCTGCTCGCGGCCGCCTCATGCAGGAGGCGCGCGGGGGCGGGATGATCGCGGTGCGGGTACGGGAGCGCGGACCGGTGGAGCAGGCCGCCGCGGAGGCCGGACTCACGATCGCCAACGACAACGCCCCCGACCAGCTGGTGCTGTCGGGCTCGCTCGAGGCGCTCGACCGGGGCGAGGAGCTGCTGCGCGAGCGCAAGGTGCGCGCGAAGCGCCTGCCCGTGGGCGGCGCGTTCCACTCGCCGCTGATGGAGCCGGCCGTGGCCCCCTTCCGGGAAGTGCTCGAGCGCATCGAGGTGCGCGAGCCGCGCGTGCCGGTGCTCTCGTGCGTGACCGCGGCGCCGTTCAACGACGTCCGCGAGCAGCTCGTGCGGGCGCTCACCTCGCCGGTCCGCTGGACCGACGTGCTGGCCGCGCTCCAGGGACTCGGCGCAGCTCGCTACGTCGAGACCGGACCGGGGCGCGTGCTCACCGGCCTGGTGCGCAAGTCGCTCGACGGCGTGGAGGCCGAGGCGCCGCTCGCGATGGAGGCCGCCAATGCGTAGCGCCACGATCGAGCAGGTCCCCTCGCTCGAGCGGGCCACCCGACCGGCCGCGATCGTCTCGTTGTCGATGGTGGTGCCGGACCAGGTCGTCACGAACGCGACCGTCGCCGAGGGCGCCAGCGTGACCGAGCAGTGGATCGTGCACCGCACGGGCGTCCACGAGCGTCGTCACGTGGCCGAGGGCCAGCGCCTGCAGGACCTGGCCGCGGCCGCCGGGCGCGAGGCGCTCGACGAGGCCGGGCTGGCGCCCGCGGACGTGGACCTGGTGCTGGTCGCCACGGTCGGCGCCGACGAGCTGCTCCCCAACGCCGCGCCGCTGGTGGCGCTCGATCTCGGCGCCGACAGCGCCGGGGCGATGGACGTCGGCGCCGCCTGCACCGGCTTCTTGTCCGCGCTGTCGCTGGCCGCCGCCCAGGTGGAGTGCGGGCGCTGCGAGCACGTGCTCGTGATCGGAGCGGACGTCCTGAGCCGCTTCACGGACCCCTCCGACCGTGGCACGGCGGCGCTGTTCGCTGACGGAGCCGGCGCGGTCGTGGTCGGCGCCGCGAACGGCGGCCCGGGCCTGATCGGCCACATCGCCCTCCACGCGGACGGCGTGGGCGCGCCGGCGATCTGCGCCTCCCACGGCGAGCAGATCATCCGCATGCAGGGCCACGACACCTTCAAGGCGGCGGTGCACCGGCTGTCCGAGTCGACGATCGAGGCGGTCGACCGGGTCGGCCTCCAGCTCGATGACATCGGCCTGTTCGTCTACCACCAGGCAAACGCGCGCATCCTCGCCGCCGTCGGCGAGCGGCTCGGCATCGAACGGGAGCGCGTCATCGACTGCATAGACCGCTACGGGAACACCTCCTCGGCCACGCTGCCGATCGCCCTGGCGGACGCCCGCGAGCGCGGGATGCTCGAGCCCGGCATGAACGTGCTGCTGGCTGCTTTCGGCGCGGGATTCACCTGGGGCGCCGGGGTGATCCAATGGGGGGCATGAATGGACGCCCAGAGGGATGTGCGCTCGTGACCGGCGCCTCGCGCGGGATCGGCGCCGCGATCGCCAAGACGCTTGCCAGCGAGGGCTGGCCGGTTGGCGTGAACTACCGCAACGACTCCGAGTCGGCGGAGGCGGTCGTCAAGGAGATCGTCGACGCCGGCGGCCGGGCGGTCGCCGTGCAGGCCGACATCTCGGATCCGGACGCCGCCGACGCGCTCTTCAAGACGCTCGAGGACGAGCTCGGGCCGGTGCTCGTGCTCGTCAACAACGCGGGCGTGCGAGCCGACGGCCTGTCCCCCCAGATCGACAACGAGGACTGGGACCGGGTGATCGACACCAACCTGTCCGCGGCGTTCCGGCTGACCCGGCGCGCGCTGCGACCGATGATCCGCAACCGCTTCGGGCGAGTGGTGAACATCGCGTCGATCGTCGGCACCGAGAAGGCGAACCCGGGCCAGGCCAACTACGCGGCTTCGAAGGCCGGGCTGGTGGCGATGACCAAGACGGTCGCCACCGAGGTGGCGCGTCGCAACGTCACCGTCAACGCGGTGGCCCCGGGACTGATCGATACCGACATGACCGAGGGGCTGGGCGACGGGCTGCTGGACCTGGTGCCCGCCCGCCGGGCCGGAACACCCGACGAGGTCGCCGCCTGCGTGCGCTTCCTCACGTCGAGCGAGGCGGGCTACGTGACCGGCGTGTGCCTGACCGTCGACGGCGGACTCACCGCTTGACCGACAACAAAGGAGGAACGATGTCAACGACAGCAACCAGGGAGCAGATCGAGGCTCGTGTGTTCGAGGCCCTCGAGGAGTTCGGCGCCGAGCCGGACCAGATCTCGGCCGACGCCGAGTTCGAGGCACTCGACATCGACTCACTCGACCTCGTCGAGCTCGCCCAGATCGTCGAGGACGAGTACGGCGTGCAGCTCAAGGGCGAGGACATGGAGGGCGTCAAGACCGTCCGGCAGGCCGTGGATCTGGTGGCGTCGAAGCTGGGATGACCCGCAACGTCGTCATCACCGGAGTGGGGGCCGTGACGCCGCTCGGCGTCGGTGCCCGCACCCTGCACGAGCGCTGGACCGCCGGCGTGTCCGGGATCGAGGACGGCTACGGCCGCGCGACCGAGTTCGAGCCCAAGGAGCACCTCTCGATCAAGGAGGTGCGCCGTGCCGATCGGTTCACGCAGCTCGCGCTGACGGCGGCGGCCGAGGCGATCGCGGACGCGGGCTGGGAGGACGGCCCGCCCGGCGATCCCGACCGCGCCGCGTGCCTGATCGGCACCGGCATCGGCGGCATCGACACGCTCGAGCAGCAGCACCTGATCCTGCAGCAGCAGGGTGCCGACCGCATCTCGCCGCTCTCGATCCCGCTGCTGATGGCCAACGCGGCCTCGGGTGTGGTGTCGATGAAGCACGGCCTGCGCGGGCAGTCCTTCGGGACCGTGTCGGCCTGCTCGGCGGGCGCGCACTCGATCGGGATGGCGGCGCGGCTGATCAAGTACGGCGACGCCGAGACCGTCGTCACCGGCGGCAGCGAGGCGGCGATCACGCCGCTCGCCACCGCTGCTTTCTCGCGCATGGACGCGCTGTCGGACAGCGGCATCTCGCGCCCCTTCGACAAGCGCCGCGACGGCTTCGTGATGGGCGAGGGCGCCGGCATCCTCGTGCTCGAGGAAGAGGAGGCGGCCCGCGCCCGCGGCGCGCGCATCCTCGGTTACCTGCGCGGCTACGCGTCCACGTCGGACGCGCATCACCTGACCGCACCCGAGCCGAGCGGCCGGGGTGCCTCGAAGGCGATCGAGCTGGCGCTGGCAGACGCGGGAATCGATCCGGGCGACGTCCAGTACGTCAACGCCCACGGCACTTCCACGCCGCTGAACGACCGCGCCGAGACGAACGCCCTGAAGGCTGCGTTCGGCGAGGAGCGCGCAGCGCAGATCCCGGTCAGCTCGACCAAGTCGGCGATCGGGCACCTGCTCGGGGCCGCCGGGGCGGTCGAGGCGATCGCCACGCTGCTGGCGCTGCGCGACCGGATCGCGCCGCCGACGCTCAACTACGAGGAGCCCGACGAGGGGCTCGACCTGGACTACGTCCCGCAGGAGGCGCGCCCGCTCGCCAACGGCGACACGCGGGCGATCGGCATCTCGAACGCCTTCGGATTCGGCGGGCACAACGCCGTTCTCTGCCTGGAGGCCGAGTGAGCGCTCTAGCTGAACGTCTCACGGTCGTCGAGCAGCCGCGGTCGCTCGACGCCTACGGTCGCCTGGAGGCGCTGTTCGACCCCGGGTCGCTGAACGTGATCCGGTCGACGGTGCTGCCCCGGCGCGAGTCCAAGCGGATGGCGCCGGGCGACGGCGTCGTGGGCGGCAGCGGCACGGTCGCCGGCCGACCCGTCTTCGCCTACGCGCAGGACCCGAGCTTCGTGGGCGGGTCGCTGGGCGAGGCCCACGCCGAGACGATCATCCGCGTCATGGAGCTGGCTGAGCGCGCCGCGGCGCCCGTGATCGGCTTCATCGCCTCGGGCGGGGCCCGCATGGACGACGGCGTCGCCGCGCTCGCCGGCTACGGACGGATCTTCCGGCACAACGTGCGGCTGTCCGGCCGCGTGCCCCAGATCTCGGTTATCTGCGGCATCTCGGCCGGCGGCGGCTCGTACTCGCCCGCCCTGACCGACTTCGTCGTCATGACGGAGGAGTCGGCGATGTTCCTGACCGGCCCGGGCGTGGTGGGCGAGGTGATGGGCGAGGACGTGGACGCGGCCGGCCTCGGCGGCCCGCGCGTGCACTCCGCCAACGGCGTCTCCCAGTTCGTCGCGGACGACGACCGCGCCGCGGTGGCGCTCGTGCGCGACCTGCTCTCGTACTTCCCCCAGCGCGCCGGCGACGAGCCGCCGATCGCGCCGCCGGCTGCGGCGCGGCGGGTCGACCCGAGCTCGGTCGTGCCGGCCAGCGCACGCAAGGTCTACGACGTGCGCGGAGTGATCGAGGCGATCGTGGACGACGGCGCGATGCTCGAGGTGTCCGACCGCTGGGCGCGCAACATGGTCACGGCGCTGGCGCGCATCGACGGGCGCCCGGTCGGCGTGATCGCCAACCAGCCCTGGTTCCTGGGCGGGGTGATCGACGCCACGGCGGCGCAGAAGGCGGCCCGCTTCGTGCGCACCTGCAACGCGTTCGGGCTGCCGCTGGTCGTGCTGGTGGACACCCCCGGCTTCCTCCCGGGCACCAAGCAGGAGGGGCTCGGCGTGATCCGGCACGGGGCCAAGCTGCTCCACGCGTTCGCCGAGGCCGTTGTGCCGAAGGTGACCGTGGTGCTGCGCAAGGCCTACGGCGGCGCCTACATCTGCATGAACTCGAAGGACCTGGGCGCCGATCTGTCGCTCGCCTGGCCCGACGCCGAGATCGGGATCATGGGGCCCAAGCAGGCGGTCGGAGTGGTGCACCGGCGGGCGCTGGCCGAGGCCGACGACCCCGAGGCCGAGCGCGACCGGCTGGCGGCCGAGTACGCCGACGAGCACGTGTCGGCGGCGGTGGCGGCCAGCCAGGGCTTCGTCGACGAGCTGGTCGAGCCGCGCGACACGCGCCGCCGGCTCGCGAGCGCGCTGGCGGGCCTCTCACACTCTGGTCAATTCGGCAACGGACCGGGGAACATCCCCCTATGACGACCTACGTGGCCCTCGGCGACAGCTTCACCGCCGGCCTCGAGTCCGGCGAGCCGCGCTGGGCCGATGAGGTCGCGCGTGCGCTTGGGCCGAAGACGCGCTACGAGAACCTGGCGTGGGTCGGGGCTACCAGCATCGACGTCGAGCAGCGGCAGCTGGAGCGCGCGCTGTCGCTGGACCCGGACGTGGTGACGCTCGTGTGCGGCGCCAACGACGTGCTCGAGTCGGTGCGCCCGGACGCCGGCGCGTACGCCGAGCGGCTGGGGCGCATGTTCGCCCGGCTGCGATCCGAGGCGCCGCGGGCTGCCGTCGTGACGGCCACCTATCCGGACATCTCGCGCTTCCTCGACCTGCGCCCGCGCACCCGCACGCGCGTGGAGGAGGGTATGCGCCGCTTCAACGAGGCGTGCCGGGGCGTTGCCGAGCGGCACGGCGTGGCGCTGCTCGACGGCTTCAGGGATCCGGCCGCATCCGATCGCGACACCTACGCCGACGACGGCTTTCACCCATCGGCCGAAGGGCACCGGCGCGCCGCGGCCGCCTTCCTGCGGGCCCTGCGCACGCGGTTTCGGCTGACCGAGGCGCCGGCCGCATGACCCTCTTCGAGCGAGACTTCGACGCCCTGGAG
>Ga0209382_10013520_pt1 | contig 10035 bp, 14 predicted proteins | sample SoiMetdeltSBSDD5_FD_187599 | JGI IMG/M metagenome (GOLD analysis project Ga0209382, IMG submission 187599) | Bulk soil microbial communities from a Populus tree surrounding site in Tennessee, USA - Soil MetaG P. deltoides SBSDD5 (SPAdes) (version 2) | ecosystem: Environmental > Terrestrial >...
CGGCGATCGTCGGGGGGGTACGAACGCGGCGGCATCGACGACATCCGGGCGAGACTGGTGCAGGAAGGCGTGTATCAGGAGCCCTGCGCGGACTGGCGGGCCTGATCCCTATTCGCCCGCCGATGTGGGGTGCCCCTCACGTTATTGCGTGGCGCCACCTCTGAACGTGGCGCCCAATCTGGTCGCGCGGCCCGAGACCGTTTCGGCTCTCTCGAAGGGCGCAAAATCGTGTGGGACACCCGCCGATGTGGGCCGACAGGCATCCCGCCGCGCCGGTCGTGTACATTAACGCGACTCAGGAGGGGTGTGTCATGAAACTGTTGTCCGCTGCTGCGCTCTCGCTGGCGCTGCTGTTCGCTCCGGCCACGTCATTCGCTCAGGAGAGTGCGCCATCGCTCGGCGTCCCGCCGCTCGACATCAACAACTGCCCCGACTCGCACCCCATCAAGGGCAACAAGGCCGGCCGGCAGGCGAACCGTCCCGTCGATCCGATCTACCACACGCCCGCGAGCCGCTGGTATGCCGCGACCGATCCCGAAGAGTGCTTCGCGACGGCTGATGATGCGGACGCGGCGGGGTATCGGGCGCCCTTGCGGTAGTCGGCGAGCGCCATTGGAACCGGCCGGACGTGTCTGGTCGTCATGATCGTAACGATTCACCGCGGCTCGTAACTCCAGGAGCAGGAGACGCATACACCCGATGGCCACACAGCAGCAGCCCCAAGTCTACTTCGACAAGAAGGAACAATTCGACAAGATCGCCAGCAGCCTGCTGCAGGGCGAGCAGATCTACGCGGTCTTCGACATGAAGGGCGGGGGGACCGGCTTCCTCGGCGTCACCAACAAGCGCCTCGTCATCTACGACAAAGCATTCCTTCGCAAGATGAAGGCGATCGTGTCGATCCCCCTCAACCGCATCCAGACGATCGCGGCGCAGGACGAGTCGGGCCTCTTCACCGGCCGGAGCTTCTTCTCGAGCAGCGTCCTCGTCGTGACCACCAGCCACGATCAGCATGAGTTCGAGTTCCGAGGCGCCGACAAAGCCCACCACGCCCACCAGTTGATTCTCTGGCTGATGCTCGGCTGACATTGTTGGCGACATTGCCCTGGTCGTGTTCTGGACTACGGTCGCCTTGTCCTCCTCCAGCTTCGTTCTGCTGACGCTTGGCTTCCGCTGAGTGTCCGACCAACCCAGAGGGACGCCCGTGATGACCCCGCCAACCCCGGCGGAAGGCCCCCGCCCAGTACGGCGCGGTGGCGTCTGGCAACAGCCCATCGGGTGGTTGCTACGGCTCATCGTCGCTGCGGTCGGTGGTCTAGTCCTGTTAGGCGGTTTAGCTTCGTTAGGCTCGCGACCGATCAGCGGCCTGTTCACGGCGTTGACTGGCCTCGCGCTCATCCTCGCTACCTTGGTGCCTGGACTCGTAGCGTCCCGTGTTCCAGCATTCAGGTACGTCCCAGGAGGTGCCAGCGTCGCGCTCGGATTGGTGGCGTTCTTGGCGTTCATGGGTGCTGTGGCGACCAGTGGGACGCCGGCACCGGCTGCCCCTCCGACGGCGTCGGTCGTCGCTCAAACGCCACCGACCGTAGTTCCTACGGTTCAGCCCACGACCGTGCCTACCGCGCAGGCAGTGGTCCAGGCGCCGGCGCCCACGCTGGTACCACCCACCACCGTGCCTGCTACCCCAGTGCCGCCGACGGCGATCCCCCCGACGGTAGTGCCTGCCACAGCGGCCCCGGCCCCGCCTGCACCGCCCAAGCCAGCAGAGGCTCCGAAGCCTGAGGCCAAGACGGCCGGGCCGTCACCCGAGGCCCAGGCGTACCTCGACTGGCTGCTGCCGAAAACGCAGTTAGCCAGCCAATCGCTCCAGGGGCTTTCGACTCAGTCAGAGCAGTTGAGCCAGAATCCCCGCCTGCTCACGGACAACAACTGGATTCTCAGGACTGGTGTCGCGGTCGCGGTCATGGAATCCACCGGCAAGGACATGCAGACCTACTCGGGGCCAATCCCTGACAACGTGAAGCGTCTCGATACGATCGTGAAAGACATGGGCCGCGATCTCGTCTATGTGGCCGCCGAGTACACCGCTGGGATCGACCAGAGGAGTGCAGCCCGAATCAACAACGCCACCGCCCGTATGAATGGCATTCCGCCGAAGACGCGCGAGGCGACGGCAGAGATTCAGGCACTCAGAGGACAGTAGGAGGGGCGATGGCATCGCTCGATCGGATGGTTGACCGGAACCTCAGGGGCATCCAACTCGAGCGGGCCGGCCGCGAAGACGCGGCGATCGTCCTCTACGAGGCGAACGTGGCGGACGGCTTTGACGGCGATCATCCCTACGATCGTCTCAGAGTGATCTACACCCGACGGAAGGATCTGGCTCGCGCGCTGAAGGTGTGCGAGGTGGCTACAGAGAGGCTCTGGCGACAGCCCCAGAAGGCGGCGCGCTTCCGGGAGCATGTCAAGAAGCTGCGCCAGAAGATCGAGCGATAGGAGCTTGGATGCTCCGCCCGCGCAAGCTGCCCCCTTCCGTCCCCGCCTGGCGCTCGCGCCGACCGCCAACTACCGGGAGAATGGTGCCGGGTGTCCATCAACCCGCCTCCGTGCCGTCTCGCATGACATTTGCCTGATTCGCCCCGACGTTCACCTGTCCGGCGCTGCCGATGCTCACGCTCGGCGCGGGCCCCCCGCGCATCGCCTTGAGCGCTTTCAGGTTGCGGAGCATCATCCGATTGCTGCGGTCCAACAGCGGTAAGAGCCGCTCGGCCAGCCGCTCGACGTGGGCTTCAACACGCAGCCCCTTAATCTCGTGAGCGCCACGGCCGTAGCGGTCTTGGAACGTCGCGTTCAGACCCTGCTTCTGGAAGAACTCCGATTCGATCAGCGCGGCGAAGTTGCCGATCCAGCCATTGATCCGTAGGGTGTGGTAGTAGGAGATCACGGCCAGGTCGATCAGCATGAGCTCAGCGGCAGTGCGCGCGTCGTGTTCGTCAATTAGCCGTCGCCGCAGCACGAGCAGCACGGCAGTGAGGGGCGGGTCGATGTGGCGCTCGGCCCCAAGCTGGTCGATCAAGAAGGCGCCCCGCTGGTACTCTTCGCTGGCCTGCGCGACCACTTGCTCCCAGTCCTCACGCGACTTGACGGTGCTCCATCCGTCCATCGCGCGGTACGCGGCCCGCGCGTCGGTCATCAGCCGGTTGTGGCGCTCGGCCAGCAGCCGCTCGTACTCGGCCAGGTACTCGGCCTGTAATGCGGTCCAGTCCGTCTCGCCGTTCGCGCCCCGCGCCTCGACAACGGCCGCGTACGCCTCTTTTGCAGCGCTCGGCATCGTCAGTCCTCCCGAGCTTCGATCTCGCGGAACAGGCGTCTCAGTTCGGCAAGCAGTTCCCGTGCCGACCGGGCCGGTGGGTGCAGCCGCCGCCATTCTGCGAGCCCTGCCCTGACCCGTTTCGCGTCCTGAGGCCGCACGTATTGGCGCCTGCGACGGCCGTTCTCGACCCAGCGGCGGTACAGGTACGGGCCGTGGAGCGCCTCTCCGCCCGCGACACAGCGGCAATTCGGCCTGTTGCACCGCTTCCGCTCGGCGCGAAGCCTTCCTGGTAGGGGCACGATCTTGGGGCCAGAACGGCACGTTTTCTGCTGCGCCGGTCCAGGTTGCGTCCGCCCTAACGTCTCTACGCTCATTGCCGGCTCCGGACCGCCAAACGAAAATGCCCGCCACCGACGAATCGGCAGGCGGGCAAGGCATCCGCGGAATGCCCCGAGGGGCTCGATGCCAGTATAGCAGCCAGACCACCAGTCGCCTGGTCCGTCTATCAAGCCGCCTGTTTCGGGGAGTTCAGCTACTCGTGTGCCGCCTGCGTCAGCCACGCGCGTACCCGAGCCCGGAACTGAGCAACGGCGAATGGCTTCGTCAGGTAATCCGTGGCGCCCTCGGCGAACCCCATCAGGACTTGTTCTTCAGCGCTGCGCGCCGTCAGCATGACGATCGGCACCGTCTCCTGTCGAGGGTCGGCGCGCAGCGCTCGGCAGGCAGCGAGTCCGTCGAGCGTCGGCATCTCCACATCGAGCAGGATCAGGTCGAACGTATGCTGCTCCGCAAGCCGAACTGCCTCGGCGCCGTTCGTCGTTCGAACTACCTCGTAGCCGTCCTCTGCGAGCACTTCCTCGAGCACGGGGCCAAGGTCAGGGTCATCCTCCGCCACCAGAATCCGGGCGCGGGTCGGCACGCGCGGGGCGCGGGGACCTGGCTCGACCGGGGGTGACTCAGCACGCTCGCTGAGGGTGATCTGTTCCCCCTCAGCTGCAGCGGTGATGTCGAGCCGGCGGCCCGTCTTGGCAGCCCGGGCGCGGGACGCGGCGAGCAGCGCATCGACCGCCTCATCGCCGCGATTCGGGTCGTGATGAAACAGTGCCAGGCGCTTGGCCCGCCCGACGATCGCTAAGTCGACTGCGTACTCGACGGGACTGTGACCCCACCCCACCTTCGCCGGGTACTCGGCCTCGGTGTACTGCGTGTCGTGAATGACGAGGTCCGCTCCACGCAGAAACTCGGCATGGCGCAGGTCCCCAGGATGCAGCAAGGACTCTGGTTCGAAAGACTCGGCCCGGCGGTCGGGACGCCAGGTCGGGAATGCGTACGGCTCGTGGTCGGTCGCGTAGACGAGTGTGATCCCACCCACCTCCAGGCGATAGCCGAGACACGGGCCGGTATGGTTGAGGTTCTGCGTCAGCACGCGGGCCGCCCCCACCGAGAAGCTGCCCTCGCCGAGCTCCTCGAAGTCGACGTGCGAGGGCAAGTCGCCGATTGGCACGGGAAAGTAGGCGTAGTCCATCTGCCCTCCGACGGCGCGCGGAAATGAGCGGTCGACCCCGGCCGGCCCGTAGATCGTCAGGTGGCTCCCGGGCTGGAATGCGGGGACGAAGAAGGGCAGGCCCTGGATATGGTCGCTATGGGTGTGTGAGAGGAAGAGGTGCGCCCGGACTGGACTACCCTGCGCCAGCAGCATGCCGAGTGCCCGTGCCCCAGTCCCGCAATCGAAGATCAGGAGCGTGTCATCGTCCGTCCGAACCTCCACGCAGGGCGTGTTGCCACCGTAGCGAACGGTGGAGGCGCCGGGCGACGCGATCGAGCCACGGGTGCCCCAGAAACGTACGCGCATTCGGGACCTCCGCCCCAGCCTGCTGCATCGAGTGTCACATCGAGCCGATGCCCGGGCAGACGCCGATCACCGCTGCACTGACGCGATCGTCAGCAAGAACGCGCTTTCCTCCAGCGCCTCGACATCGTGGCTGATGTTTCCATCGAGCATCACGACATGTCCGACCGGGAGATCGATCGTGTCTTTGAGTGCATGGAGGCGGATGTGACCCGCCAGGGTCTGGATCCAGAGTGGGCCGGCGGTCTTGTGCTCTTGGAGACGTGCTCCGCTCCGCATTACGGTGAGGACGACGCTGAGGCCGTGCTCCTTCACCAGCGTCTTGGCGTTGCGATCCCCACCACGGTAGCTTTCCTCCCGTCGGAGCAGTTCCTGCTCGGTCAAGAGATCGAAGCTCAGCATGGGCAAGACAAGTCGCTGTGGGGGACGCTGGGCACTGCCGCTGGTCTCTCCTGCAAGCCTGGTTCGGCTGATCTGCGTGTCAGTCATTGAGACGCATCTCCTCGTGTGATCGTGGGTCCTCGTGACGGCCACCATCGGCCTCGATCGAGTCAGGCGGGATGCTGCGCGATCACGGGTGCGGCGGGCGCCACATCCGGCTTCGGCTGCCGCCAAGGGGTCCCGAGTGCAGGGAGCAGGAAGCGGTCGAGACCGAGATAGCCAGCGTTCTTCCAGGCGAGGATCAGCAGAATGCCTGCGAAGAACAGCACCGGGTTGGTCGAGACGGTGCCCGCCAACAGAAAGCTCATGTTCATCATGGCCCCGAAGAAGGCCGCGATGCCGACCAACGCGCCGACCAGCAGTCCCAGGCCAACCGCCAACTCGCCAAAGACGATCACCTTGGCGAACCACGGGTGCCCGCCACTATCGATCAGGAACTGGAGGAAGCTGCGATACCAGTCGTAGGTGACCAGCGGCCTGCCCTGGGCCGGGATCACGACCGCGCGCTGCCAGTAGCTGAGGATGCCCTGGCCGGTCTCCATCCAGGCCGGATCGGTGAACTTGTGCCAGCCGGCCTCGAGCCACTCATAGGACATCCAGAGGCGGAGCACCAGCCAGATCACCGAGGCCTTCGTGCTCTGAAATAGGAACTGCGCGATCGGCGGATCCTGGATGAGCAGGTTCCCCTTGCTATCGAGAGCGTGCCTCACGGCGAACATGGTCTTTCCTCTCGCGGTGCGGGCCCAGCCGGCACGTTGGACAAGAAATGGCACGGAGCCATTCGACGGCCGGCCTCTCGACGCTGAAAGGACGGCACGATGCACCAGGGTCATCGTCGCACGTCGGCGGGAGGCGGTCATGAGCGTTTCATCATGCTGACGGAGCACCGAGGCGATGCTGGCCCTGGCGCAGTCTCGCGCCACTCTGGGCGAAGTGTCGAGATCAGCCTCGGCCGGCATACAATGTGAGCGGCCACGACGAGCGCAAGCCGCGTCGTGGTAGACGCCAGGCTCCGACACCCACGCCGCGCAGCGAGGTGAACGCGTGGAGACATCGCCCCTCGTTGGCAGCCCGCGTGTCTTGATCCTGGTCGATCAGCCCTTGATCGCCGAGGTCATCGAGTTGACGCTCAATCACGGCGTCTACGCCACGCGCAAGGCGAAGGATCTTGCCGAGGCGACGGCGGCACTCGAGGACTGGCACCCGCATCTGGCCGTCGTCGACATGGACATCAGCGGCGACCGGTTGATACAGCGACTGGAACGCTCAGGCGAGAACGGCGGGACGCGGATCCCCACCTTAGCCTTGACACGCCGCGGCGACCTCCGGACGAAGCTGGCCGCCTTCGACCAGGGCGTCGACGACATCATGACGATTCCGTTCTCGCCCGAGGAGCTGCTCGCCCGCGTGCTCGTAATCGCTCGTCACAGCTACGGCCAGCCCATTCCCTTCAACCCGGTCCTGAGGCTCGGAGAGATCGAGATCGACATCATGCACCGCCAGGTACGAGCCGGGACGTCAGAGGTACATCTAACGGGACTCGAGCAGAGCTTGCTCTACCTCCTGGCGGCTAGAGCCGGTCAGGTGGTGACGCGCGACGAGATCCTGGACACCCTGTGGGGCGTCGACTATGTGTCCGAGAGCAACGTCGTCGATCGCCACGTCCGCAACCTGCGGGCAAAGCTCCAGAACGATTGGCACAAGCCACGGTTCATCGCGACCGTGCCGGGGAAGGGCTATCGGTTCATCCCCACGTTCTCGGAGAGCGCGATCACGGGGGCCGCGACCACGGCGCAGCCCCGGGCTATGATTACGCGTATGGATTATCCGTCGCCCATCGGGTAGGTTGTGCTGGCAACCGTGCAGGCGGTGCCGCGATGAGCCACGGGTACTCCGCACGGGTCAGTGCCTCATGCTTCCGTCACATTGGCTCGACGTGCACGACCACCTCGTCGTCGAGAATGCGATCCCGTCCGTCATGGCCACGAGGGCTGTGGCCGAAGGTCGCTCGCCGAGTGCCCACGGGGTACTCGGCCGATCCGTGCCCTTCACCGAAGCCCTCAAGGCTGCGCGCAGGAACGAGATTGAGGCCGGCGTTGTAGATGCTCGAGAGAGCCAGCGGGAAGTACCCTGAGTCCGAGCACGTCCCTTCGGCGATGACGGCACCGTCGGTACGGCAGATTTGAACCTTCAGCATGATGGCTGCTCCTCCTCGGAGGGGAACGCGTACGAGATCGGCTGGTGGAGAGTTTTGGCAGGTTCACACGGCACCGGCCGCAGCATGAGCGCGCCAAAACCTCCTCAGTCCGTGTCCCGCGCCCGGCTCCTAGTAGCCCTGCCTCCGAGGCGGCACCAGCCCAACGGGCCCGTACCATCCTGCCAGCGGGGTAAATCGCAAGCTTAGAGCGACCGTCAATAGGCAGCAGGCAGACTGGCACTACCAGTACGGGAGCCTCCTCGACGTAGCGTGCTCGCACCTCTACTGTCGCCGGAGCCCCTGCCTGACGCCCCTCTCCGATTCCCTCAGCCTATTGACGGTCGCTCTTAGCCCGACCGGGCTGCTGCTCGGAACGTCTCCGGGAAGACGAACCGCTCGTCGTCGGTGTGGGCGGTGCGGTCGGCCGGTTCCCGCACGGGGATCGCCGCATCCATCGCGGGGCCCCGATGATCGATGATCACCGACCCGTCCGCTTCGACATGTCCGGTCCGCAACAGCAGGCCGGGATGCGCACTGAGATCCTGATAGGACCGGATCGTCAGCCCACGCTCGCCGGTGTGCGCCGGAGCGAAGGCCCGGAAATAGCGCACCGTACGCCCGGCGTAGCGACCGCGCGTCTCGACCACGTCGAATGCGGGGGGCGCGTCCATCGCTGATAGCAAGCTGGCTTGCACCAGGGCATGGCGGCTGGTGCCGGTTGGGCGCTGAGGACTGGATCGGCGCAGGAAGTCAAACATCGGGCGGGGCCTTTCTCTGATGATGCGACGACCATGCGCACATGTAGTGGGCACGCCCGCATCGCCTGACGTACCACCTGGCCTACATGCCCCAACCGCCTACCTGTTGGCTTCCCCTGCGCCTCCGTCGTTCTCCCAGGCCTGCAGGGCTGCCTCGTCCATTGCCGCCTCGGAGGCCTTGCTGCGGTGACGGCGCCACCACGCGAGCTTGGCACAGCGATCGCCGCAGTACTTCCGCCGTCCCAGCCCGACCGCTTCGGTACTGCAGACCGGGCAGATCACCTGCTTGGGCTTGCGGCGGGCGGCCAACTGGCGAGCGAGTTCGCTGGTGTCCAACGTCATACTCCAGTATAGCAGAAGGCTAGAAGATTACGCTATCTTCTAGATCGCGCATGACGTGTGGCCTATACACCTTGAGTCGGTCCTCCTCCGCCCGCCGCTGCTTGGCCTCGAGCGGTTCCCGGGTCAGCCCGAATTCGCGCTCCAATACTTCGGATAATGAGCGCAGCTATCACGCGTTATGCGAATCCGAAGCGGCGCGGACTGCCCCCGGCGGCGCAGCCCGCGTAGGTGCGGATGACGACGTGGGTGCCAGTCAACCTCTGCGTCTCAGCGAATCAGCTTAGCCGCCATGCCACGCGCCACGACGCGTGGACAAATGGCCAGCCGCTAGTCAGCGGTGGACTCGAGTGAGTACCTACCGCAGGGGTGCTGGGATCCCTCGTGTCGGTGTGGGCGTTGGGATCCCTCGTGTCGGTGTGGGCGTTGGGGTCCCTCGTGTCGGTGTGGGCGTTGGGGTCCCTCGTGTCGGTGTGGGCGTTGGGGTCCCTCGTGTCGGTGTGGGCGTTGGGGTCCCTCGTGTCGGTGTGGGCGTAGGCGTTGCTGCAGGAGCGGAAGGACCAGATGGAACAGCGGGTGCAGGCGTGGGAGCTGGTGGCGGTGGAGCCGGTGTTGGAGTGAGCGCGTCCAGCTTCGCTCGAGCTGTGCGGTCATTGGTACCGAGCGACGCTGCACGGCTATATCGGTTTATAGCAGCTTCCTTGTCGCCATTTTTGAGCAATAAATCACCTTCAGATATCAAAGCAGCATGTAGTTTCTGCCTCGCGATATCGTGTGTTGGGTTACGGTCAACAAACGTTTGTAATACATGAATTGTTTGAGGCCAATCTTTTTCCCAAACTTGATCAATAATCTTTAGTGTTTGATCCCACTCTAAAGGCGGACTTTCAGGTGTACCAGGAGTCAACACTCGGGACACAGAAGGTGAGGAAGCCACAGAAGGTGAGGAAGCCACAGCGGGTGAGCGAGCCACAGCAGGTGAGCGAGCCGGAAACTGGCCGGAGAAAAAAAACTAGGACGGCAAACTCGGCTTGAGTAGCCTGGCCTCCAGGCTGGCCAAGTAGGCCGTCGGGTTCTTGCGGAAGCGTCCTTGCTGGCGGCGCGCCTCCTGGCGGAGTTCGAGCGACCGGCGGAGGCT
>Ga0209382_10013521_pt1 | contig 10035 bp, 9 predicted proteins | sample SoiMetdeltSBSDD5_FD_187599 | JGI IMG/M metagenome (GOLD analysis project Ga0209382, IMG submission 187599) | Bulk soil microbial communities from a Populus tree surrounding site in Tennessee, USA - Soil MetaG P. deltoides SBSDD5 (SPAdes) (version 2) | ecosystem: Environmental > Terrestrial >...
GCGCAAGTATCTCTCCGACGGTGCGCCCCTTATCCAGCTTCGCGGTGAGGGCCGCGTCGGTGAGCGCGTCGAGCACCATCAGCGACATGCGGTTGGCGATATTCCATGCCTGCTGAAGATCGGTTTGAGTGGTAGCTGCCATATGGCCTCCTAAGCGCCGATGGCGCGGCGAATTTGCTCAATTTGAGTCAGGTGCGCGTGATCATGCTTGGCGAAGTAGCTCGCCTGCTGAAGCAGAGTTACGGTTGCGAATTCCTCATGCACACCTGTACGCCACCAATCCGCCGGGCTGATCGTGCGAAGGCGGGCGACCATCGCCTCGCGTGAGAATTTGTAGCGTTGAAACAAGTCCTGTGCGGTGACATTCTCCTGTGGCGCAAGATCGGCAACTCCGAGTGATCGCAGCGAGGGATTATCTTCTTCGAGAATTTTCTTGACGCGGAAGGCAATCAATTCCTGCGTGCCATACAAGTGACCCATCACTTCGCGGAAAGACCATTCGCCGGGAGAGGGCTGCTGGTTCATCTCGGCTTCGGTCATATCGCCAATGATGCCCTCTATGATGGTCGGCACAGTCGCCAGCGCTTCAAGGGCTACCTGCGGCGGCAGAGGTTCTAAATAATGCACGGCGGGGAACGTGCGGAAGGTGAGTTCGTAGCCGCCGCAATTTGGGCAGCGCTCCGGCTGATCGCCTACCACTAATTCACCGCAGGCACGGCACACATGCACATCTCCGATCTCGGTAAACGGGATGCTGCGCACGGCACGAACAGCGGCTTCGCCGCGTTCTAAGGCTGCGATCAAGGTGGGGCTGGCTCCGCGCTCCTTCAACATCCCAATGGCTTCTGCCATGTCACGTTGAATCTCTTGCGGTGTGGCATGGATACCTTCATTTGTGCCGTGCATCTCCTCGGAGAAGGCTACCGCCCAGAACAGCTTGGCGGCATTATAGAAGCCCGCCATCTCTAGCTGGCGGCCCAAGCGCACCAGCTTCATCAGATATTCATCCTCGTTGGTTTTCGTGGTATCCATGTGATGATTGCTCCTTAAGGGCGGAGTGACTGTTCAAGAAAATCAATGGCTTCGGCAACGCTAATAATGAACATCCCGGCTTCGCCTTCCTCGAAGGATTTGCGCCACTCGCGATAGCCTTCTTCAAAGTCGGGCAGTGATACACGATGCCCCGCTAATTCAGTTATGCTGGCTTCCAGCGCCGCATCGCCAAAGGGCATGTGACCGATCTGCCGGATCGGGTCGTTGGGATGGTTGGGATTCGCGATATGTACCCCTTCTACTACGATGTGAATCACCGCGCCGATTCGCGGGTAGCTCTCAATCTTTACGATTGTCAGGGTGGATTCATCCTCGCCTTTGCGGTAGTGGTAGTGCCACACCTGACCCACTTCAAAGCGGCGGTGTTCCGTATCACGATCTCTTGGAAGTGTATTGAGCATGCTCACCTCCTTAACCAATGGCTGTTTCTGGATTATGCCAACTTTCAGCGTCTGAGCAAGTCAGCATCTGGTTTTCTGCTTGTCAGCACAGCCGCAATAAGCTATCGTGAGTAGGATGGAGGTCGATAGGATATGGATGATCAAACCGCGAAGGATATTCGGAGCCTGTTAAAAACATTCGGCATTCAAGCCGACGAGATGATTCAAGAGTATCTTGCCAAACATCCGCAGATCAAGGAGTTGAATCTGCGGATCACGTTGGAGGATTTGACGGACCATGGAGAATCAGGACCGCAGGATCAATTGTTTATTCAGATTGAAGGGCAGGTGCGGCAGGTAAGTTCAAATCAGTAGAATCACACTAACCTATCATAGAGGTGGTTAATATGGTGACACGGGTAACATGGGAACTGACGAGTGAAGAACGGCGAAAACTGGCACGCGATCTTCTTCCGGAAATTCTCTCCGAATTGGAGGCGGCACTCTTTACACTCCGTGAGCAAGAGACGGCCCAAGCCGATCCAGCGAAAGCACAATTCCATGAGGCTTTACTAGAATTCTTGTGGGAGCTTGAACCTCATCTTTCCGACCCAGATGAGGGAAAGACGCTGCTTCCGGATATTGAAGAACAGTTGCGCCGCACGGAGAGCGAACCGCGAATTTCATTCGAAGATGTGAAGCGCCGGATCGATGGGTGATCAATATCGGATCGAGTTCACAGACAGTGCTCGAAACGATTTAGAGCGTCTTGACCGCCAAATAGCACAGCGTATTTTGAAGAAACTAGCTTGGTTAGCGGAGCATGCTGATAAATATCCGCATCAGGCTCTCACAGGCAAATGGGCCGACTATTTCAAGTTTCGCGTTGGGGATTACCGTGTGATCTATAGCCTCAGTCATCAGGTACTCCTGATTGTTGTAATTCGGATCAGGCATCGGCGTGAAGTATATGATGAATAGAATCTAAAAGGCCGCAGAGATCTGCGGCCAGATTGCAGTTTGCTTGTTTGGCTAAGGGCCAACTGTCTCCACGATGTAAAAGCAGCTTGAATACTGATCGCCTTCTGCCAAATCCCAGGTTCCGGTGAATGGTGTTGTCCCAGTATCGCTGCTCGACTCGACCAGAACTTGATACGATCCAGGCGACAGAGTATACGTCCCGACAGGGCCAGCTTCGGGGCATTCGGCGGGGCCAACACCGGAATAAGTCACACACTCAGTACAGGGATCAATCTCTTCGATGAGCGTTTCAGGCCCAGTAAGCACGAGTCGGATGCGCTCCGGCGAGGCGTTCTGAATAATAACCTCTGCCGACGTAGTGCCTGTAGTGCCGCTCTGCTGCGGCCTATCAATCGTCCCGGCTCCCTCGGCGCGCGCCTGTGCCACTAACGCCGAGGCCAATAATTCCTCGACCTGACTACTCAACTGGTGATTCGGATAGGTTAGCAGGAAGGATTCGTACAGGCGAACGGCATCGGCATAGCTGCCAGAATCGCTGTAGTAGCGCCCGCACTCGGCAACCAATTCAGGCAAGTTATCTTGCAGCGCGCCGAAGCTGGCATAGCGGTCATAATCGGTAACGTTGGTGCAAACCGGATCGCTAGTAAGCTGCTGCGGCTGCGCCTGCTGAAAGAGTTGATCAAGCTGAGTCGAAATCAGCGTATCAAGCTGGTTGCCCATCGCAGACGTGTCCAGGTAGGCGACCAACGCTGCCGGATAATTACCTGAATCATGCTGACCTTTTGCCAGATCAAACTGGTTGCATAAATCCTGCTCAGGCTTGAACTTCGCTTCCAGATCATCCCCGCTAATCTTCTCGAAGTAGGTGTTGGCCTCCGCACAGTTCCCCGCGAGGAACGCGGCATGGCCTTTGTCGTAATAGCCATTCTCCGTATAGCTGATGTATGCGCCAAAGGCAATAAATCCTCCGCAGCCGAAAATCACGCAGGCTGCGAGTATCCCGCCGATAATCAAGATGCGGCGTAAGCTTGATGGTTTCGGCGGTGGCTGTGCTGCCGGATATGATTGGTATTCCATCCTAACACCCTCCTATGATTGCGTTACTCACATTATGGGAACATTGTGCGAGGAGTCAACAGAGCCACAACAATGATCGTTGTGGCCCTCTGGCTACTATTTGAAGCGTGCACAACTAAGCGGCGAATCGGAACCGCGAGTCGATTTCGCTGTTCACATCTTCAATGTGGCGACCGTAGCGCTGGCGGGACATCTCGCGTAATTGCGCCGAGAGATCACCATCGGGCAATCGCTTGACCAAGCGAGTCCGCATAGCGAAGGGGCGCATCTGCACACCATCGACCAACAGGCGAACCGCCGCTGTATATTTCGGCAGATTTAGCAGATCATCAGAGCCAAACACCGGGTAGAATTGGCTCTCCAAACGGTGGGCGTCATCGGAGCCAATACCGAATGCAATCAGCGAGCCGACATTGCCGAAGACAGCTTCACGCAAATCGGGGGGAAGCTGCGCCAGATATTGGTTCGCCATCACAAGGCAAATGCCGTACTTACGCCCTTCGCTCAACATCGCGCTAAAGCTCTCAGTGGCGAAAGTCTGGAACTCATCGACGTACAGGCAGTAGTCGTCGCGCTCCTCGCGTGCTTGATCGGCGCGGCTTAGGGCGGCGATCAGCAGGCTTTGAAGCAGTAAGAAGCCGAGGAATTCCGCACTTTCTGGGCCGATCTTGCCCTTGCTGAGATTCACCAACAGAATCTTGCGCTCGTCCATGATTTGGCGGAAGTCGATGGTTGACTCGCTCTGACCTACGATGTAGCGGATGCGCGAATCTGTGACGAAGCGGTTGAACTTCGAGATTACATACGCCAGCTTTTCGCCGCGATGCCAATCGCTGGTGTTGGCTTCCTGCTTCTCCCAGTAAATCCTGACCACCGGGTCGCTGATTTTCGGAAGGAGCGAAGAGGCAAACTGGAAATCGCTGAGAATGCGCACGACTTCGAGCAGCGTTGCGCCGGGGATGGCCTCCATCGCGGTTAGCATTGCCATTGTCACGCCCTGCTGGAAGATCGGCCCCGCGATGCTGAGATTGCCGGGGTCGTACATCTTGACCAGCATTTGTACGAACTCAGTCGCTATGCGATAGCGATCTACCTGGCTGCCGCCCTGCAAGAAGTTCAGGCCGATAGGCCGCTCCTCGTCGGACGGATCGAACACGATTACATCGTCGCGGCGGTGCGCGGGGATGCGTCCCAAAATTGACTCAATGGAGTCACCATGAGGATCAAGGAAGGCTACGCCGCGCCCCGCTTCCATGTCTTGTAAAGCCATTGCTTCGAGTAGAGTCGATTTGCCGACTCCCGTCTTGCCAATCACGTAGGTATGGCGGCGGCGGTCGGCTTGGCGCGCCCGGATGATCGATGGGATACCCGCAACTGTCGCAACAGTTTCGCCAAGCATAATCCCCTCGGCGGGCAAGGTGACCGGGGCGGCGGCTTTGACCGCAAGCTGCTCCATGCCAGGGATGCCTTCCGCACCGGGCATAGGCAGGCGGAACGTCCAGCCCGCTTCTAACTCGCTGACCAAGAAGCGCATCCGGCTGAGGCGGCGTGGAGCGGTGCTCGGCATCCAGCGCTCCGCTTGCAAGAGAGTCAAGTTACGTCGTACTGCTTCCCTATGAGCAGGTTCGACCGCGTGAACCACTTCGTAACGACCGCCGGGGCCGAACAACTCGCTGGCAACATGATGCGAGAGCATCGCCACATGGCGCTCGGCACTGCCAATCGTGATACGCATAAGGTAGGCGCGCTTCTGCAAGGCGCGGTTCAAATCGCCCGCCATCTCGACCAGCGATCCACGCTGGCCGTCGGGCAGGAACAGTGTGCGGCGCATGTCCTCAAACGGTGTTTCAGCGCTGCTCTCATCGTCATCGGGCAGGCGGATGCGGCGCAGGCGGTCGAGGTTCTTCTTGAACTCGGTCGTTTCCCCGGCTTGAATTTCGGTAGGCTGGAGATGGATAGAGACCATGCACGGTTCGGCTTGACGCAGCAAAATCCACGCGAGGTTTTCCAGCGATGTACCGCCAGTGGTGAAAGGCTGCACGGCATAAGCGTCTTCTTCCCATGCCTCGCGCCGGATCACTTCCGCAGCATCCCATACCTCGAAGGGCGTGATCAGGGAGTCTAGCTCGGCTTCATCATAGACAGGCTCATACTGATAGATGTAGTGTTCCGCGACAGGCAGATGCGAGCGCAACCGATCCCATAATTCGAGAGCAAGCTGCTCTGCGCCTTCAGGGATCATGTGCTGGACGCGGCACAGGATCGCCACGCTCAGGCGTCCCAGCGCAGGCGAGTCGGCGTTGGGTGTCGCAATCAAGCGCATCTCGAAGGCAGGATTGCCCACTGTCCCTGCCAGCCCGCCGAGGGTCGCGGCGAACTGGTGCTGCGCGTGAAGAATCTCGCGGCGGGAGAGGGTCAGCCGATCATTCTCACGCCAACGCGCCACCGAGCGCACTGCCAGCGCAAAGGTCGCCACATAGATCGGGATTTTCTCCTGAATACGCTTGAGGGTATCGAGTGCGATAGACTGATTGGTCTCGATGATTTTCACGGCAGGACGCCCTTGACGCTGCCGCTCGAAGTGGGCATGCAGGGCCTTCACTTCGGCGTGATGGGCGGGGAGGGCTTCCAATGTCTTCAGCGCTTCCGGTAGATCGCGCAGCACTTCATATGTCCGTGCGAGGCCCAGCATGGCTGCAACAGCCGTTTCACTCAGTTCATCCTCGAAGGTAGGTGATGCATTCAGCACCGTACGGAAATCCGACGCGGCGGAGTACGGTGCTTCAGTCGCAAGATAGAGATGACCGCGTAATAGCAAGGCTGAAGTATTCCTCGGCTCAATTTCCAATGCTTGTGTGATTATGATAAACGCATCTTCGGTACGACCTGCCTGCAAGGCAAATTGCGCCTCAGTTACTAGCTCGGTGATGCGTGCTTCAACTAATCGCTGGTAGCGCTCGATGAGTGCTTGAACCTTCTTAGTTTTGTACTCGGTTTCGGTAAAGACAACACCAAGAAGGGCGCGGGCATCGGTAAGCCAACCCGCCGCCATCAGCACATTGACTAATCGCTGGCGCTGAGGACTGGGAGTCGCTGCCCAAACTGCCGTATTGATACGGGCTGCACGACGAATCAACGGGCCGGCAGAAGGAGACAGCGCGGAATCAGCACCAAGAGTCAGGGCCAGCCAAGCCGAAGGGCGATCATCGTTGCGACTTTGCAGCGATTCCAGTACCGCACGGGCATCGGAGAGATTGCCACCGCGCACCAATTTGATCGCATTGGAAAGTGACATCGCGTAGGTCAGGGCTTCGGCCTTCGGCTTGATCTCCCGCAGCCACGCATCACATTGAAGTGCCGCCGGATGCTTCTTCTCTAGCTGCGGCGCAATTGTCTGAATGTGCGCGACGGCTTCTACCAACCGATCACGGCGGACAAGGATTTCGGCGAAACCCATCGCCGCTAGGAGATGCATTTTGATCTTAGCTGGGTCATACCGATCTTCCAGCAGCAGATCGCCTCGCAGGGATTGAGCACAAACCGGGCAGCGCGAGGCTGAGGGAGCGAGTTCCTTGCCGCAGCGCTTGCACACGATCTTGACGCTCTCTGTCTGTGTCGTCAGCACTCCCAACACGGAGATATTCGGAGCGGATGAGGGTTTCGCGGCATCGGGTTGGCGCATCACCCATCGATAAATCGAGAGGGCGGCGTCTTCATTCTTTCGAAGAACGAACCAGTCCGCGAACAGCATCCAGGCAGCCAAATCGTCTGAGGCTGTATAGAGCGCCGCCACCAGCAGATCGCCTGCTGCATCGAGTTCATTCTGCCGGATCAACTGACGTGCCCGTTGAACTGCCTCCCGCACCGTCTTATCCAGCATACGACCCTCCATAAGTTTTATCCATGCTGATACGTTGTCTCCGGCTCGTTCTGCTTCTTCCAGCAGGCATAGCGCCTGTTGATAATTTCCCGCATTTTCGTTCAGCACAACTAACCAGCGGGTCGCTTCATGCCACAATTCCTGTTGCGGTGAAGCAAGCTCACGCGCCCGCTCAAATGATTTCCGTGCTTCGGAGCGCATCCGGGCTGCTATAGGAGGATCAATGGAACCAGGAACACTATTGCCGTCTGAGAGCTTTTCGATAAGCGTATGTAGTTCGAGCGATGTGCCCGCTAGGGAGGATCGGTCGCCGATGAGTCCTTCAATCAGGATGAGACCCTTTGCCAGCAGAATTCGCGGCTCCCAGGGCACAAGCATGATGGCAGTTTCCAACGAGCGGAGGGCCGCTTCCGGCTCACGGCTCATGATCTCACGGCGGGCATCGGCAATCTCACGCTCTGACCATGCCACTGCCGAGTTGATGATTGCTTGCTCCCGCGCTGAGAGGAGGGACTGCTGGCAGTAATAGGCCGCCGTCTCGCCTACGAACCGTGCATTCCGGCGGTGCTCCACTGACCATTTTGCTTTAAGGAGACGAAGATCGGAATTTTCAGGAGAATTAGCCAGTAATGTATCAAGGCGCTCGAAAGCGCCATCTAACTCTCCCCCGGCATACAGCGCCTCAATCTCATCTAAAATCCGATGACGATCTGTCGAGTTGATTGCCATAGGCTATGCCGTGCTCCCTTGATAACACACCCATCTGATGCCCAGTGTTATTGATGCTGGCGGCCCAGATGTTCCTACTATCGCACACCTTGCAGATTTCTGCCCGATAGCCGCTTGACACCTACCTCTCAACCGGGGGACAAATCGCAGTTATTGTGGTTTGCAACCTAATGTGCGAGAAGCCGAAAGTGTAACATGCAACTTGCAAGTCTGCTGGCAGGAGAATTACTTATAGACGGTTTTGAATGATGTAGAAGTTGGAGTAGGTAGGAGAGATTGCCTAGTGGTGCACCTCTGAGGTCTGGATGATAATGGCGGCATGAACTTACGGGATCGAAATCGCTATGCTGCTGGTCTGATTGCCGTCCTGCTTCCTATCGCCCTTGCGTGCAACGCATCGACCCATGTGCCCGCAGGCTCACGGCAGATGATCTATAGTGTGGTAGTGGCTCCGACGGTGCATCCCCGTTCAGTTGGACTTGTTTCATCGCCCATAATAACCTCAACAATTCCAGTTCTGATGCCGAGCGCAACGCCTACCTGGGTCGCAACTGCGACCAACACGCCATCTCCATCTATTGTTGTCGAACGCGCAATCAGCGAGGAAACGCGCGACACAGTAACGGTCAGGGTCACAACAATTACCCGTTATTATCAGATTGGGGGTTTCTCAGCCGGAGAAATTTCAGAGCAGATGCGGATATTCGGCCCGACTGATGCGTTCAGTGGCAATCACTGGTATGCACTGACGGAACCGACCTTCGATTGGGATGACGAAGGGCCTTGCACAGATCAAGGCTGCGCCGCAGGCCATGTGATTGTGTTTCTCAACCTACGCTACTCCCTGCCTCAATGGACTATTGGAGATCGTGCCGATCCGACGCTGCGCGCTCAGTGGGGTGCGTTTAGCTCGGCGCTCACGATCCATGAGCATGGACACGGCTCACGCGCAATTGACTGTGCCTGGCGGCTCGGCGCGGCACTGGCAGCTCTGCGGCCTGCCGGAGATCGACCTTCCTTTGAACAATCGATGCGTACTGCCAGCGATCAGGTGTTTGCAGGCTGTCGTCAGGAACAAAGTCAGTACGAGTATGAAACAGATCATGGGCGCACGCAGGGGGTTACCTGGGGCCCGTAAAGCGAAAATAGAATGTAACTATTTTGGAAGGTCTAATCCGAATCCTCGTAAGTATCGGCGCTATACTTAAAAATGGGGGTTTAGACAGTCCATGAGTAGCCATGCAAAACCCAGACAACTGTAATGGCCGTTAATGATCCCTTCCTCAATACACCAGGGCTGGGCGGACAACTCTCGTCGTTGACCGGACGCGAACCTGAGTTAAGCGGGCTTCGGCAGCAAATCCCTGTGCCATTGATTTTCCACGTCGATGATGATCCAAGTATTCGAAAGTTCACAGGGCTGCTACTCGTTCATAACGGCTATCGGATTCGCAGTTTTGGCGATGGCGACAGCGCACTTGAAGCGCTTCAGAGGACAACTCCCGATCTTCTCATTACTGATGTTATGCATCCCGGCTTATATGGATTCGATCTAATCCGTGCCGCCGCCGATCTCGTTCAAGAGCGCAGGCCCCGCTTGATGCTTGTTACTGCCTTTATGCCCGGCTCATGGAATGATCCTCACTTTGAGGATATTGACGTAATGTGGCTGATCAAGCCTATCCGCACGTGGGATTTGCTCAACAGCGTGCAGCACTTGATCGGCAAGGGAGCACCCCGGCCCATCGGAGCGCCAACCCTTAGCGAGACGCTTTACAACCTCAATTGGGAAGCAGAAGAGATAGTTCCGCCGTTCCTCGTTCGAAGCTAACTTCAAAGATTTTTGTAGGACTTTCCCTCATCGTTTAGCGGCTGGTTCTTAAGGCTGCATTTGATTCGCTTTCTGATACAATCTGCCTTCTATGCAGATCGAAC
>Ga0209382_10013522_pt1 | contig 10035 bp, 6 predicted proteins | sample SoiMetdeltSBSDD5_FD_187599 | JGI IMG/M metagenome (GOLD analysis project Ga0209382, IMG submission 187599) | Bulk soil microbial communities from a Populus tree surrounding site in Tennessee, USA - Soil MetaG P. deltoides SBSDD5 (SPAdes) (version 2) | ecosystem: Environmental > Terrestrial >...
GCCAGCATCGCGTCGTTCGATTTTCTGTATCTCAGCGAGCTGGAGCAGCTCAAGATCGTCGCGCCGAGCGTACGTTCGAGCGACTCGCGCGTGCACGCCGCCCAGCAGGGCGGTCATGTGCTCGAACCGCTCACCGGCATGCATCGCAACGTCTGGGTGTTCGACTTCAAGAGTCTGTACCCGAGCATCATCCGCACCTTCAACATCGATCCGCTGTCGTACGTCGCCGAGCCGCAGCCTGGCGAGGCGCTGATCGAAACGCCGGGCGGTGCATTCCGACGCTCGCCGGCGATCCTGCCGCGGATGCTGGACGAGTTGTTTCCGCGGCGTGACGCCGCGAAGCGCGCTGGCGACGGCGTCGCAGGGCACGCCATCAAGATCCTCATGAACTCTTTCTATGGCGTGCTCGGTACCCCCGCCTGCCGCTTCTACAACCCGGCGCTCGCCAACGCGATCACCGGTATGGGCAAGGAGATGCTGTTGTGGTCGAAGGGATGGTTCGAAGCCGCCGGCTTCCAGGTCTTGTATGGCGACACCGACAGCCTCTTCGTGCATTCCGGCACTGACGATCCCGAGCAGGCGGCCGCGCGCGGACCGCAGCTCGCGCCAGCGCTAAGCAAGGAGCTGGCGACGTACATCGAGGAACGCTGGCGCGTGCCGAGCAAGCTGGAGCTGAAATTCGAGAAGCTGTATCTGAAGCTGTTCCTGCCGCGCGCACGGCACAGCACGCGCGGTGCGAGCAAGCGCTACGCCGGCCTGCGTCACGGCACGTCGCTCGATGCCGTCGAGTTCGTCGGCATGGAAGTCGTGCGTCGCGACTGGACCGCGCTCGCCAAGCAAGTGCAACGCGAGCTGTATCAGCGGCTGTTCACCGATCAACCAGTCGACGTCTATCTGGCCGACATCGTGCGCCGCGTGCGCAGCGGGGAGATGGACGATGAGCTGGTCTATCGCAAAAACCTGCGCAAGGATGCCGAAGAGTACACGGCCACGACGCCGCCGCATGTCGCGGCGGCCCGCAAGTCGACACAGTCCTCGGGCCGTCTCGTCAGTTATGTGATCACGACCGCAGGTCCGGAGCCGGTCGAGAACGTCGAGCATCCGCTCGACCGCGAGCACTACGTCGAGAAGCAAGTGCGACCCGTTGCGGAGCCCGTGCTGGAAACGCTCGGCCTGGATTTCGAGCAGGTGATCGGCGACGTCCGCCAGTTCGACATGTACTCGCTGTTCGGCGAGCGCTGACTCAGGACCGCGCCCAGACGATGCGACTGCTGCCGGGTGCTGCCAGCTCCAGCTCAAGATCGAGCGTCGCGTTCAGCCGCTTGCCAAGCGCAGCCAGCACCTGGCCCATGCCGTTGGCATTCGCCGGCGACTGCAGCCCGACCTCCTGGCCGTCGATATCGAAGACCACGAACCAGCGGACGTCGCCCACATTCGCGACCAGCTCGCGAATCGCGCGCAAGCGACCTGCAGGAACGCTCCACTGCGCCTCCTCCGGCCCGAACCACCCCAGTACGTGGCCGTCGAAGACGATCGACGATGCGTCACACAGCGCCACGCTCGTGAACCTCGCATGACCAAAGTTAGTTCCGCGTGCGGCGCGACCGGACGTAGGCTCGGAACATGCTCGACCCAGAACTGCCCTACCGTATCGCGGTCGGCGGTACGTGGATTATCGGCTATGCCGTCCGGTTGTACTACGAGCGCCAGGCTCGTCGGGTCCAGCGCGTCAGTGCGCGCCACCTCACACGGGACCGGATTTTCTACTGGCTGGTCTTCACGGCATTCGTGCTCGCGCTGGTCTACGCTTTGACCCCGTTTCTCGACGCCGCTCAACTGCCGCTGCCGGCCATCGTTCGCTGGCTCGGTCTGCCCTTCGCAGTGCTCGGCGTCGCTCTGCTGCGCGCAACACATCACGCACTCGGTCGCAACTGGTCCGGCAAGCTGGAGATCGCGGCGGAGCATCGGCTGATCGTCGCCGGTCCCTATCGTCGCGTGCGGCACCCGATGTACACGGCGCTGTTCTGCATAGCGTTCGCCTACAGTCTGCTGTCGGCGAACTGGATCGTCGCGGGCGCCAACATCCTGGCAGTGACGTTGATGTATTTCGCGCGCGTCAACGACGAAGAACAGATGCTGATCGATCAGTTCGGCGATGAGTACCGCGCGTACATGCGCCGCACCGGTCGTCTCGTGCCGAGATTCTGACTTCAATCGTTGAGGACGATCTCGCGCTCGCCCTGCTGCTGGTAAAGCTCCTGCAGCGCCCGGATCGCTACGACCTGTTCCACAGGATCTTCGACGGTTGCGCGAATCAGCGCCGTACGCAACGTCAGGGCTTCCGCAGCGGCAACTTCGCCTTTGGCTTCATGCTGAGTGATCTCGCGCGCGATCTCTCGTGCACGCGCGGCGCGGTCTTCCGGCGAGAGCGCCGCTGCGCGAGCGAAGAACTCGCGGACTTCGTCCCGAAAGCGTTCGCGGTTCTGAGAAGGCTCCGGCGTGCGAGCCGGCGCTCGCGATTGCAGCGGCTCCTCGGCGGAGCGACCGAGCCATACGGCAATCGCACCGACAACCGCGACGCCGGCGACGATCGACGAGTAGCGACCGAGCCTGTTCATGCCAGGCACCTCGCCACGCGGTGAGGGTGAAGTCAAGAGGGATTGTCAGGCTGAAGCCTGACCCACGGAGCATTGTGGGTCAGGCTTTAGCCTGACTCCGCGATCGTCTGCGTGAGCTTTGCCATGGTGGGCAGCGGCGCGTTGAAGAACGTCGCGCGCAGCCGGCCCTGGGCATCGAGCAGGAAGATCTGCGAGTTGTGCTCCATCGAATATTCGGCCGCGCTCTGGCCCGGCACTTTGTAGAACGCCGCGGAAAATTGCGCCGCGATGTCGTGCACGCGAGCCGGCGGGCCGGTCAGGCCGATGAAGCTAGCGGAGATCGGCTGCAGCCACGTCTTCATCGCCGCGGGGCTGTCGCGCTCGCCGTCGACACTGACGATCACGATGCGGGTCTTGCCAAGCTCGGCGCGATGCTCGCGCTCGAGCTGACGAAGCTGATGCAGGGCCGCGGGGCACACGCTCGAACAGTGCGTGAAGCCGAAGAACATCAGCACCGGCGCCCCGCGCAAGTCGGCGAGCTTCACCGTCTTGCCCGACTGATCCGTGAGCTGGAAGTCCGTGATCGCGCGCGGCGGCTCGGCGAGCAGCGTGCGCTCCGGCGCAGGCGCCGCTGCCGTAGCAGCGGCGCTCGCCAGGAGTGCGATCAGGACGATTGCCGGTCGGGTCGTCAAGCCTCTAGTTACCGTACAGCGCAGTTGCCGGGATCGTCACGTAGTTCGTGGTGCTCGGCAAGCGCCACTGCAGCTTCGCGACTGCATCGCCCGTCTGCTCGTAGAACTCCATCTTGATCGTGTACTTCGTGTTGGCAGCGAGCGTGATCGAGTTGGTCGAGTTGGTCGTCGCTCCGTGCAGTGTCCAGTTATTGATCACCAGGACGCCGTTGACCCACAGTCGCACGCCGTCGTCGGAGACAGTGCGGAAGCGGTAGGAGCCCGCAGTGGTCGTCTTCACGTCACCGGTCCAGCGGACCGAGAAGTTGTCCTTGGGGATGCCCGTGCCCGGTGCGTTCGCGCCCCAGTCGAAGTTCACGACTTCGGTGCGCGTCAGTGTCGGGCTGCCGGTCAGCGTCTTGTTGGGGAAGTACCTGCCGACGAGGCCCGTGCCCGTGGGCGGCGGCGGAGGCGGCGGCACCGGAGCACTCGCCTCCTCGCTGCCGATCTGCGAGAGATACGCGGTCACAGCGTTGAGGTCGGTCGCACTCAGGTTGATGCTCGTGTGCGCGCGGACCGCATCCGCAAGCGTCGCGGCAGAGCCATCGTGCAGATACGGCGCAGTCGCCCACACGTCGCGCAGCGTCGGCGGGTCGATACCCGTCAGCGCCGCACCCAGGCGTTGACCGCTGGTCGGCTGCTTGATCGTGCCGACGTTGTCGAGGTTCGCGGCGGCACTGTCCGTGAACTTCGTGCCGGCGTGGCACGAGCCGCAGTTGTTGTTCTGGAACACGGTGCGGCCCTGCGTTGCCAGCGTCGTGAGCGAGCCGTCAGCATTGCGATACGGACTCTGGCTGAAGGTCGCAAGCGATGTGACGTAGGCCGCCAGCGCATCGAGATCCGCGCTCGCACCGGCCTTCGCCGTGCCGAGCGGCTGCGTGCGCGTCGCGAACGCGGCGTCGGTCATCAGGCCGGTGCCGCCCGCGAGCGAGCGGATCTGGCCCTCGAAGTCCTGCACCTCGTCGAAGTTCGCGCTCCAGTGCAGGAAGCCGTGCGACATGCCTGCGCGGCCCGAGAGGCTGATCGTATTGCGCAAGCCCTCACCCATGCCGGTGAGATCCCACACGCGACCGTCGCTGCCGCCATCGTTGTGGCAGCTCGCACAGCTCATGTAGCGATCACGCGCCAGGCGCGTGTCGCGGGCGTCGTAGAAGAACTGCTTGCCCTTCAGGACGGTCGCCGTGAGCTTCTCGGTCGTGACTGCATTTACGTTCGCGAGCAGTGGCACGTTCACCGCGCCGGTCTGCAGCAGCGGACTCAGATCGAACACGCCAACGGTGCGATCCATGAAGTTGTTGACGAACAGCTTCGAGCCGTCCGGCGCCACCGTCAGAGCCTGCGGCGCACGGCCGACGTCGAAGCGGAAGACTTCCCAGCGCCCGTGCGCGTCGACCACGGCGACTTCGCGGCTGGTCTCCAGCGCGACGAACATGTAGACGCCGAGCGGATCGTACGCGACCGCGCTGGCGAGGCCGGCGTTGTCGTGGTCGATGCGCGCGGCCAGGTCCTCGATCCCCCCTGCCATGTCGATTCGAGAACTGATCGCGCGCACCGTATTCTGGAAGTCGATATTGCGCCCGTCGCGCAGCGAGCCGCGGGCGATGTTGTCCTGCTTCGACGGCACCCAGGCCTGCGTGCCATCCGGAGAGATCGCGGCCGCACCGACGTAGTTCGGAATGCCGCGGCCCTGGCTCTCGAAGTCCTGCAGGTCGCTGTGCGCAAGCGTGATCGTGCGCACCGCTGCGAACGGATTCGCCGTGAGCGCCACGATCTCTGCTCCGCCTGCGCTGGTCTGCACGACTGCAGTGCCTTCGCCCGGCAGCGGCGGCGTGATGAAGCGAGAGACGAAGATCTGACCGTCACCGCTCATCGAGAGCTGACGCGCATTCGGACCGATGTTCACGGTACCGAGCGTGCTGCCGCTCACCGGATCGAGCTTGAGCACTGCGCCGGTGGCCGCGCACGCGACGAACGCCGCGCTGCCGGTCGGATCGAACACGATGCCGTACGGCTGCGACGCACGCGGCAGCCCGACTGTTTGCACGACCGTCAGCGACGTCGGATCGATGACGCTGATCGAAGCACTCTGCTTGTTCGTCACCCAGATGCGACCGTTCGGCGCGACCGCGACGCTGCGCGGCGCGGTGCCGACGGCGATCTCGGCGATCTTCGCGTTGGTCACGGCATTGAAGACGCTCGCGGTGTCGTTGTCCTGGTTCACGACCCACACGCGATCGCCCGCAGCGCGCGGCTCCCACGCGATGCTGCTGGAGGCCGTCGGACGATTCGCGGTGAGCGGCAAGTGCACCGCCTGCACGAACGTCTGCGACACCGGCACGCCGCGATCGTCGATCGCGGAGACCGTCACGTAGTAGACACCCGGCCGCGAAAAGGTATGGTTCACCGTCGTTGCGGTCGACCACTCGGTGACCGGCGAGCCGTCGTCGAAGTCCCAGCGGACTTGCGCGTTCTGGCCGTTGCTAATGCCGGCCGTGTAAGTCGCTTGTCCGCCCAGCAGCATCGCTGCGGGCGCCGGCGGTGGCTGCACTTGCAGCGGCGCCGGATCGGCAATCGTCCACACGAACGGCTGCGTGGCCGTATTCACGCCGTCGCTCGCGGCGACGACGACATTGAAGTTGCCGGTCGCAGTCGGCGTGCCGCTGATGCGTCCGGTCGTCGCGTCGAGCGCCAGGCCGGGTGGCAGGCCGCTCGCGCCGTAGCCGAGCTCGTCGCCGTTCGGATCGGTCGCGGCGAGCTGCAGGCTCGTCGACATGCCCCACGTGCCGGACTGCGCGCCCGGGTTCGTGAGGACTGGCACGATCGCGGGATTCCAGTTGGTGGCGACGTTGATCTTCAGGATGCGCGCTGTCGAGGGCACGCCGGATTCGTTCAACGCGTACAACATCCAGAAGCCCGGCGGCGCATCGGCGGCGCGCGTCGGCGCCTGCACGCGCAAGCGCGAGCCGGAGCGCACGAATGTCAGCTCGATGAAGCGCTGCTCCATGTTCCAGCTATGCGTCACCGACGCCGTCTTGACCATCGTCACGCGGCTGATGTCGGCGGCATCCGTGAAGTCGACGAAGAAGGTCTCGCCGATGTCGATTTGCGCGGGCGTAGACGTCAGGCGCGGCTGCGTCGCCAGTGTGCCGGTCGCGTCGTACAGATAAGGCGGCTGATAGACCTCCATGTTGAGGTTCGCCATCGGTCCCGGTGCACCGCCGCCGCCAACGAGCACGCGGCCGTCGGGCAGGAGCAGGGACATCGAGTGATACAGGCGCGGACGCTGACCGTCGGGGCCACGCGTCCAGAGACCGGTCGTCGGATTCCAGATTTCGGCGGAGTTGTTCACGCCGGTGAGCTGGTTGTTGACCTGGCTGCCGCCGGTCGCGAGCACCTGGCCGTTCGGCAGCACCGTGGCGTTCACGAGCCGGCGCTGCGAAGACATCGAACCCGTCGGCGTCAGGACCGGGGTGCCGCCGGCGCTGATGTCGATCACCAGCGCGCCATTGGAGTTGCCGCCGAACTGCAGGATGCGGCCCGGGCGGAACATCGCCGCGCTCGCGTCGCTGGCGCGATAGTTCGAGGCGAACTGGCCGACATTGGTGATCGTGCCCGTACCCGTCGGGTTGACGTAGTACATCCTGCCGCCGCTGTCGTAGCCGAACACGCGGCCGTCGGGCGCGATGAAGTTGCGCGGATACATGAAGTCGAGCGTGCTGGTGTCGGCGCCGCTCAGCAGTCGGAACGTGCCGTTCTGCTGGCGAACCTCGGGGCGATCGGTGCCGCTCGAGCCGCCCTGGATGTACACCTCGCCGTTCAGCAGCACCGTCGAGCCGGAGTACCAGCGCGCACGATTCATGTTGTTGCCGCGGCTGAGGATGCTGCTCGAAAGATCGAGCACGTTGCTGTTGTTGTTGCCGGTGTTGGTCGTCCCCGTGCCGGTCCAGTTGTCGCCGCCTGCGAGGAACACCGAGCCGCCCTGCGGCAGCACGACTTGCGAGCCGCAGAAGATGTCAGTGTTGGTCACGTTGTCGAGCGTGAGGTGGCCGCCGTCGAGGCCGGCATTGAGGTCCCAGATGTCATAGATGAAGTAGCCGGTCTGGCGCGCGATGCCATCGGTGCCGTAGGACATGACGCGCATGTCCGGCGTGAGCACCGCGTGCACTGGAATCAGCGGCCAGGAATAGAGCTTGGGATCCCAAGCCCCGACCGTGTTATTCGCCTGAACGAGAGGACTGGCAAGCAATGCGAGCGCGGCGCAGGTAAGGGCGCCCGTCGCGCGGCAGGAAGGAACTGACACTGCGAACCCCAGCTACTTGGTTATGTCCGGGCCCCGGTGCCCGGGGGATGCAATACGCAGCCCGTTCCAGGAGGCAGCAACGCATGTGCCAGTCCGGCAAATAGGGTTGGGGTTCAGCCACTTCGGGTTGGGGGCGTGGGTGGGCGTCCGGGCGAGTGGAAAGGTTGGCGACATTCCACTTAGGGGTGACCGGACATAGTCAGTCCCGGCGCACCGGCCGTAGCCGGCCCCACACGAGCAGCAGCAGCAGAGCCAGCGCGAACCAGCCGCCGATCGCACCGCCGCCGCTTTCGCGCGAGGTCACGATGCCGCCGCCGCTGGCAGGCGGCACATTCACTCGCGTGTCGCGTCCCTGGTCTTCCAGCGGGATGCGCGACAGCTCCGGCCTTTCGCTGCCAGCCGACGCCACCAGCGCGCCGGTGTCGGCGTCGCGCAGATCGATCTGCACGTCGTAGAAGCTCGTCGGGTAGCCGCTGATCCAGTCAGCCGTGAGGCTGTACACATCGGCATCGCCGCTCGCGTCGACCAGGAAGTCGTCGGAGGCGTGCTCCTGGATCCATTCGCCGCCCTGCGGCCGCACCCACACTTCGGCGTACACGAAGGTGCCGTCGAAGTCGGCGTCGGGATCGAACTCGATGCGGAACTTGGAATAGTGACCGTCGTCATCGTCGTCGATGAGCAGCGTCGTACTCACATCGCGAATGTCGTAACCGGGCAGCTCTATCGGCAGATCGAGGCCAGTCTCTTCGAGCGGCAGCAGCGCGAGCGCGTCGCTGTCGAACGGGCCGATAGTCGCGACGATGCCGCTGAAGCCCGACTCGTACAGGTCGATGAGCACGTCGTAGTCGCCGGTCGGCCAGCCGTCGTCGAGCGCCGTGGTCACGAAGTAATCGTCGTCGCCGTCCTCGCCGAAGATCTCGAAGTCGTCGGTCTCGTGATAGAGCAGCCAGTCGCGCTCGCCGACGCGCCGCAGGTACAGCCGCGCGAACACTATGGCGCTGCCCGACACGACGTCGGCGTCGAAGCGGACGCGGAACTCGCGGTGAAAGCCGTCGCCGTCGCGGTCCTTGAGCAGCGTGCTGCCGGCATCGAAGAACCGGAAGTCGGAGATTTTCGCGGAGACGGTCGGCTTCTCGGGCCGCACAGATTTCAATGCTGCGGTCTTGCTCGCGGCGCGCACGCTGTGCGACTTCGCGGATTTCAGCGCTGCCGAAGACGCAGTCGCACCGCGCGTCCCGGAGTAGCTCGCGACGCGCTGCGGATCGAGCGGCTGCGACTGCAGCTCCGAAACGCGGCCTTCGGCTGCAAACGCCGGCTGCGCGAGCACCGATGTCAGGGCAACGATACCGAGGGCCAGAATACGTCTCATGGATTTGCCTGCGAGCTGTAAGACTCGCGGACATCTCAACGCAGCGGCACTTAACGACCTCTGAATGTTTTTGTTCAGCGCGCAGTCAGCTTTGTCGGTCGTTCTCCCACGCGCATAAGTCCTTGGAACAAGGCGCGAGTCGGCGCGTCGTTCACCGGTGAGGACATTCCTGGCCGCAGTTCTGTGTCTGGTGTTCGCCGCACCGCTGCGCGCCGAGCGGGTTGCTGTGGTCGTCGAAGGTGTCGAAGGCGACATGGCGCAATCGGTCCGGGCCAGCATCGAGTTGACCAAGTACGAAGACCGCGACGTCTCGCCGATCGAGGTCCGCAGGCTGTTCGAGCAGGCCGACGAGCAGATCCGCCAGGCACTGGAGCCTTTCGGTTACTACCATGCCGAAGCAACGGGCAAGCTGGAGCGGCCCGAGCCGGCGCAATATCGTGCGACGTTTCGTGTCACGCCCGGCGAGCCGGTGATCGTGCGCAAGCAACGCGTCGTGATCGGCGGCGATGCGACGCAACTCGAAGTGGTGAAAGCGGCGCTCGAGCACTTCCAGCCGAAACAAGGCGAGCGGCTCGACCACGGTGCGTATGAGCGCAGCAAGCTGGAAATTGCTACGGCGCTCGCGAACGAGGGCTACGTTCGGGCGCAGCTCGTCAAACGACGCGTCGAGGTCGTGCGCGCGGCGAACAGCGCGGAGATCGACCTGGAATGGGACCCGGGGCCGCGGCACCGCTTCGGCGAAGTGCACTACAGCGATGCGCAGTTTCCGGATTCGTTCCTGCAGCGCTACACGCCGTGGCGTCCAGGCCAGTTCTATTCCACCGACGAGCTGCTGGAGCTGCAGCAGGCGCTCGTCGACGCGGACTACTTCTCCGCCGTCGCAGTCTCGCCGGATCTGGAGCACGCCAAGGATGCGAGCGTGCCGATCGACGTAGCCCTCGTGCCGGCGAAGCGCACCGTGTACACCGCGAGTGTCTACGTGAGCACCGACACGGGACCCGGCGGCAAGGTCGGATTCGAGCGCCGCTGGCTCAACCG
>Ga0209382_10013523_pt1 | contig 10034 bp, 6 predicted proteins | sample SoiMetdeltSBSDD5_FD_187599 | JGI IMG/M metagenome (GOLD analysis project Ga0209382, IMG submission 187599) | Bulk soil microbial communities from a Populus tree surrounding site in Tennessee, USA - Soil MetaG P. deltoides SBSDD5 (SPAdes) (version 2) | ecosystem: Environmental > Terrestrial >...
CCCAGCCGGCATCACCGGCCATCTGGTCGAGTGGCATCCGGGGGGCCAACCGCAGCGGCTCCCCGACACCGAGATGTCGCTGCCGAACGGCATCGACATCTCGAAGGACGAGCGCTACATCTACGTGGCCGCCTTCGGCTCGCAGGAGCTGGTTCGTTTCGATCGCCGGACGACACCGATGGCCAAGCGCACGATGTCACTGTCCATTCGGCCGGACAACATCCACTGGGCCACCAATGGCAAGCTTTTGACCGCTGGCCCGAACTACGTCGCGCCCGCGGTGTGCAGCGGCGCTGGCTGCGCCACGGGCTGGTCGGTGCTCGAAGTCGATCCGGAGACGTTGGCCTTCTCGCGGCTCGGCGGCGCGGATCAAACGGCCGCGATGCAGCGCGTGAGCTCGGCCATGCGAGTGGGAGACGACATCTGGGTTGGCAGCAACGACGACCGTATCGCCCGCTTCTCGCTGCACCGGCCTTGAACACACTCGGGGATCAGTCCCGTCAACAGTTGATCGAGCACCGTGCATTCGATGAACTCCTAGCACCCCGTCCCGCGGTTGCGGCGTGAACAGAAGCGGCGCTTCCCCATTTTCAGCACCATCTGCCGGGCACACCATCTGCTGGGCGCCGGCTAGCTCGCTGAGTTGTGCGCGTCTCGCCTGACTAAGTTAGCGGGCCGAAGCTGTGGCCATCGAGCGACTGACTTCATCTCGCACGGCCTCGCCAGCCGCGATGGCCGCACGGGTTTCGATCACGCCTTTCACTTCAACGCCGTGCATTTTGTAGAACGAAAAGATGTCGAGGTCGGTTCTGAGGCGGGCATCGCCGAGTACCTCGAGTGCGTGCTTCAGCTCGTGCCCGATAGCCGCTGTCAAGGTGAGATCGTGGTGTTGTGCGTCGACGATGATGTTCAGCACCCGGTGTGGCCCGGCCACGCTCATCCGGTGCAGAAGGCAGGCGCGCAGGCGCCCGCACGTTCCGACTGTGAGGTAGACGAGTCCATCGGTGGCGTCGATTGCGGCGACCAACTCACGGAACGTCTGCGATCGTTCGGAGGCATCGCCGACTAACTTCCTGAGGATCGGACTAACCGTTCGAATCGTCGATTTGTGCAGACCGAGTGCCGACGCGGGGCTGTCCTGGGCGGCGGACACGGTAGGTCCAACGCAAGTGAGCCCGAGCGTCGCGAGAGCCACGATGACCACATGTCGCGATGGCGTTCCCATGACGTTTCCTCCGCCAGGCGGGGGATGGGGCCGCCTGCAGCTGGGAATGCGAGAACGCCGCGCGACAGGGTGAACATGCGCAAAAATCCGCCAGAAAACCACCGATGGCGAGCTGATCGGTCCGATGAAATGTGGGATACTGCGCCACCCGAGAGGAACATTGACGACACCGTCGCCCGGCGCGGTCACCGAGTTGCTGCGGGCGTGGAGCGATGGCAACGACGGCGCACTCGAGCAGCTGATGCCGCTCGTCGAGGCGGAGCTGCGTCGGCTGGCCCGGGCCTATATGGGCCGGGAGCGGCGTGGCCACACGTTGCAGCCGACGGCGTTAGTAAATGAAGCCTTTATCCGGCTGACGGACGCTCGACAGGTTCGATGGCAGGACCGTGCGCATTTTCTCGGAATTTCGGCTCGGCTGATGCGCCGCGTGCTCGTCGACCACGCGCGGTCGCGCGGATACCGCAAGCGCGGTGGCGGCGCGCGGCAGGTATCGCTGGATGAAGCCCTGGTCGGCTCGACGGGACCAACGTTAGACCTCGTGGCGCTGGATCGCGCATTAGAGACATTGGCAACCGTTGATGCTCGAAAAAGCCAAGTCATCGAGCTGCGATTTTTCGGTGGCTTAAGTGTGGAGGAGACCGCCGACGTGTTGCATGTCTCGACCGATACAGTCAAACGTGACTGGCGGTTGGCGAAGCTCTGGTTGCTCCGCGAGCTCGAAGGAGAACAGAAGTGAAAGACCCGCAGCGCCGGCGCCGGATTGAAGAAGTTTGTGACGCTGCGCTGGATCGCGACGCCCACGAGCGACCGGCGTTCGTCGCAGCGGCCTGTGCAGGCGATGAGACGCTGCGAAGCGAGGTCGAGGCGTTGCTGGCACACGCGCAGTCGGCCGAAGCCTTTCTCGCCGCCTCGGTGGGCGATGTTGCCATGGACGTTATGGGTGAAGCGCCTATGGCATCACTTGTAGGCCAGCAGATAGGTTCGTACCGAATTGGTTCACTCCTTGGCGCAGGTGGGATGGGCGAAGTCTACCGCGCTAGCGATGGAAAGCTCGGTCGTGACGTTGCGATTAAGGTCCTGCCGGAGGTTTTTCTTTCAGACCCAGAACGAGTGGCGCGTTTCGAACGCGAGGCAAAGGTACTTGCGACTCTGAACCATCCGCACATTGGGGCGATCTACGGACTGGAGGAGGCCGACATTTCGACCCCGTCAGGGCCGGCCACAGTGCGGGCGCTCGTCCTCGAGCTCGTGGAAGGTGAGACGCTGGCCGAACGGATCGCGTTGGGTCCCTTGCCTATTCAGGAGGCGCTGACTGTCGCCCGGCAAATCGCGGACGCGATTGATGCCGCACACGAAAAGGGAATCGTCCACCGGGATCTGAAACCTGGAAACGTCAAGATCACCCCTGCCGGTATGGTCAAGGTGCTGGACTTTGGCCTCGCGAAAGTGGGAAGCGCAGACGGATCGGTCCCCCATCAGGGACCAACGGTAACAGCCGGCAGCACGCGAGAAGGCCTCATCCTCGGAACGGCCGCGTACATGAGCCCCGAGCAGGCCCGGGGGAAGCCCGTTGATAAGCGTACCGACATCTGGGCGTTTGGCTGCGTGTTGTACGAAATGCTCACGGGACGACCCGCACTGGCGGGTGAAACCGTGTCCGACACGATTGCAGCGATTTTGGAGCGCGAACCGGAATGGCAGGCGCTACCAGGCGGCACCCCGGCCTCGGTGCGGAGTCTGTTGAAGCGCTGTCTCGAGAAAGATCCCAGGCAACGCCTGAGAGATATCGGCGATGCACGGTTGGAGCTCGATCACGCCTTGGCCGCCGATGTGCCCCGTGTTGCTGTCGCGGTGCCGACCCTCGGTGGCGAGGTACCGGTGCCAACGCGCTCTTCTCGCTGGTTCGTATCTGACGTTCGCGCGTGGCGATGGCTGGCGGCAGCGATTGTTCTTACAGGAGTGATCGGCGCGGCACTCTTTTGGCGTGGTAGCGAGGCAGGCGTTGGGGCCCTCGAGATACGTTCCATTGCCGTACTTCCTCTGCAGAACATGTCCGGCGATCCAGAACAGGAATACTTTTCTGACGGAACAACTGAAGCACTGATTTCTCGGCTGGCACAGGTTCATACCCTCGACGTCATCTCACGCACCTCGGTGATGCAATACAAGAAGACAACGAAGTCGTTGCGCGACATCGGCCGGGAGCTGGGTGTGGACGCGATTGTGGAAGGCTCCGTGCAACGAGCCGGAGGCCGGGTCCGTATTACGGCACAACTCATTGGAGCGTCTACCGACCGCCATCTGTGGAGCGGGACCTACGAGCGAGACATGGTCGACATCCTTAAGGTGGAGGCGGATGCTGCGACCGCCATCGCCCAGCAAATCCACGCGTACGTGAGTCCTGATGAAACTCGGCGGTTGAGGCGAGCTTCACAAGTTCAGCCCGCCGCTCACGAGGAATATTTGCGAGGGCGCAATCTGCTCCTCGTGGTGCCGAAACAAGCTGTGGAACACTTTCGCCGCGCCATACAACTGCAGCCTGACTATGCGCCCGCGCATGCCGACCTGTCGAATGCGCTCCAGAATTTGCGGGATCTAAGCGGCGCACGAGTTGCAGCCGACCAGGCGCTTCAACTTGATCCGGAGCTGGCGGAGGCGCATACCGCCCTGGCTGGTCTCAAAACGGAGGAATACGACTGGCGAGGCGCCGAAGAGGAATTCCAGCGGGCGCTGAACCTGAATCCGTACAGCCTCAGCACGTGTATCTGCTATTCGGTCCTGCTAAGAGCTCTTGGTCGGTTTCCCGAGGCGCGTGCACTGATCGAGCGAGCGGCCGTCACCGATCCGCTCTCCTCAGCCATCCAATCGGAGTATGGCATCGTTCTCTATTTTTCCGGGAACTACCAGGAAGCAGTATCCAAGTTCGAGCGAGCGCTTGAGCTCAATGCCGGGAATCGTTTGGCCTCGTACGTTTTCGCTCTAAATTACCTGAAGCTTGGCGAACCGGAGCGCGCCTTGGCGGTGCTGGACCGGCCGGAGTTCCGACCGAGCGCCGAACTGGGCCTAGCTTATGCCGCGCTGGGCCGGCGTACCGATGCGCTGAACACGATCGCGGCCTTGGAAAAACAAAGCCCCATGCTCGACGCCGTAACCATTGCGGCAGTCTACTTCACGTTAGGAGACAAGGACCGCGGCTACCGGTGGCTCACGCGAGCATTTGACGAGCGCCAGTTGAGAGCACGGTTTGTGAAGTTCCATCCAATGTTCGACAATCTTCGCTCGGAGCCACGTTTCACCGCTTTGGTCGAGACCTTGAAAATCCCCACCTAGAGGAAGCGCGAACTTCGGCGGGTCCGCCGAAGCCCAGACGAGGATGCCATGAAGGCCGGGGACACGTTAGGCCCTACCTTGATGAGGTTCCAGATGAACCCTCTCAGCCGATATCACGCGTCGATGATGGCTACTTCGCCTCCGGCATGAGCGTCACCTTAACGTAGCGGTTCGCGTCGAGGTAGACGCGCGCGGCATCCCTGATAACCGCCGGCGTGAGCTGGTCGTAGATCGGGCGCATGTCGAAGACCTCGCCGACGTCTTCGCCGCTCTGATACTTGAAGAGCAGCCGGTTCAGGAGGTACTCGTTGTCGGCGCTGTTGGTTTCGAAGTCGCGCGCGAGCGTCGCGCGGGCGTCCACGACCTGCCCGAGACTCGGTCCCGCGAGCTTGAACTGGTCGATCACCTGAAGCGCTGCCTCAACCAGGGCATCTGTCCGTGCGGGATCGCAGGCGAATCCAATCGTGATCCGGTACTCCTGGGTCGGGCGCTTGGTGAAGCTTGCCGCCACGTTCACGCCGTAGGTGCCCCCCAGGTCTTCCCGCAGTCGCCGCTGGAGGTTGCCACTCAGCGTGTCTCCCATCGTCCGGGCTACGACACGATGCACCTCGTCGTTCTGGAACGCACCGGTGAACACGATGCTCACCTGGCTCCGTGGTTCGATCCCGGCCCGCACCTGCCGCTCGACGACACCAGACGGAGGGCGTATGCCGACGTCGCGCCAGGTCTCGTTCCGTCGGGTCGACGGCAGACTTCCCAGGTACCGCTCCACGAGCGGCTTCATCGTCTCGAGATCGAAGCTCCCGACGAAGACAAAGATGAAGTCGCTCGCGTCGGCGAATCGGTCCTTGTAGAAGGCCAGTGCCCTGTCCAGGTTCATCAGCCCCACCTGACCAGCTGTGAGCGGGCGCGCCCGCGGATGGTCCTGCGTCAGCGCCGCGGTCAGCGCCCGGTTGAACACGGTTTCCGGCATCAGGTCCTGGTTGGCGAGCGCCACCTTCAGTCGGTCGGTCAGCGCCCCGAAGGCCACAGGATCGGCCCGCGGCGCAGTGAAAGTGAGATAGACGAGCTGGAACATCGTCTCGAGATCGGCGCGCGCGGCGCCGCCGCTCAGTCCCTCCTCGGTCAAACCGATGTCGGCACGCACGGCCACCGTTCTGCCCGCGAGCATCCTGTCGAGATCGATTCGTCGGTGAGCGCCGAGTCCGCCTTCGTCGATCGCGCTCGAGGCGATCTCCGCGGAAACGACATCTTCATCGCCCGCGAGCGAGGTGCCCCCGGGGCTCACCGCCCTGAAGAGAATCTCGTCCTGTTTGAACGTGGTTGGCTTCAAGACGACTCTGACACCGTTCGCGAGCTGCCATTCCGTCAGACCGAGCGCGTCGTTCGTCGAGGTCTTGACGACAGACCCTGGTGCCGGAAGGCTTGACAAGAGCGGCTGCGTGCTGACCGTATCGACGTACGCCGCGATCGGCGCTCCGCTGCCATTGTTGAGGATCGATGCAAGCCGCTGCTCACTCGGCAGCGATGCTTGATCCTTGGCGGGCGCGCTCAGGACTACGAGCCTGTTGCGGTCGGGCATCCAGTCCTTGGCGACCGCATTGACCTCCTCAAGCGTGATCTCCGGAGTGAATCGCTGGCTCAGCGCGTACTCGTAGGCAATTCCCGGGATGGGCTCGGCGTGGATGAAGTTGCGGACGTACTCGTCGGCGAGCGGCTGCGACGGCGTCTTGTCCTTCTCGACGACGCCTATCTGCAGATAAAGCTGCGAACTCCGCTTCTGGCGCTCGAACTCCGTGGCCGTGAAGCCAAAGCGGGCGACGCGTTCGAGCTCCGTGATGAGGGCGGCCAACCCGCGCTCGACGCCCCCCTGCGGTACCACCGCCCCGAGCGTCGTCGCTTCCTCGGTGCGCACGAAGAGCGCGCGACCCGTCTGCGCGCCCACGAACGGTGCCATCGGCGACTGCGCGACTTCGTCCAGCCGTTCGTTCAGCATTCCGGCGAAGAACCGCTCCACAATGCTCCGCCGGTAGTCGCCGAGCGTGATGAAACGCCGTGCCGCCATCTTGGCGATCAGGCTGATGCTCGTGTTCGTTGCCTCCGGGTCCGTTTGCGCCAGGAACGTCGTCCTCGGGGTATCGGGCACCGTGAACACTGGCCTGGGCTTCGGAGACGCAGGCGATGGAATCGACCCGAAGTGGCTCTTGATCGACGTTTCGATGGCTGCCGTGTCCACGTCACCCACGACGATGACCGCCATGAGGTCGGGGCGGTACCAATCCGTGTAGAACTGCCTCAACCGGTCGTAGGTGACGTTCTGGATGATCTCCGGCCGGCCGATCGGTACTCGATCCGCGTAGCGTGAGCCCTTGAGCAGGACCGGAAACCGCGCGTCCTCCATCCGCGCGTTGGCACCGAGCCCGAGCCGCCACTCCTCGAGGACGACGCCCCGCTCCTTGTCAATCTCAACCGGGTCGAACGTCACGTTGCGGGCGAAGTCCTCGAAGATGAGCAGCGACGCGTCGATGACTGCCGGGTTACCCGTCGGGATCTGGAGCTCGTAGACCGTTTCGTCGAAACTCGTGTGGGCGTTCACGTGGGCGCCGAAGCGCATGCCAAGCGACTGCATGAAGTTGACGACGTCGAGTCGCGGGAAGTGGAGCGTGCCGTTGAAGGCCATGTGCTCGACGAAGTGCGCGAGTCCGCGCTGGTCGTCATCTTCGAGCACGGAGCCGGCATTGACGACGAGCCGGAGCTCGGCACGTCCCTCCGGCTGCCGGTTGGCGCGGATGTAATAGCGAAGGCCGTTCTCGAGGGTGCCGACGGTGATCTGCGGATCGACCGGCACCACGACGTCGAGCGGAGCGTCCTCGGCCCGAGTGGAGACGGCTGGCTGCTGCGCACCGACAGTGCCGACCGCCGCCATGACGGCCGAGAGGAGCAGCAAGAGCCTCGCGTGCGTGCGAAGAGTCATAAGAGATCCGGGTCGACGAGAGCCGTCAGTGGCCATAGCTCTACGTCTCAAGAAGAGTTCCATGCGCTCCGAGACAACGATACAGGTGTCCGTCTCGTCCTCGAGGCGGCTCCAGCGAAGGGTAGTCTTGTCTCGCAGCGGAGAGTCCCGCTTACACTTTTGGCTGCTCGGTTTACACGCGAGCAATGGTTGTGACACCTTCGGGTATGGGTGGATGCATGACCGGTATTTTGATCGTGCCATAAAGTTTTTTCGTGTAGGCATCTCGTGATAACGCCGTACTGACGACCGATGCGGGCGAAGTCACTCGCCATTGGGCGACCCACGACCACACAGGACCTATTCTGCGACCGCGCCGCACACGAAGCGATGCCTCTCGCTCGCACGGTGTCATGCAGGTCGGCCTAAGACCGGGGGCGCGTACAACCCACAAGGACATCAACCGCTTCTCAAGCAAGGATTTCGAGGAATCTCTGCCCTTGAGAGAGCCCTGTTAGGCTGCGACGTTCGTAACCGTGCCCGCGATATGCTGATCGGCCTGCTGGAGTTAGCCTGACGAGAAGCAGCATGATCTATTTCGGCTGAAATGAAGACCAGGATAACCCGCCGAAACGCTACATTGCTGGTGTGTGCTGCTGGGCTTCTTGTTGTCATCAGTGCAGGTTCAGCAACAGTCCGTGCGTGGGGAACACAGGGGCACCGACTTGTGGCCCTGGTGGCGACGAACCGTCTGAGTCCGACGGCACAGCAGAATATGGTGTGGTTGCTTGGAACTGAGACGCTAGCGGATGTTGCGGTATGGGCCGACCAATACCGGGAAGTCAACAAACAGACCTCCCTCTGGCATTACGTTGACATTCCGCCCGAGGCAAGGAGCTACGACCGAGACCGCGACTGCCCACGGCAGCCTGGAGTTGCCGCAGGAGCTCCACTCGACAGGTGGCGTGACTGCGTCGTAGACCGGATCACGTATAACCGAGAACGTCTGGCCGACCTTTCGCTTGACCGAGCCGATCGGGCTATCGCGCTCAAGTTTCTTGTCCACTTGATCGGCGATCTACACCAGCCCTTTCATGCAAGCGGCATGGAACGTGGCGGCAATCGCATTCTTGTTTCAGCGTTTGGATCGGCTACCTGCGCGAACGATTCCGGAGCGACCGCTCGATGTAACCTTCACCTCGTTTGGGATACCGTTCTCATCGCCCGTCGTCAACTTAACGAACAGCAGCATCTGAATGAACTCGAACGGCTGATTAGCGACCGTCGTTCGGACAATGACGCCAAATCGTCGCCGAGCGAATGGGCCATCGAATCGCACAACCTGGTAAACGCACTGCTGCCGACACAGGGGAATGTCGATGAGGCGTATTACCGTACCCATATCTCTGCGATCGACGCGCGGTTGGCAGCAGGCGGCGTGCGGCTAGCAGTTGTGTTGAACGAGAGTCTCTCTCAACCGCCCCCACGATGAAGGCGTGCAGGCTAACAGCGCGATGGAGCCGATGTGCGCAATCTCTCGATAAACTCTGTTATCGCGCAGCTCATTCGATACCTAGCTCGCGATTAACGCCGGAGTGACGACTGATGCGGTTCATGTCCACGGAGGGTCATTCCGTGCGGAGAATGCTCAAGAAGACCGCGGCGGTTTGTTCTGATGGCTCCGCGCCGAGCTCCTCTCGAAACAACTTCCGACAGTTCGCATAGACCCGCAGTGCCTCCGCGCGATTGCCGGCGTCCGCATGCGCACGCATCAGCGCCCGACACGCCATTTCGTCGAACGGTTCCGCTGAGAGCGCGTCTGCGGCGTGTTGGATACCGAGCTCGTGCTCGCCGTTGCGAACGCTAACGGCGGACAGCACGAGAAGCGCTCGCCGCCACATGCGCTGCAGCTGTACGCGCTGTTGCTGGACCCAAGGGTGTTCTTCGTCCGGCAGAAACGGCTGACGTGTAATTGCCGCGGCAACATTGGCCGATGCCCAGGCATGGGAAAGCGAGTTGCCTCGGAGGGCGCCCTCAGCACGATCGACGGCCATGCGCGCATCTTCGATGTCGATCCACGCCGATGGAACCACGAACTGGTAAGTGCCGGCTTCTGTGGCGACGCCGTGAGGCTGCGGCACGCCCAGCTTGCGCAGCGCTCCACGAAGCTTGCTGACGAGCGCGTTGATTGCTGTCTCCACTGACGGAGGCGTCCGCGATTCCCAGATGGCATCGATCACCTGTGCTTTCGACACCGGCTGTGTCCGCCGTGTCCCCAGAAACGCGAACAGCAATCGCCCCTGGCGACCGCCAAACGCACCGTCGGTCAACACGCGTCCGTTCCGCTCGACGGTAACGCGACCGCATAAATAGACGCGCGCATCGGGCGCCAACATCCCTCCAACTTTGTGGCAGTTCGCGTCGGTATCATACGCGGCCAAGGAGGTCGTCATGAAGAAAGTGATTCAGTGCCCTTGCGGGTCAGTCATCGAAGGACAGAGCGACGACGACGTAGTGAAAAAGGCG
>Ga0209382_10013527_pt1 | contig 10034 bp, 9 predicted proteins | sample SoiMetdeltSBSDD5_FD_187599 | JGI IMG/M metagenome (GOLD analysis project Ga0209382, IMG submission 187599) | Bulk soil microbial communities from a Populus tree surrounding site in Tennessee, USA - Soil MetaG P. deltoides SBSDD5 (SPAdes) (version 2) | ecosystem: Environmental > Terrestrial >...
CCAACGAGTAGCCGCGACCGTTTTCCTCAGCCGCCATGCTTCTGAATCGACTGAGGTCCAGGCCGGCGCAGAATGCACGGCCCTCGCCGTGCAGCACCACGGCGCGCAGGCGCGGCTCGGCTCGCAGTCGATCCTGGGCAGCGAGGATGCCCTCGATCATCGCGCCATCGATTGCGTTCATCTTGTCGGCTCGGTTCAGCCGGACGTCGGCGACGCCCTCGTTGTCGAGGTGAATGACGACCCGATCGTTCATCGCCTTACTCCTGCGTCTCGTTGCCTCTGGCTATGCCATCTCTCGAACATTACGTGGATGAATGGCACAAGTGCAGGCAGAGCGAGGTAGTTGGGCGAAAGGAGACCAAAAAGCGGGCGCTGAAAACCAGCCAGCAAGAGGAGGACAGCCAAGCCCGAGGCAACACATCGCGTACCCCGTGCTGATGACGGCACACCTGACCATCAAGCTCTTCGATCCGGATTTTCTCGAGCCGGTCACGCCCGACGTGTCCGCGAGGATCGGCTCTCCGCAAACCCCCGTGTAAAGCTGTCCCTTGACGAGCCGCGACTCCCGGCAAATGATGGCGCGGAAGGAAAAACGCCTACCGTTTGTGGGGGATCGTCGTGTCCTTGCTGAGGTTCAGCCTCATCGCATGCGCCTGCCTGCTTGCCGCCTGCGGCGGCGGGGGCGGGGGTTCTGAATCCGCTGGCACGCCGCCACCTTCCGGCTCGGTAGCCCCGCCGAGTCCCGTACCGCCCACTCCTGCGCCGCCGAATCCCGTACCGCCGATTCCGGCGCCCATTCCTCTGCCGCCGACACCGCCGCCCAATCCCGTGCCGCCGGCTCCGCCGCCCACTAATCACTCGCCGATCGTTGCGCGAGCGAACGAACGGCAGCAGGCGATCCAGTTTCATCCGTTCAGTTATGACGTCACGCAGAACGGCACGACGTTCAGCGATCCGGACGGCGACGTGCTGACGTACGAGATCAAGATGGGGCACGTCTATAACCCCCACAGCGATCCGAATCCGCCGCCCGGATTTCGCATCGAGGGCACGCGGATCGTCGGGATCCCTGAAACGCTCGACGCTGTCATCGTCACTGTCACGGCCAAGGACCCGTTCGGCTGGACCGAGAACAACGAATTTGCGATCGGCGTGAATCCCAACGCCGCGCCGCGGGTGATCAATCCCAACGCGGACCGGCACATCATCGTTGGCACGCATGTGGACTACGAGACCACGCAGAACGGAGCCGTCTTCGTCGACACCGACGGCGATGCGCTCAGTTACGAGGTCACGATGCGCACAGATCCGCGCGGCCTCAGTGTCACCGGTACGCACGTGCGCGGCACATTCAATTCCGTCGGGCTCGTCGAGGTGACGGTGACGGCCAGTGATATATATGGCGGCAGCGGCAGCGATGTGTTCGTAATCGCGGCGCCAGGGCCGGTGCCCGGCCGGCCAGCCCTGCCGGCAGTCTCATATTCATACGCGGACGAGGAGCTGGACCTGCCGTTCGTGTTCCGCATCTCGAGCGAGGGCGTCATACCGCTTTGGGACACGCAACCGGATGACAATCGGGCGAGCAACGCCGGAGCCACGCTCGGCCGGGTGTTGTTCTATGACGAGCGACTCTCCAGTACCAACACGGTCTCCTGCTCGTCCTGTCACGTGCAGTCGCACGGCTTCGCTTCACCCGAAAGGTTCAACAGCGGTGCGCTCGGCGTGCCGTTGAAGCGCAATGCCATGGCTCTCGCCAACGCCCGCTACCAGATTCACGAGAGCTGGTTCTCCGACATGCGCGTGCACGCGCTGCGTGACCTGGTACTCATGCCGATCGAGAATTCCGAAGAGCTCGGCAACTCGCTCGAACTGCTCGAAGAAAAGCTGGCTGCGACCGACTTCTACCCGGCGCTGTTCGAAGCTGCGTTCGGCACGCCGCAGGTGACGCGCGAGCGGATTTCCCGCGCGCTCGCGCAGTTCGTGCAGGCGCTGATCTCGTATCGCGCCAAGGTCGACCGCGCGCTGAACCCGATGACCAACGATCCATGGGATCCGCCTTCGGTTTTGAACGCGCAGGAGCTGCGCGGCTTCGAGATCTTCACCGCCAGTCGGGCGAACTGCTCGCTCTGTCACGAGGAGCGCGCACAAACCAACGTCTGGCATGCCAACAACGGACTCGACGTCGTGCCTGCGGATCCTGGCGTGCAGAATCAGGCGCTGCAGCGCGACGGCACGACAGGCATATTCAAGGCAGCGTCGCTGCGCAACATCGCGCTTACGGCGCCGTATATGCACGACGGTCGCTTCAATAGCCTGCGCGAAGTGATCGACCACTACGACCACGGCATCAAGGAATCGCCGAATCTCGACGCCATCCTTCGCGATGTGAACTTCCAGCCACGGCGCATGAACTTCACCGAAGCGGACAAGGACGCGCTGGAGGCATTCCTGCGCACGTTCACCGACGACGAATTCCTCAACGATCCGAAGTTCTCGGATCCGTTCGGCCCTTGAGACCAAGAATCAGATTCGCACCCTGATCTGCGACGGCCTTCTGCAGCCACTCCGCAATATCAGCATCGCCGACATCTGATACTGCCTGCAGATACGCGGCTGTACTCAAGACACCCCCGCTGTTGGTGCCACGCTTGAGATAGTTGCGCCAGACTGCATAAAGGCCATCGTGCTTTGTGGCAAGTCGTACCTTCGAATCGATAGCGAGGTTGAGCAGCATTCCGCAGCTGTATGCGGCATCGTATGTTCCCGCAGCGATGGCATCACGAACTGACCGGCCTTTGAGAACCTCCCGGCACTGGCCGAGTGCCTTCTCCTCGGTCGACTGCACGTACGCGCTGGCATCAGCGCGCGAGGCCATCGCTGCGAACGCCTCAGCACCGCCCTCGGTAATCCACGCATCGCCCGATTCCGTGGATGTCGAGCCCTGATACAAATGAGCGGCCTCGTGCGCAAAATGCCAGGCAAGCTCGTCCGGGAAACCAGGCTTTTCCATCTCTGCAGGCCACTTGCTGCCGTAGAAATGCACGAAGACCTGACCTGGCAGCACACCTCCCTGTCGACCCCACCCCTTGGGATGCGATACGTCGTAGGAGACGAAGAGCATGGGACGTATCGGCAGGACGCCCAGCTTTCCAGAGAACAAGTGCATGAACTCGGGCAATTGCGCGAGTAGCTGACCGCGAATTCGCTCGGGGAGCGCCGCGTCGAGGACGGCAATAAAGTCGTCGGTCTGCTGCGGAACATTCTGGCCGACATAGACAGAACGCCCGTCGTCCCTGTCGATCCAGTGCGCCTCTGCCTTCACCGCTTTGCCATCGAGGATGATCCGATCTTCTGCCGCTGCCGACAGATACATCGACCACGATGCGTCAGCGGGACAGCGGTCCTGACACGCGAAGAAACGGCCCGTGTGAAACAGCATTCCTCCATCACCAAATGGCGAAAACGGCGCGTACTCCTTCGGTAGTACGCTGTACGTTGGGCTCATCCGGAATCGGACAGTGCGGAAGTGAGCGCCGTCCTTACGTCGCGCGACCTCTCCGCGATCAGTGGTGACGATTTCGAAGCCTTGATCGGGCAGCCATGTGCGGCCACGCGAATCGTCGGGGGAGCTTTTGAACTCGAGTTTGTCCACCGGCTGCGCAAAGTCATACCTGACCTGCCATTGCATGCCTCGCAGCGCCGTAACGAGAATTTCGGGAGTCGGAGAACCAGCCTGCACGGCGCCCGAAGCAATACATGCGATCGCCAGGAAGAAATACGCCAGTTTCATGCTAGACCCGTCTCTTTGTTATGACCTTGTCAGGTTTAGCTTCCGAAGCTTTCCTCGCTAGAGATTGTAAGGTAGCAGACAGCGTTCGCACCTTGTCGTAATTGCGGTTTTCGAGTGCGCGAGTGATTCGTTCTTGCACGCGTTTCGCCGCGGCAGCGTAACGCTCATGTGCTGGTCGCCTGCGAGCTGGCATGCTCAGCATGACCGGTCGCGAGGTCGTAGTAGTCCCCCCTGAGCTGCAGAACGCGAGCCTTCATGCTACGCGCAGTACTGATCACTCATGCAATACGCTAGCCTCCAGCAATCGGTCGTAGCTCATTACTTGGAGCGGGTACGAGTTCTCCTTCTTCTTCCGAATTGCGTGCTCCAATGTTTCCGATAGTTCGCCACGCCTTCCCAGGAATATCGCCCCGCTGAAGTGGGGATGTGTGGAGCGGGGACGTCTGAAGTCTCTTTCGCCACGCTGCTTGATCTCAGACAGCCGGTTGGCGGTCTCCTTTCGAGAGAGATTTGCTTCTGTTATCGCTCTTTCACATTGATCCAATGTGGCGATAATCAGGTGGACGTCATGGTTGGGTCGTGATGGAAGGAATAGACAACATCGCCAATCGGCGCTTCCATCAGTACCGCGCAGAATATGAGATGTAAGGTGAAATGGAGCAAGCGGTGTAGCTGAGTAGTCAGGGTGATCATCAAGCCCAAACTGGCCGATGCATCCGGCAAGAATGTGCGGGTGGACCTTGAGAAATGATGCTAGGGATACGGGATTTGGCCCAGCTTCAATAAGCCCCGCCAGAGAAGCGGTGATGCCGTCCTTTTGAACTACCGACGCTATTGCGGCCGCTACAGCATTGATCCCTTCGGATGTGTTTGCGGCGAGACGGTCCGCGAGGATCGGAGAGTATTTCGCTACGTCGGACTTGCTCACGCCGTGCCAAACAGGAAGTATGCGTTTGCGTTCATCTTCGAGAGCGAAAAGTCCGTTCAACTCCCTCGCGGGCCATTTTTTCTCGAAGAAGTGAGAACTCAATACGACCACTCCGTACCGGCTGTTGCGCAATCCGAGGTCGATCGCCTCGCGAAGGCTGTCACCAACTCGCAGTTCAAACTTGTCAAGCCACACACGTACACCCGAACGCTTCAGGATTTCAGCGAGTGGGTGAGCCACGTCAGCCTTATCTTCGGACGCGTGGCTGATAAAAACGTCGAATTGGCTCATGGGCGCGGCACTCGACGAATAGCCTATTGCACATCGCTCATCGCGTCACTCCTTATCCCAGCAGTTCCGCGATCGTACGGTCCTTGGTCGACCAGAGCGAGTTGATCCAGGCCTGTACGCGCTCGCGGAACGCCGGATCGTTCTGATAATCCCCCGAGCGCAGCTCGGCAGGAATCGGATATTGCTGCACCTCGACACGCACTTCGCCGATCCGATCGGCGAACAGGTCCGCCATCGAGGGGCGGCCGTTCGGATAGACGATCGTGATGTCCAGGATCGAGTGCAGCGCACCGCCCATGGCATCGAGCACGAACGCGATCCCGCCGGCCTTCGGTTTGAGCAGACGTGCGAAGGGCGAAGCCTGTTTCGCATGCTTTTCGGGCGTGAAGCGTGTGCCCTCGGCGAAGTTCATGATCGAGACGGGCAGGTCGCGAAACTTCGCGCAGGCGCGTCGGGTCGCCTCGATGTCACGGCCTGCTAGCTCGGGGCGGCGCTCCAGCTGTTCGCGCGAGTAGCGCTTCATGAACGGGAAGTCGAGTGCCCACCACGCGAGTCCCAGCAGCGGCACCCAGAACAACTGGCTCTTGAGGAAGAAGCGCAGCAGCGGAATGCGGCGATTGAAGATCGCCTGGAGCACGGGAATGTCGACCCAGCTCTGATGGTTCGCGAGCACCAGATAGTGACCTTGGCTGTCCAGGTTCGCGTCGATCGACGTCGTGATCCGCAAGCGCGTGAAGGTATTGAGCAAGGCGGTGTTGCAGCCGATCCAACTCGCGGCGATCGCCATCAGCACGGCGTTCCAGAAGCGTCGCGCACTACGCCAGGGCATGAGCGCCTTCATCAGGGCCGCAATCATTACGAGCGGCACGTGCACGATCGTGTTCGCGGCCAGGAGCAGCGTACCGAAGGCGAAACGCGCTCCGGTCCAGATCGATGCCATCGATTCCCTCATCCGGCGCTCAGTCCTGCGAGGCATGGTTCTGCAGATAGGCGCGGATGTCAGCGGCCATCACGTCGGTTCCAATGCCCCTGTAATCATAGTTCTCTGACCAGACGCGCTGCGCCGTCTTCGCATCCACCAGTTGCAGCGCTACGAAGGTCCTTTGCTCCCCCAAGTACACGGAACCCTTGAGCATGTAGTCGCGCGAAGGTCCGTCCACTCCAGTTTCGGTTCCAGCCTTGATGTGGGGATCTGCATTCAGTGCTGCTGCGAGCTTGGCCGCCAGGTCTTGGGCGACAGCCGGCTGTGCATCGCCCGACGTCTCGAACTCAGACACCGCTATGACTGTCTCCGCCGGCTCGGATGGATTCACACTGTGACAAGCACACAGCACGAGACTGGCAGCGATCGCTGCAGCTCCAGTGGAGCGAGGACTGCGATTCATTTGCCGTAATCGAGACTGAGCGACAGCTCACGCCACCTGTCGAAGTCCGATTTCACCTGCGCGAGTTTGGCATTCGCGGTCTCGAATGCGAACGAGCCGGCAAGGAAACGCAGCGGCGGTGCTGCTTCGCCGGCGAGGCGCACGAGAGCTTCGGACAGTTTGACAGGATCACCCGGCTGTTTGCCCGAACGTTGTTCGAATGCCGCACGCGCTTGGCTGCGGCGTGGGTCGTAGTCGGCGATCGCCGTCGCGCCGAAGCGCAGAGACTCAGGCGACAGGAAGTCGGTGCGGAACGGTCCGGGCTCGACGATGGTCACGAAGATCCCGAACGGCGCCACTTCACGCGCCAGAGATTCCGAGAACCCTTCGACCGCGAATTTGCTGGAGCAGTACAGCGATGCGAACTCGGTGCCGCGCACGCCGGCCAGTGAGGAGAGGTTGAAGATGCGCCCGCTACGTGCGGCGCGCATGATCGGCAGGATCGCGCGCGTCACCGTGAACAGCCCGAATACGTTGGTAGCGTATTGAGCTATCACATCCTGTTCGGAAGTCTCCTCGAAGAAACCCAGATGCCCGTAGCCGGCATTGTTCACCAGCACGTCGATCGAACCGAAGCGTTCCACCGCTGCTGCCGCGGTACTGAGCGCCTGCTGGGCGTTCGTCACATCCTGTTCGAGCGTCAGCAGTGGACCGGTCTGAGCACCCAGGCTGGCCTTGAGGTCGGCTTGCTTGCGGCCGGTGGCAACGACGTTGTCGCCCGCGCGCAGTGCCGCTTTGGCGATCTCGACGCCGAGCCCGCGAGTCGCGCCCGTGATGAACCAGGTTTTTGCCATGATAGATAACCCTCGTGTGCGGGTTAATCTAGTGCTTGCCGTGCCGAAAGGCCACGGAGAAGATGAGCATGATGAAAACGACTGCGCTGACCCTGATACTGGTGTCCCTGATCTGTGCTGGATGCGCGACGACAGATGACGTCACTGATGAGCCGACTGTGACCGACGCAGTCCCTGCGGCCGAGGTGGCAGCGGCGATCGAAGAAGCGGCTCCCCCTGCGGACGACAGTTCGAAGCAAGAAGAAGGCGAGGTTCCCCTTCCCGTCGCCGAGTCGGAGCAGCCCACTGCCGCTCCCACTGAGGCTCCCACTGAGCCTCCGGAGGAGGTCATCGTCCAGGCTACTCGTCACCAGGTGATCCACGATCTCGTCGCCGAAGCTCAAACATTGCTGCGTGACGTCGAGCTCCAATACGTCTTCACTGGGAAGGGGAAGAATCAGGTTCTCCGCGGTCGTCCTGTGGCCTTCGCACTGTGGAGCGACGCGAAGCAGGAGTGGTCTGTTGCGCAAATCGAGCTTCCGCGCCCGCCGGTCAGGTGGAAACCCGGTCGGAAGCCCTTGCCGTTTCGCAACCTCACGCCCGATATCCAGGCGCGGCACGTGAAGGGCACCGGTGCCGAGCGGCTGATGTTCTCCTTCTCCCAGGACGGGAATCCCTTGAAGGTCTACGGACGCAAGTTCCCTGTGTTCGACAACAAGCTTCTCAAGCGCAGACAGTGGCGCGCAGTGGTCCAGACCGCGAAACCGATCGTCTACCTGCCCTTCACCGAAGATACCTTCGACCCGGGCTTCGTCAGCGGCGGCAAGGAGTTTTTGGTAAGCACCGCGCGCCAAGCGATTGACGATCTCCGTCTCGCGCAGGTGCCGAGTGCGGCATTTCCCGGAGAGCTGCTCGCCGATTCCATTCCTCTCCAAGTCGTCACGACGCTTGCGGTCATCGAGCAGACTGATGACAAGGACTACGTCGAGAAGCAAGCGGTCGCCTTCGACGAGGTACTGAGCCAGTACGGGCTCAAGCAGGAGGAGGCATATCGGTACAGCGTCTCGAGCGCGAATGCGATAGGGCCGATGCAATTCACCAACCGCAGGGGCAACGGGACCTACGCACTCGTGGTGAGACGCTGCCCAGCCGCAAAGCTCGACCCGAACTTCGAGCGGGGCGCGACGAATCTATTGAACGCCATGAAGGCGGCAGTCTGCTTGCTGGATCTCGAGCTGGCGGCGATGCGCGCGGACATTCGCATCGCGTATCTAGCCAACCCGACTGTGCTGGGCATCTTTCCGGTCGCCGCGTACAACGGCGGACCCCGAAATGTCACGAAGCTCTCTCGTGTCCTGGCTCGAATGAAGGTCGATCTCGACGAACTGAGCCGCCCGGGAGTGCATCCCGAAGGATCTTCGGTGACTTGTCCCTGTGTGTGGAAAGCGGAAGGCACGAATGTCCGTCCGGTGGCGATCCCGAAATACAACAACGAGAACCGGTGGTACATCGAGAAGTACCAGAGCATCGTGAGCCTGTTCGAGTGAGAGTGCGACCAGAGATCGATCGAGCTCAGGGCGGCATTTGACAATAGATCTCGGGCGCGAAATCACCTGCGCCGTGCTGACAATAACGCGCGCCGCGTAGTCAATACTCCGCCGCGAAATCCATACCTTGGTCACTCCCTCGGAAGCGAGCTTCAAGCAAGCTGTTGCCGCGATGTTCGAAGAGATCAACGGATGCAGCTGACAGATCGGGAACTTGCCGAAGTATCGAAACAACTCGCCGCTGCTGAAGCGATGCTTGCTGCGCTTCCACAGAAGCACAGCGAGATAACGGCGGAACTGGGTCTCGTCGTAATCCGAGCTGCCTTGGTCGCACTTGATGAGTCAGCAGCAGACGCGACGCACGCCGCGCGCACGCTACAGAAGCTTCGCTTGACGCTCGCGACTCTCAACGTGCCGTCGGGAATTCACGAGCACGTGTGCGAGGCGTTCAGGGTTCTCGGCAAAGGCCATGAAGCAGCGCTACGCCAAGTGGAAGCGTCATGCTTGGTCGACGCGCGGTATCGACAGCAATCGCTAAGAGCGGAGTTGCAGGGCGTACGGGCAGAACTGGCGGGTGATGATCCGGCGGCAGCACTCGAGCCGGCCCGGCGAGCGCAGAGGATCATGGATGCGCTGGGCGAACGCCTCGGTCAGACACCTCCGCCGGTCCCCGACGCCAAGTCGCCGCAGCAGGCTATCGCAGAGCTGGTGCAGACACTGGGCGGCTGATCGCGCAGCCGAAGGCGCCGCGCTGGAGTCGTCCTGTTGGTGTCGCTCGTCCCTGAATCGCGTCGTTCGTCACTGAACAGTTGCCGTCGAAGGCACCGCCGCTAGTGTGGCGCCATGATTATCAATCTTGCGCCCGCACTGCGCGCTCTGGGCATCTGCGCGCTGATCGGCGCCCTCACGACGTTGCTCAACACGGTCGCCCCGAACTTCTATTCGGCGAGCGACTTCGACAGCAGAATGGCGCTCATTCATAACCCCATCTACGCCTCGCGACAATGGGTGTTGCTGGTCCACCCGGCGTTTACGATCCTGCTGGCCCTCGGGTTTGCGATGGCTGTTTTCGCCCGGGCCCCCGGGCGTGCGGCGAGCGGTCTGATCTTCGCGGGTGTGGAGAAGATGACCGAGTTCGTACTCGGGACTTTGATCCTGTTTGTAGTCAATGCTGAGTGGAAAGCCGGGTATCTCGCTGCAGTCGGCACTCCAGCGGCAGCTGTCTTTCGCGAGCGAATCGAGATTTTCAATGAGCTCCTCGGGGGGACGTTTCACCTCCTG
>Ga0209382_10013528_pt1 | contig 10033 bp, 12 predicted proteins | sample SoiMetdeltSBSDD5_FD_187599 | JGI IMG/M metagenome (GOLD analysis project Ga0209382, IMG submission 187599) | Bulk soil microbial communities from a Populus tree surrounding site in Tennessee, USA - Soil MetaG P. deltoides SBSDD5 (SPAdes) (version 2) | ecosystem: Environmental > Terrestrial >...
CGGCCGGGTACGGCGCCGCGGTCGTGGCAGTCGCAGTGTTCGCGGTCTCCGCAGCCGGTGACATGACCTGGCACAGCATCTTCGGCATCGAGCAGAGCATCGACATCCTGTTCAGCCCGACCCATCTGGGCCTGGGCGCGTCGATGCTGGTCATCCTCCTCACCCCGGTGCGCTCGGCCTGGGCCGACCGGTCACTGTCGACCGCACCAAGCCTGGGCCGCCTGCTGCCCTCGGTCCTGTCCACGGCACTGGCCGCCACGGTGGTGCTGCTGTTCCTGGAGTACGCGAACGCGTTGACGTTCGGCAACGGCGACGTCGCGGTCGCACTGTCCACTCTGGACGAGGGGTTCACGGCCGGCCTGGTCACGGACATGGCGGTGACCAACCTCGTGCTGCTGCTGCCAGTGCTGACGCTTGCCCGCCGCTGGACGCTGCCGTTCGGCACGGCCACCATCATCTACGCCGCCGCCGCAACACTGTCCGCCGCGATCACCAACTTCGACAACAGTGCCCGGCTGATCGGTGTGCTCGCCGCCGGGGTGTGCGTCGATCTGCTTGCCCGCTGGCTGCGCCCGAGCCAGCAACAGCTGATCCGGTTCCGCGCCTTCGCCGCCGCGGCTCCGCTGGCCACCTGGACCATCTACATCGCGACCGCGTACCTGACCAGCCCGCCGGTGTACAACCCGGACGGCACCGTGCAGGCCATGCCCGAGGTATACACCGGCGCCCCCATCGTGCAAGCCCTACTCGGGCTGCTCATCAGCATCCTCCTGATCCCCACGCCAAACTCCCCGATCAAGGCCACACCAGCGAGTCCCGCGACGGGTTCGCTTCGGCCTGCATGGCAAGGCAATCCGGGTGAAAGCCCAGACCGGGCAACGGCAGCATGACGGGCCAGGCGTCCGCGTTCGAAAAGGCCCGCAAGGATCGGCACCGGCCCGCACACGCGCGGCGCAACGCAAACTCGCACGCGGCGTTTTTCTTGCCCTATCTCAAGCCCGGCATGGCCCTGCTCGATCTGGGCTGCGGCCCAGGCCCGATCACCGTCGGCCTCGCCGCCACCGTCGCGCCAGGATCGGCGACCGGGGTCGATCTCGACCCGGAACTTCCAATGGGCGCCGACAGCGTCACCCTGGTCCAGGCCGACGTCAACAAACTACCCTTCGCTGAGCCACGTTAGACGCGATCTTCGCTTGTGCGCTGCTGCACCCTGCCGGGTGCTTCTCCACTCACGACAGCAAACTGCTGATGCTTTCGGATATCACCGCGAATCAGCCTCGCATTTGGAACTGCTGGAACGCCGGAATCCGGACAAATGAATGATCAATCACGTCCAAGCCTCAAGCGATCGTCGCGCGCCGTAACAGGACACAAGTCGATACAGACACGGATCTTAGCCAAACAAACTCCAGTCCTTGGGAGCGCTGCAGCCGGCCAGCACGATGGCCAGAGCGGCCAGCAGAAGAAGCGGTATTTTCATCACACGGTCGTGGCGAGGACGGCCGCCAGCGCCGCGGGAGATGTTCGTCATGCGTCACAGGCTGCGCGGTGCCGGATCGGCCGCGCACCTGCCCGCGGTCATGTTCCGAACCCTGACTTTCGACGGGTTTCGGTCGGCGGCGCCGAGGCTTAAGGTGTTGCCTGGTATGAAGATTCACGTGGCGGCCCTATGGGTGTCTTACACAGATCGAGCTTCCAGGATGCCGGCCTTGCCGCCCTGCTGCTGATCGGCACGTGGGCGGGTAATGGTGCCGCCGCGACTCCGGTGATCAGCGGTTCGTTCGCCGAAGCGGTCTGGCTGCGGGAGCCGTCGGCACGGTGGGTCTTGATCGGGGTCTGCGTCGCCGCCGTGGCGGTGCGCCGCAGGTGGCCGATTCCGGCGCTCGCCGCGGCATCGCTCGCCGCCGTGGTGCAGATGGCGCTGGCAGCAGGACCGGTTCCCACCGACTTGGCCGTTCCGATCATCCTCTACACGATCGCCTCTCAGCGGCGGCGCAAGGTGTCGCTCGCGCTGCTCGGTGCCGGCCTGGCTGTGGCGACGGCATGGTCGGTGTATGTGGCCCTCGACGGCAAGGCCGACGGCCGGCTCTACGAAGGGCCCTTCGGCGGCGGCGGACAGGTACGCACGCCGGAAGCTTCTGTTCCGCCGCCGCAGTGGGCAACGCGCGACATACCCACTGCGGCGCGGCGAGGGACTCACGACATTTGGGCCGACGGACTGGGGCGGGATCCCCGTCCTCGGCTCCCTGCTGGTCGTCGCCTGGGCGATCGGGTGGGCTATACAGAGTCGCCGCGCTTACCTCGGCGAGCTCATGGCGAGGGCACGAGACCTGGAGCGCCAGCGCGACCAGCAGGCCGCGTTGGCAGTGGCCGCCGAGCGGGCCAGGATCACCCGCGAGCTGCACGACGTGGTGGCGCACGGCCTGGCCATCATCGTGATGCAGGCGCAGGGCGGCGCCGCGGCGTTCGCCAAGCGGCCCGCCGACACCCTCGCTGCGCTGGACACCATCGTGGCGACCGGCCGCGCCTCGCTCGCCGACATGCGTCACGTGCTGTCCGCGTCCGGGCAGATCGACGGCCCTGCGCAGCCGGTGCCAGGCCTGGCGCAGCTACCCCCCCTCGTCGACCAGGTACGGCAGGCAGGCACCCCGGTCCAGCTACACATCAACGGATCGCCGCGACCGCTGCCCACCGGCGTGGACGTCTCGTCGTACCGGATCATTCAGGAGGCGCTGACCAACACCATGAAGCATGCCGGGCCGGGAGCCTGCGCCCAGGTGGTGGTGTCCTACAGAAGCGACGAGCTGAGGCTCGATGCCAGCGACAACGGCACCGGCGAGTCGGCCTCTGGCGGGACCGGCAACGGACTGAGGGGCATGCGGGAACGCGCGGCGCTGCTGGGCGGCGAGGTGGCCGCCGGCCCGGGGCCGGACGGCGGTTTTGTCGTGCGGGCCCGCATCCCCCTCGATCTGGGAGAGACCGCATGATCCGTGTGCTCCTGGTCGACGACCAGGCCCTGCTCCGCGCCGGCCTGCGGATGATCCTCGAGAACGCCGAGGACGTCGACGTCATCGGGGAGGCCGACGATGGCGCCACGGCCACCGCCCTGGCGATTGAAACGACGCCCGACGTCATCCTGATGGACATCCGGATGCCCGAGGTCGACGGACTGGAGGCCACCCGTCGCATCCGCGCGTCGCTTCCGGACGGACCGCGCATCCTGATCCTCACCACCTTCGATCTCGACGAGTACGTGTACTCCGCGCTGCGGGCCGGCGCCAGCGGATTCCTGCTCAAGGACACCCTCGCCGCCGATCTGCTGTCCGCGATCCGCGTGGTGGCCAGGGGCGACGCCACCGTCGCACCACCGGTCACACGGCGGCTGATCGAACGCCACATCGGCACCTCCGGCGACCCGCTGCCCCGCACCGAGGCTGAGCTTCGCGTCCTCACCGAGCGAGAACGCGAGGTGCTCGAACTGATCGCCCGAGGCCTGTCCAACGCCGAGATCGCCGGCCGTCTCTTCCTCACCGAGGGGACCGTGAAGGGCCACGTCAGCCGCATTCTGGCAAAGCTCGGTCTACGGGACCGGGTGCAGGCCGTGATCTTCTCCTACGAGTGCGGCCTGGTCCGCGCCGGCGCGTGACGATCAGCCGGCTCTGGCGATGGAACTAGTGTGCTGAGTCTTTGATTCGTTTGCAGTACGGGGCGAGGCTGGCGAGGATGTCGTCGACGGTCTTGGTCCATACGTACGGGCGTGGTTGTTCATTCCAGATGTCCAGCCATGCCCGAATGACTTTCCCAATTAACGAGCCCCACACTCCAGCACCCGGCAGAAGATCAGATACAGCAGGCGAGGCGACACTGTGGACTATCATCCTGCAACTCGACCTGCCGCGTCGCCGCTGGTCAACGCCACAGCGCAGTGATGAGCCCCTTCAAGTCCATCAGCGCCGCGAGGGCAAGCTCTTCGGTGCGCGCCGACCGTGCCCAGCCCGGCCAGTCTAACGCGCAGGCGACGATCCTTTTCTTGCCGATTTCGAGGTACCCATCGGTCATCTGGTGCCTTTACCCGATGGCAACGGACTTGGAACTCCCTGCGGTCTTGCGGGTGTACAGAGCTGTTGTGCGCACGGTGACGACTGCGGAGATAGCCGCGCCGATGGTGCCGATGACGATGCCGATCACTTCCTGCACTTGATTTATCATGCTGTATCCGACGACGGCCACCGAACCAAGGACGGCTACTCCAGTGAGCACGCCGCGCAGCGTCGGCCGGGAAATCTTGCCCAGGGCGAAGTCGGCGATGCTGATGGTGAAGGGCATCGAGGCGAGTTCGCGTCCGCTGGCCGCCTCGATGATGGTCAAGATCCCCACATGCGCTCCGGGCCGGGCCAGTTCGCTGGGCCGGCCATAAAACGCAGCACCAATCCCCCTGGGGGAGACCGTCCAGTTTTTGGGTGCGGAGAACTCGACATCGGGCGAGGCCAACGCGATCACCACGTCCTGCCCGAGCCGCAATCGCTGGTCGGTAGACACTGATCCGGAAGCGTTCTCGCCGAAGGTTTCCAGCAGCCGTTGCGCCGCAGCCGCTTGCTCTTTGGGGAGGTGGATTTGCACCAGGAAGGCTGAGGCGCGACCTTTGGCGACGCGCTTGGGATAGCCGACCGAAACTGTGAAGGTCGCCGAGCTGGTTGGCCGGACGGCCCGGGCCGGCTGCGCTTGCGCTGGCTGCGCTGGCCGCCGCACTTGCTGTGGTGGCGGAACGGGGAAGACTCGCACGCCTGACCCCACCGTGACAGATGGCATGGCCGGAGGCGTCGGCAGCCCGCCGGGCGCGTCGATCACGTAGTTCGATAGAGACGGTGCTGGCTGCGGCGCAGGCGCGGCAGGTGCGTGAGCTGGGGGTGGAGGTGGCGCGGCGGCAATTGGGGCTGATGGCGGCATTATCGGCTGCGGCGGCGGCCCCGACTGGCGGAACGTGGCGAGGATGTGGGCTTTGATTCGCTCGGCCTCGGCCAAAGCCGCCTGGGCAAATTCACTAAAAGAGGTGAACGAGCCCGAGCCAGCGCGTTGTGCAAACTCCGCCCCATCGAGCAGGCCCGAAAGACATTCTGCGGCAAGCTTTCCCAACCGATCGAGCTCGGCCGCCGCGGTGGCCAGTGGTGCTGTGAAACGGAATCCGATCAGCACCACTGTCCCATCCGGACGAACGATCAGGTCGCGCAGCTGGATGTCGCCATGGGCGGCCCCGGCCGCATGCACGACTCGAAGCGCCTCGGCCAGCTGTGCCAGCATGCGCAAGACGCCCGTGGTCAGGGCGGACTCGGGCGAGAACTGTTGGCCGGCAACGTATTCCATGACCACGTAATCGACGCCGAAGTCTTGAATTCGCACGATGTTGGGATGGTTGACTTCGGCCAGTACTGCGGCGGCGCGTTGGTCGACCTGCGCCGAGCGCATGACCTTGATGGCGACGGTCGTTTGACCGATCCTGTCTGTGCCGCGCCACAGCTCGCCTTCTGCGCCGCTCGCGATTCGTTCCTGCAGCTCATAACGCTCCCCATATACGCGGCTCATGACCCATCCTCCCAAGCATCGTCCGTGGAGCCCGATGGCATCTTACGGGCGCTGGGTCTCCCGCAGGCTATTGATCACCGTCCGGACGACAGCCACGATGGGTACCGCGAGTAGCGCTTCCAGACTCCGCCGAACAACCCTCCACACACGACAGGAAAGTCAGCTACGGCCGTGTGCAGTTGCACAGAACGGCTCATGATCAGTGGTTGGTGTACGTGCCCTTCGATCTGTCCGATGATCGGGATAAACATCACCACTATCATCAGCTGCCGCCTCGCCGCCGTCACTGGTCTGGGCAGAGCCTTCGGGGTGATCACCGCCCATCCAGGGCAGCCTGCCAGACAGTTGTGAAATCACTGCGGACCAAGCCTTGACCTTGGAGCTGAGTCCAAGGTTTACCGTTGCCGTTATGGGCACCACGACTGCCGCACGCGGGCTCCGTGTCGGTGAACTGGCGCAGCTGATCGGGATCAGCACCGACACGGTCCGCTACTACGAACGTGCCGGGCTCCTGCCCGCTCCCCAACGCACCGCTGGCGGCTACCGCGCCTACGATGACACCGCCGCTGACCGGCTGCGATTCATCCAAGGAGCGCAACGCCTCGGGCTGCGCCTGGACGACATCCGCGACCTCCTGGCGGTGCGTGACACCGGCGAGTGCCCATGCGAGCCAGCCGAGCAGCACCTACGACGGCGCCTAGCTGAGCTGGACGCCGAAATGGCCCGCCTTGCCGAGCTACGCAAAGAGATGGTGCGCATGCTCGACGGCCTGCCCTCGGAGCAGTGCGCACCACCGCTGCCCGGAACCTGGTGCCCGCCAACGGAAAGGAGGTGACCAACCATGACACTGTCGAGCCTGTCGTGCTGCTGCGACGACCCGGAATGCCCGCCATCGGAATGCGGCGACGCCTGCTGCTAACCACCGTCCCTGGATCACCGAGCGCGCCGGTGAGCCAGGCGAGACAGTAGCTTTTCTCTTCACCGCGATACCTTTTTCCGGACACTGCTGAGGTAACGGCGTCAAGTCGGTCACCCAGCCGTCGCCACCCGGGCAGATAGCTTCTACGCTGCGCAAATGCTCCATCAGCAGCCGCCCGGCTTCGTCGAACCGATGCTCCTCGCGTCTGGTTCCGAGCTGCCGCAAGGTGAATCATGGTGGGCTGAGCTCAAGCTCGACGGTGCGCGAGGCCAACTGCGAGTAACTAATGGGGCGGCTACCTTGCGGACCCGCCACGGACGTCGGTGCGACAGGGACTTCCCGGAGATCATCGCCGCTGCTCACGGGCTACCTGAGGTCATCCTCGACGGAGAAATCGTGGTCCCTGGCGACAACGCGGGCCCCGATTTCGCGGCGCTGCGAACACGCCTCGGAGCCAGCGCCCATCGCGCCCGGGCCTTGGCGGCTGCCCGGCCAGCGGTGTTCTACGTGTTCGATGCCATCTGGCATGAAGCCACGGACCTGCGCGCGTACCCGCTGTCCGAACGCCGCCACGTCCTTGAGACGCTGCCGCTGACGGGCGCAGTAATCCCTGTGGCCACCTACCCCGGGCAGGCCCAGGCCGTGCTCGACTTCGCCAGAGGACAATTTCTCGAAGGCATCGTCGTGAAACGCGCCGACTCGCTATATCACTCTGGGCGGTCCACTGCCTGGCAAAAGTTCAAGATCCGCCACCAGATGCGGGTGTGGGTCACGGCATGGATTCCGGGTAGCGCTGGGGAACTCGATCGATACTGGGTTGGCCGGCCCGTCGCCGGAAAACTCGTTCCGACCGGCGAGGTTTCCTTTGGACTCAGGCCGGGCCAAGCCTCGGAGCTTCGCCGAATCCTGCAGGCGGCTGATCTCGGTACCCGCGGCAAACATGGATTACGCCCAGTCGCACCCGTCGTCGCGATGACCGTTGCCGGGCACGGCCCACCATCTGGCTGGCTACGCGACCCCGTGATCACCGAGGTGCACATCGACCCATCAGGACCGTAGATCGGCCCTCGCGCTCCTGCTCGAGGTCAACCCAACTATGGCTACAAGGCACCTGTGCGGGGGCAGACTCGTCGAGGCCGTCAGATCGAACCCACGCTTAGGTGCGTGCGCACTGCCGGAGGCGGCGGATTGCGGTGGCGGCTGCGGCGATGCGCAGGAGACTCGCGGCCACCGCGACTGCCGTGAGCGGCACGGGGTGATGCCAGCCGGTGGCCAGGTGTGTGGCGAGCACGCCGAGAACGGTCAGGTCGGCGGCCAGGCACAGCGTGGCGATTGCGGTGGCCGCGGTCAGCGCGCGGCCGCTGCGGGTTTCGGGTAGCCAGCGCATCAGGCGGCCGGTGGTGGCGAACGTTGCGGCGGCGGTCGCGAGGGCTAATGCGATCAGCGGCAGGGCGGGGATGGCGATGAGGCTCGCGAGGAGTCCGCTGCGCCACGGCGCCGGGTGAAGCAGCAGCAGCCACCAGATGCCGACCAGCGGCCCGGTGAGGATGAAGATGGCGATGGTGCGCCGGGCAAACGCGGTGCCCAGTTCCCCCAAAAACGACTGGGCGATGGTTACGGGTTCACCGAACTGACGAATCGCCTTGGTGGTGGCGTCATCCGGCGGTAGGCCCTGGGCGAGGTGGGCGTCGATTGTCTCGGTGAGCCCGTCGCGGACCTCGGCCAGCACGCGCATGCGGGCGGCGCGTGGTCCGCGTAGCTGGGCGGCGAGTTCGGCGAGGTAATCCTCCAGCGGCGTGGCCGATCCGATTTGGCCGGTGCTCAGGTGGTGGCTGGCCATGGGTTCCTCGTCAGCAGTGCGGTGACGGCGGTCGAGAACTGCTCCCATACTGCGCGCTGATCGGACAGAGCTTGTTTGCCGGAGGCGGTCAACTTGTAGGCGCGGCGTCTGCGGCCGGACACCGTCTCCCAGTCGCTGCGGATCAGTCCGGCCCGCTCCAGGCGATGCAGTGCCGGATACACGGTGCCGGTGGGCAGGTCAAGCGCGCCGTCGCTGCCATCGCGCAACGCTTCGATGACCGCGTACCCATGCCGGGGTCCGTCTTCCAAGACGGCCAGCAGCAGTGCGTCGAGGTGCCCTTTGAGCAGCTCAGGTCGCATCGGCAGCATGTGCCCTCCTCTGACAGGGTTCGCGGGTTGCGTGGCCGACGGCTCTAGTGTAGCAATACCATAGTTTGCGATGCTACATATGCGGGAGGGGAAGGTCATGCTTGTGCAGCTCCTCGGCCTCGCCGACGCGGGGGCCGACCGTGCGCTTGTCGGTGGCAAGGCGGCCGTGCTCGGCGAGCTGGCCGCGCGCGGCTGGCCGGTGCCGCCTGGGTTCGTGGTTACCGCTGATGCGCTGACCGACCCGCACTTGGCTCGACGGTTGGCCGAGGCCGCCAAGGCGTGCGGCGGCCCCGGCGGCCGGTTCGCGGTGCGCTCGTCTGGTGCGGCGGAGGATCTGCCCGACGCGTCGTACGCCGGGTTGTACGAGACGTTCCTCGACGTCGAGATCGACGGCCTGGCCGATGCCGTGCGCCGCTGCTTCGCCGCCGCGCAGGCCGACCGGGTCCGCGCCTACCACGCCCAGCGCTCTGCCAGCAGCAGACCGTCGGGCATGGCGGTGCTGGTGCAGGTGATGGTCGACGCCCACGCGGCTGGGGTGGCGTTCACCGCACATCCGGTGACCGGCGCCCGTGACCAGGTCCTCGTCACTGCGGTGGCCGGTCTCGGTGAGTCGTTGGTGTCCGGAGAACAGACCGGCGAAGAGTGGACAATCACCGGCAACGGCCAGCCACAGCACGCGCGGGCATCCGGCGGCACCGAGGTTCTCGACTCGGCGCAAGCCCGGAAGGTCGCCGCATTGGCCGCCCAGGTCGCGGCGCACTACGGCCAGCCGCAAGACATCGAGTGGGCCATCGACACCAGCGGCTCGCTATGGCTGCTGCAGGCGCGGCCCATGACCGCGCTGCCCGAACCGGTCACGTTCACCGCGCCCGGACCGGGGTTGTGGATGCGCAACTTCCGGCTCGGTGAATGGCTTCCCGAGGCGGTCACCCCGCTGTTCGGTACCTGGCTGCTGCCCGAGCTGGAGGCCGGATACCTCGACGGAATGTTTTCATGTATCGGGGTGCGGGTGCCGTTTCGGTGGGCGCTGATCCACGACTGGTACTACACCGCCACCCCGATCCTGTCGCCGCGCCTGCTCGCCCGGGTGATCGTCCAGGGCCGAGACCGAGCGGCCAAGACGCTGTTCTACGCGCTGATCCGCATCAGTCGTAACCCAGTCGCCGCCGACCGAGCTGTCCTGGCGGACTTGTACCAGCGGTGGCGCGACGAGCAACTACCCCGCTACCGCCAACTGGTCGGTCAGGCCGAGCGCGAACTTCCCGCCGCGTCGCCGGTCCGGGTCACGCAGCTGGTCAACGCGATCGCGCGGCAGGCCGGGCAGTACATGTGGTTTCTGGCCATCGTCGGGGGCTCGGCCTGGAA
>Ga0209382_10013529_pt1 | contig 10032 bp, 10 predicted proteins | sample SoiMetdeltSBSDD5_FD_187599 | JGI IMG/M metagenome (GOLD analysis project Ga0209382, IMG submission 187599) | Bulk soil microbial communities from a Populus tree surrounding site in Tennessee, USA - Soil MetaG P. deltoides SBSDD5 (SPAdes) (version 2) | ecosystem: Environmental > Terrestrial >...
ATCTCATCGACTTTGAGCGGGTCCGGTCGGGGCGGCGGCCGTCTGCGGGGGGGGGCTGTGGCCCGCGGCGTACTTCTACTTCGACCTCGCCTGCCCTTTCAGCTACCTCGCCGCCGAGCGGATCGAGCGGCTGTTCGCGCGGGTGATCTGGCGACCGGTCCTGGGCGCGGCGGTGCACCAGGGCGATCCGTGGACGGACCCGCTGCGGGCGGCGGCCGCGCGCGCGGCGGCGGAGCGCCGCGCGGTCGAGCTGCGGATTCCGCTCGTCTGGCCGGAGTCCGCGGGGCCGACGCAAGCACTGCGGCCATGCGGGTTGCGTCGCATGCGGCCGAATGTGGTCGAGCGGCCGCGTTCGCGCTCGCGGCCGGGCGCCTGGCGTGGTGCGGAGGCTTCGAGCTCGACGACCCCGAAGTGCTGGCCGAAGCGGCTGCGGCCGCCAGTCTGGGCCTCGACGGCGCGCTGCGGGCGGGCGGCGACATCGCGCGCGACGGCCGGATGGAGGCCGCGGCGCTGCGCCTGCTCGGCGCCGGTGCGAACAAGCTCCCGGCCGTGGTCGCCGACCGGCGCCTGTTCGCGGGCGAGCTGCGCCTGGCGGTGCCGCGGCGCTACGGGCGGTGCCGCGCGGCGCGGAGTGCGGCATACCGGCCTAGCGCGCATACACCGCCGGTGCGCTCCGTGCACTCGGAAATCCGTCCAGCACGGCGCCCGAGCGGGCGGCGCACCGGGTGACCGCCGAGCGCTAGCGTTCGGCTCCGCATGTCGACCGACATCGAGGAGGGCACGAAGGTCCACGGGGGCCGCCTCGTGGCCCGGCGGCTCAGGGGCGCGGGGGTGACCAAGCTCTTCACCCTCTCCGGCGGCCACCTGTTCTCGATCTACGACGGCTGCCGCGAGGAGGGCATCGACCTCGTCGACGTGCGCCACGAGTCCGCCGCCGCGTTTGCCGCCGAGGGCTGGGCGAAGGTGACGCGCGAGCCCGGGGTGTGCGCGCTCACGGCCGGCCCGGGCGTGACCAACGGGATGAGCGCGATGGCCGCCGCGCTGCAGAACAACTCGCCCATGCTGGTGCTCGGCGGCCGCGCTCCGGCCATGCGCTGGGGTCAGGGGTCGCTGCAGGAGATCGACCATGTCCCGTTCGTGGCGCCGGTGACCAAGTCGGCGCGCACGGCGCAGAGCACGGACGTGATCCCGGGCCTGATCGACGTAGCCCTGACCGAGGCGATGACGGCGCCGACGGGCCCGACGTTCGTGGACTTCCCGCTCGACCACGTGTTCACGGAGGGCGCCGAGCCGGGGGGCGCGCGGCTCTCGCTCCCGATCCCCGGCGACGGCCCGCCCGCCGAGGGCGTCGAGCGCGCCGCGGCGCTGCTGCGCGAGGCCGAGCGCCCGGTCATCATGGCCGGCACGAACCTGTACTGGGCCCACGGCGAGCACGCCCTGCGCGAGCTCGTCGAGGCGCGTGGCATCCCGGTCTTCCTCAACGGGCTCGCGCGCGGTTGCATTCCCGCCGACCACGAGCTGTTCTTCTCGCGCGCGCGCTCGGCCGCGCTCAAGGACGCCGACGTCGCGCTCGTCGTCGGCGTACCGATGGACTTCCGCCTCGGGTTCGGCGCGTCGTTCGGCGACGACACCACGATCGTGACCGCGGACTACGCGGAGCCGCCGCGGCCGGCGCAGCGGCCGGTCGAGGTCGAGCTCGTGGGTGGACTCGCGGAGACGCTGCGCGCCCTCGCCGCCGATGGCGCGGCGCCGCGCAACGACGACTGGGTGGCCCACGTCGCGGAGGTCGAGCGTGCCAAGCGCGCCGACGAGCGCGAGCATCTCGAGGACGACCGCGCGCCCCTGCACCCGCTGCGCGTCTACAAGGAGCTCGCCGAGATCATCGACCGCGACGCGATCGTCATCGGCGACGGCGGCGACTTCGTCTCCTACGCCGGGCGCGTGGTCGACTCCTACGAGCCCGGGTGCTGGCTGGACCCGGGGCCGTACGGCTGCCTGGGCGCCGGCCCCGGCTACGCGCTTGCGGCCAAGCTCGCGCGGCCGGATCGCCAGGTGATCCTCCTCCTGGGCGATGGGGCATTCGGCTTCTCGGGGATGGAATTCGACACGCTGGCCCGCCACGGCGTCGACGTTGTCGGCGTGATGGGCAACAACGGCATCTGGGGCCTCGAGCATCACCCGATGACGTTCCTGTACGGCTACTCGGTCGCGGCCGAGCTGCGGCCCGAGACGCGCTACGACCAGATGGTGGCGGCGCTGGGCGGCCACGGCGAGCTCGTGCGCACGCCGGGCGAGCTACGGCCGGCGCTGGAGCGGGCGCTGTCGGCCGGTGCGCCGGCGTTGGTCAACGTGCTCACTGATCCGGCCGTCGCGTACCCGCGATCCTCGAATCTGGCATAGCGCCAACAAGCTGTTAATGAAGGAAACCGCCGACATCATGTCGGCGGCTTCCAAGTGGCCCCGTCAGGACGGGCAGGGGTACGTGCCATGAAGGGGCCGGGTTCGGCGGTTCGAGCGGCGGGAGGCGCCGATTCGATGCGGCTTCGCCCGAACCTATGAGCAGGGTTTAAAGGGTCGTGTGGGGCACGTCCCTCTTCACCCGGCGACGGCAGTATGCCCGCCGCCTTTGCGCCCAAACAATCAAACATCCGTCCAGAGGACGTTTCAAGGCTTGTTTTCAGAGCTTTGCGAGAACCGCGCGGCGGCGCCCTGGAGGATGTCGTGCTCGGAGACCTCGACGCGATCGAGCGCGAACGCGTCGAGCACCTGCTGGAGGATGACGATGCCGGCCACGATGGTGGGCGCGCGATCGGGGTGGAGCCCCGGCACCCGGCGGCGCTCGTCGAGCGGCAGCGCGGCCAACATCTGCAGCAGCCGGTCGAGCTCGGTGCGCTCGAGGACGTAGCCGTGCACCTTGTCGGGGTCGTAGGGCATGAGCTCCTGGGCGATGGCGGCGGCGGACGTGGCCGTGCCCGCCACCGCGATGCCGGCGCTCACGCTGTCGAGCACCGCCTCGGGCACGTTGTCGAGGAAGATGCCGCGGACCTCGGTGGCCAGGGCCTGGATCTCGGCGGGGCGCGGGGGGTCCGTGTGGATGTGGCGCTCGGTCTGGCGCACCACGCCGGCCTGCGTCGACACGTGGAACTCCATGGCGCCGCCGGCGCCCTGGACGAGCTCGGTCGAGCCGCCGCCGATGTCCACGACCACGAGCGGCGTGCGGTCGGTGGGGTCACGCTCGCTCGTCGCGCCCGCGAAGGTCAGCGCCGCCTCGGTCTCGCCCTCGATCGTGCGCGCATCGAAGCCGAAGCGCTCGCGCACGGCGGCGGTGAACTCGTCGCCGTTGGCGGCGTCGCGCACGGCGCTCGTCAGGACGCCGACCCGAAGCTCGGCCCCAAGCTCGTCGGCCTCGTCGCGGTAGGCCTCGAGCACGCCGAACACGCGCTCCATCGGCTCGTCGCTGAGCCGGCCCGTGGCGTCGACGCCCTCGCCTAGGCGCGTGACCTCCGAGTGCTTGGTCAGCTGGCGGACGACCCGCCCGTCCTCGAGGTCGGCGACGAGCAGCCGCGTGGAGTTCGTGCCGATGTCGACGACGGCGACCCGCATCGGGGGCGGGATCCTAGATGCACTACGCCGCTGGATGCGGCAGCGGCTCGCCGGCCAGTCCGGCGAGGAGGTTGTCGACCGCGATGTCGGCCATGCGCTCGCGGGCGTGATGGGTGGCCGAGCCGATGTGGGGGAGGACGAGGAGGTTGGGCGCCTCCAGCAGCGGATGGTCGGGCGGCAGCGGCTCGGGGTCGGTAACGTCGAGCGCCGCGCCGGCGATTCCCCCGTCGTGGAGGGCCCGCGCCAGCGCCTCCTGGTCGACGATGCCCCCGCGCGCGGTGTTGACCAGCACGGCGGTGGGCTTCATGCGCCCGAGCGCCTCATCGTCGATCAGATGACGGGTGTCGGGCGTGAGCGGCACGTGCAGCGAGACCGCGTCGGCGCGTTCGAGCAACTCGGTGAGGGGCACGTCCCCGGTGTGGAGCACCTCCATGTCGAACCCCTCCGCCCGCCGGGCCACGGCCCGTCCGATACGGCCGAAGCCGACGATCCCGAGCGTCGCGCCGTGCACGTCGTACCCCAGCAACCATTCCGGTCCCCACGTCTTCCAGGCCCCCTCGCGCACCGCCGCCATGGCCTCGGGGAGACGCCGCGCCGCGGCGAGCAGGCAGGCGAACGCGAGGTCGGCGGTGGCGTTGGTGAGCACGTCGGGCGTGATCCCAACCGGGATGCCGCGCGCGGCGGCGGCGCCGACGTCGACGTTGTCGGACCCGACCGCGTAGTTCGAGATCACGCGCAGGTCGGGGCAGTTGTCGATGAGGTCGGCGTCGATCCGGTCCGTGATCAGCGCCAGCAGCCCCTCCGCGCGTGCGGCCCGAGCGCGCAGCACGTTGGGCGGCGGGGGCAGCGGCTCGGGCCAGACGTCGACCTCGTGCTCCGCCTTGAGGCGCTGGAGCGCCGGACCTGGGAGCCGGCGGGTGACGAGCACGCGAGCCATCGGGCGTCGTAGGGTATGCCGTGCGATGGGTGTGATCCGAGGAGAGCGCAGCGTCGAGATCGAAGCTCCGATCGAGCGCTGCTTCGACATCGCGGCGGACATCCAGGGCGCCCCCGACTGGCAGGGGTCGCTGCTCGACGTGGACGTGCTCGAGCGCGACACCGATCGCCGCGCCACCCTGGTCGAGACCCAGTCCGACGCCAAGGTCAAGAAGGTCCGCGCCCGCCTTCGGTTCTCGTACACGCCGCCCACCCGGATCGACTGGGTCCAGGAGAAGGGCGAGACCAAGTCGCTCGAAGGCTGGTGGCAGTTCGAGGATCTCGGCGGCGCGACGCGCGCCACCTACGCGCTCGTCGTCGACCCTGGTCGCGTGCTCGGCCTGCTCCTGCGGGGCCCGGCCGAGGCCAAGGTCCGCGACTTCCTCCTCGGGGGCGCGGCCGAGGGGCTGAAGAAGCAGGCCGAGGGAGTCAAGGCCTAGCTCGATGAGATGACCGACCCGGTTCTCGAGGGCGCGCTGGACCGGATCTGGGCGCGGGCCCGGCCCAAGCTGGTTGCGAGGGTGGACGCGATCGACCGCGCCATCGACTCGCTCGACGCGGACGCCGCCGATCCCGCGGTCATCGACACCGGCCGCGATGCGGCCCACAAGATCAGCGGCCTCGCCGGCACGTTCGACCTCGACGAGGCCACGCGGCTGGCCCGCAGCCTCGAGCACGCGCTCGAGGACCGCCGCCACGCCGACCCTCTGGAGCTGCGGCGGATGTCAAGCACGCTAAGAAGCGTGCTCGAGGGGTAGCTCAGGGGCGCCGAGCGGGGTAGACTGAACGGTTGCGCCGCGGGGTGGAGCAGTCAGGTAGCTCGCCGGGCTCATAACCCGGAGGTCGCGGGTTCGAATCCCGCCCCCGCTACTCCGAAAGGCCCTGCAAGTCAGGGCCTTTCGCCTATCTGCCGCGGACGCCCGACGCGGCGCTGAGTACCAAGCGGGTACCAATTCGTTCCACCGACGGGGCGAGAGTCGGGGCGCATCGGCTTTCCCTGACCGTACGCAAGGGTCTACGCGAAGCACCTGCTAGCGCGAGGGTTTCGTGCTGTTCGAGGGTCGCTATGGAGGCGCTATGGAAGCGGCTGAGCGGTATGCACACCGAGCCGTGCGGGATGCATGCGCGCTCGTGGCGCACAGCAAGTAGCCGGGGCACCCGACATGCGGGGCCGACTTCGCCCCGATCGACCACGCGGTCCCACGTCTGCTTGTCGTCGCTGCCAGCGACCCGCACCGGACTTGGACTCGCCGGCTGCCCTCTACTGGGAGCTGGTCGCCGGGGACGAGCACGGCGAGATCGTGGGCGTGATCTGCCCGGATTGCCTCACGGTTGCGCGAGCAGCGCACGATCCGCGCCGAGATGGCGCGCGTGTTGTGACGCCTGAAGCGCGGGCTGCGTTCTAGCTAGCGCGGGGCAGGCATCCGTGGGTGCCGCTCGTCGCCCCGGTTCGGTTGAGACCTGCTCGGCGGTGGGTGGGTGTCAGGGTCTTGATCGCTGGGTTCTTGCTGGGTTAGGGTGGCGTGGCGGTGTCGAGGGATCGAGCCGAGGCGTCCAGGGACGGGCGGTCTGAGGTGGCGTTTGGGGTGCTGTTGTTCGCGCCGCCTGCGCTGGGGGCGGGTACGTGGACCGCGACCGGGTCGCTGAACACCCCCCGCGTCGATCACACCGCGACCTTGCTCCGCAACGGAAAGGTGCTGGTGGCCGGCGGCGGAGATCTGGGGGGCGGGCTGCCGGACCCCACGCTGGCGAGCGCGGAGCTGTATGACCCGGTGACCGGCAGCTGGAGCGCGACCGGGTCGATGGTCCACGCCCGCCACGACCACACGGCGACCTTGCTTTCCGACGGGCGGGTGCTGGTCGCCGGTGGCGCCAACCCGAGCGGCTTGCTCCAAAGCTCGGAGCTGTATGACCCCGCGACGGGCCGCTGGACCGCGACCGGGAACCTGAACACCGCCCGCGAATCTCACGCTGCGACCTTGCTCCCCGACGGGAAGGTGCTGGTCGCCGGCGGCGCCGGGCCGGGCAGCCTGCTGGCGAGCGCGGAGCTGTATGACCCCGCGACCGGCCACTGGAGCCCGACCGGGTCGATGCACACCGCCCGCGAGGAGCACACGGTGACCGTGCTCGCGAGGCGGAACGTGCTGGTCGCCGGCGGCTGTTGCGGGCCGACCGGCGCGCTGGCGAGCGCGGAGCTGTATAACGCCGCGACCGGCATCTGGAGCACGACCGGGTCGCTGAACAGCGCCCGCCGCGGCCATACCGCGACCGTGCTCGAGAGCGGGAACGTGCTGGTCGCCGGCGGCTCCGACGGGGGCGACGTCATGGCGAGCGCGGAGCTGTTTGACCTGGCGACCGGCAGCTGGAGCGCGACCGGGTCGCTGAACACGGCCCGCGAATTCCATACCGCCACCTTGCTCCCCAACCACGGCGGGGAGGTGCTGGTCGCCGGCGGCGACACGCTGAGCGGCGTCACGTTCGTCGCGCTGGCGAGCGCGGAGGTCTATCAACCCACGACGGGCGCCTGGGCCACGCAGGGCTCGATGAACACCGCCCGCACCTCCCACACGGCGACCTTCCTCGCGACCGGGAAGGTGCTGGTCGCCGGCGGCGTCGCCGGGCCGCCCTTCATCGCGCTGGCGGGCGCGGAGCTGTTTTCGGCCCCGACCGCGCTCGAGCTGGCTCCTTCGCTCGTCGCCAACAGCACCGGGGTGGGACCGGGCAAGGCGCTGGCCAACAAGGCAACGGCGATCCAGGCCGCCGTCAACGCGGGCCAGACCGCGCACGCGTGCGCGCGCATCAAGGACTACCTCGCCCTCGTCAAAGCCCACACCGGCAAAAAGCTCACCACCGATCAGGCCAATGACCTGACCACCCAGACAACCGACCTGGCCACCGAACTCCGCTGCTGACAACCCACGGGCGGGAGGGCCACCACCGACCCAAACCCAGGCCCTCCCGCCCACCCCCCGACACGCTCGCGTGACCGTCCCGTCCGCGAGCGCGCCGGCGTCGGTCAGTAAACGCCGGGTCGCGCGCCATCAGCCCACGCTGTCGCCGCTCTCCGCTCGTAGGTCGACGCGGTGGTCTTGATGCGCTTGTCCCTCATCGGGATGCGGAGCCTCGCAGCGGCGGGCACGGAGGTGAGGACTCTGTTGACAGCATCGCGGTAGGCAGCGCCGCTGGCCGCCTGTTCCAGATCGGAGAGGGATCTGTTAGGTGCAAGCGCGGGGATGAGGAGGTCAGGCGCCTCGTGGGCGAGCGAGATCAGTTCCTCCGGGCGGCACAACGAGGGCTGCCAACGTCAGGGATACCCCTCTCGGCCGCATTTGGACGCCGTCTACTGATGCCGACACGAGCGGCGAACGCACGGCCACGACCGGGGCGGGGTAGAGACCACATGCGAGGCGACGCGGACACGTCCGAGTCGGTCACCGCGAAAAGTGGCACAGAGAAAACGCGCACGTGCGACACCCCGGCGGCGGTTTCTGCGGTTCCTTGCGGGCGCGTCGCAGTCGTGGGATGGTTGCTGCGACCCAGTCCAAGGAGGGATGCGCATGCCGAAGTACCTCATCGAGGCCTCCTATACCCATGAGGGCGTCGAGGGTGTCCGGACCAAGGGCGGATCGAGTCGGCGCAGGGCGGTCGCGGAGACCGCCAAGAGCGTGGGTGGGAAGCTCGAGGCGTTCTACTTCGCCTTCGGCGAATACGACGCTTTCGTGCTCTTGGACCTGCCCGACAACGAGGCCGCGGCGGCCGTCGCGCTGGCCGTCGACGCGGCCGGAGGGGCGAAGACCAAGACGACCGTTCTGCTTACCCACCAGCAGGTCGACGACGCTGCGAAGCGCTCGAGGGACGCGGTCGACTACCGCCCACCGGGGACCTGATTGATCCGGTAGTCGCCCGGCGCACTGGCCGCGTCTATTGGCGGGGCGGTCGTGGGCGGGCGCCGGCACCGGATCCGGTCGGCGTCAAGGACCTCGACGGGCGCATGCTCGAGATACGCGAGGCCGATACCTTCGGGGACGCCGGCGCTGGCGCGCCCGGTGCGGGGCGGGGATCCCCGGCCGGCGCCCCGGCCCCAGGCGCCTTTTCCGGGTGCGCGCGAGGCCCCACGATCGCCCAGTACACCGAGAGCGTCAACGCGAGGCATAGGCCCTGCCGCCCGTAGGTCATCGGCGGGTGGCTCGCCGCCCTGGTCAACCCCCGATCGATGGAGCCGCGCGATGCGTTCGAATTCCGAGAACGCCGGCGAGCGCTCGACATTCGCCGTCCCCGACGAACTCTTCCAGGCGGTTTACGACTCGCTCGCGTCAGAAGCGGCTCGGTAAGCATCGGGGGGATCACGGCGCTCGAGCACGCGAGGGCGCTGAAGGACCAACGGCTCGAGCGCCAAGGGCGCCGCGGGCCGGAGCTCGAGGTTCGCTCGCTCGCGGTCTATGACCAGCCGATCGCATCAGCCGCCCGACGTCAGAGCTCACGCACTTGTTCCGCGCACTGAAGGCTCCCGCGGCCGCCAGGGCGTTGCCGAAGCTCGCGAGGAGGAGTGGAGCTAGGAGCGGTTCGCGGCGGCGTTGTCGAAGACCGAAATCGCCAGCCGCGACATGCACGGCGGCCAAGCGCGGATCAAGGCCGCACGGTTCCCGTCGCGCAAGACGATCGAGGAGCTCGGCTTCGCCTTCCAAACCTCGCTGCGCCGCCACACCGTCCTGCACCTCGCGCAGCTCGACTTCCTCGCCGGCCGGGAGAACATCGTCCTGCTCGGCTGTCGGCGGCGACGCGGGACTCCGCGGCGCCGGCACGCATCCGCGCGCTGACGTTGTTCACTCTCTCTCCTCCTCGACGCGTGCGATGACGGCCACCGGACCGCCGCCCGCCGGACCCTGGTGCTCGGCTCCGCCGGACACGTAGACCATCGGGTCGCCCACCACGGCCGCGATGACGCTGTTGACCACCGCGCGGGCGTGGCGGGTGCTGTTGATGTCGGAGTCGTCCAGCATCGTGTGGCGGCGGCCGCGCACCAGCCCCGTGGGATCCGCCTCCGCCTTGGCCAGGACGTTCACCAACCGGACCGCGGCGCCATCCGCCAGCGCGCCGTCCTCCAGTCGCAGCCCGGCATCTCGCAGCGCGGCGCGCACGGCGGCACCGTCGATCGCGTCGCGCATCACAGCGTGCGAGATCACGTACGGGCTGGCCGACGCCCGCGCGTTGCCCATGACGATTATCTCGTTGTTGCGCAGCTCGATGCCCGCGGACGCGGAGGCGACCGACGAGTAGAGCTGCCAGTCGTGCAGGACACGGGCGTCGTCGCAGGCCGCGGCCTCCTCCACCTCGCTCAGCGCGAGCGCGACTCCAAGCGACGAGGCGCCACGCGAGTAGCCCATCGACTCGTAGGTGTCCGCCGTGGCGACCGTCTGGCCGCGCGAGCGGGCGTCGAGCACGCGCTCGGCCGTG
>Ga0209382_10013531_pt1 | contig 10032 bp, 10 predicted proteins | sample SoiMetdeltSBSDD5_FD_187599 | JGI IMG/M metagenome (GOLD analysis project Ga0209382, IMG submission 187599) | Bulk soil microbial communities from a Populus tree surrounding site in Tennessee, USA - Soil MetaG P. deltoides SBSDD5 (SPAdes) (version 2) | ecosystem: Environmental > Terrestrial >...
TTGATCGAGTGTGTTCTTGATCGGGGTCGCGTTCGTGCGGATGGTGTCGAGCCAACTCTGACAGTTGATCGTGGCCGCCATGTTTAGACTGACGCCGTTCGGCTCGAAGACCGCGAACCAGGGCCGATCTCCTGATCGGGCAGCCGATGTCACGCAGCTCGAGGCATATCGGTCCCAGTAGTCATCGAGTTGCTGGCTGTTCTGCGCCGCCCACGCCAGCGCCTGCGTGTACGTCTGTTCACCCTTGGCCCGGAGTGCGTCACCCTCGCCCGGTGCGCCCATCGCCTGGCTCAGGGCTGTCAAGGGCGTCTGTGCCGCTGCAGAAGCTCCTTGACCATTGAGCAGCGGCGTCGCGTGATCGATAGCTACCGCAAACCCGATTCCCTGCCCTTCGCGAGCGGCGACCGCGAGCGAGTTAATCCCGATGACGACGCCGGAGCGATCGACGAGCGGGCCGCCACTGTTTCCAGGATTGATGGCCGCGTCGGTCTGAATCAGCCTGACGGTGCCAACGTCGCGAATGGCGCTGACGATGCCTCGAGTGACGGTATTCGAGAGCACGCCGAGGGCGGAACCGACGGCGATGACCTCTTCGCCGACCCGCGCCGTCGATACCGAACCGAGTTGAATCGTTGCTTGCTTCTGGTTTGGATTGTAGACCTGCAAAAGCGCAAGGTCGCTGCCCTGCGCAACAATCGTCACGCGAGCGGTATAAGTGGCCTCTCCGACCTGCAGTCTCACCGACGTCTGTCCTTCGACGACATGCGCGTTGGTCAGCACTTGATCGTAACGGACGAAGAATCCTGTACCCCGGGCCTGTCCCGCCGTGATCGACGCCACTGCAGGTAACACGCGGCCCACAACGTCCTCCAGTGATGCCGGCGGGAGCGTCACCGGCGTACTCGCGACAGCTGGCCGCGGCGCCGTCAGCAGCGACGCACCAGCCGTCGTGAGCGTCGATTGCGGTCCCGGGGGCTCTTGTGCCGGAATCTCAGGCGCAGCCACCTCGCTGGACGGCAAGGCCACGCTGACCTCTGAGGTGGGCGCGGCTACAGGCGTTGCCGGCCGCATGAACATGAAAGCGACGACACCACCGATCACCAGTCCGCCGATGAGCAGCAGCGCCCCTCGCGTCTGCGGCCGCGGTGTGTCGACGGCCACCGGCTCGGCCTGAGGCAAATCTGCCTGGATGAACCCACAGCGGCACGCTTCGACATGGCGCGGCACTCGTCGTCGACACGACGGGCAGATCCAGGACAGATTCGAGGAGGTGTCCACCTACGTGGGTGTATCGGGCAGTCGTCCAGCGATCTTGAGGAAGAACCGGGCCAAGGGGTCGATATAATGGCTCGATTATGCGCGTCGCGATCGACACGCGGAAGCTCCACGACTTCGGCATCGGGACCTACATCCGCAACCTGCTGCGCCAACTCGCGCGGATCGATCGCGATACCGAGTACGTGCTGCTCTGCCGTGAGCCTGACATGGGCGTTGCCGCCCAGCTCGGGCCGAATTTCCGCAGCGTGCGCGAGCCGTCCCCTAACTACTCGCTGCGCGAGCAGATTCACGTGCCGTGGATCTTGCGGCGCGAACGCCCTGATGTCTATCACGCACCGCATTACGTACTGCCGGCGGCTATCCGATGCCGATCGGTCGTCACCATTCACGACTGCATCCACCTGATGTTTCCGCAGTACTTGCCGAATCGCGCGGCCTACGCGTACGCCCGCGCCTCGATGTGGACGGCGGCGCGCCGTTCCGATCGCATCCTGACCGTCTCGGAAGCCTCCAAGCGCGACATCCTGCACTTGTTCAACGTCACACCGGAAAAGATCGTCGTCGTCTACAACGCGATCGACGAGCACTTCGGCGCGATCCCGTCGGACGAGCATGTCGCGCGCATCAAGGAGCGCTATCAACTCGATCACAAGTTCGTTCTCTATGTCGGCAACATCAAGCCGCACAAGAATCTCGTGCGGCTCATCGAGGCCTTCAGCCAACTGCGGCGCACCCACGATGATCTCAAGTTGTTGATCATCGGCGATGAGATTTCGAAGCTGCCGGCCCTGCGTCGTGCGGTCCACCGCCACAAGCTGCACAAGCACGTGCGCTTCCTGGGTTACCTGAAAGGGGACACGCTCACGATCCTGTATCGACTGGCGTCGGTCTTCGTGTTCCCGTCGTTGTACGAAGGTTTCGGCCTTCCGCCGCTCGAAGCAATGGCCAGCGGCACACCGGTGGTGACGTCGAACGTCTCGTCTCTGCCGGAAGTCACCGGTGATGCCGCGGTGCTGGTCGATCCCTATGACGTCGAGTCGATCGAAGACGGTATGCGTCGCGTCCTCGACGATACCCGGTTGGCCGACGAACTACGGCTGAAGGGACTCAAACGCGCGCGTGAATTCTCGTGGGAACGTTCGGTCGAGAAGACGCAGCGTGTGTATCGCGAGGTTGCCGCGGACGGGCGCGCCGTCCAAATGGAGCATCAGGCCGGGTGAGCGGACCTCGAGTCGCGCTCGTGCACGACTGGCTGACCGGCATGCGCGGCGGCGAGAAAGTGCTCGAAGCCCTCTGCGAGATCTTTCCCGGCGCCGATCTCTTCACCCTGGTCCATCGCAAGGGATCGGTTTCGCCAGCGATCGAACGGCGTCTTATTCGGACGTCGCTGATTCAGCGACTCCCCTTTGCAACTACCCGGTATCCGCAGTACCTGCCGCTCTTCCCGTTCGCAATCGAACAGATGAGTCTCGATGCCTACGACCTGATCATCAGTTCAAGTCACTGCGTCGCGAAAAGCGTGATTGTGCCGGGACGGGCGAGGCACCTTTGTTACTGTCACTCCCCGATGCGCTATGCCTGGGACCAGTTCGATGCCTACTTCGGGCCCGCGCGCGTCGGCGCGATGGCGAGCCGCTGGCTGTACCGGCCGGTGCTTTCGCGGCTAGCGCGGTGGGATGCCTCGACGTCGGGACGTGTGCACCGCTTCGTGGCCAACTCAGCGCACGTTGCCGCCAGGATCCGTCGATACTATAATCGCGAGGCAACGATCGTGTATCCGCCTGTCGACACGGTCTTCAATCATCCTGCCGACGTCGCATCGGAGAGCCATTTCCTCATCGTGTCTGCACTCGTTCCGTATAAGCGAATCGATCTGGCCATCGCCGCGTGCGCGCAGATCGGCGCGCCGCTCCGTATCGTGGGAGACGGCCCGGAGAGAAAACGGCTGATGCAGCAGGCCGGATCCGAGGTGAGGTTTCTCGGATCGCAGCCGAAAGAGGAGATTCGCGAGGAATATCGTCGTGCGGCCGCCGTAATCCTCCCGGGTGAGGAAGACTTCGGTATTGTGCCGGTCGAGGCCCAGGCGTGCGGTTGCCCGACCGTCGCGTTGGCGCGCGGCGGCGCGCTCGAGACGGTAAAAGATGGCGAGACCGGCGTTCTATTCAGCGAGCCGACGATCCCGTCGCTCGCCGCTGCGCTCGAGCGAGTTCGCATGATTCCGTTCAATCGATCCGTTCTCCGCGCGCATGCCGAGCGGTTCGCCCGCGAGCGCCATACCGAGGAGATGCGAGCCGTCATCGAGGCCACACTGGCGGCGCCAGCCGGGACACGATGGTAAGGCGCTACAACCGGCTGCTCGTGGCGACCTACGTCGCTGGTGACGCGGTCCTGGCGATGTGGGCGTTTGTCCTCGCCTACGGCATCAGGTTCGAGAGCGGTCTGATCCCGGTCTTTCGTGGATACCCTCCTTTCGAGCAGTACCTCAACCTGCTCCCGTTCATCGCCGTTCTGACACCGCTCGCGTTTCGCGTGCAGGGCGTGTACCGGCTGCGGCGCGGACGTTCGCGGGTCGACGACTTCTTCTCCGTGCTGGTCGGCAGCATCCTGGCGGTCGTGTTCGGTGTCGTCTCGACGTTGTACGTGCAGGCGTACTGGGCATCAGACGAGGCGCGCGCCCGCGGCGCCTACGAGGTCTCGCAGATCGTCTGGGTGCTGTTCCTCGTCTTGACCGTGATGTTCACGTACGCCCAGCGCGAGTTCGTTCGTGAGCTCTTCGAGCGTCGCTGGCGAGCCGGCATCGGGCTGAAACGAATTCTCATCGCCGGGGTTGGCGATCTGGGCCGCATGGTCGCCGATCGCATGCTGCAGCATCGCGAGCTCGGCTATCAGGTGGTCGGGTTCGTCGACGATCGCGCTGGCGGCGATCACATCGGCTACCGCGGTCTGTCGTTGCTCGGCACATTGTCGGAAGTCGCCGAAATCGCGCATCGCGAACGCGTCGATCACCTGTACGTCGCGCTGCCTCTCGAAGAGCACGCCAAGCTCCTGGACTTGATGGAGATTTCCAACCGGGAGTGCATCGACGTCAAGGTCGTACCCGACTTGCTGCAGTTCATCGCCCTCCGCGCGCGCCTCGAGGATCTCGACGGCCTCCCGATCATCAATGTCAATGAGGTGCCACTCCAGGGACTCAACGCGTGGATCAAGCGCAGCCTCGACATCGTGCTCTCGCTATCAGCCATCGTCGTCCTCGCGATACCGGCGCTCATCATCGGTGTTCTCGTACGAAGAACCTCGCCGGGGCCCATTTTCTACAAGCAGGAACGGATGGGCCTTGACGGGCAGGCGTTTACCGTCTACAAGTTCAGGTCGATGTACCCCGACGCCGAAGACGCGACGGGGCCGGTGTGGGCACGCGAGGACGATCCCCGCACCACGCCGATCGGACGCTGGCTGCGCAAACTGGATCTCGACGAGGTGCCGCAATTCTGGAACGTGCTGAAGGGCGACATGTCGATCGTCGGGCCGCGACCGGAACGACCATTCTTCGTTGAACAGTTCAAGCACCGCATCCCGCAGTACATGCTGCGACACAAGGTCAAGGCCGGCATCACGGGTTGGGCCCAGGTCAATGGCTGGCGCGGGAACACATCGCTGGAGAAGCGTATTGAATACGACCTTTACTACATCGAGAACTGGTCTGTGACTCTCGACTTGAAGATCATGTGGCTGACCCTGGTCCGGGGTCTGTTTCAACGCGCCTAACCCCTCGACACCGTGCCCCGCATCGTCGTCACAGGCGCCGCCGGTTTCATTGGATCGCATCTCTGCGAAGCCCTGCTCGCGCGCGGAGATTCCGTCGTCGGCATCGACAACCTGCTGACCGGCGACTTGAACAACATCGCTCACCTGCGTGCCCGGGACTTTCAGTTCATCAGGCACGACGTGACGCAATTCATCGATGTCGACGGCCCGGTCGACTACGTGCTGCACTGGGCCAGTCCCGCCAGTCCGATTGACTACCTCGAGTTGCCGATTCAGACGCTGAAAGTGGGATCGCTCGGAACGCACAACGCGCTCGGCCTCGCCAAGGCCAAACGCGCGAAGTTCGTGCTGGCGTCAACGTCGGAAGTCTACGGCGATCCGTTGGAACATCCCCAGAAGGAAACCTACTGGGGTCATGTCAATCCGATCGGTCCCCGCGGCGTTTACGATGAGGCCAAGCGCTTCGCCGAAGCCATCACACTGGCCTACCATCGCACGCATGGCATCGACACGAAGATCGTTCGGATCTTCAACACCTACGGTCCGCGGATGCGACTTCGCGATGGACGGGCGGTACCGGCATTCGTCTCTCAAGCGCTTGCCAACGAGGACGTGACGGTGTTCGGTGACGGCACGCAAACGCGTAGTTTCTGCTACGTCAGCGATCTCGTGCGCGGCATTCTCGGGCTGATGGACGCGAACACGAACGAGCCAGTCAACATCGGCAACCCGCACGAGCTCACGATCGAGGAGATCGCCAGGACGATCGTCCGCCTGGTGGGATCGAGCAGCAAGATCGTCTATCGTCCTCTGCCGGTCGACGATCCCAAACAGCGGCAGCCGGACATTACGCGCGCGCGAACGTTGCTCGGGTGGGAACCGAAAGTCAGCCTCGAAGACGGTCTTCGTACGGCCATCGATTATTTCAAGACGAAGGTCACGTAGAGGCGGGTCCGAAAGACAGGACCCGCCCTACGTCTGACCCTCACGGATTCTCCGAGAACCCATCGCACGAGACCCGCGGGTTCCAGTCCACGAACGTGCCGTTCGGGTTCTCACGCCACGCCCACACGTGCAGCTCGTAGAACGGATCCAGACCAAACCGGTTCGGGCTGTCGACGAATGCGAATGCCTGCCCGAGCAGCGCCGGCGGCGCCGGGTTGTGCGCATCCCACGCGGCGGCTGGAACGATGTACTCGACGCCCAACAGTTGCAGGCGCCCGCCCTTCATCTCGTACATCAATGCTTCCGGCTGCTGCGGAGAGAGTTGTCCGTCGTCGAAGACAAGACTGCCATTGACGAAATGCAACCCCATCGCGCCTTCCTGCTGCCCGCTGACACATCCGAGCAAGGGGCCGTAGCCCGCGCCCTGGGCGACGGCGGGGTCGAGAAACGGCCGCGTGACGTCGCGGACGAGGGCCACCAGGGCTGGAGGCGCCGAGTGATCGTGATTGGTGTGTTGATCGTCACCCGCAGCCTCGACCCCCTGCACGATCAGCGTTCCCATGGTCATACCGAGAAAAACGACACGAACGAAACTCATGTAAGTAATCTCCAATTCATGCCCTGAACACAGGGCGAAAACTCTGGCCCACGACATCAGGCGATGGCCGTGAGCCTTGCGGAAAAGATGAGACCGCCTCGAGCGATCGACATGGGATCTCCGCGGCGAGCGATCCCGCGATGCGCGACGCAACGTCCGCCTGAACTGACAGCGCGTCGGTCAGGTACCGGTCGTAGGCGTCGGCCCACAGTTGCGTCTCGCCCGACGTCTCGACCAACCAGGCCGCGATTCGCGCACGGTCGCCCTGCCGCCGGACGCTGCCTTCAAGCAGGTAGTCGGCCCTGAGCGACGCACCGATTTCCCGCGCCAGACATGCACCACCTCTGAAGGCCAGCGATGAGGAGCGTGCAACGACGTCCACGCCCAGACCATCGAGCCGGCCGAGTTGCAGAATCATTTCGTCGGTCAGGCCATCGCAAAAATCGCGCGTCGTCGATTCCCCGCCGTCATCGGTGAACGGCAGCACGGCGACGCGCGGGCGGCGACCACGCACACTTCGGTCACGTTCGCCAGCGCCGATGAACCGGTAACCCTTCCGGGGCAGCGTTTCAACGAACCGTGGACTGTCGGCGTTGTCTCCAAGCGCAGCCCGCAGCCGCTTCACCGCGGCGTTGAGGCTGTGCTCGAAATCAACGAAGGTCCCGTTGGGCCACAGCCTCTGCACCAGCTCCTCGCGCGTGACAACCTGGCCAGGGCGTTCGAGCATCATCACGAGGATCTCGAACGGCTGCGCCTGAAGTCGCACTCGCTCCGCGCCGTGACGCAGTTCGCGTGAACGGACGTCGAGTTCGTACGACTCGAAGTGCACGAGACGGTCACCGCCGATCTCACCGGGCGACAACGGTCCCCACCATTCCGGGGTGAATCGCGCAGTGATACGAGAACGTTCCCGCCGTCGGAAACGTGAACGAGAACTGCCCGCCGGGGGCGATGGTTCCGGAGTTCCATCCGCTGGCGTCCGATGTCGACGTATGCGAGACGACATCGGTGTTCGTCCAAGTCACGGTGGTACCAACGTCAACCGTCAATTCGGCAGGGTTGTAGGCGCTGCGCCCGAGCGCTTCCGCGCCTCGCGGTATCGTCACCGCCGCCGACGGACCGCTCGGCGAAGGAGACACCGGTGTTGGCGTCGGCGACGGTGCAGACGTCGGAGATGAATAACTCCCGCTGCAGCCGATGGCCAACGCGACGAACGCCGACGTGAGCACGAGACGTACAAACAGCATTGCTTCCTCCCGGCGCTAGCGCCCCAGCGTGGCCCGGATGCGAGCCAGGTGGTGATAGCTGTGCCGAACCGCGTGGTCCTCCAGCACGAACTGACACGTCAGCGGAGCGTATGAATAGAGCGAGACAAGTACGGCGCGATCGAGTTCGTCGTCGCTCAACGTGCGAATGGCGGCAGCAGCGTCGGCGCTGTTGCGCCGGAGCAGGTTCAATGTGGCCTCTCGCGTGGCGTTGTCGTGCTCGACAGCATGCCGCGCGTTCATCTGGTCGATGTCGGCCGGGGTCAGCCCAGTAACGGGATGGCCGCTCGCGACCGCTCGAGCCAACTCCATCTCGACCGGGTACACACTGGCGACGTGATGAACGACGACACCGATCTTGCGGCCGTCCTTCTGGAGGCGGGTCTGCCATTCCGCATCGCTCAGGCCGCTGGCGAAGGCGGCCAGAGCGTCGCCGCCTTGAATGAGGCGATCAGCGAGAGCCTGGGCTCGCAGGCTCGTGCCTCTCTCAGGCGACGCGACGCTTACGGCCGCGGAATCATGGGATGCAACACTCGACATAGCTTGCTCCTCTTCAGTAGTCCAACGGGCGCTATTGCCCGACAGGTCCACGGTAGGGTGGCCACAGGCCGGCAACCACCGACATCACCCGTACGACACTCGTACGGACACGAACGTCAGCCGTTCCGGAATATCTCCTCGCGCGTGATGGTTCCGTCTTCTACGAGGAGCGCGATGCTCGAACTCAGACCGACCTGCGAACACTGCAACACAGCGCTTCCACCTGAAGCCGTCGACGCTCGTATCTGCACGTATGAATGCACGTTCTGCGCAGCGTGCGTGGATCACGTCCTCGGCAACGTGTGCCCCAACTGCGGCGGAGGATTCGCCCCGAGGCCGATCAGACCATCTCTGAATTGGCAGGGTGACAATTACCTCGGCAAGGATCCGGCGAGCACACGAATCAGGCACAGGCCCGTGGATCCGATCGCGCACGCGAAGTTCTCGGCGCCCATCCGCGACATTCCTCCAGAGAACAGATAGTTGGCAGATGTCAGTGGGCAGGGGTCTGCTTCGCCAGCGCCTCACGGAAGGCCTGACGCGCACGTGCCAGGCCGGACATGACGGTTCCGATGGGAATGCCCAGTGTATCTGCCATCGCTCGGTACGACAGGCCTTCCAGTTCGCGGAGCCTGAGGAGTTCACGAGAACGTGCTGGCAGGCTGTTCATCGCTCGTTCGATCACCATCACGTCATCTGTTTGAAGCAACAGCGTCTCTGGACTGGAAGACGGTCGAAGATGGCTGTGATGCTGCTCGTCGAACAGGTCCACCGGTTCGTCGAATCGGTGACGATTGAGACCGCTGCATGTATTACGAACAATGTGAGAAACCACGCCCGTCCGTTCCCCCCGGTAAACGTTCCGAAGTAACGAAACGCGCGCAGAGATGCTTCCTGCACAACGTCTTGCGCGTCGTGATCGTTGCGCACGAGCCATCGCGCCAAACGATAGCCAGCATCGAGATGTGGCAGAACGACTTCGTCGAATTCCTCGCGGGTCACTGATCCCTCCCTGCATGACAGATGTCTCAACTGTGATGCCTGGCCGACGTCCTCACCACACACATGCCTCGTACGCCGCCCGTACGCGCGAGGTAAGATGGACGGTTGATGAGACTGGCGCCCCGGGATCGTTCGGCGCACACCTCAAATCGCTTCGAGAAGCCGCCGGGTTTACCCAGGAAGAACTTGCAGCCATAGCGGGCCTCTCCGTTCACGCGGTCGGCGCACTGGAGCGTGGAGAGCGGCAGCGGCCTCAGTTCGAGACGGTGCGTTCGTTGTCTATGGCGCTCGACCTGACGGGTACTGCCCGTGACGCGCTCATTGCAAGCGCGCGGAAATCCGTCAAAGCGAAGCCGGGTGAGGAGCTCAACGCGCCGCCGCTGCCTTTGACGGCCCTGGTCGGCCGAGCAGAAGACGTCGTGGTGTTGCGGCAATGGCTGACCGATTCCACCATCCGCCTCATCACGTTGATCGGCCCGGGCGGCGTTGGAAAAACCCGGCTGGCGTTGGAGCTTGCCCGCGCGACAGCCGACGAGGGGAAGACTCGCGTTGTATTTGTCTCCCTGGCCGCTATTCGGGAAGTGGCTTTCGTTGCCTCGGCAATCGCCGAGGCGCTCGGCGTCGGCGACGTTCCCCGCG
>Ga0209382_10013533_pt1 | contig 10031 bp, 10 predicted proteins | sample SoiMetdeltSBSDD5_FD_187599 | JGI IMG/M metagenome (GOLD analysis project Ga0209382, IMG submission 187599) | Bulk soil microbial communities from a Populus tree surrounding site in Tennessee, USA - Soil MetaG P. deltoides SBSDD5 (SPAdes) (version 2) | ecosystem: Environmental > Terrestrial >...
GCGATTGAGCTCGACGTCGGCAATCGCTGACGCCGCTCGCGGCGCACGGAAAGCGCGACGCGAGCCGCGCCGGCAACGGGAGTGATGCAGATGACGGAACCGACCACCTCGCAACTGTTGGCACGCATCGACCTGCTAGAGAGCCGGATCGCGATGCGAGATCTCGCCACGACCTACTGTCGCGGCTTTGATGGCGTCAATTTCGATCAATTCATGACGATCTGGTGGCCGGATTGCGTCTGGGACATCGGCCCGCCGTTCGGCGTGTTCGAGGGCCACGCGGGCGTAGAGCGCGCGGTGCGCGAGGTGCTCTGGCCGGTGTGGCGCGAGACGCATCATCTGACCAGCAACCTGAGCGTGAGCTTCGACGACCCCGACCACGCGCGCGGCGTCTGCGACGTCGACTGCATGGGGGCGACCCGCGACGACGTCGTGCAGATGATCAGCGCCACCTATCGTGACCGCTTCGAACGCCGCGATGGTGTCTGGAAGATCAGCCGCCGCGACGTCACGATTCACTACTTCAATCCCGTGCCCGGCGCGCGGATGACGGCGCCCGCCGCCTGAGCAGCGCCGCGGGGCATCGAGGAGACGCAGATGGCACGAATCGCAGTCGAGGGTGAACGAAGCATCTACTACGAGCAATACGGAAGCCGCGGACTGCCCGTGATCCTGATCCACGGCTGGGGCATGAGCTGCCGGGTCTGGGACACGACGCTCGTCAGCCTGCGGGAAGCGGGCCACGCGGTGCTCACCTTCGATCAGCGTGGCTGCGGGCAGTCCGACAAGGACTTCGAGGAGAACTCGATCGAGGCCTCAGCCGGCGACGTCGCGACGCTCGCGAAGCACCTGGGTCTGCGGCGGGCCGTCGTGAACGGCTGGTCGCTGGGTGGCGCGATCGCGGTGGCTGCGGCCGGGCGACTGGGCGGCGACTGCTCCGGCGTGGTGCTCACGGCCGGCGCCACGCCGCGTTATACGCAGGCGCCCGACTTCCCGCACGGCAGCCCGCCGGGCAGCACCGCACAGACCGTTAGCCTGCTGCGCGCGGATCGCGCGAACTTTCTCTGGAACCTGACCAAGGCCGTATGCGCCGTGCCGCAGTCACCGGCGGTCGAGAACTGGCTGTGGGGAGCGTTCATGCAGGCCTCGCCCGGCGCGGACGCCGCGCTCGCCGGTCTCGACACGCTCGATCAGCGCGGGAACCTCACCGCGCTCCAAGTGCCACTGTTGTCCGTCGTCGGTGGCAGGGATGCGATCGTGCCCCCGGAGATCGGCCGGGCAGCCGCGAAGCTCGCCCCGCGGGGTCGCGTGGCGGAGTTCGAGAACTGCGGGCACGCGCCTTTCCTCGAGGACGGCCCGCGGTACCGGGCGACGCTGCTCGAGTTCCTCGGCGCTCTCGAATGAGCGAGACGGGAGGCGTGATGCGTCGCAAGGTCAACTTCGGGCTCTGGTACGACCTGCGGAATCCGGCGCCGTGGGCGGTTCCCTTCGAGACGTTTTATCACCAGTGCCTCGATCAGATCGCGGAAGCGGAGCGCCTGGGCTTCGATTCCGTGTGGCTCACCGAGCACCACTTCTGCGACGACGGCTACACGCCGTCCCCGCTGGTGGTCGCCGCCGCGATCGGCGCCCGCACGCAGCGCATGCGCATCGGCACGAACCTGATCGTGCTGCCGCTGCATAACCCGGTGCGCATCGCGGAGGACGCGGCGACGCTGTCGTTGCTCACTGGTGGCCGGTTCGATCTCGGCGTCGGCATCGGCTACCGCGAGCTCGAGTTCCGCGAGTTCGGACGGCAGCTCAGCCATCGCAAGAGCCTGATGGAGGAGGCGGTGGCGATCATCCGGCGTGCGTGGGCCGGCGAATCCATCGGCTGCGCGGGCAAGCGGTTCAACTTCGGCGACGTGCGGGTTCGCCCCGTACCCGAGCATCCCCCAAAGCTCTACCTGGGCGGGATGGTGGAGGCAGCGATCGATCGCGCGGCGCGGATCGCCGACGGATTCCTGTCGACCGGGGGCATCGGCCAGGATGTGTACGTGAACTGCCTGGCCAGGCACGGCCGCGCGCCCGGCGAGGGCGTGATCGTCGCCGGTCACTGGGCGATCATCTCGGATGATCCTGAGCGCGAGGCAGCGATCATCGGCCCGCACGCGCTCTATCAGTCCAACCAGTACATCGAATGGGGCGCGTTCGGCCCGCCGGATTCGACGCCCCGCTTTCCGGATGCCCAGACCGCGCTCTCGCAGGGCCTCTATCAGCTCTGGGATGCGGATACCGCTGTCGAGCAGCTCGGCCGGTTGCTGGAGCAGTACCCGCAGATCCGCGACGTCCACTTCTGGGCGCAGCTCCCCGGCGAGCCCGTTGCGTCGGGTCAGCGGCGCATCGCGTTCATGGCCCGGCATGTGTTGCCGCGGCTGCGCGAGCGTCTTTGAGCCGGCGAGGCAGCCGCGATGTCCCTCACGCTGCGCAACGCATTCGGTCACTTCGCAACCGGTGTCACGATCATCACCATGACGGATCCGGGCGGTCAACGCATCGGTATGACCGCGAACAGCTTCTCGTCGCTGTCGCTGGACCCGCCGCTCGTGCTGTGGAACCTCGCGTGCACCTCGGTCAACCACCGGGCGTTCTGCGGTACCCGGCACTTCGCCGTACACGTGCTCGATTCGCGGCAAACCGCGCTTGCGCGTCACTTCGCCACCAAGGACATCGACCGGTTCGGCGAGCTTGCCACCGAGGCGGGCCTGCACGGTCTTCCGCTTCTGCCCGACTATCACGCACGCTTCCAGTGCGAGAACGCCGGCTGTTACGACGGCGGCGATCACACGATCATCGTCGGCAGGGTGCTTTGCTTCGAAGAGCACCCCGGTGATCCGCTGCTGTTCTATCGGGGCCGGTTCGCCGCGGTGCGTCCGGTGACGGCCGATCCGCTTGTCCCCCGCCCGGGGCCGGAGTAGCTTCAGAGCACTGGGGGAAGCACCTGTACACTTGTTGGCGACCAACAAGTCACCTATGATGCCGTCATGAGCAACACCCGGGAGCCCGGCACCCCGCGGCGCAAGCAGGCCGATCGCACTGCTCTTTCCGACCGTCTACTCACCGAGGCAGCGATCGAGCTGCTGGTGAAGCACGGTATACAAGGCACCACGCTACAGAGCGTCGGCGAGAAGGCGGGTTACAGCAGAGGCCTCGCGACGCATCGCTTTGGCTCGAAAGCCGGGCTTTTCGGCAAGGTTCTCGATGTCGCGAGCGTCGACTGGCTGCACCGTGTGCAGGCGGCGGTCGGACCGCGGGTCGGCGTCGACGCGCTCTGCGCAGCCACCGACGCGGCGGAAAAGTTCATCCGCGAGCGCGAGAACGAAGTACGCGCGATGTACCTGCTGTGGTTCCTGAGCATCGACCCAAGCGCGGACTACCGATCAAACATCGCAAATGTGCACCGCGCGCAGCGGCGCGATGCGGCGGAGTGGGTCCGCGCCGGTCAGCGCAGTGGCGACGTCAATCCGGACGTCGATCCCGTCCGCGTGGCGGAGCAATACGCTGCCTCGATGGCCGGCATCATCTATCAGTGGCTGGCGAATCGGCGGATGCCGCTTACCGCGATGTTCGAGCAGCTCAAATCGGATCTCAGGCTGCGCCTCGCGGTCGGCGGCGCAGCCGTGTCGGAGCCGAAGTCGCGGCGTCACGATCGCACGAGGGTCCGTGGCCGTCCCAACGGCGGCAATCGAGCGCGCAGCAGCGCCTGAAGTCAGGCGCGTCGACGCAGGTGGTCTGCGAACTCGAGCGTGGCTCGCGCGAGCATCTCCCGATCATCCAGCGATTTCATCAGCGTGTGGCTCGCGCGCGTCGGCAATCCCTGCGGCAGCTCGGCCGAGCGGTCCGATTCATCGATCACCAGCCCGTCGAGCAGGTCGCCGTAGTGAGCGGCGATCGCGCGGTTGGAAGCCTCGATGCCGAGCTCGCGCATGATCTTCGCGGTCGGACCCTTGACCGCGCGGCCGCCGATCAGCGGACTGACCGCGACGACGGGCACACCTGGCGCCCGCAGCGCCGCAGCGAGCCCGCGCACCGCGAGAATCGGATCGATGCTGAGATACGGGTTCGAGGGGCAGACGACGATCGCGCGCAGCCGCGAGCTGCCGAGTACTTCGGCGAGCGCGACGCTGGTGCGGGACGTCGAGGCACCGGCGAACTCGATGGCACGCACCTCGGGCGCGGCCCGGAACCGGACGAAGTAATCCTGGAAGGCGAGCTCGGCATCCGGTGTGTGTACGCGTGTTGCAACCGTGTCGTCGCTCATCGGCAGGAGCCGGCTCGCGATGCCGAACCGGCGACGGAAGTCGTCCATGATCGCGCTCAGGGTCTCGCCCGTCGCGAGTCGCCGCGTGCGCTCCACGTGGAGGGCGAGGTCGCCATCGCCGAGCCGGAACCATGTCTCGCCGCCGAGCTCCCCGAGTGCGCGCATGAACGTCCAGGTCTCATCGCGCCGACCCCATCCCTGCTCGGGACTCTCGCAGCCGGCCAGCGTGTAAAGCGTCGTGTCGAGGTCGGGAGAGACGTGGAGCCCGAGATGCACGAAATCGTCGCCCGTGTTGACGATGCAGGCAAGCGCGCCGGGTGGCAGCACGCGGTGCAGTCCGAGCGCGAGCTTTGCGCCGCCGATCCCGCCGGTCAGCGCGACGACTTCCACGGCACTCACCGGAAGAGGTCCTCACCGATCGGCCGCACGAGGTCGAGGGCGGGCACGTCGGGCGCGTTCCAGCGCAGCCCGCGTACCAGGACACACGGTAGACCCTCGTCGGCCTCCCCCATCACAAGTCCGGCGGCGGCGGCCACGGCGTCCGCCCATGCGACCTCGGTGGATTCCAGGGGGCGGCTGTTGCGGTCCCGCTCTCCACGCCGGTTCCATAGCGACGGCACGCCCGCTGCGCCAAGCGCGACGTTGGTCGTCCCGAGCCGCCACGGCCGCCCGAAGCTGTCGCTGATCACGACACCGGGGGCGACACCGGTGAGCCTCGCGAGCGTCGCCCGCAGCCGCGCGGCCGATTCGTCGGGCGACTCCGGCAGCAGCAGCACGCGCTCCACGCCGCCGACGTTGGAACGATCCACCCCCGCCTGCGCCATGACGTAGCCCAGGCGGTGACGGACGACGATGACACCGGGCTTGGCACGCAGCACTTCGGCCGACTCGGCCAGGATCGCCTCCAGGAGCCGGGGATCCTTGCCCGTAGCGGCCGCGAGGTCGCGCGCCCGTGCCGAGGGTGTCACGGACGCGAGGTCGAGGAAGCGGTTCTCGGCTTTCGACACGACTTTCTGCGCGATCACCAGCACGTCGAAGCGCGCGAGCGAGGGCTCCACGCCGTGCAGCCGCTCCGCGAGCAGCGCGCCGAGATCGTCGCCCGGCTCGATCTCGGGCAGTCCCGCGAGCGCGATCAGGCGTATCGGTTCGCTTGGCGGCTCTCCGGTCGGTGCGTCGTGTCGGTGCATGGTCTCGTATTCGGATTCGGGTCATTATTATCACGGAGCCGGCCTGTCATCGCCCGGCGCACCAAGGGGCCGGACGTGAACTGTTGGGCGGTCGTCGCGATCAACACGCGACTGCGACGCAAGGGACGGCTGCGCGGTGCGCTCGATGCCGCCGACCGTGATGCACTCACGCGCCGGATGCTGGACTCGGTGCTCGCCGCCGCCGTCGGCGCGCGTTCCATCGCACGGGTGCTGATCGTGTCGCCGGACGACGAGGGATTGCCGCACGGATACGAGATCCTGCACGACGACGGTGCGGGTCTGAGCGCCGCTTTCGAGCTTGCGCGCACACGTGGTCGCGCCGCGCTGGCGCGTGAGCTCGTCTTCCTGCCCGCCGACCTTCCACGGCTCAAGGCCGCCGACGTCGACGCCCTCGTCCTTGCCGGGCGAGGCGCGCGGATCGCCATCGCGCCCGATCGACGCGGCACCGGCACCAACGGGCTCTACCTGCCCGCCGCGCTCGATTTTCCCTGCCAGTTCGGCGTCGAGAGCCGCGCCCGTCACGAGGTCGAGGCGCGGCTGCGCGGCATCGAACCCGCAATCGTGATGCGTCGCGGTCTCGCGCTCGATCTCGACACGCCGGCGGACCTTCGCTCGCTCGGCCGCGGTATCGCGGCGCGCGCCGGAACGGCCGCTGGCGCGGAGCGCCGCGCATGACCGCCGCGGCGAGCATGATCGATCGGCTGCTGACCGATGCGCGCGGCGGCCGACGGCCGACCGACGCGCAGGCGCTTGCCGCGCTCCCGGCGTGTCCTGCGGAGACCCTGCTTGCGACCGCGGAGGCGCTGACCAGGAAGGGCTTCGGCCGCGACCTGACTTACTCGCGCAAGGTGTTCATCCCGCTGACCCGTTTGTGTCGCGACGTGTGCCGCTACTGCACCTTCGCCGAGGTGCCGAGCAGGCTGCCCAGAGCCTATCTCGACATCGACGAAGTGCTCGCCATCGCGCGCGCCGGTGCGGCGGCCGGCTGCAAGGAGGCGCTCTTTACCCTGGGCGATCAACCCGAGCTGCGATATGTCGCCGCGCGTCGCGCGCTGGCCGAGCTGGGCGCCGCGAGCACGCTCGAGTACCTCGAGCGCGCCGCGCGGGCGGTGGTCGATGAAACGGGGCTGCTGCCGCATCTCAACCCCGGCGTCATGGACGAATCCGCGATCAGGCGTCTGCGGCCGGTGTCGGCATCGATGGGACTGATGATCGAGAACGTGTCGGAGCGGCTCTGCGAGCCGGGCGGGCCGCATTGGGGGTCGCCCGACAAGCGACCGGCGGTACGCCTCGCGACACTGCGCGCGGCCGGTGAGCTCGCGGTGCCCTTCACCACCGGGCTCCTGGTCGGCATCGGCGAGACACGCCGCGAGATCGTCGAGTCGCTGCTCGCGCTGCGGTCGATCCACGATCGCTACGGTCACATCCAGGAGCTGATCATCCAGAACTTCCGCGCCAAGACGGATACGCCCATGGCGAAAGTGGCTGACGCCGGTCTCGAGCTCCACCAGTGGGCAATCGCGACGGCGAGGCTCATTTTCGGGCCTGCGATGTCCATCCAGGCGCCGCCCAACCTGCGGAGCGGCGAGCTGCCGCAGCTCGTAGCAGCAGGCGTGAACGATTGGGGCGGCGTGTCGCCGGTGACGCCGGACCACGTCAACCCCGAGGCATCCTGGCCGGACCTCGGCGACCTGGCGCGGGAGACACGCGCCGCCGGCCGCGAGCTCGTCGAGCGACTCGCAATCGTCCCCGCCTACGCGCGCTCATCCGAGCGCTGGGTCGATGCTGGTCTCCGGCCGCGCGTAGAGCGGCTCCGCGATACCCAGGGTCATGCGCGGAGCGACGATTGGTACGCGGGATCGCTCGCGCCACTCCCGGACGCGGCGGCGCACTGGCTCCGCAGCACCGGGCCGCTCCCGGACGCGATCGCCGAGGCGCTCGCCGCCGCCCGCGATGGCGTCGGGCTCGACGAAGGCGCGATCACAGCGCTTTTCCGGGCTCGGGGCGATGAACTCGCCGCAGTGCTCACCGCGGCCGACGACCTTCGCCGCGAGGCCGTGGGCGACGGCGTGAGCTACGTCGTCAACCGCAACATCAACTACACGAACATCTGCACCTATCGCTGCGGGTTCTGCGCCTTCTCGAAGGGTCGCAGCGCGCGCAGCATCCGCGGACCCGGCTACCTGCTCCCGCTCGACGAGATCGGGGCGCGGACCCGGGAGGCCTGGGAGCGGGGGGCGACCGAGGTCTGCCTGCAGGGCGGCATCCACCCGTCGTTTACGGGTGAGACCTACCTCGACATCGTCGCTGCCGTGAAGCAGGCCGCGCCGCGCATCCACGTGCACGCGTTCTCACCGCTCGAAGTGAGCCACGGCGCGCGCACGCTCGGTCTGTCGCTCGAAGCCTTCCTGCGGCGGCTGGCGGCGCAGGGCCTCTCGACCTTGCCCGGCACGGCGGCCGAGATCCTCGACGACGACGTGCGCGCGGTGCTGTGTCCCGACAAGCTCCGCACGGCCGAATGGCTCGAGGTCATGGAGACCGCGCACCGGGTGGGCTTGAGGAGCACCGCGACCATCATGTTCGGCCATGTGGACGGATACGAGCACTGGGCGCGGCACCTGGGCCGTGTGCGCGATCTGCAGCAGCGCACCGGCGGCTTCACCGAGTTCGTCCCCCTGCCCTTCGTGCATATGGAAGCGCCGCTCTGGCGCCAGGGTCGTGCGCGCTCGGGCCCGGTCTTCCGCGAGGCGCTTCTCATGCACGCTATCGCCCGCATGGCGCTGTACCCCTGGATCAAGCATGTCCAGACCTCATGGGTAAAGATGGGCCCGGACGGTGCCGCGCTCGCGCTGCGGGCGGGCGTCGATGACCTGGGCGGCACGCTGATGAACGAGTCGATCACGCGCGCGGCAGGCGGGGCAAACGGGCAGGAAATGACGGTGGATCGCCTTCACGCGCTTGCGGCCGTTGTCGGACGTCGTGCGTGGCAACGCACGACGCTCTACCGCGCGGCGGACCCGCGCGACGCCCTCGGTGCGCACGCCACGCAGGACTGGCCCGCCGGCCACGGCAGCGGTGCCGAGCTTGCCCAGGGACTGCATTGAGCGCGGTCAGCGGTCGCCCGACGCTCGCCGTCCTCGGCGGCACGGGGCAGCTCGGCGGAGCGCTTGCGCGGCGCTGGGCACGGGCGGGCTACCCGGTAATCCTCGGGTCGCGGGACGCGAGCCGCGCCGCTGACGCGGCGGCCGGCCTGGCTGCGGAGTGCGGGGTCCCCGTGCGCGGGCTCGCAAATCGCGCGGCCGCGGCGGCCGCCGACATCGTAGTCGTGACCGTGCCCTGGGCGACGCAGCAGGCCGTCCTCGAGGAAATCCGTCCCGTCGCGAGCGGCAAGCTCGTGGTCGACACCACCGTGCCACTCGTGCCGCCCCGGGTGATGCGTGTGCAATTGCCGACCGAGGGCAGCGCTGCGGTGCGGGCTCAGCAGATACTGGGTGCGGAGGTGACGGTCGTCTCGGCGTTTCACAACGTCGCGGCGCACAAGCTCGCGCTCGACGAGCCCGTGGATTGCGACGTGCTCGTGTTTGGTGACCAGAAGGAGGCGCGCGCGCGCGTGGTGGCCCTTGCCGCCGCGGCGGGTCTGCGCGGGCTGCATGCCGGCGCGCTCGCGAACTCTGCGGCGGCCGAGGCGCTCACCTCGGTCCTGATCTTCATCAACAAGACGTATGCCGCAGACGGCGCCGGTCTGCGTATCACGGGCGAGCTGCGCATCGGCGCGTGACGGCAAGCTGCGGAGGATCCCACATGAGACAGCTTTCCGGGCTCGACTACGCGTTCCTGCAGCTCGAACGCGGCAACAACTACATGCACGTCGCCGGGCTCGGGATCTACGACCCCTCCACCGCCCCGGGCGGCAAGGTCCGCTTCAAGGACATCCTGCGGTTCTTCTCGGCGCGCATCGAGCACGTTCCGCATTTCCGGCGCCGGCTCGTCACCGTGCCGTGGATGCTCGACCGCCCGTGGTGGGTCGAGGACGCGGACCTCGATGTCGAGTTCCACGTGCGACACATCGCGCTGCCGCAGCCCGGCGACTGGCGCCAGCTCTGCATCCAGGTCGCGCGCCTGCACTCCCGGCCTCTCGATCGCAGCAAGCCGCTTTGGGAGGCGTACGTGATCGAGGGGCTCCACAACGTGCCGGGCGTGCCGCCGGGTAGCTTCGCGCTCTACACCAAGGTGCATCACGCGCTGATCGACGGCGAAGCGGGAGCCGAGCTCACGCGGGCGCTTCATTCACTGTCGGCGGAGGACGTCGAGGCCGAGGACGGCGCGGTCGTGACGGTGCGCGTCGCCGACCGCGAGCCGTCGACGGTCGAGATCTGCTCGCGGGCGATCGTCAGCAATCTGCAGAAGCTGCCGGAGCTGACACGTTTCTCGCTCGATGCCGCGACGCGAGTCGCGGGTCTCGGCGCCGGCGTCGTTCAGCGGCTGGCGGGCGACCCGGCCCGGCTGGGCCAGAAGCTCGCCGC
>Ga0209382_10013536_pt1 | contig 10030 bp, 5 predicted proteins | sample SoiMetdeltSBSDD5_FD_187599 | JGI IMG/M metagenome (GOLD analysis project Ga0209382, IMG submission 187599) | Bulk soil microbial communities from a Populus tree surrounding site in Tennessee, USA - Soil MetaG P. deltoides SBSDD5 (SPAdes) (version 2) | ecosystem: Environmental > Terrestrial >...
GGACAACTTGTTCAACATCAACGCTTGGGCGCGCGCGTATGGCCTGCCGGGTATCTTGACCGAACTCCCGTGCTGCAACACTACCATGTGGACGGTTGCGGATGCGTTTACCAAAGTGAACTTGCAAGCCTTCATCGTCGGCAACGGCGCGAGCAACGAGCATGTGTTGAGCAACTTTGTGTATGGCGCGTGGGGCGGCCACACCTTCGAGGGGTCGGCGCAAGCGGTGGCCTTCAACATCGCCGCGGATGGCAGCCTGGATGAGATTCGAGTCACGGGCACCGGCGCGGGTGGGGTGAAGATCATCAACAGCGAAGGCTGCGGGAACTGCGGCGGCGCGGGGGCGGGCGTCGCGCTCAAGGTTACCGGCGGGACCGCCCGGGTCTGGAATCTCTCGACGATGGAGACGTACGCGCAAGCGGTCAACGTCAGCACGGGGACTGTCGTCCTGCAAGGCGCGGCGTTCCATCACAGCCTGTCCACCATCGGCGGCGGAAACGTTAGCTTTAATGGCGTGCTGTTCCGGGATTCTGGCACGGATGTGACGATCAACGGCGGCACGGTGAATCTGTGGGGCAATATCGGCGGCGGCGGATTTAACTGGACGGGGACGCCGGCTTCAGCCAGCAACAATATTCCTCGGTAGGGTCAAGGCAAGGTGCGGCGGCATGTAGGGGCGAGCGGCCGCTCGCCCCTACGTGCGCCGCACCTTGCCCCGGAATTAGTTCGACAGACCCTGAAGGTCTCACAGGACCTTTGGGGTCTGTGTTCTCTCAGAAAGGAAGGGCCAACACATAGGCCATTAGACCTAGCGCAGCCTTCCTTTACTCAAACTTTATTACTTTTTGCTCTTGGTTTACTGACCGGCCGGACGGAAGTTGCTACACTGCTTCCTAAGGGGGTAAAGCGGCGTGTCTTCCGGTAAACCTGGGGCGCGGGTCGGCGTCACCGGCTCGAACAGGCTTCAGAGTAGCAAGTACCCAAGTTCTGGAACTGCATACGGGGGAATGACGAACAGGAGCACGCGTGCTGTTTGATAGTAGGTTTTGTTTTATCGCCGAGCGGTTCTAATAGGAATTATTAGGTGCAGGAGGCCTCCCATGACCCGTAAGCTTTATCCCTTCAGGTTTGTGATGGTTTTGGCTCTGGCTATCTATTCTGTTAGTTCTTATTTTTTTTCACCGATCCGAGCGCAGGCAGCGAACGTGGTGCAGAACCCGGGCTTTGAGACCGCCGGGGCGGGCGGGGCGGGGGACGCGGCCAACTGGACGGAAGGCGCGAATCATGCGCGCGCGAGCGACAAGTTCAACACCGGCGCGTGGTCGCTCAAGTCCACCTATCGCGGCGCGGGCACAGACACGCGGCAGACGGTGACCATTACGACGAACACTACTTACACCTACTCCGGCTACGTCTGGCGGACGAACAGCGTGGGCGGCGCGTGCCTGGATATGAACGACATCGTGGGCGAACTCGCGTTGTGCGTCACGACCGCCGGCTCCTGGCAATTTGTGAGCGGGAACTGGAATAGCGGCTCGAACACTAGCGTGATGCTGCGCCTGATCACCGACGCCAGCCCAACGGGCGACATCTGGTTCGACAACATCGCGCTTGACTCGGGCACCAGCCCCACCAATACACCCTCCAACACGCCGGTTCCACCGACGAATACGCCAACGCGGACGAATACGCCTGTCGGCCCGACAAATACACCGACGAACACACCTGTGCCTCCAACGAATACGCCGACGAATACATCCGTGCCCTCGGGCAACGTAGTGCAGAACCCGGGCTTTGAAACCGCAGGTGGTAGCGCGAGCGATGCGGCCAACTGGATGGAAGGCGTGAACCACGCGCGCGCGAGTGATAAGTTCAACACCGGCGCGTGGTCGCTCAAGTCCACTTATCACGGCGCAGGCACGGACACGCGCCAAACGGTTTCGATCACGACCAACACGACCTACACCTATTCCGCTTACGTGTGGCGAACGAATACCGTCGGCAATGCGTGCCTGGATATGAACGACATCATTGGTGAATTGCAGCAGTGTGTCTCGACTGTGGGCGTCTGGCAATTGGTGAGTGGGAGTTGGAATAGCGGCTCGAACACGAGCGTGACCCTGAGACTCATTACGGACGGCAACCCGACCGGCAACATCTGGTTCGACAACATCTCGCTTTCCGGCGTAGGGCCGACGAATACGCCCACCAACACGCCGGTCCCTCCATCCAATACGCCGACCCGCACTCCAACATCCTCGAACACGCCCACGCGGACGAATACGCCCATCGTTCCGACCAACACGTCCACGCCCACGGCCACACCCATCGGCCCTGTCAACGTGGTCCTCAACCCGGGCTTTGAAACGGCGGGCGGCGGTGCGTGGGATGCGGCCAATTGGATCGAGGGTATGAACCACGCGCGCGCCAACGACAAGTTCAACACCGGCGCGTGGTCGCTCAAGTCCACCTACCTCGGTCTGGGAACCGACACCCGGCAGACAATTCTCGTCGCCAGCAACGCGAACTACACCTACTCCGGCTACATCTGGTGGACGACTGCGGTCGGCGGCGCGTGTATGGATATGAATGACGTCCTCGGCGAAGCCACCTTATGCGCCTCGGCCACCGGCTCGTGGCAGTTCGTCAGTGGGAGTTGGAACAGCGGCGCGTTTAACAGCGTGACCTTGCGGCTGATTACGGATGGTTCGCCCACTGGCGACATTTGGTTCGACGATATTGCGTTGACCGGGCCCCCGGCGCCGACCCCGACCCCGACGAATACGCCCACCCGGACGAAGACTCCGACCCCCGGCCCCAGCCCCACACCGCTCTCGAATATGGGCGTGCTCGGCAACACGTTTGTCGGGTATCAGGGTTGGTTCGACGCCGCGGGCAGCGGCTCGCCCATCAATCGCTGGAATCACTGGGCGCCCGGCGTCGCTCCGGCTCCGGGCACTATCAAATTCGAGTTGTATCCGGATACGCGAGAGTACACCTCGCTGTTCCAGACCGGTCTGGGCAATCTGGGCAACGGCAGCCCGGCCAAACTCTTCTCGTCGTACACCAATCAAACCATCAATCTGCATTTCAGTTGGATGCAGACCCACAACATTGATGGCGTCGGGCTGCAGCGCTTCGGCAACGAATTAACCGACCCGGGGCTGAAAGCCTTCCGGGACGACATCACTATTCAAGTGAAAGACGCAGCGGAGGATCATAGCCGGCTCTTCTACATCATGTACGACGTCTCCGGCATGGGTTCCACCTTCGCCAGCGAGATCGAAAGCGATTGGACAAATACGATCATGGGCACCATGAACCTGACCGCCTCGCGGATGTATGCCCGCCAAAATGGCAAGCCGGTCGTCTCACTGTGGGGCGTGGGCTTCCAGGATCGGCCCGGCTCCGCGACCGATTGGACGGACCTGATCATCTGGTTCCAAAACCAAGGCGTGTACGTCATCGGCGGCACACCGCGCGATTGGCGCACTGAAACCGGCGATTCTAAACCCGGCTTCCTCAGCGTGTACTCGTCGTTGGACATGATCTCGCCCTGGACGGTGGGGATGGCGACCCTGACGAATGATCCGGCGGTGGACGACTGGATGAACACCTACGTTATTCCGGACCTGGATTACACCGCGACGCACGGCATGGATTACCAGCCGGTCGTCTTCCCCGGCTTCGCGTGGTCGAACTGGAATGGCGGGGTGCGCAACCAACTGCCGCGCCGCGCGGGTGGCTTGCTCTGGCGGATGGTCTACGACGTGAAGCTCTCCGGCATCTCCACTGCCTACATCGCCATGTTTGACGAATACGACGAAGGCACGGCCATTGCGAAAGCCGCGGAAGACAGTTCGATGATCCCGAACAACCAATACTTCTTGACGCTGGATGCGGATGGCGTTCACCTCTCGTCGGATTTCTACCTGCGGTTGGCCGGCGCGGCGAACCAGATGCTCAAGGGACAGATTCCACTCTCCCCGATCATCCCGATCCCGCCGCTGTAATTTATGATGCGTCTATTTAGCCTCACCCCCAGCCCCTCTCCTGAAGCGACCCTTCGACTGCGCTCAGGGTTCCCGCTTCAGGAGAGGGGGCCGGGGGGTGAGGCGAGCTGAGTAGTTAAAAAACGGAAGTTATTTTTTTTCGCTCCTCATGTGCGAAAAACGGACACTGGGATGCGAGATTTGTTGGTGGAACTAGCGTATTTTTTTAACTAAGGACTCAAGTCCGCGCCGCGAAAATTAGCTCGACAGACCCTAAAGGTCCTGCCAGACCTTTGGGGTCTGTGTTCTCTCAGAAAGGAGGTTGGTTGCAGTAGTCCCTTAGGCCTAATGAACTTTGAAAATCAAAATCGGTAACCGTAGAAGCCCTGAGACCCTTCGCGCTGCTCAGGGTGACAGGCAAGTCAAGGGGACAGTTGGGTACGTCTGACATCGGCCCGCGCGTTCAGGAAGGCACAGGAGGCCTCCCATGACCAAAAAGATTAAGCCCTTTAGTTTCGTAATGGTTTTAATCCTCGCTCTCTATTCCACCGGTTCATATTTTTTGTCTCCGCTGACGGCCCTGGCCGCGAATGTCGTCCTCAATCCCAGCTTTGAAAGTGGAACCGGGGGAGATGCCTCCAATTGGACGGAAGGCTCGCTGCATGCCCGCGCCAGCGACAAGTTCAACACCGGCGCGTGGTCGCTCAAATCTACCTTCCGCGGCGCCGGGACCGATACGCGCCAAACAGTATCCGTCTCCACCAGCACCACCTACACCTACTCCGGCTACGTCTGGCGCACCAACACGGTCGGCGGGGCATGTCTGGACATGAATGATCTTGTGGGCGAGGCGCAACTCTGCACCACGACGGCGGGCTCTTGGCAGTTCAAATCCGGGACGTGGGGGAGTGGCTCGAACACGAGTGTGACGTTGCGCTTGATCACCGATGGCAGCCCGACCGGCGATATCTGGTTCGACGACATTTCTTTGGACTCAGGCGCCGGGCCGACGAATACGCGCACGAATACACCCGTGGGGCCGACCAACACGCCAACCAACACGTCTGCCGCGCCCACCAACACGCCCACCCGCACGAATACGCCCACCGGCCCAACGAATACCCCCGTTTCCGGCAACCGGTTGCTGAACCCCGGGTTTGAGACGGCCGGTGGAAGCGCCTCCGATGCCGCCGACTGGGCGGAAGGGACGAACCACGCGCGGGCAAACGACAAATTCAACACCGGCGGGTGGTCGCTCAAGTCCACCTTCCGCGGCGCGGGGACCGATACGCGACAGGGCGTGACCGTGGCGACGAGCGCCACCTACACCTACTCCGGATACATTTGGAAGACGAACTCGGTGGGAAGCGCGTGTATGGACATGAACGACATTATCGGCGAGTTGGCGTTATGCTCGTCGGTGACCGGTTCCTGGCAATTCGTCACCGGAACTTGGAACAGTGGCGGATTTACCAGCGTCACATTGCGGTTGGTCACGGACGCCAGTCCCACCGGCGACATCTGGTACGACGATATCGTGTTCAGTGGTGCTGCACCTGGGCCGACGCCCACACCCACCCGGACCCGGACCCCGACCCCCGGCCCCAGCCCGACGCCGATCACGAATGCCGGAGTCAAAGGCAATCTCTTCGTCGGCTATCAAGGCTGGTTTGACGCGGCGGGGAGCGGCTCGCCTATCAATCGTTGGAATCACTGGGCGGCGGGCGTCTCTCCGGCGCCAGGCAATGTCAAGTTTGAGTTGTATCCGGACACGCGGGAATACACCTCGCTCTTCCAGACCAGTTTGGGCAACCTGGGCAATGGCAGCCCGGCCAAACTCTTCTCCTCGTACACCACCCAAACGGTCAATCTGCATTTCAGTTGGATGGCGACGAACAACATTGATGGCGTTGGGCTGCAGCGCTTTGGCAACGAGTTGGGCGACCCGTCAATGAAATCGTTCCGCGATGGGATCGCCACCAAGGTGCGCAGCGCCGCCGAAGCCAATGGCCGGCTCTTCTACATCATGTACGATGTCTCCGGCATGGGTTCCAGCTTCGTCACCGACATCGAAAACGACTGGCTGAACACGATTACCGGATCGTTGAATCTCACCTCGTCCGCTTCGTATGCCTACCAAAACGGGAAGCCGGTGGTCTGCCTGTGGGGCGTCGGTTTCCTGGATCGGCCCGGCTCCGCCACCGACTGGACGAATCTGATCAACTGGTTCAAGAATCGGGGCGTCTACGTCATCGGCGGCACACCGCGCGACTGGCGCACTGGAACCGGCGATTCCAAATCCGGCTTCATCAACGTCTACACTTCCCTCAACATGATCTCGCCGTGGACGGTGGGGATGGCGACTCTGACCAACGATGCTGGCGTGGATGGCTGGATGAACAACTATGTCATCCCGGACCGAGACTATCTCTCGACCCGTGGCGTTGATTACCAGCCGGTCCTCTTCCCCGGCTTTGCCTGGTCGAACTGGAATGGCGGCGTACGCAACCAGCTTCCGCGCCGGGGTGGAAATTTGTTGTGGCGCATGGCGTACAACGTAAAGCGCTCCAACGTCTCCACCGCCTACATCGCCATGTTCGACGAATACGACGAAGGGACGGCGATTGCCAAAGCGGCAGAAGACAGCTCGATGATCCCGAACAACCAATATTTCCTGACGCTGAATGCGGATGGCATCAGCATGTCGTCCGACTTCTACCTGCGGTTGGCCGGCTCTGTGAACAAGATGCTGAAGGGACAGATCGCGCTCTCCCCGACGATCCCGATCCCTTATCACTAAAGCAATTTCCTGGCTTGCGCACGCGCGAGGCAGACCTGTCAGGTCTCTATAGATACCGTTTGATATCAAGTGTCCTTTGTGAAACCTGACAGGTCTAGCATCGTGAGCGATCTGGAAACCGCTCTAAAGAAAGTGAGTGGCAAGTCGCCGGTCGCTGGGGTTGGCTTAATGAAGGGGGGTTGAGGTAAAATAGTGGCAAGTGGGAAGTGATAGGTTACTTTCCACTTGCCACCGGCCACCCGTATGAGGTTATCGCTTGGGGATCCGCACCTTCATTATCATTGAGGACGACCTGCAATCGCTCTACCTGATGGAACGTTACGTCCGGCGGAGCGGTTTCCGGCCCGTCTTCACTACCCAAGGGGAAAACGCAGTCGCGCTCGTCCGTCAGGAGCGGCCGGTCGTCATCGTGTTGGACCTGGGGCTGCCGGGGATGGGCGGGTGGGATGTCTTGCGCGCCTTGAAGGCCGACAAGACCACGTGCCACATTCCCGTGATCTTATACTCCGGGCTGAACGAAGTGGAGAATGGCCGGGAGGCCGGCGCTGTGGCTTATCTGCGCAAGCCGGTTTACTACCAGGACTTCCTCGACGCACTGCGGGAGGCCGGGATTGATCCTCCGTCTGAACCACTACCACCGCCTCGCTGAACTAGCTCAGTTCCTCAGTCTCTCTCTCCTTCTACTCTTGTCCGCCTGTGTGGCGCCGGGGGAAGCGCCTACGCCTATCAACCAGGGGCGGATCGCTTTCGTCTCTGACCGTGATGGCAACCAAGAAATCTATGTGATGCAACCCGATGGCTCGGATCAGACGCGGTTAACCGACAATCCCGCTGACGATTACGGACCCACATGGTCGCCGGACGGTGACCGTCTGGTTTTCTTTTCCAAGCGTGAGACTCTCAAGCGCCAACTTTATATGATGAGGAGCGATGGTTCCGCGACTACGCGCATCACGCATGACGATAATGATGATTCCGGCCCGGCCTGGTCGCCGGATGGGGGGCACATTGCGCTGCATAAGCGCGAACCGAACTTTGATGTCTATCTCATAAATTTGGATGGCTCCGGAGAAATTAATTTAACGCACAACCCGGCTTATGCGGACGGCGCACCCAATTGGTCGCCGGATGGGACGCAGATTGTCTTTCAATCTGATCGGGATGGCAATCTGGAGATTTATGTGATGAAGGTGGATGGTTCCGAACAGACGCGGCTGACGAACAACACTGCCGGCAATTGGCAGCCGGCTTGGTCGCCGGATGGGCAAAGAATCGCTTTTGTTTCAGAGCGTGACGGAAATCCGGAAATTTACGTTATGAAAGTCGCAGATGCCCTTCAGGGTACGGATGGTTCCGAACAGACGCGGCTCACGAACAACCCGGCGGGGGAGACCAACCCGGTCTGGTCACCGGATAGTACCCAACTGGCTTTTGTTTCTGATCGCGATGGCAACATGGAGATTTACGTGATGAACATCGCCGAGGCGTTGCAAAACCTGGAGACTTACACGCCAACCCGCCTCACGAACAACGCCGCCTCCGAAGGTTCCCCAGCGTGGGGACCCTGAGAAGGACCAAGGAACAAGGATAAAGGACCAAGGGCAAAGGATTAAATCCCAAAGGACAAGGCACAAGGCTCAAGGCCCCAAGGCTCAAGAACGAAGCAACTTGCCATCCCACTCCGCTTCGCTTCGGGGACTATAGCCTTCCACGTGCACCTGCCATTCTTTATTCGTCATTCACCCTTCGCTTCTCAACCTCCAATGAAATCCACAAAACTTTTCGCCTCCATCCTTCGTCCTTCGTCCTTCGTCCTTCGTCCTTTGTCTTCCGTCCTCCGTCCCCCGTCTTCCGTCCTTCGTCCTTCGTCTTTCGTCTCTTTCTTCCTCCTCATCCTCCTCACCTTCGCGCTCACTCCTTACGCCGCCGCGCAAGGTGGCTCGCCGCCGGACGAGGTGGATGTCGCCGCGGAAGCGGAGAAAGTTCGGGAAGCGCTCCAGCAGTCCATGCGCGCCTATCGTCTGGGCGATACCGAAACGGCCTACGCGCTCTCGCGGGGGGCCTATCTGGATTACTTCGAAATCATTGAAATTCAGCTGCGGCCGGTTGATCCGGACCTGACGCTAGAGATGGAATATCGCTTTGCCGACCTACGGTCCAAGATGCAACTGCACGCGCTGCCCAACGAGGTGGAAACGTCCGTGGGCGCGGTGCGGGATGGGCTGTACGAAGTTGAGAAGCTCTTTTCGCCGGTCGGCGCTTTAGTCCCCACGCTCGTCTTCGGCGCGGCGTTTACCATCATCTTTCGCGAAGGGCTGGAGGCGCTGCTCATCATTTCGGCGCTGCTCGGATACCTGCAAACTGGCGCGGGTCGGAAAGGACGGACGTATATCCTGCGAGGCATTGGGCTGGCGCTCGCCGCTACCGCGCTGACTTGGGCGCTGCTGCGCTTTGGGTTGCCGTTCATCCCCATAGATCGCGAGGTAGTGCAGGCCGTGCTCTCATTTATCGCGGTGATTTTGTTATTTGGCGTCTCGTTCTGGCTGATGGGGCGCCTCAACCGCGAACACTGGATGGAATTTTTGCCCGCGCGGGATTGGGCGGTGATGGCGAGCGGCAACGCGCTCGGCCTGACGGGCCTGACGTTCGCCGCCATTTATCGCGAAGGTTTTGAAAGTGCTTTGTTTTACGAAGTACTCCTGAGCGTCAGCCGCCGGGTGGAGGTGTTTGTGTTGTACGGCTTCCTCGCCGGTTTGGTCGTTGTGGGGGTGATGGCCTGGTTGATTTTGCGCGCCGGGCGCCAATTGCCCTTGCGGGTATTTTTGGGCCTGGCGGTCGGGCTGGTGATGCTGCTCTCCGTCGCCTTTATTGGCAATGCAGTTCAGAGTCTGCAATTATCAGGTTGGCTGACTGCCACCTCGTTAATCGGCACCGTTCCGCGCTTGCCGCGCTTGTTAGCCAACCTCACCGGGATTCATCCCACGATTGAAACCCTCTCCGGGCAAGCGATCCTCTTGGTTGCCTACCTGCTCGGCGGTTTAGCGCTGTGGTGGAAATCGCGTCAGACCGTGCCTCGGGCGACTCCGGAAAAGTCTCTCCGATCTTAAAAGCAGTCATCTAGAGCTTAAACCACCAAGTCACGAAGAGCCTGTTTAATAATTGCTCTCAGCCCGCGTCCGCGCGGGCGTTTGCAAGGGATTCCGCCCGCGCGGACGCGGGCTGGGAGCGTGCCAAATGA
>Ga0209382_10013537_pt1 | contig 10029 bp, 3 predicted proteins | sample SoiMetdeltSBSDD5_FD_187599 | JGI IMG/M metagenome (GOLD analysis project Ga0209382, IMG submission 187599) | Bulk soil microbial communities from a Populus tree surrounding site in Tennessee, USA - Soil MetaG P. deltoides SBSDD5 (SPAdes) (version 2) | ecosystem: Environmental > Terrestrial >...
TCAGGAGCTTCTTTAAACAGGTTTGTAGTTAGAGCAGGAGGAGGAGGGTTTGTCCAGTCGAATTATGGTAACCCCGACTTAAAATGGGAAACATCAACAACCACAAATGTGGGAATTGATTTCAGCATTTTTAAAGACAGACTGAGCGGATCGGTTGATTATTTTTATAAAAAGACTACCGATGTTTTGTTTGAACAGACTATTGCTCAACCCGCACCCAGTGGAAAAATCTGGGTCAACTTAGATGGCTATGTTTTAAATAAGGGTGTTGAAATAATGTTGACCGGTAATTTGAAAAGAAGTAAGGATATTAATTGGAATGTTAGTACAAACGTTTCATTCCTGAAAAATAACGTAAGTGGGTTAGCTGGTTTTTATGAAACGGGTGCACTTAGAGGACAAGGTTTTTCTAATGTTTTTGGTCAAAGAATGGTTGCAGGGCAACCTTTGAATGTATGGTATCTTGGAAAATTTGAAGGACTTGATAAATCAACAGGACAAAGCATCTATACAGGAGGTGATCCCTCAGTTAATAAATTTTATGTAGGAAGCCCTAATCCTGAAGTGCTGTTAGGCGTATCAACAGATTTTAGTTTTAAACAATTTACGGCAACCATTAATATGAATGGTACGTTTGGACATTATATATACAATAACACAGCAGCTTCTGTATTAGGAATAGGTAATTTACCAAACAGAAATATTGCGAAAAGCCTGATTGGCGGAGAAATCAAAGAAGCTCTTTCCAATGCTCCTGCTCCATCTACCCGTAATCTTGAAAAAGGTAACTATGTTAAAATGACCAATGCAAGCATTAGCTATCGTGTAGGTAATTTGGGAAAAAGTTTCAGGAACCTGAATATTTCACTTACTGGTCAAAATTTGTTTGTAATTACGAACTATACAGGGTTTGATCCGGAGGTTAATACAGATGGAGGTGTGGGTGGAATACCTTCGCTTGGTATTGAGTATATACCATATCCTTCTGCGAGGTCTATTCTTTTAGGAATAAGTTTTTCATTATAGATTAAAACGTTTGTATATGAAACATAATAAAAAAATTTTACTGAGTTTTCTTGTAACTGCTCTTGTCTTTTTTTCCTGTACTAAATTGAACGAGAGATTCAGGGGTGAATTGACGCAAGGCAGCGCAAGTAGTATTACTCCTGGTGAATTACTGGTTGGTGCATATCAATCAATTCAGGGTACATTTCAGGGGAATGGCAACCTGATTTCTTCAGCTCAGGTTACTTCAGACGAAACAATTGTGCCTACCCGTGCAGGTGACTGGGATGATAATGGGCTATGGAGGCAGTTGTTTCTTCATTCCTGGACAGTAGATCATAGTTTTTTGAGCGGTGCTTATAGTAGCTTATTAGGAGCACAGTTTGCGGCGTCCAATGTATTGCAGTTTAATCCTTCCGCTCAACAAGCTGCAGAAGCAAGATTTCTAAGAGCTTTATCTATGTATTGGGTATTAGACGGTTGGGACCAGGTACCCTATCGGGAAGATCTAACTGATTACAAAATAACACCGAGAACGCTAAAGGGAACAGAGGGTGCAGACTTTATTATTAGCGAATTAAATGCCATCATGGCTACACTGCCTGACGGATCACCTACAACTTCATCAGTTGCAAATAAGGATGCCGCAAGGGCTTTATTAATGAAGCTTTATTTAAACAAAGGGGTATATGGAAACAGAGCTGCACCCACTTTTGCTGCAGCTGATATGAACCAAATAATTACCCTTGCTGACCAAATAATTAATAGCAATAAGTATGCTTTGAATAATAATTTCTTTGATGCCTTTGCTCCCGATAATGATGTAAAGTCAAAAGAAAGCATCTTCACTTTTTTAAATACCGGCACTTCTGCAAGAGGGTCTGATGCCATGCGTGGCTTTACTTATATGATAAACCATTACAACATGAACCCAGGTGGATGGAATGGCTGGTCAACACTTTCTGATTTTTATGACAAGTTCGGAGCAACCGATCAAAGAAGAGGCGTTTCTTATAGCTATCCTGGTGCACTTCCGAACCCTGGCTCAAGAGTTAATGTTGGATTTCTTATAGGGCAACAATATAATTTAACTACAGATGCACCTCTCAATGCCAGGAACCCCTCTACCGCTCCTTTGGCTTTTACGAGGGCAGTGAAAATAAGAGAAACCGATCAAAACACTTTGGAATTAGCAGGAATAAGGGCTGTTAAATATGCCTTCGATTATGGAACCACTGGAGATTTTAAAAAGAACGATTATGTTATGTTTAGATATGCCGATGTTTTGCTAATGAAAGCTGAGGCAATGTTAAGATCAAACAATGCTGCAGGAGCTTTACTAATAGTAAATCAAATCCGCCTCAAGCGTGGGGCAACGGCCTTAGTTTCCGTTGATTTAAATGCCTTGCTTGATGAAAGAGGAAGAGAATTGTATTGGGAGAGTTGGAGAAGAAATGACCTGATACGGTTTGGAAAATATTTATCGGCCTGGCAGGAAAAATCTGCGGATAACGGTACCAAAAACCTTTTATTCCCTATCCCCAGCAGCCAGTTGGCTGTTAATCCGAATCTTTCACAAAACCCGGGCTATAATTAAAATATCGAAGTAAACAAGCAGTACTCAAAAAGGCCATTTAAAAAGATGGCCTTTTTAGTTTTCCGTTATATGTTATGCTATTAGATTGCAACACTGAGTTTTCACATCTATGAAAAGAACGATTGTTGTTTTGTTGTGGTTACCTCTAATGTTTTTCTTTTCCTGCAAAGAGGAAAAAAAATCACAAATGCTTTTTTCCCTTGAAAATGATACCGGAATCAACTTCACTAACAGGATAGAAAACACAAAGGACTTCAACATTTTTACTTATCGGAATTTTTATAATGGCGGTGGCGTAGGTATCGGGGATATTAATAACGATAGTTTACCGGATGTGTTTATGACTTCTAACATGGGAGAGAATAAGCTTTATTTGAACAAAGGAAATTTTAAGTTTGAAGATGTTTCAGTAAGAGCGGGGATCGAAGAAAAAGGAAAATGGAATACCGGCGTTGTTATGGTTGACATAAACGCGGATGGGTGGCTGGATATATACGTATGTAATGCAGGAATCGATAAATGGAAGAACAAGGACGGTAATAAGCTTTTTATTAATAATCATGACCTGACATTTACAGAAAAAGCAAAAGAATACGGATTGGATGAAAAGGGGTACACTACACACGCCGCTTTTTTTGATTATGATCTTGACGGTGACCTTGATTGTTATATTCTGAATAATAGTTTTATCCCCGTAAATACACTGAATTATGAAAACAAAAGAGAGCTTCGTGCGGAGGATTGGCCTGTGGAAGATTTTGTAAAAGGCGGCGGTGATAAGTTACTGCGCAATGATGGGGGATACTTCAATGATGTGAGTAGGGAAGCAAATATATACGGCAGTCTGATTGGGTTTGGGCTAGGTGTAACCGTTGGTGATATAAACGGTGATCATTATCCTGATCTGTATATTTCGAATGATTTTTTTGAGCGGGATTATTTATATATCAATCGGCAAAACGGAACATTCAAAGAAGAGCTTCCGAATTGGATGGAGCATACAAGCCTTGCTTCCATGGGCGCTGATCTTGCTGACATAAATAATGATGGTTATCCGGATATATTTACAACAGATATGCTACCACCTGACGACTATCGTTTAAAAACAACCTCCTCATTTGATGGTTATGATATTTATCACAAAAAAGAAATACAAGGCTTCTATCACCAGTTTCAGCAGAATGCCCTACAGGTAAATAATGGCAATGGAAAATTTCTGGAAACCGCTTACTTCAGCGGTGTTGCCGCCAGCGATTGGAGCTGGGGAGCGTTAATGTTTGACGCTGACAATGATGGCATGAATGATATCTATGTTTGTAATGGTATTTATAAAGACCTGATTGACCAGGATTTTATTGACTTTTTTGCCAACGATATAATTCAGAAAATGGTAATGACTGGTGAGAAGAAAGAAGTGCAGCAGATCGTTGACAGTATGCCTTCAGTTCCGATATTGAATAAAGCATTTCGAAATAATGGCAACCTTAGATTTTCTGATGAAGGCGTCAATTGGGGATTTACTCAACCCTCATTTTCGAATGGCGCTGCCTATGGCGACCTGGATAATGATGGCGATCTTGATCTAATAGTGAATAATGTGAACATGCCATGTTTTGTTTATAAGAATAATAGCCGGGAGATCAATGGCAATCACTTTATCTCATTTCAATTGGAAGGTAAGGCACCAAATAAGTTTGCGATTGGTGCTAAAATTGAATTGCTTACTGACAGTGGAATCATAACAAGAGAAGTAATTCCTAGCCGGGGTTTTCAATCAAGTGTTGATTATAAAATTGTGATCGGATTGGGGGATAGAAAAATAAAATACGCAAAAGTTATTTGGCCCGGTGGATTTGAGACATATCTTAATGATGACTTGTTGGATAAAAACAATATTATTGAGGAGACCAGTCCAAATATTGTTGACATCGAGTATAAGGCACCCGGAATACGATTATTTGATTCATCAACTACACAATTTGACAAGCATACAGAAAATGAATTCGTGGATTATTATGCAGAAAGAAATATTCCCGTCATGCTTTCCCGTGAGGGGCCTAAAGCATCTGTTGGTGACGTAAACAAAGATGGTTTGCAGGATATTTTTATTGGCGGCGCAAAAGGACAGGCTGGACAATTGTATTTTCAAACTAAGAACGGATTTGTGAAAAGCGGTCAAAAAACTTTTGAAGCTGACAAAGAATTTGAAGACGTAGCTGTTTTATTTTTTGATTGCGATAAAGACGGTGATGAAGATCTGTTTGTTGGGTCAGGGGGCAATGATCTGCCACCAAGAAATCCTTATTTAAAACATCGGCTCTATAAAAATGACGGCAGTGGGAATTTTAAAAACGATACCACTGCTTTTGATGGAAATAATTCCAATATAGCATTAGCTGTTGCGGATGATTATGATGGCGATGGCGATCTTGATCTGTTCGTTGGAGGTAGAAGCCTGTCTTATAATTATGGGACCGAGCCTGATAGTTACATTTATCAAAATGATGGCAAAGGACATTTTACGGACGTTGCAAAAGAATTAAATCCAGTGATCAGTACAATTGGAATGGTGACGGGAGCTATATGGACAGATCTAATTGGCGATAATAAAAAGGAACTGATCATTGTTGGTGAATGGATGACGCCAAGAATATTTTCATATACTAATGGTAAAATGAATGAGATTGGCACCAGCATGAATGATATGTTTGGGTGGTGGCAATCGGTAAATGCAACAGACCTGGATGGCGATGGTGACAATGACCTTATACTTGGAAATTACGGGAATAATTTTTACTTGCATCCTGACAAACAACACCCGGTAAAGCTTTGGATGAACGATTTTGATAAGAATACATTAGCGGATAAGATTTTTTCAAGAACAATAAATGGAAATGATGTTCCTGTCTTTTTAAAAAGAGAGTTTACGGATGCCTTGCCGTCGCTGAAAAAAGAAAATTTAAAACATCATGAATTCGCTAAAAAAACAATACAAACTCTTTTTGAACCAGCATCTGTGCAATCGGCAACTGTAAAAACATTTAACTACAGCAGCAGTGTGATAGCCTGGAACGACGGCGATCGAAGATTTACCATAAAAGAATTGCCATTGGAAGTGCAACTGTCGAGTGTCAATGCAATACTTTGTAGGGACATTAATAATGATGGAAAATTAGATATTGTTCTGGGCGGAAATATCACAGAATGCCTTCCCCAATTCGGAAGGTTGGATGCTAATTATGGTATTGTACTAAAAAATAACGGGAACAGACAATTTACCAAAATAGATCCAGCAAGGACTGGGATAGCTGTCACTGGTATGGTAAGGGATATTGCATGGATAATGGGTAAAAAAGAAAACTATATTTTGTTTTTGAGAAATAATGATTTCCCGGTTATATATAAACTAAGAGAATAAAGGAGAAAAAGAGATAAGGAGAGGTTCGAGGAAACTCTTTTTCTCTCCCGATAGCTATCGCGACTCTCTTTTATCCTCTTAGCTAAATAGTATTACAGAATGATGAAGAGTGCGACGCAACATAAGGTTAATAGTAGTGCCAAAGTTTGGTTCAAAATCATTTTTATAGCTATCATATGGTGTGTTTCACTTTTTTCGTGTAATGAGAAGAAAGCAGAAGTGCAGGCAATGTTTGAAGTGTTGGACAATAAGTCAACAGGAATCGATTTTGCAAATAAGCTGACGCCGACGCCGGCATTCAATATGTTCAAGTACATGTATTTTTATAACGGGGCCGGTGTTGGAGTCGGGGATTTTAATGGTGATGGACTTAGCGATATTTTCTTTTCATCGAACCAGGGAGAGAATAAAATCTACCTGAATGAAGGGGGAATGAAGTTTAAAGATGTAACGAAAGACGCAAGGATACCACAAGATGGCGGATGGAGCACAGGGGTATCTGTTGTTGATATTAATAATGATGGCTTATTGGATATTTATGTATCACGTGTTGGTAATTATGAAACATTGAAAAGCAAGAATCAATTTTTGATTTGTAAAGGAAAAGATGCGAATGGGGTGCCTTATTATGAAGATGAAGCCGGGAAGTTGGGTCTTGATTTTAGCGGATTTGGTACCCAGGCAGCGGCTTTTGATTATGACCTTGATGGGGATCTGGATTTTTTTTTAATGAATCATTCGCTTCGCTTTAACGGAACCTTTAATGAGCGATCATCTTACCTAAATACATTTGATACACTCGCGGCAGATTACCTTTTTAGAAATGATAGTGGAAAATTTGTTGATGTCTCTGCAACAACCGGAATTAACCGGTCAATTATCGGATACGGTTTAGGGCTTTCTGTTGCTGATATAAATCTCGATGGCTATCCTGATCTATATATCGGGAATGATTTTCATGAAAACGATTATCTCTACATTAACCAGAAGGATGGAACTTTCATAGATACCCTGGAAGGCAGCATTATGCACACAAGCCAATTCAGCATGGGTACTGATGTGGCTGATATTACAAACGATGGGTTTCCTGAAATCATTTCAATTGATATGATGCCTGAGGATCCTTACATTTTAAAAAGATCATTGGGTGAAAACGAGTACAACCTTTTTCACTTCAAGATCAGGCACGGTTATCATCCCCAGTTTGCGAGGAACACACTACAGCTGAACAGGAGAAATGGCTTGTTCAGCGAAATTGGTTTTTACAGTGAAGTGTATGCAACAGACTGGAGCTGGGCACCGTTGTGGACAGATTTTGATAACGATGGCTGGAAGGATCTGTTCATCAGTAATGGTATTCCCAAACGGTTGAATGATATGGATTATATAAACTATGTGAGTAATGATGAACTACAGGAAAAAATACGGACTAATCGTGTTGATGAAAATGATATGGCGCTGATAAAAAAATTTCCGCAAATAAAACTGGCAAACAAGTTCTATTTGAATAATGGCGAAGCAAGGTTTGTTGACGCAGCTTCCATGGTCAGGAATAATCAAGAAACATATTCCAACGGCGCTGCCTATGCCGATTTCGATAATGATGGGGACATGGATATGGTAGTAAATAATGTGGATGAACCGGCATTGATCTATAAAAATCTTTCGAATAATGGAGATTTAAAAAGATCTTTTCTTGAATTAGAGTTAAAAGGATCCCCATTAAATCTAAATGCTATTGGGGCAAAGGCGATCGTATTTGCAAAAAATGAAATAAGGACTTATGAGAAATTTCCTGTGAGAGGTTTCCAGGGAAGTATGGAAGTGCCATTGCATATTGGCTTAGATAAAACGAACGTCGATTCTATCCTGCTTGTCTGGCCGGATAATTCCTATGAAAAATTACCGGCAATAAAGGATTCCATTTTGACCGCCATCTATACGCCCGGGTTGACTAAGTTTAATTATAATGTATTTCAAAAAAGTATTTTTAATGCCGCGGGGGTGGCAGAAGATGTAACAAATCAAACAGGGCTAACATTCATACATGAAGAAAATTCTTTTAATGAATTTGACCGGGAACCGCTGATTCCGTTCATGACTTCACGAGAGGGGCCGGCATTGGCTATTGGAGATTTGAACGGTGATGGATTGGATGATTTATTCGTGGGATCCAGTAAATTCAAAAAACCAGGATTATTTATTCAGCAAGCGAATGGTAAATTTTTAAAATCAAATCAACCGGCATTAGATGCTGACAGCACTTATGAAGATGTGGCCGCAGTTTGGGCAGACGTAAATAATGATTCTTTTAATGATCTTATAATTGCAAGCGGGGGTAATGAATATTATGGGAACAGCGAATTTTTATTGCCAAGGGTCTATTTAAATGACGGCAAAGGAAATCTTCAAAAGTTGGCCGACGCATTTGATAAAAGTATAATGTTAACAGCATCTTGTGTTACGCCGTATGATTTTACTGGCGATGGTTTTATTGATCTGTTTATTGGCGGCAGAGCAGTGCCAAATGAATATGGAACAATACCGCGTTCCTATTTATTAAAAAATGACGGCAAAGGAAAGTTTATCGATGTAACTGATCAATACAATAAAGAATTATCAAAAGTTGGGTTTGTGAAAGGTGCGGTATGGAGCGACATGGATAAAGATGGCGATAGCGACCTGGTTCTTTCATTGGAATGGGATGGCATAGTTGCATTTGTAAATGAAAAAGGAAAATTTGAAAAGAAATACCTTACTGATAAAAAAGGCTGGTGGAATTTTACGTTGCCAGCAGATATTGATGGCGATGGAGACCTTGACCTTATTGCCGGTAATCTCGGGTTGAATAACAGGTTAAAAGCTTCTGAGCAGCATCCCGTTCGTCTTTATTACAACGACTTTGATGATAATGGTAAAAAAGAACAGGTACTTACCTATTATCTCGGTGGTAAAGAGATCCCATTTGCGACAAAAGACGAATTGGTGAGGCAAATACCTGAGCTTAAGAAAAAATATTTGTATGCAGGGGATTTTGCAAAAGCATCATTGAGTGATATTTTCGGAAAGGAAAAACTTCATAGTGCCGCAGTGCTTACCGCCAATTATTTTTCTAATTCTATTTTAATTAATAATGGTAGTTGGAATTTTACATTAGAGGAGTTGCCATGGCAGGTCCAATTAACTCCTTATCGTGATGCTGCGATCGCCGATGTCAACAGCGATGATAGGCCCGATGTTTTGCTGGCAGGAAATTTTTATCCGAACACTATACAAATGGGGGAGTATGATGCTGATTTTGGAACGACACTGATCAACCGGGGAAATGGCAAATTTGATTGTGAAAGCATTAATGGTTTGCAAATAAAAGGAGAGGTTCGCCACATCAAAAAAATAAATATCGGTAAACAAAAAGCATATATCCTGGTAAGAAATAATGAGAACGCAATGGTGATAAAATTTAAATAGGAAATTATCTTATCAATGTAACAACCCCTTTTTTTGTAATTCTGTTCCCCTTACGGTTCTCCATCTCTGCATAGTAAATATAAATACCAACAGGCTGCAATGATTTTTTATATCGGCCATCCCATCGTTTATTAGCATCATTTGTTTCAAAGATCAATTGTCCCCAGCGATTGTATATTGTTAATTTTATCAGGCGGTTCTTATTAAAACCCGGTACTCCAAAATAATCATTCAATCCATCTCCATTAGGGGTAAATGCATTGGGCAAATAAATTTCAAAATCACATTTTTTAAAAACTTCTATACTGTCTCTTTTAGTGCCACAGCTATTGCTTACCTCAACCCAGTATTTCCCGGGCTGCGTAACTAAAAAAGTTGAATCATTTGTGGTTGTATTCATCCAGTTGTAAGAAGCAAATCCTCCCGTCACTTTTAAAACTATTGAGTCTTTTTCTTCCAAACAAGTATCATTACCGAGTGATAAAGAAGCTGGGTTCTTTAAAACATTCACATAATAGGGCACGATACTGTCACAGCCTTT
>Ga0209382_10013540_pt1 | contig 10028 bp, 10 predicted proteins | sample SoiMetdeltSBSDD5_FD_187599 | JGI IMG/M metagenome (GOLD analysis project Ga0209382, IMG submission 187599) | Bulk soil microbial communities from a Populus tree surrounding site in Tennessee, USA - Soil MetaG P. deltoides SBSDD5 (SPAdes) (version 2) | ecosystem: Environmental > Terrestrial >...
GAGGCGATCCTGGTGGATCGCGCCGCGGTGCGCGGCGTCCGCCTCACCTCGGGCGAGGAGATCCGCGCCTCCCTGGTGATCTCCGCCGCCGGGGCCCTGGGCACGGTCCGGCTGCTCCCGCCGGAGGAGCGGCGCCGCGAGTGGGCCCTCTCCATCGGCGCCCTCCCGCCCTCGCTCACCCACCTGTCGCTGAACGTCGGCTTCCGCGGAGACATCGCCGCCGCGGGCGCCTCGCGCTCGAACCTGTGGCTGGTGACCGGGGAGGGCGGGGAAGGCCCCTGGACGCTGGAGGGCTCGCCGGGCGCCTGCTACGCCAGCTTCCCCTCGCTCAAGGACGGCGCCGCGCGGGAGCCCTCCGGAGCGCACACCGCCGAGCTGGTGACCTTGGTCCGCTGGGACGACTTCCGGCGCTGGGCCGGCACCCGCTGGCGCCGGCGTGGACCGGACTACGACGCGCTGAAGCTGGAGCTCTCGACGCGGATGCTGGAGCTGCTCCTCCGCCGCCTCCCGGGGCTGCGCCCGCTGGTGGCGCACGTGGAGCTGTCCACGCCGCTCTCCATGGCCCACTTCGTGCGCGCGGCGAACGGCGCGTCGTACGGCCTGGCCTCCACGCCGGAGCGATACCGGAACCCCTGGCTCCGCCCGCGCACGCCGGTGCGAGGGCTCTACCTGGCCGGGTGCGACGTGGCGTCCGTGGGGGTGATGGGGGCGCTGGCCGGGGGCGTGGCCGCGGCGCTCTCCGTCGACCCCGCGCGCGTGATGCCGTGGCTCCGCGCGGCGGTCCGGTCCCGCGCGGTCCGGCTCGACCCGTGAGTAGGCCGTCACGCGAAGTGCGAACCCGCGTTTGCACCGGAGGGCGCTCGACCGGCGAGATCACGAAGCGATCCGCGCGCGGGGCGGTGGCATGAGGCTTGAAGCCGATCTCCGCGGCCGCCGCACACGGGGGAACGAACCAGAGACAGACCTGGGGTGGACCGCGGACCGCCGCGTTCCGGAGGCCAACGCATGCCAGGACGAGCAACGGGGCATCGCTCCCGGTGCGGCCGTCCTGCGGTCGCGCACGCCACCTCGCGGGAGGGGGACCTGTTTGAGCCAGGCGTGGATCGCATCGCTCCGCTCCGAGGCCGCCGCGATGGGCCGCTGGCTGGAGGATCACCCGGCCGCGCGCCGGCTGCTCGCCGGGACCCTGTCGCGGCAGGAGTACGTCGCCTTCATGCTCCAGACGTATCACTACGTCCGGTGGACGACGCCGCTCCTCCGGACCGCCGCGCACCGGCTGGGCGTGGAGGGGCGGTACCCCGCGCTGGCGCGGCTGCTGCTGGAGAAGGTGCAGGAGAACGGCCACGAGCGGTGGGCCCTCTCGGACCTGGCCGCGCTGGGGTGGCCGGAAGCCCTGGTGCTGAGCACGCCTCCCTCCGAGGCGGTCTCCAGGTACGTGGAGTGGAACCGGCGCCGGGTGGAGCACGGCTCCCCGCTGGCGCTGCTGGGATCGGGCTACGTGCTCCAGCTCGTCTCGAACCGGTACCTGGCCCAGGTGGTCCGGAGCCTGGTCCGGGTGAACGCGATCCGCGGGATCCGGCGGGCGGTGAGGTTCTTCCGCGGCCACCTGAGGACGAACGCGGCCGACCTGGGCGACCTGGAGACCTGCCTGGGGCTGGTGGCGGAGCCCGGGGATCGCGAGGCCATCGTGCGGTCCGCGCGCGCGACCCGGCGCCTGTACTCGGCGGTGTTCGCGTCCCTGAGCCCGGCCTACACGATGCGGCAGGAGTTCATGCGGCTCCCCCGCTTCGCCAGGCGCCCTCCGCGCGCGCCGCGGCGCCCGCGGCCGGACCCGTTCCGCGTCTTCCGGCACCTGCTGGAACGGCTGGTGAGGGACCAGGGCCTGGAGCTGATCTGCCGCTCCTCGGGAGCGGAGATGGTCCGGACCAAGGGCGCCGGCGCCCTGCTCGGCCGATGGTTCCCGGAGGCGCCGGGCCGGTCCGGGCTCCCCGGCGAGCTGCACGACGTCATGGACCGGCTCACCAGCGCGCCGCCCGGCGTGCGCGAGAGCCGCTGGGTCCGGCGCGGAGAGGGGGCGACCCTGCGGGTGACGTTCCTGCGGGCGAACCAGCTCTGCGCCGCGGTGTTCAAGGAGATCCCGCTCGTTCCGCCGCCGCCGCCGGGGTGGAGGAAGCTCCTCACCGCGCGCGAGCTGGAGGTCGCGGCGATGCTGCTGGGGCCGTGGGACTACGCCTTCATCGCCGGAGAGCTGGGCTGCCGCCCGGCGACGGTCACCAAGCACACGCAGCACATCTTCGACAAGCTGGGCGTCCCGAGCCGGGCGGCGCTCCGCTCCCTGGCGGATCGGTCCCGCTGAGCGGAAGAGCCCGTGACGTGACATGGTCCCGGGTCCGGCCATGCGCTTCCCTCCGCTCCTCGCTGCGCTCGTGCTGGGAACCGCGCCGGCCGGGTGCGCGGTGTACGTGCCGCCCAGGCCGCAGCCGCTCCCCGACCACCTGCGGGACCGGCTGGTCCGGGACGCGGAGGCGCGGGCCGCGGCGGATCGAGGCGCCGAACCGCCCGCCGCTCTACGTGCTGGTGGAGAACGAGACCGCGTCGGTCGACCTGTTCATCGACTCCCCCCAGGGCACGGTGCGCCTGGCCGTCACGGGCAAGACCGGGCTCCACGTCGACAGCACGCCGCTGAAGACGCTGGCCACCAACGGCGGCTGGGGCGACACCCGCAACTTCCCGCGCTGCGACTAGCCACCCGGTGGTCGGAGGTCACACGTTCCGTCTTCGCGCCCATGCCGCCCGGTCACATCTCCCCCGGGCCGACTCCTGCTCGGGGGAGGTGGTCCATGCGTGCAGCGCTCCTGGTGGTGGCCCTGGCGGTCGCGGGGTCCGGTTGTGGAATCAAGTCGGTCACCCGCGAGGATCGCGTCGCGGCCTCGGTCGCGGCCTCCAGGATGAAGCACGGGACCGTGCTCACCGAGGGCCAGGTCGACATGCTGGACAAGGACGCCACCTACCAGTGCCAGCGCGAGAAGCGCACCGGCACCAACGTCCCCCAGCTGACCTGCCGCAGCCTTCGCCGGGTCGAATCGGACGTGGCCCAGGCCCAGGGCCTCCGGGTCAAGGCCGCGACGCAGGGCGTGGGGGGCGGGTCGGCTGAGTGAGCCGATCAGTCCCCGAACTCGCTCTGCACGTGCGGCGGCTTGAGCGCCGAGACGTAGTGGTTGGGCATGTGGTCGTAGATGGAGTGCTGGAACGGCAGCTTGCGGAACCAGCGGAGCTGGTGGGCGATGAACGCCGCGGCGGCGCCGGGTAGCTCGAGCAGGTTGTTGATCTGCCTGGTGGGCCTGGCGCTGCGCTTCCACGATCCGTCCTCGAAGCGCAGCTCCGGCCCGAAGTGGGCGAAGTCGCCGGACGCGGTGGGCGGCAGCTCGGGCACCACGTCGCGCTGGTACACGTACCGGACGACGTTCTTGCACAGGAACGGGTGCCCCGCGCACGCGCGCGCGAAGCGGGGCTCGCCGAGCATCGGCTGCCCGTAGGTGTAGACCGCCCGCAGCTTGTCGGCGAGCGGCGCGTACGCCGGGTCGGTCACCAGCATCACGCCCATCAGCGCCGCCATCGCTCCGCCCAGGCTGTGGCCGGTGAGGTAGAGCGCCTGGAGCGGGTTGGGGACGCTCCCCCCGCCGACGCCGATCGACTCGCCGCGCAGGGCGCGCTCCAGCGTGGCGACCACCTCGACCTTGGTGGCGCGCACGTTCCGGTAGAAGCCGCCGTGGACCTCGAACCCATGGCCCGCGTCCGGGAAGCGGAACCGGACCTTCTCCGGGTTCACGTCCGCGTCGGTCAGCCAGGAGATGAACCTCGCCGGTTCGGTCCCGCGGTAGGCGACGACCGCCACCTTGCCGCAGGCGCTCTGCACCACGAAGGCGGTGGAGCGGATGAACATCGCGTCGACCGCCAGGTCCACCTGCAGGCACTGGCTCCGCTCCAGGCCCAGGCGCGTCACCATCATGCACAGCGTCTCCGCGTCGGAGTACGCGTACCCCGAGCAGACCGCCATCACGTGGGCGGGCAGCTCGTCGGGGTGGCTGGTGACGGCCGCCAGCCGGTCCGCCAGGTCCTTGTAGACGGGGAAGGCGGGCGCGACCGCCGCCTTCATCGGCCGCAGGTCGGCGAACGCCGGGCCGATCGTGCGATTCACGAACACAGGTCACCTCCGGGACTGTCGAGATTGTCTGGACTGCCGGAAACTGTCGGGACTCTTACGACGATGTGGTCGGGCGCCCAACACACCCCGGGCGCCACCGGACACATGCCTCGACTCGCGGTCCAGGGTCCCCTTGTCCATGGGCAGGCCGCGCCCCACGTTCACGCCGGGTCCGGGGATGAACGATGGGCGGCGTGCGCGAGGGAACGGCTCCACCAGGGCTCGATGACGCCGCGGCCCAGCTGCAGTCGTGGGCCGGCACGGTGGTCCCCGGCGCCCGCGTCGTCCTCGGGCCGCCGGCCGGCGCCGCGACCGAGGACCAGGTCTCGCTGCACCTGGTGCAGATCGAGGGCCGCCCTCCACCGCGCGGTCCCCGCCGTCCTCCGCTCCAGGTCGACCTGCACTTCCTGGTGACCGCGGCGTCGCCCCGCCCGGAGGCGGAGCTGCACATGGTGGGGGAGCTGCTGTTCGCCGCGCTCGCCCGCGATGACCTGGAGGTGGAGCTGCACCCGGTGACGCCGGGCGTGTGGCGCTCGCTGGGCATCGGCCCGCGCGCCGCCTTCATCCTGCGCGTCCCCTTCCAGCGGCCGCTGCCGGAGCCTCGCGCGCCGCGGGTCCGCGGGCCGCTGGTGACCAGGACCGTCCCCGGGCGGCCGCTCCACGGGCAGGTGCTGGGCCCGGGGAACGTCCCCATCGCCGGCGCCGCGGTGGAGCTGCCCGCCCTCCAGCTCTTCACCAGCGCCGACGCGGGCGGGAACTTCAGCTTCGCCAACGTGCCGCCGGACCCGCCCCCGCGGCTGGTCGTCCGGGCCAAGGGCAGCGTCCAGACCTTCGTCGCCCCGGAGGCCCCCGGGGCGCCGCTCACCATCCACTTCCGGATCGAGGAGGGGTGACGTGCCCCAATACATGACGCCAGGCGTGTACGTGGAGGAGGTCTCGCGCGGGCCCAGGTCCATCGAGATGGTGGGGACCAGCACCTGCGCCTTCCTGGGGGTGGCGCCGGACGCCGCCGCCTTCGCCCACGAGCCGAAGGCCATCAACAACTGGTCCCAGTTCGTCCGGACCTTCGCCTCGGTGAAGGAGCCGAGGAGCACCCACCTCGCCCAGGCGGTCTTCTCCTTCTTCGAGAACGGTGGCTCGCGCTGCTTCGTGGTCAACGTGGGCTCCAGCGGGCAGATCGCCGGGAGGGTGTCGGGCGGGCAGCGGCAGGGCATCGCGGCGCTGGAGGCGGTGGACGAGGTGGCGATCGTCGCCGCGCCCGGCTACACCGACGCGGCGTCGTACGAGGTCGTGCTGAGCCACTGCGAGCGCGCCAAGGATCGCTTCGCGGTGCTCGATTGCCCGGAGGATCTGGAGAGCTTCGAGAACCTGGCCGAGGTGGCGACGGCGGAGGTCTCGCCCCGCCCGCGCGGTGGAGGCGGGGGCGCAGGGGCGGGGGGAGAGGAGCGGCCCGAACCGCCCCCTCCGAGGCAGAAGGCCTACCGGGCCCGCCGGTCCAGCTACGGCGCCTACTACGCCCCCTGGGTCACCGCCCCGGATCCGTTCGACCCCGGGCGGCTGATCAACGTCCCGCCGTCGGGCGCGATCGCCGGCATCTACGCGCGCACCGACGCCACGCGCGGCGTCCACAAGGCGCCGGCCAACGAGATCGTCCGCGGCGCGCTCAACGTGGCGTACCGGATCACCCGCGAGGACCAGGGCCCGCTCAACCAGGCGGGCGTCAACGTCATCCGCTTCTTCCCCGGGGACGGGATCCGCGTCTGGGGAGCGCGGACGCTGGACGACGGCGAGTGGCGCTACATCAACGTCCGCCGCCTCTTCAACATGGTGGAGGAGTCCATCTCCCGGGCCACGCGCTGGGTGGTGTTCGAGCCCAACGACATCACGCTCTGGTTCTCCATCATCCGCGACCTGACCAACTTCCTCACCCGCCTCTGGCGAGACGGCGCGCTGATGGGGCGGACGCCCGCGCAGGCCTTCTTCGTCAAGTGCGACGAGGAGACCAATCCGCCGGAGGAGATCGACGCCGGGCGCGTGAACGTCCTGATCGGCATCGCACCGGTGAAGCCGGCGGAGTTCATCGTCTTCCGGATCGGCCAGCACCAGAGCGGAACCGAGGTCACGGAGGGAACCCGCAATGCCTGAACCGAAGCCACCTGATGAGCCGGCCGGGGGCGGAGAAGGAGGCCAGGAGGGCCACCCCTCGGCGGGCGTGAACCTGCTGCGCGGATACCAGTTCCGGCTGATCTTCGACCCGGCCAACGACGCGCACTTCACCCAGTGCAGCGCGCCGGCCGCCCGGGTCACGCCGCTGCGGTACCGCGAGGGCGGCGAGTCGAAGATCGTCCACCTCTTCGCCGGCCCCACCGAGTACTCGGAGGTCGTCTGCCGCTACGGCATGACCACCTCCCCGCTGCTCTGGAACTGGTTCCAGAAGTCGCTCGACGGGACGCCGGAGCGCCGCAACGTCTCGCTGCTCTACCTGGGCGCGAGCGGCGTGGGCGAGCGCGTCCGGTGGAACCTGAACGACGCCTGGCCCTGCGAATGGCGGGCCGCGCCGCTGGACGCGCTCGGGCGGGAGATCGCCATCGAGACGCTGGTGCTGGTGTACGAGTCGCTGACCCGGGGCGGGACGCCGTGAGGCCGCCCAGCCTGCGCCGGACGCTGCTCCTGTGGGCTGTCCAGTGGATCCACGCGTGGGCGGAGCGCGTCCTGGAGCAGGAGGGGCGAGAGGGCCCCGCCGCTCCTCCACCCGAACCAACGCCCGCGGAGTCGACCTTCGAGGGCCTGGACGGGCCGCCGGCCCACTGGGTCGAACGGGTCCGGCTCGGCGCGCCCGAGCTGCTGATCGGGCTGGACCTGCGGCGGGCGGCCGACGATGCGCGACCCCGTCACCGCGCCCATGCGGAAGCGCAGGGCCGGACGCGCACGCCTGCGCCGGAGCGCCCACGGGCCGCCGTGGCCTCCGGACGAACGGCGGTCAGCGCCGCGGCCACGAACGCGGTCGCCAGCGCCGCTGCTGCGAACAGGGCCACCATCGTCACCGCCGCGGGCAAGGTCGCGACGGCTGAGGCCGTGAACGCGGCCATGGCCGCCGGCGCCGCGCCGCCTCGGTCCCAGGCCGCGAAACCACCCGGCGTGCTCCGCTGGACCGGACGGGCGCGCAAGCTCGCGGAGCGGGAGACCATCGGCTCTCACCGCCAGCCCGTCCGGCCGGAGCCGCCGCCGCTGCGTTCCCCGCGCTTCGTGGAGAGCTCGCTGCGTGGGCCGGAGCTCCCCCCGGACCAGGCGCCGGCGGCGCGACCATCCGATCCGGTGCCCTCGCTCCCTGGTGAGGACCCGGTGCGATGGCCCGCCGCCGCCGGTGCGCCGGAGGTGCTCCCTCCTCTCTCCCGGCCTCCGGACCCATCGATGCCGCCGGAGCGGTGGCCGGACCTTCCCCCGGACCAGGCGCCGGGAGAGCTGGAGGAAGGGCTGCTCCGGCGCCTGGAGCGGCGGCGGCGGGTCGCGCGCGAGCAACGGGGTGACTGATGGAGCGGGCCACGTTCCTGATCGAATCCACCGGAGAGCGGATCGGCTGCCTGCTCAACCCCGAGAGCCTGGTGGTGCGCCGGGTGGCGGGCGTGCTCTCCCGCCGGTCGATCGGCGTCAGCGCCACCAGCGCGGCCCTGCGCGATGACCCGCTGGTCTTCACCGGCGGCGGCGTCACCGAGCTCTCCCTGCAGCTCCTCTTCGACGTGTCCGTGCCCGGCTCCTCGGTCCGCACCGAGGACGTCCGCGACCTCACCGGGCCGCTGTGGCGGCTCTCCGAGAGCGCCTCGGTGATCGACGGCGTCCTCCAGCCCGAGGTGTGCCGGCTGGTCTGGGGCAAGTTCGTCAACGTGGCGGCGGTGGTGATCGCGGTGGCGGAGCGCCTGGAGCACTTCGCCACCTCCGGCGCGCCGAGGCGCTCCTGGCTGGCGATGCGCCTGCGGCGCGTGCCCGACGACGCCGCCCCCGCCCGCCCGCGCGCACCCGTGGCGCCCACCCCGGCCTCCGCGGACGGCCAGGTCGCCGATCTCCACGCGGTGGTGGGAGGCGGCCAGACCGTGGGCGAGGACGGCGACGGCGGCGGGCTGGGGGAGCGGCTCGACGAGCTGGCGGCGCGGCTCTACGGGGACCCCTCGCAGTGGAGGGCGCTCGCGCGCGCCAACGACCTGGATGACCCGCTGCACCTCCGCGGCGGCACCGTCCTGCAGCTCCCGGCCAGGGAGGGCCCGTGAAGCCGGCGGGCCTCCCGGCGCTCGAGGTCCGGCTGGGCGGCGCGCCGCTGCCGCCGGAGGCGCTGGCGTCGCTGGAGCGGGTGCGCGTCCACCAGGCGCTGTCCGTCCCCTCGCAGTGCGAGCTGGTCCTCGCCGATCCGCGAGGGGCCCTGGCGCGCGAGGCGGTGGCGCCGGGGACGCCGCTCGAGGTCCGCGCTGGCCGGGACGGGGAGCCGCTCTTCGAGGGCGACGTCACCGCGGTCGAGCTGTCGTACGGCCCCCGCCGCGACCTCCGGCTCCGCGTCCGCGGCTACGACCTCCTCCACCGCCTGCGCGAGCGCCAGCCGGTGCGCGCCCACGCCGGCCTGAGCGCGCTGGAGCTGGCCCGCGAGCTCACCGGCGAGCTGGGGCTCCAGGTCGAGGCCTCCGGCCCGGCGCCGCCGTGGCGCCACCGGGTGCAGCACCGGCAGACCGACCTGGAGTGGCTGGTGGAGCTGGCCGCGCGCTCGGGGCTGTACCTCGCGCTGCGCGGGCAAACCCTCCACCTGGCCACCCTGGAGGGGCTGGGCGCCCCGCTCCCCCTCGCCTACGGGGAGACGCTGCTGGAGGCGGACGTCGAGCTCAATGCCAGGGGCGCCTGCCGGTCGGTCAAGGGCGCGGGGTGGAGCGCGCGCGACGTCACCTCGCACGCCGCGGTCGCCGCCTCGCCCAGGTCCGGCCGGGCCGTGCGCGCCTCCGGCGCTCCGTCTCCCGGCGAGCGGACGGTGGCCGACGTGAGCGCGGAGGTGGACGCGCACGTCGAGGGCCAGGCCCAGGCGCTGCTCGACGCCAGCGCGGCGCGCGAGGTGGTGCTGTGCGGCGTGGCGCAGGGCGATCCGCGCCTCCGGCCCCTGGCGAAGGTGGAGCTGCTCGGGCTGTCGCCGCTGGTGAACGGCACCTACGTGCTGACCGAGGTCTCGCACACCATCGACGCCGACCGCGGCTTCCTCAGCGAGCTGTCCACCGCGCCGCCCTCCGCGCCGCCGCGCCCCGCCGCCGCCGGGATGGCCCTGGGCGTGGTGACGGAGGTGGACGACCGGAGCGGCCGGGTGAAGGTCCGGCTGCCGGCCCACGCCGGCGTGGAGACGGACTTCCTCCCCATCTCCACCCTGGGCGCGGGCGGCAACAAGGGGCTCACGCTGGTGCCGGACCGGGACGACACGGTGCTGGTGCTCTACGCCCACGGCGACCCGGCGGAGGGCGTGGTGATCGGCGGGCTCTACGGCGAGGCCGGCCCTCCCGACGCGGGCGTGGAGTCGGGCCGCGTCCAGCGCTTCTCCCTCCACAGCCGCGCCGGCCACCGGGTGGTGCTGGACGACGCCAGGAAGACGCTCCGGCTGGAGGACCCCACCGGCAGCTTCCTGGAGCTGGGCCCGGACGGCGTCCAGCTCCACGCGGCGGTCCCGCTCACGCTCGAAGCGCCGGGCCAGGACATCGTCATCCGCGGCGACGCGGTGGACTTCCGGAGGAAGTGATGCGCCTGCTCACCGAGGACGCCGCCCTCACCTGCGCCCACCTGCTGGGGAAGGTGGACATCGAGGCCT
>Ga0209382_10013541_pt1 | contig 10027 bp, 8 predicted proteins | sample SoiMetdeltSBSDD5_FD_187599 | JGI IMG/M metagenome (GOLD analysis project Ga0209382, IMG submission 187599) | Bulk soil microbial communities from a Populus tree surrounding site in Tennessee, USA - Soil MetaG P. deltoides SBSDD5 (SPAdes) (version 2) | ecosystem: Environmental > Terrestrial >...
GTAGAATCGTTCATGAACAATGCGGACTAATAGGTCCAGGTTAGGAGCATGGTGAAGACGTTCTTCGTGAAATCGTACACGGGAATATTCGACGTGTTGCGGATGCTCTGGTATTGCAGGGCCGCACTGAGATTGTACGGAAGAGCTTTGGAGAGTTGTACGAAGATGTCGTGCTCGATGTCGAACCTCCTGGAAAGCTGGTCTGCGTCGTCTAGAAACAAGACTTGGGGGTAAGCGTAGTCCCTCCAGTGGATGTCATACTGCATTCGGAGCGAGAGATCCTGCCAGGGGAGCGTCACGTCCCCTCCGATTTGAATCCGGTTCCCCGTGTAGGTGAAGGCCGATCCACTCGCAGCTTCATTGTCGCGTTGATACCCCAGACGAAACAGGTAGCGGTCCTGGGCAAAACGGAACACGTGCAAGAAGCCGATCATGTTGTTGAAGGCGTCCCGTAAATCGGCGGCAAACCTGACATCGTTGTCTCCGGGTTCTTGAAAGAACGTCTTGATCTGATATCGGTAAAACAGCGTCGTCAGATTTCCGACGCTTCCGATGCCGGGAACGGTAAAGTTCGGCGGCACGAGGGCCGCGGGGAATGTCAGACTGTGGCGGGATAAGAATGCATTGAGGTCGAGAAACATATAATCGTAGGTGTATTGAGCACCCAGCTCATATGGCAACTTGGCCGCGACTCCACGATAGGCGGCAGACAACCCTCCCAGATGATCCTGAATATTGAAGGCGCCGACCCCCGTGTTGGTATTGACCGTTTGATAGAAGGAATAGGTCGCGGTAGCCTCGAACGGTCCCCTCCTAAACCAAGCATAATCTGCACGGACGGTCGCCAGGAAACCCGGTGATGCTGTCGGCCTAGCCCGAAGCGCTTCCACAATGTCTTGCGAATTGGGGTTCGGATTGACGGCGACATTGTCGTCGTAGAATCCCCCAAGTCCCACCTGCGCTTGGAACCGTTTGCCATCCGTGGCGCGCCTGCTGGCTGACAGGGCCTCCTGAATGCGAACCGAGGCTCCGGTGATCGGAGACATCGGCTGGATCTGCTGCGCCGTCGATAGTTCTGCCTGCGCCTCTTCCGATAGCCCCAGCGTGCCGAGAGACAGACCCTTGTAGAAAAGAGCCAGTTGTCGCATCGTGGGATCGGCTGAGTTGTTGGCTGAGAATGCGGCGGCGGCTCCGTCATAGTCCTTCCGACGATACCGCACAAAGCCGACATAGTAGCCGAGGTTATCCCGGGAGGGGCGTTGCCTGAACGCCTCCTCCAGAAATGGGGCGGCCTTGTCATAGTTCCCGGCGGCAAAGTGGGCTACGCCCAACTGGTAGGTGATATCGGGATCGGAGGAGCGAAGCGATTGCAGAGTCTCAAATGCAGCGGCAGCTTGGTCCGGCTGCTGGCGGGCTAACTGGATCAGTCCCAGATAGTACAGTGCGCGTTGGTTCCGCGGATCAAAACCCAAGGCTTTCTGAATCAATTTCAGCGCGTCTGCATACCGTTGCCCATCGTAGGCCAGGGCCGCTTCTGCCGTCAACACGTCGGCATCCGCCTGCTGGGCAGCAGCCGGTGCGACTGAAATTGCGAAGAGACTCGACATGAGTAATATGGTGGCCGCCTGTCGAAGGAATGCAGAAGATATCAGAGTAAAGCCGGAACCGTTTCGGCTCCTCAGAAAGCGCGGTCGTTTCAATACTGAGCCTCTGCTTTGACGGGTGATCGAAGGCTTGAATAGAGATCACGAGCGTGTTTATCATATGCTCGCTCGGCTGTGAGCCAAAGCGGAAAGCCGATTTTAGCCGATCTCTCCCATGTGCTGCCGTGAACTTTCTTGGAGGTCGTTATGTATACCGCAATCATATTCACATTCACGTTGCTGTCCTTACAGGGGTATCTGACATGCGCATCGGCAGAATCGCCGTCCGACGTCGTACCGACTCAGGAACGAGCACCCTCCGGTCTGGTGACCGGAATTGATGGACGTGTGGTGGCTTCAACAGTCGGGTCCAATCAGACGCGCGACCTTCGAGCCGGAGACGCGGTCAGGCCGGGTGACGAACTGCGGGTCGGCGCCGGAAGCATGATAGAGGTGCTCTGGAACAAACGGGCGTTATTCTCTCTTCGGGACCAGACGGTGGTCCGCCTGTTTGAGGCCAAAGGGGGACAGACACCGGTGCAGATCCTCGAAGGCATCGTACGTATCGCATACTCTTATAATGAGGGTCATCCCACGGATACCTTAACGGTCATGACACCCGACGCTCGCACCGTGATGCGAGGAGGAATTCTCGAAGCCATCGTGGGATCAGGGATTCATACGGATGACCGGCATTTGATGAAATTCGAACGAAAAGAGGAGGGCATTCGTGAGGGAGGAAGAGGGGATGTGATCAGGATCGTTGAAGGACAGGCCAGCGTGGAGCCCGCATCCTCCAGCACGAAACCTGTGTTGCTGAAAGCCGGGCATGAAATTCGGGTTTCTCCCGCTGGATCCGATGCTCCCCGGGAGTACAACGGCAATCATCGGCAGAGGCTCGCGGCCATCGCGAGCCATCAGGAAGTCCCTCAGCCAGCTGTTCAACGCATCGCAGGGATCCACGTCGATCATGCGCTTGAACTGGAACAGGGTCTTCGGAAGGGTGTAGAGGATGTGAAGAATGCTCAGAACTCGGACAGCCGGGTGAAGGGCGCGATTCTGTCGACGAGTTTGGGGATTCCTGTGACATCGTTCCAGGCTTCAAGCGGAAGCCTCACTTCCGGCTCGGTCCCGGTGAGCACGAGCGTTTCGGTGGCTCCGACCACAGGCGTGGGGTCCGGACCGGTTTCAGTTCCACTTTCAGTCCCGGCGCCGATTCCGAGCACCAACACATCGAGTCAGTCTGGCGGCATTAACAGCACGTCTCTCTTACGAGAAGCTCTCAAGGATGCATTGGATAGACCAGGGAAAGGGAAGCGCCGAGGTCGAGACAGAGATTAGCCGAGTCTCACTCGACATGATCGTCAATCTGACAACGAGTTCCAAGTTTCCGTGTTCCGGCTCCCTATTGATGCCCTCGGAAGATGAAGTTGGCAGCCAAAGGGTGATCCGCCGCTAACCACTCGTCTGCTACGCACCGGGGCGACTCCTTGGAGCCGAGCCCTGTTGACGCGCAGCTGGAGAGGCCTCATACTCCTGTCGTCTCGAATTATCACGGAACAATTTCTCCGCTTCAAAGGAGGATTCTGATGCATGTGCTCATTGTTTGGGTTGCGTGCGTCTTACTCTGCCCCGGCCCTGTATGGGCGGACGGATTCTGGGATCAGTTGTTCGACCGAACGGCTGAGAGCGCGAAGCGCCAGGCTGAGAATCGAGTCAATCAGCGGATCAACCAAGGTATCGATAGGGCGATGAATAAGACGGAGGAGACGATCCAGTGTGTCGCCACCGACCGCGAATGTCTCAGGCGGGCGAAAGACGAAGGGAAAAATGTCGTATTGGTCGGTTCACCTGCGCAACCCGATACCGTCAAATGCATGGCGACAGATACCGACTGTTTGAAACGAGCGAAGCAGGCCAAAAAGAAGGTCGAAATTGTAGATGAGGAAGAGCTGGACACGATTCGATGTGCGATGACAGATACCGAATGCTTGAATCGGGCCAAAGACGCCGGCAAAAAAGTCGAAGTGACCGATTGATCCACACAAGGAGGATCGCGCCCCGGACTGCTTCTTTTCACCGTTTCACGAGAGAACGGCTCTCCGAAACATTCCAGCATGCCTTCGCCTGCCCCTACGATCCAGTTTGTCGCCACCTTCCTGTCGAAGATGCAAATTTGATCGGCGATAGCCCGTCTTTGCGGTAGACTACAATCCGGAATTGCAGTGACCGCGCGACGTCACCTCAGCTGGATGTCGTAAACCAGGTGCGCTATGGAACCGTCGATCGGCAACCGGATCGAGCTTCGTCAACATCAACGACAGTCCGTTCCCGGTCCATGCCTCCTGTCCTTCTCGCAGTTCGCCTTGTCGATTTCATTTACCGGAGATGCGGAAGGGGAGGGTACGGTCGTCAATCTCTCGGCTAAAGGATGCAAGGTAGAAAGCGAGGCCGCCGTGCGCGTTGGCGAGGCCATGTCGCTCATCATTCTGTTTCCCGATCAAAAGTGTCCGACGACGGTGGACCTGGCGATAGTGCGGTGGGCAAAGGGACACGCCTTCGGATTGGAGTTTATTTCTATCGGAGCTTCCGAGGCGCTGAGAATCCGAGACTTTCTTGTCTCCGTAGGTCCTCCGTCCTCGTAATGCCTTGCATATCCTGGTCTGAATCGAACCGTGGCTGTCCAAAGATCGCCAGGCTGAGTCGGTCAATTTCATCTCTCGCTTTGTGGATCAAATTGACCCTGTGTATAATACCTACATGAATGTCGTAGTCGTGATGGCAACACCAAGCCGGACGATGGTGGTCGCTTCCGCCGATACATTCACCTGACCCCAGTGGTCTTATATGAAAGGCCACCCCGTGCCTTCTGCGAAGGAATGCCGCAAAGCCAGGCGTATGGATTTGGTCTGCCGCCTGTTCTTTTTCGGTGACGATGATTTCGAGGGAGAGGCGCAGGTAGTAGATTTGTCCTTCTCTGGATGCATGGCAAGGTCCATGGAACCTCTTATGCAAGGCAAGCGACTCAAATTGTCTCTCTTTTTGCCCGATGGGCACGCGTGGCCGGTTCGAGTGGATGATGCCATTATCCGATGGGTGCGGGATTGCGAATTCGGATTGGAATTCCTGTCCATTCGGCCACCGCAGTTACACCGGATTCAACAGTACATGATCAGAAAGCGGGACATGTTGTCGTAGCGTCATGATGAGGACACAATGACGACAGAATTGCGTCGCCATCCGCGGGTTCCGCTTCATGCAACGGTTCCGCTGGCCTTTTCGTTCGTGGACGAGCCGAACTCCGTCTCAAGCAATCGCGTTGGGAACGGCACCGTGGCCAACCTCTCGGTGAAGGGCTGTCAGGTGCACAGCGACGCGCCGATCCAGAAGGGGGACCACGTGTCCTTGCGCCTCTGCATTTCTCACCGCGATGTGCCGGTGTGCATCGAAATGGCGACCGTCCGGTGGACAAAGGGACATGCCTTCGGATTGGAATTCATCTCACTCTGGCCTGCCGATGAGACGGTGTTGAGGGAATTCATCGACATGGCCTCGACAGACCGTCGCGCGTCGTAGACGCGTGGTTTCCGGTTGTGAGACAGCGGGTGTGACTTTCGCTGCATCCATGGCCTCCTCCCTGAGCCGCACTATTCATGAGGAGGGAGACGTCCTTGAAACAGAACGTTGACCGTCTGAGCGACGAGCCCGTCCGCATGAACGCCACAAGTCCGCGTGCAGGCTTGTCGCGGCGGCGTGTCGGCGGTTGCAGTAGAAGCCTTCATGAATGATACGGCCTCAGTCCATCCCCGGATCGCAGATCTCCTCGTTGCTTTGATCTGACGTTTCTCCTACAATTTTGCGCTCGCGTCGCTGCTGCCGAAATCGTCTCTCTGCTTGTCCGCGGCGCAAAGAGTACCTTTCCATTCAACCGCTTCGTGGAGAATGTTGGACCCGACCCGGTGACTCGAAGAGATCCCGCAATCAAAAGCCTCCGAGGCGATCTTATCACCCGGTGAAGGTGCCACCGCTTATACCTATTCTTCTTCCGGCGATGTGGCTGGTTGGTCTTCTGGGGATGGGATGCGCAGGCCAATCCGCACCGAATCCTTCACCCGTGAAGGGGCCCTTAGCATTCCAAGTCGACTCGATGCGCGCTCAAGGTCACCGCTGGGCCGATCAGGGCGATCATGTCCGGGCGACCCGTTCCTTTGAGAATGCCAAACAGGTGGCTGAAAACATCGATGATCTGCGCGGCCTGGTCGATGCGTTGAATGATCTGGGCGCCATCGCAACCGAGGACGGTTTCACGGGGCAATCCGTGACCCTTCACCGTCAAGCCGTGACATTAGCCGAACAACTCGGGCAGGAGGATGTGCTGCTCCGTAGCATTACCGCGTTGGCCGGGTCAGAGCAGCAAGTCGGTCATCCGGAGGACGCGCAGCGACTGTATGAGCGTGCGATCACGATGGCGCGTGCTCAGGACGATCGATCTGCCGAAGCGGTCGTTTGCAATAATATGGGCTTATTGCAGCAGGCAAGCGGAGACGAGCAAGGCGCGCAGCGGTCGTTTCAGGAAGCATTGGAAATGAACCGGGCATTGGGAAATGCTCAATCGGAAGCCAGCAATCATGCCAATCTCGCACTTCTTGCAGAAGCCCGCCAGGATTTCGACCAGGCGGAGAGAGAGTTTGGGCAGGCGTTGGAGCTGGATAAAATGGCGGAGAATCGAGCGGGAATTGCCGGAGATCTTTCGAACCTGAGCCGTATTGCCGCGCAGCAGGGTTTCAAGGACCGCGGGTTGGGCTATGCCGATCGGGCCTATCGGAGCTATAGGGCTCAAGGCGACCTCCGTCGTGCCTCCAAAGAAATCATCAGAGCCTTGGAGTTGTCGAGGGAATTGGGCAGGCTGGAGGACATGCGACGGTATGAGGAAGAGTTGAAAACCCTCAAGGATGAGTCGATCGGGAGGTGAAGTGTGATCAGAATGGATCGCGAGGGAGATACAAACAGAAAGTGCCCGAGTGTGATTGTTCACGCTACTTGATTGCGACGGCCTTCACTTCTTTGTATGTAGTTTGGCCCTGGAGCACTTTGTCAATACCGTCCTGCAGCAGGGTTGTCATTCCTTCCGTGAGCGCCATGTGAAGCATCTCCTCGGTCTTGGCTTTGCTCTGAATAAGCCGTTTCATCTGGTCGGTGCCGAGCAGCAACTCATGGAGGGCGACCCTGCCCTTTAAGCCCGTTCGATTGCACGCGTCGCACCCTTTTCCCCGGTAAAGCCTAAACGAACTGTCGTACTTCAGACCCAGCTTATCCCAGTATTCCTCTCCATACCCTCGACGGAGTTCCTCGAATTCTTCCGCAGTCGCCGGATAGGCTTCTTTGCAGTCTTTGCAAATCCGGCGTGCCAGGCGTTGGGCTAGCACGCCGAGCATGGCATCTGCAAAACTGAAGGAGTCGCAGCCCATATCGAGCAGTCGAGTGACTGTTTCCACGGCGCTATTGGTATGGAGTGTGCTCATGACCAGATGACCCGTGAGCGAGGCCTCAATACCGGTGTCAGCCGTTTCCTTATCCCGCATTTCTCCGACCATGATGACGTCCGGGTCGGCACGCAAAAAGGCACGCATGGCTGCGGCAAACGTAAAGCCGATCTTGGCATGAACTTGGACTTGGCGCAGCCCGTACTGTGTAATTTCAACCGGATCCTCCGCCGTCCAAATCTTGATATCCGGAGTGTTGATGCTTCCCAGCACGGAGTGCAATGTGGTGGTCTTTCCTGAACCGGTGGGCCCAACACACAGGACAATGCCGTAGGGTTTGTCGGCGATATTCTTGATCTCCCGCAGATTTCGCTCGGAAAACCCCATCTTTTCCAGCGGCAGCGGTTCGCTGGCGGCCAGAATACGCATCACCACGTCTTCGTTATATCCGGCTGTCGGGATGGTCGCGACACGAAGCTCGATTTCCCGGTTTTCACCGATCTTGAATTTGATTTTGCCGTCCTGAGGTTTTCGTCGCTCCGCAATGTCAAGGCTTGCCATGATTTTCAAGCGCGAGACGATGGCCCGGCGATAACTAGGGGGAATCTTCATATATTCGAAGCAATTGCCGTCTACACGAAAGCGGACCAACGTGTCGCGCTTTTCACCATACGGCTCGATGTGAATATCTGACGTACCCTGCCGGAAGGCGTCGGCGATGATTTGATTGGCCAGGCGCACAATGGCGTTGTCATTCTCGTCGAGGCCGGCGGAGGAGGCATCCTCTTGCGCCTCCAATTGGGATTCGTTCACGAGCTCACCAAGAATATCGGATACACTCTCGTTGAGCTTGGTCGTGACATCCGGTGCGCTGGTGGAGATGGAGAGGAACTGGGCAATGTCTTTGCGCAAACTGACGGCGAACCGGATGTTCAATCCAGGGAACGTCCGTTTGATGTCCTGAACGCGGTCGAGGTCTCCGGGGTCATCGGTCAACACTTCGATCGCTGAACGATCGCGCTTCAGCGGCATCCAATGATTCTTCTTGAGATAATCAATGTTGAGATTCTTCAGCAGCTCGATGTCGGCAATGGTCCGTTCGCTATATTCGATGTAGGGACACTTGTGATACTGGGCTAGAGACTTACCCAGATCGGCTTTGGGGACCTTGTACTTCTCGATCAGGATGCTTTCGAGATCCATTGTGCCTCTCTTGGATTCGGCAATGGCTGCATCGAGATCGGGTTGAGAAATTTTCTGATTGGAGACCAGGTGATCAAATTTTGACGGGGTCTTTTTCGAGGTTTTGCGGAGATTGTGGAAGGCGGTTCCGAGCGCCTTGGCGATCTCGGCGACAGATTCTTCATCTTTCCGCGTAAAACGGCCGCCGCTTTTCTTGTTGAGGAGTTGAATCACACCCATGAGGTATTTGTTGTCGGCAACGATCGGGTAGGTTAGGACTTGTTTCGTCTTGAATCCGGTTTTCTTGTCATAGCTGGCGTCGTGAAGGAGAGATGGATGGACAGCACTGAGTTCCACCTGGTCATAGGCGTCGGCGATGTTGACGGGCCGTAGGTATTTGGCGCAAAAACCGGCCAGACTTTGTTCGGTGATTGGGATACGGACTTCCTGGATCGTGTCCATATGAGGCACCTTGGAGAAGATTTCCTTCTTTTCCGTATCGACCGCAAACAGCGTCAGATCTTCGGCATCGAACAGGCTGAGGATGTCGCGGTGGAGATCGAGGAGGATTTGATCGATATCGGTGGCTGCTTGGATTTGATTCTTGATTCGTTTGACGTGTTCGGCGAATTCCGCTTTCTGGTGAGAGTCAGGCAGATTATGAGCGACTGGTTTTGAGAGCATGAAGAATTCCTCGGAGCGAGTCAGCCAGGCCGTGTAAAAGAGCTGTGTGTGGACACACGATGAATGGTGAAGCTCGTGTGACAAGGCTTAGGAACTCAGTCTAACCAAAGCCGACGGCAAGGCAAGGAAAAGACAATTTCTCGCCCGGTTTGCGCGGGTCGCGGGTAGGACAGGTCCAAACGAGGGAAAGCCGACTACGGAGATGCTGCCGCGTGTTCGTGAATCCGTGAAGATGAGCGGTCTTAAGCGGGAGATGTGAGGAAACCACGAATTGTAGACAATACAGCGTCTGGAGGCACGCGGGTCGTCTGGCCCGTCTTTCTGTTCTTGATTTCAACGACGCCTTGAGTGAGTCCTTTTTCTCCGAGCACCAGATGAAAAGGAGCTCCGATCAGGTCGGCGTCATTGAACTTGACGCCGGCGCGTTCGTCGCGGTCGTCCCACAAGACGTCGACACTTGCTTCCGTCAGCGAGTCGTAGAGCTGTTGGGCCAGTTGCATGACCGGTTGCGATTGACTGATCGGCAGAAGATGAATCAGAAACGGCGCGATGGGAATGGGCCAGATGATTCCCTTGGCATCATGATTCTGTTCGATCGCGGCAGCGGCGGTTCGACTGACTCCGATGCCGTAACAGCCCATCACGGCCAACTGCTCCTGTCCTTGGGCGTCGAGAAATTTTGCCGACATTGCTTCGCTGTATTTTGTACCCAACATGAACACATGCCCGACTTCGATTCCTTTAGCCGTCCTCAGGGTCCCGTCGCCGCGAGGCGACACGTCGCCGGCCTGTGCGTTGCGCAAGTCGCCGAACTGATCGACCGTAAAGTCCCGTCCCACGTTCGCGTCGACGAAGTGCGTATCGGTCTTGTTCGCCCCGATGACAAAATTACGCAGGTGCTTGATCGCCTGGTCCGCAAGGATGCGAACACCCTTGAGACCGACTGGACCGGCGTATCCTACTGTGGCTCCGGTAAGTTCCTGGACCTTGTCGGGGGCGGCCAATTCGAGGTCGGTGACGGCGAGGAGGCGTTTC
>Ga0209382_10013545_pt1 | contig 10023 bp, 7 predicted proteins | sample SoiMetdeltSBSDD5_FD_187599 | JGI IMG/M metagenome (GOLD analysis project Ga0209382, IMG submission 187599) | Bulk soil microbial communities from a Populus tree surrounding site in Tennessee, USA - Soil MetaG P. deltoides SBSDD5 (SPAdes) (version 2) | ecosystem: Environmental > Terrestrial >...
ACCAGTTCGATTCGCAGGAGGTCCGCACCTACTTCCCGATGGCGCGGGTCAAGCAGGGCATGCTCGACATCGCGTCGCAGCTCTTTGGCGTCCGCTTCCGCCGCGTGGAGGGCGCGCCCGTGTGGCACCCCAGCGTCGAGTGCTGGGAGATGCTGGAGGGCGGACAAGTCGTGGGACGCGTCTACCTCGACCTGCACCCGCGGTCGAACAAGTACACCCATGCCGCGCACTTCGCGATCCGCACCGGGGTGGCGAGCGAGCATCTGCCCGAGGCCGCGCTCGTCTGCAACCTGCCCGGGGGCGCGGCGGGCGATCCCGGCCTCATGGAGCACAAGGAAGTCAGCACCCTGTTCCACGAGTTCGGCCACTTGCTGCACAGCGTCTTCGGTGGGCGCCAGCGCTGGGCGGGCCTTTCCGGTGTGTCCACGGAGTTCGACTTCGTCGAGGCGCCCTCGCAGCTCTTCGAGGAGTGGATCTGGTCGCCGCAGGTGCTGGCCACGTTCGCGCGGCATCACCAGACGGGGGAGCCGATCCCGGCGGAGGTGGTGGCCCGGATGCGGCGCGCCTCGGAGTTCGGCAAGGCCCTTGGCGTGCGCCGTCAGATGGTGCTCGCACGGACCTCGCTCTCGTACTACGACCGGCCGCCGGCCCAGGTGAACACCGACGCCATCCTGCGCCAGGCGACCGAGAGCAGCCTTCCGTATCCCTGGGTGGAGGGCACGCACTTCCAGTGCATGTTCCAGCACCTCGACCACTACTCGGCGTTCTACTACACCTACATGTGGTCGCTGGTGATCGCGAAGGATCTGTTCTCGCAGTTCGACGGCAAGAACCTCCTCGATCCCGCCGCCCCACGCCGGTATCGCGAGACCATCCTCGCCGCCGGCGGCTCGGCTCCCGCCGCCACGCTCATCGAGCGATTCCTCGGCCGGCCGTTCGATGCCAAGGCGTGGGAGGAATGGCTCAACCGGGACTAGAGCGTCCGGGTCGGCTCCTCCTCGGGGCGACGACTCTCGACGAGTACCGGCCAAATCGTTTATCTGTTAATCGTATTATGATCTCAAGACGCCGCCGGGCCGCGTGTCCCCACGCGGGTAGGCCGAAATACCACTCGACGTCCCGGCTGCAACGCCTATATTTGGACAATATAAGGGGATAGGGTCCCCGACGGGCAAGGCGTTCATCGCACGGCGACCCCGGATGCGGGGCGGCGCGCCGGAGGCGATTGATGAGTTGGCTCGAGAGGCGCCGAGCGGACGACGGCGCCCAGGACGGCGGGGAGGTCGCCATCCTCCGGGTGCTCGTCGAACGGCACCCGGCCGGCGTCCTCGTGGTCGGCGATGACGGCAAGGTCCTGGCCGCCAGCGCGACCCTCCGGCGTCTCTTCGGTGAATCGCCGCAGGGCTCGAACGCCCTGGCTCTCGATCCCGCGGCGTGGGCCGCCGATCCCGACCGCTTCCGCAAGCGTGTCGCCCAGATCGTCTCCGATCGGAGCACGGTCATGAGCGAGGAGGTACTGCTGGGTGACGGCCGCGCCTTCGAGCGCGACTATGCGCGCGTCACTCTTCCCGGCGGCGCGGGTGCTCACATGTGGGAGTACCGCGACATCACCGAGCGCCGGAAGGTGGAGCTCGCGCGGCGCGCGACGAGCGCGCGGCTGCAGTTCCTCGTGAACGCCGGTGCGGCCGTGCTGTACAGCGCCCGCCCGGGCGGAGACTACGACCGCACGTTCGTGAGCGACAACATCGGGGAGCTCCTCGGCTACGACCCCTCCTGCTGGATGACACCCGGCTTCTGGCGGCGCGCGCTCCATCCCGACGACGCCGCGCGCGTGATGGCGGAGACGTCCAAGCTGCGCGAGCGCGGCTGCCAGGCGATGGAGTATCGGATGCGCCACGCGGACGGCCATCCGGTCTGGGTGCACGACGAGCTCCGGCAGATCTGCGAGGTCGAAGGCCAGGCGGTGGAGGTGGTGGGGTGTCTCATCGACATCAGCACGCGCCGCCGCTCCGAGAACGATCTCACGGCGCTCGGCCGTGTGGCCGCCGACGTCGGACACGACTTCCGCAATCTCCTGCTCGTGATCACCGGGCATTCGTTCCTGCTGAAGCGCGCGCTCGACGAGGGCAGCGACCTGCGCTGGAACGTCGAGGAGGTGGCCAAGGCCGCGGAACGCGCGGCGTCCTTGACCGATCGTCTTCTCTCCGCGGACCCGCGGGCGGCGGCGGCGCCCATCATCCCCGCCGTCCCCGTGGCGCGGGCCGCCTCCGGTGGGGAGACCGTCCTCGTCGTCGAGGACGAGGACGCCGTGCGTGTCTTCACCGGCCGTGCGCTGGCCGGCAGCGGCTACACGGTGCTCGAAGCCAAACGCGCCGAAGAGGCGCTCGAGATCGTCTCGCAGTATCCGGGTCAGATCGCGGCGCTGCTGACCGACGTCTCCATGCCCGGCATGAGCGGCTGCGAGCTGGCCCAGAAGCTCGCCCTCACGCGCCCCGCCCTCAAGGTCATCCTGATGTCGGGCTACGACCCCGCCGATCCGGTGCTCGGCTCCGTCGCGTCGCTGTCCTTCCTGCAGAAGCCGTTCACGCCCGACAGCCTCGCCCTGAAGCTGCGCGAGGTCTTGGACGGCGAAAACAGCCACTAGCTACTCCGAACGAGCTTTACGGCGCCACAGAGGCACAGAGACACAGAGGACAGGTGTGTCTCGCAACGACCACGACCACCACCGGCGAATCGAAAGTGGCGACGTCGCTGGGCGGTGGCGTTCGCCTCGATTAGCGACCAGGCGCTTGCACCCCCTGAAGCGGTACATCGTGCGGATTGGGGTGCGCGCTGGCAGATCTTCCTCTTGAAGGAACCGCGCGCGGAACGTCCGCACGAAGGGCGTCCCCCGCGCAGCGACGCCAGCGTTTTCGATTCGGCAGCATGAGCGGCCGACTGTTGATTCCAGCCCCTGTCTCGGGTACGATCGCGCCCTGAGGCGTCAGAAGAAGATGACTGGATCGCGTCCTCATTTCGGGGAGACCGTGGAGCGGCTGACGGCGGACGTGTTTCGCTGGCGTAGCTGGCACCACCACCACCGCATTCACGCCTGACGGCGCGCCGGGAACCCGGCCGCGCTGGCAGCGGAGTGGGTCTCCCGGAGACGGCGGAGAGGGCGACGCGAAAGCCTCTTCAGGGGATCCTGAAGAGGCTTTTTTGTTTTGGGGAACAGGTACCGCGGCGCAGCGGTTGCGCCTCTAGAACGATGCCGACGCAGATCTGCGTGCCTCTGATCGAGGAACAGACCGGCGCGATCATCGACCGGATGATCGACCTCGCCGAGCAGGCGGACCTCTTCGAGGTCCGGGGCGACTACGTGCGCGACCTGGATCTGCTCACGATCATCCGCGCCCGTACGAAGCCGCTCATCTTCACCTATCGATGTGAGTCGGAAGGCGGCCGCATCCGCGACGACGATCCGAAACGGCGCCTGGTCCTGCTCGAGGCCGTCAAGCGCGGCTACGACTACGTGGACGTCGAGTACCGCAGCCAGTTCCACGACATCATGGTCGAGAAGGCAGGCAACGGCCTCGTCCTCTCGTATCACGACATCTCGGGCACGCCCGACAACCTGCCGAGCCTGTACGACCGCATGTGCGCGGCCGGCGCCGACATCGTCAAGATCGTGACCACGCCGAAGTCGATCGCGGACGTGGCCGCCCTCGCGGCCTTCGCCGACAAGACGTCGCAGGGCGGCGGACCGCCCCTCCTCGCGCTGGCGATGGGGCCGCTGGGCGCGTTCACGCGCATTCTGGCCGGCCGCACGGAGGCGCCGTTCACCTTCGCGTCGTCCGCGGTCGGCTCCGAGTCGGCGCCGGGCCAGATCACCTTGAAGGCGATGGCCGACGTCTATCGCGCCCGCGATGTCGGCCGCGAGACGAAGGTCTACGGGATCCTCGGCCGCGGTATCAGCCACAGCCTGTCGCCCCTCATCCACAACACGGCCTTCAAGGCCCTCGGCATCGACGCGCGCTACGTGCCGCTGGAGGCCGAGGCCCTCGACGCCTTCATCCAGGCCATGCCCGCGCTGCGCCTGTCGGGCTTCAGCGTCACCGCGCCCTACAAAGTGGAGATCCTGCCGTACCTCGACCAGGTCGAGGAAGTCGCCGCTCTCGGCGGCAGCGTCAACACCGTGGTCGTGCGCGACAGCGGCATGCAGGGGTCGAGCACGGACGGCATCGGAGTGCTGGCGCCGCTCAAGAAACGCGTCGACGTGAAGGGCCGAAAGGTCGCCATCGTGGGCGCGGGTGGTGCCGCCCGCGCCGCGGCCTTCGCGCTGCACCGCAAGGGCGCGGTGGTCACGCTGCTGGCCCGCGATCCGAAGAAGGCGGCGGAGGTGGCCGCCTTCGTCGGCTGCGCCTCGGGAGATCTCGCCAAGGCCGCGTCGTACAGCTGGGACGTCCTCGTCAATGCCACGCCCATCGGCAGCCTCGCGAGCGCGAAGGAGACTCCGGTCCCGGCCGATCGGCACCGCAAGGGGACCGTCGTCTTCGACATGGTCTACGTGCCGCAAGACACGCGCCTGCTGCGCGAGGCCCGCGCCGCCGGGTGCCAGACGATCGGCGGCCTCGAGATGCTCCTCGCCCAGGCGGAAGGGCAGTTCGAGGCGTGGACGGGGAACCCCGCCCCCGCCGACGTGATGCGCGAGGCGGTGCTCGGCTACTTCGAGGAGGCGGACGCGGAGACGTCCGCGCAGGAATGAGCGTCCGGTACTCGCGCCAGGAGCGCTTCGCCGGGATCGGGCCCGAGGGGCAGAAAAGGCTCGGCGCGTCGTCCGTGGTGATCGTCGGCTGCGGGGCGCTCGGCAGCGTCCTCGCGGAGCAGATGGCGCGCGCCGGCGTCGGGCGCCTGACCCTCGTCGACCGCGACTTCGTCGAGCCGTCGAACCTGCACCGGCAATCGCTCTTCGACGAAGAGGACGCCGCCGCCGGCCTGCCCAAGGCCGTCGCCGCCGAGGCGCATCTGCGCCGGCTGAACTCCGAGGTCGAGATCCGCGGCGTCATCGCCGACGTCGCTTCGGACAACGCCCTCGAGCTGCTCGAGGGCGCCAGCCTGGTCCTCGACGGCACCGACAACTTCGAGACGCGTTTCCTCGTCAACGACGTCTGCGTCCGCGAGGGCATCCCGTGGGTGTATGGCGCCTGCGTCGGCGCCTACGGCCTCGTGATGATGGTGCGCCCGCACGTGACGCCGTGCCTGCGCTGCGTGCTGGAAGAGATGCCGCCGCCGGGTTCGGGCCCCACCTGCGACACCGCCGGCGTGGTGGCGCCCATCGTCCACGTGATCGCCGGCATCCAGGGTGCGGAGGCCCTCAAGCTCCTCGCCGGACGCGAGGAGTCGCTGACCCGCGGCCTCGTCACCGTGGATCTCTGGAAGGGGACGTTCGACGTCATGGACCTCAGCGGCCGCGCGCCTTCATGCCCGTCTTGCACGCAGGGCCGGTACGACTACGCCGAGGTGGGGGCGACGGTCGGCTCGGCCGTGCTCTGCGGCCGCGATGCCGTGCAGGTCCGGCCGCCCCGCGGCACCCGCGTCGATCTGCCCGAGCTGGCGCGGCGCCTCGCCGGCCTCGGCCGCGTGAGCTCGAACGAGTACCTCGTGCGCATGGACACCGGCGAGGCGGAGATGGTGGTGTTCGGCGACGGCCGCGCGATCGTGCGCGGGGTCAGCGATCCCGCCCAGGCCCGCTCGCTCTACGCGAAGTACGTGGGGAGCTGAGGCCATGAGCGCCCTCCAGAGATCGCCGGTCCCGCCCGGCGTGCAGTGTTTCGTCGGCGCCGCCGCGCGGCAGCGGCGTGCGATCGAGGCGGCGGCCGTCTCCGTCTTCGAGGGCTGGGACTACGAGGAGATCATCCCGCCGCTCTACGATTACGCCGACGCCTTCGCCAGCGCGGCCCTCTCCGGGAAGACGTACTCCTTCGTCGGCCGCGACGGGAGCCTGCTCGCCCTGCGCCCCGACTTCACGAGCTTGATCGCCAAGATCGCCGCCGGCCGCCTGGCCGATCGCCCGGCGCCGCTGCGCCTGTACTACTCGGGCGAGGTGCTGCGCTACGAGCCGCCCAAGGCGGGTCGTCAGAGCGAGCTGTACCAGATGGGCCTGGAGCACCTGGGCGGCGACGCGCGCGCCGCCGACGTCGAGGTGTTGGCCATCGCCGTCGAATGTCTCGAGCGTCTCGGTGTGGGCGGGGCCGTGCTCGCCCTCGGCCACGTCGGCGTCTTCGCCGGGCTCGTGGCCCGGACGGAGCTCACCTCGTCGAGCCTGGAGCGGCTGCGCGAGCGCGTCGACGCCCGGGACGCGGCCGGAGTCGCGTTCGCCCTCGACGGTGCCGGCGTGACGGGTGCCGTGCGTGACGCCGTCCTGCATCTCACCTCGCTGGGGGGCGACGCCTCGGTTTTGGGCGAGGCGCGGCGGGCCTTCGCGGCGTTTCCGGCCGCCATCGCCGCCCTCGAGGAGCTGCGCGAAACGGTCGGCGCCTTGCAGTCCGCCGGCCTCGGCCGTGTCGTGAGCGTCGACCTCGCCGAGGTGCGCGGCCTCGACTACTACACCGGCCTCGTCTTCCGCGCCTACGCCCCCGATCTCGGCTTCGAGCTGGGGGCGGGAGGACGCTACGACACGCTGCTCGCACGCTTCGGCCGGCCGATGCCCGCCGTCGGCTTCATGCTCGGCCTCGACCGCGTGGCCTTGCTCCTGGAGCGCCAGGCGCGTGCGCTCGGCGACGGCGCCGCCGCCGCCGCCGCGGAGTCGATCGCAACGGCTCGCCTCGGCCCGGCGCTCGTCGAGGCTCGCGCCCGACGCGCCTCCGGCCGCCGCGTGCGCTTCGGCGAGGGAGACCGCGCGTGAGCCTGACCGTGGCCTTGTCCAAGGGAAAGCTGCTCGGCGGCGCCGCTGCGCTCTTCGGCCGCGCCGGCCTGCCGTTCCCGGAAGACGAGGGGCGCAGGCTCGTCATGGACACGGGCGACCTGCGGTTCCTCTTCGTCAAGGACATGGACGTCCCCACCTACGTGGAGTACGGCGTGGCCGACTGCGGCATCGCCGGCCGCGACGTCGTGATGGAGTCCGGGAGCGACGTGTACGAGCCGCTCGACCTCGCCTTCGGCCGCTGCCGGCTGGCCGTCGCCCGACCGAAGGGCCGCGGCCTCGACTATCGCCGCGCGTCGACGGTGCGCGTGGCGTCGAAGTATCCGCGCGTCGCCACCGCGCACTTTCTCGAGCGCGGCGTCTCCGCGGAGGTCGTCAAGCTCGCCGGCTCCGTCGAGCTGGCGGCGGTCCTGGGCCTGGCCGATTGCATCGTGGACGTCGTCGAGACGGGCCGCACCCTCGAGGAGAACGGGCTCGAAGTCGTCGAGGACGTGGCCGCCTCGTCGGCGCGCCTCGTCGTGAATCGGGCCAGCTATCACGCACGGCGTGAGGAGGTCGGGCGTTTCGTCGACGCACTCCGGAGGGTGATCCCATCATGAGGACGTTGCGCTACCGCTCGCGCGAGTGGAAGCAGTATTTCGCGGCGCTGCCGCGGGCGGCCACGCCGCGCGCGGACGTGGACCAGGTGGTGGCCGCCATCCTGAAGGCCGTGCGCCGCCGCGGCGACCAGGCGGTGGCCCGCTACACCGCGCGCTTCGACAAGGTGCGGGTCGTGCCCGGCCGCTTGAAGATGAAGGCCGCCGATGTTCGGGCGCTCGCCCGCCGGGCCGATCGGGAGCTCGTGCGGGCGCTCGCCCGCATGGCGCGGCAGATCGAGACCTATCACGCGCGGCAGAAGGACAACGGCTTCCGGCTGCGCCTCGGCGACGGTTCCGTGCTCGAGGAGATCGTGCGGCCGATCGAGTCCGTGGGGCTGTACGTACCGGGGGGCGCCGGGGCCTACCCGTCGTCGGTCCTGATGAACGCGATCCCGGCGCGCGTGGCGGGCGTGCCGCGCATCGCGGTGGTGACGCCGCCGCGGACCCTCGAGCAGAACCCGGCGGTGGCGGCCGCGCTGGTGCAGGTCGGCCTCGAAGGCGACGTCTACGGCATCGGCGGTGCGCAGGCGGTGGCGGCGCTGGCGTACGGAACGGAGAGCGTGGCCGCGGTCGCGAAGATCGTCGGTCCCGGCAACGCCTACGTGGCCTCCGCCAAGCGGCAGGTCCGCGGCCGCGTGGAGATCGACCACGAGGCGGGTCCCAGCGAGGTCGTGATCCTCGCCGACTCCTCCGCCGACCCGGCGTGGGTGGCGATCGACTTGTTGGCGCAGGCGGAGCACGGCAGCGGCGACGAGACGGTGGCGCTCGTGACCGCCGACGAATCGCTCGCCGGCAAGGTCGGCGAGCTCGTGCGCCTCGGCGTGCGCGGCGTCGCGAACCGCGAGAGCGCGCAGCGGGCGCTGGCCAGCAACGGCGCCATCGTCCTCGTGAAGAACCTGGACGAAGGCGTGGCGGCCATGAACGACTTCGCGGCCGAACACGCCGAAGTCATGACGCGGAACGCCGACACGGTGGCGCGGCGCATCACCGCCGGCGCCGTTTTCGTCGGCCACTACGCGCCGGTCGCCCTCGGCGACTACGGCATCGGTCCGAACCACGTGTTGCCGACGGGCGGCGCCGCGCGCTTCTCGTCGCCTCTTTCCGTGCGCGACTTCGTGCGGCGGCAGAGCCAGGTTCGGGTGACGGCCCGCGGCCTGCGCCGCGTCGCCGCCGCCGTCGTGAGCGTGGCCCAGGCCGAAGGTTTCCTGGCTCACGCCCGCAGCGTGAGCGTGAGGGTCGACTCGTGAGCACTCCGCTCGACAACATCAAGCCGCAGGTGCGTCAGATCGCCGCCTATACCCTGGCCGCGCGACGGGCGCCCATCAAGATCAACCAGAACGAGAACCCGTACGAGATGGAGTCGCGCATCAAGCAGCGCGTGCTGGCCATGGCCCTGGAACGGCCGTGGGGCCGCTACCCCGACTTCGATCCGCAGGAGCTGCTCGATGCCCTCGCCGCGTTCGCGGGATGGAAGCCGAACGGCGTACTCGCGGGCAACGGGTCGAACGAGCTGATCGAGGCGCTGCTGCTGGTGACGGTCGGGTCCGGCACCCGCGTCGTGATCCCGGAGCCGACGTTCACGCTCTACGGCCTGCTCACGAAGGTGCTGGGCGGCGAGGTGGTGAAGGTCGGCCTCGGTCCGGAGCTCGAATACGACGTGGAGGCGCTCCTGCGCGCCCAGGAGCAGAAGCCGACGCTGACCATCATCTGCTCGCCGAACAACCCGACGGGTGGCATCGTAACGCTCGACGAGATCGAGCGTCTCTGCGCCGCCACCAGCGGCCTCATCGTCATCGACGAGGCGTATCACGAGTTCTCCGGACAGTCCGCGGTGCCGCTGCTCGCGAAACACCCGAACCTCGTGGTCCTGCGCACGTTCTCGAAGGCCATGGCCATGGCCGGCCTGCGCGTCGGCTATCTCATGGCTTCGCCGGAGCTCGTCCGCGAGATCAACAAGGCCCGCTTGCCGTACAACCTGAACTTCCTCTCGCAGGCGGCGGCGATGGCCGCCATCGAGGAGTTCCCCGCCCTCGAGATCGTGATCGGGCGGCTGGTGGTCCTGCGCGAATCGCTCCGTGCGGAGCTGCAGAAGATCGCGGGTGTGAAGGTTTATCCGTCGCGCGCGAACTTCTTACTCGTCGAGCTGGCCGAGGCCGGTCCCAAGGCGGTCTTCGAGGCCGTGTATCGGCGGGGCATCTTGATCCGCGACGTCACGTCGTACCCGCGCCTGCAGCGCTGCCTGCGGATCAGCGTGGGCACCGAGGAGGAGAACCGCGCGCTGGTGACGGCCCTGCGCGAGTCCCTCGTAGAAGCGGGTGGCGCGTCCGCCGCCAAGGAGAGGACGACGACATGAAGCAAGCACGATCGACGAAGGTGGCCCGGCAGGCGCAGCTCGCGCCCAGCGCAAGGCGCGCCATCATCCTCCGCAAGACCCGCGAGACCGACATTCGCTTGATGTTCGATCTCGACGGCAGCGGGAAGTCG
>Ga0209382_10013546_pt1 | contig 10022 bp, 8 predicted proteins | sample SoiMetdeltSBSDD5_FD_187599 | JGI IMG/M metagenome (GOLD analysis project Ga0209382, IMG submission 187599) | Bulk soil microbial communities from a Populus tree surrounding site in Tennessee, USA - Soil MetaG P. deltoides SBSDD5 (SPAdes) (version 2) | ecosystem: Environmental > Terrestrial >...
GAAGCCCATGGCCGGGTGCTCGCCAGCGACGTGGTGGCGCCGCGCGATGTGCCGCAATTCGCCAATGCGGCGGTCGATGGCTATGCGGTGGCGCATGGCTCGGTTGGCGCAACCGGCGGCACACTCGCGGTGACGATACGGGCGGCGGCCGGCCACCCGGCGGCCAAGCCGGTCGGTCCGGGCGAGGCGGCCCGGATCTTCACCGGCGCGGCGATCCCCGAGGGCGCCGACACGGTGATCATGCAGGAGGATGTGACAATCGATGGCGACCGGATCGTGATCGGCGGCGCCATCCGCCGCGGGGCGAATGTGCGGAAGGCCGGGGAGGACCTCAGGGCCGGCCAGGTGGCGGTCAGGGCGGGAACGCGGCTGAGGCCCCAGGAGGTGGCGGCGATCGCCTCGACCGGCGCCGACCGGGTGCGCTGCTTTCGGCGCTTGAGGGTCGGCGTGCTATCGACCGGTGATGAGCTGGTCGAGCCGGGCGAGCCGCTGGCGCTGGGTCAGGTCTATGATTCCAATCGGCATCTCCTGGCCGGCCTTCTCGCCTCGCAGGGCGCCGAGATGGTGGCGCTGGGGCGCGTTTGCGATGCCGCGGAGACGGTCGAGGCGCGGCTGCGGCAGGCCGCGGTCACGTGCGACGTCATCCTGACCACCGGCGGGGTCAGCCGCGGCGAGACCGATTTCGTGGTCGAGACGATCAAAAAGCTCGGCTCGCTCCATGCCTGGCAGATCGCGGTCAAGCCCGGCCGGCCGCTGGCGATCGGCCAGATCGGCGATGCAGTGGTATTCGGCCTGCCCGGCAATCCGGTAGCGGTGTTCGTGACGTTTCTGCTCTATGCCGTGCCGATGCTGGCACAACTCCAGGGCGCCAATCCGAGCGTGCCGCGGCGCTATCCGGTTCCGGCCGGCTTCGATTTCACCGGGCGCAAGCGGGGACGGCGGGAATTCTGGCGGGGCTATATCGCCGACGGTCCGGACGGTTCCCGGCTCATGAAATTCGCGCGCGACGGATCGGGGCTGATCTCGGGCCTGGTCCAGGCCGAAGGGCTGATCGACATTCCCGAATCGACAGGGGACGTCCATGTCGGCGATCTCCTGGCTTTCATTCCGTTCGGGGAATTCGGGATTTAGAGCATCTAGCGAGAGCGGCGGAAGACCGCTAAATAACGCCGCATCGCTCGTGATGGAGAATCTGAGCCTCATGGCCAAACCGCGGACGCTGTACGACAAGATCTGGGACGATCACCTGGTGCATCAGGGGGAGGACGGCACCGCGCTGCTCTATATCGATCGCCACCTCGTCCATGAGGTCACGAGCCCGCAGGCTTTCGAGGGCTTGCGGCAGGCCGGCCGCAAGGTGCGGCATCCGGAGAAGACGCTGGCGGTGGTGGATCACAATGTGCCGACCACCGATCGGTCGCATGGCATCGAGGAACCGGAAAGCCGGCACCAGGTGGAGACCCTGGCGCGCAATGCGGCGGAGTTCGGAATCATCTACTTCTCCGAGCTCGATCAGCGGCAGGGGATCGTCCATGCCATCGGGCCCGAGCAGGGCTTTACGCTGCCCGGGACGACGATCGTGTGCGGCGACAGCCACACCTCGACGCATGGCGCCTTCGGGGCGCTCGCCCATGGCATCGGCACATCGGAGGTGGAGCATGTGCTGGCCACCCAGACGCTGATCCAGCAGAGCAAGGCCCGCAACATGAAGGTCGAGGTCACCGGCCAGCTGGCGGCGGGGGCGACGGCAAAGGACATCATCCTCGCCATCATCGGCCAGATCGGCACGGCCGGCGGGACCGGCCACGTCATCGAATATTGCGGCGAGGCGATCGAAGCACTGTCGATGGAAGGGCGCATGACGGTTTGCAACATGTCGATCGAAGGCGGAGCGCGAGCCGGGCTCATCCGTCCCGACGACAAGGCCTATGCCTTCCTGAAAGGGCGGCCGATGGCGCCCAAGGGACAGCATTGGGACCACGCTGTCGCGCACTGGCGGGCCGAGCTCTTCTCCGACGAGGGGGCCGAATTCGATCGGGTCATCCGGCTCGATGCGGCGCAGCTGCCGCCGATCGTCTCCTGGGGCACGAGCCCGGAGGACGTCATCTCGGTCGAAGGCGTCGTTCCCGATCCCGACCAGATCACCGACGAGGCGCGCCGCCAGTCGAAGAAGCGAGCGCTCGACTATATGGGGCTGAAGGCGGGAACCCGAATCGTCGACATCGCGATCGACAAGGTGTTCATCGGCTCCTGCACCAATGGCCGAATCGAGGATCTCCGGGCCGCAGCGGCGATCGTGCGCGGCCACAAGGTGCATGAGGGCGTGTCGGCGATGGTGGTGCCGGCCTCCGGCCTGGTGAAGGCGCAGGCCGAGGCGGAAGGGCTCGACAAGATCTTCAAGGAAGCAGGATTCGAGTGGCGGGAGGCGGGCTGCTCGATGTGCCTGGGGATGAATCCCGATCAGCTCAAGCCCGAGGAGCGCTGTGCCTCGACGTCGAATCGCAACTTCGAAGGGCGGCAGGGCTATCGCGGCCGCACGCATCTGGTGTCGCCGGCCATGGCAGCAGCCGCGGCAGTTGCAGGCAAATTCGTAGATGTTAGGAAGTGGAATTGAAGTTGAATCGTCGGAGCGAATGTGGTGAAAGGCAGTTAAGGGGATTGAAATGTCAAGTTGATAGGGGTGGTCGCATGGATTGGCGACCAATAATTGAGGGGGGTCGGGGATGTCGACTGTTTCCGCGGATGCTCGTTTTCTGCGCCGCATCTTGATCGGGCTTATCCTTGCGACAGCGCTGGCAGGTGCGGCAACCGGGCTTGTCACGGTCGAAGCGTCATCGCCGGGATTGTTGTCTAACGTCGTGGGACGTTGAACCGAAAAGGCAAAGATCTCAGCGGGCTGTCCAGGTTGCTGTCTCCGACAGCGACCGAGTTCGAAAGGCTTGCCGAAGCGAGCTGGCAGGCGTTGCCGGAACTGTTCCGACGCTCCGTCGGCCGGCTGGTCATCCGCATCGAGGAATGGCCGAGCGAGGATGCATTGGCCGAGCTTGGCCTCACTTCGCCCTATGATCTTCTCGGATTGTTCCGCGGCGTCGGCATGGCGCATGCGAGCGTCACCTATCCGACGGTCGAGCCGAACATGGTGTTCCTGTACCGGCGGCCGATTCTCGATTATTGGGCCGAGCACGAGGAGTCGCTGGGCTCCTTGATCACCCATGTGCTGGTGCATGAGATCGGCCATCATTTCGGCTTGTCGGACGAGGACATGGCGCGAATCGAGGCTGGAGGCTGAAGAGGCAGTCGGCTTTAGGCAGTTGGCAGTGACCAGCGCTCCGCGCCCTGCCTATTGCCTAATGCCTACTGCCATGAGGTGCAATCATTCGCGTTCTCGCCTGAACTGATGAAGCTTGCCAGGAGCGGGCCCAAGGCTTACCGATCGGCAATCATGCTCTAGAGGGCTTCGGCAGCAAATGGCATCCTACAAACTCCTCCTCCTCGCCGGCGACGGCATCGGGCCCGAGGTGATGGGCGAGCTCAAGGCGATCATCGCCTGGCTCAACGCGCAGCGCATCGCCAGTTTCGAGGTCGAGGAAGGCCTGGTGGGCGGGGTGGCCTATGACGCCCATGGCGAGGCGATCTCGGAAAGCGACATGGCGAAGGCCATGGCGAGCGATGCCGTGGTGTTCGGGGCGGTCGGCGGACCCAAATGGGACGGCGTCCCTTACGACAAGCGGCCGGAAGCCGGGTTGCTGCGGCTCCGCAAGGACCTCGCGCTCTATGCCAATCTCAGGCCGGCGATCTGCTACCCGGCGCTGGCCGACGCCTCCTCGCTCAAGCGCGAGGTGGTGGAGGGCCTCGACCTCCTGATCGTGCGCGAGCTCACCGGCGGGGTCTATTTCGGCGAGCCCAAGACCATCACCGATCTCGGGAATGGCCAGAAGCGCGCCATCGATACTCAGGTCTATGACACGTTCGAGATCGATCGGGTGTCGCGGGTGGCGTTCGACCTGGCGCGACAGCGGCGCAACAAGGTCCATTCGGCGGAAAAGCGCAATGTGATGAAGTCGGGGGTGCTATGGAACGAGGTGGTGAGCCGGGTGCATCGCGAGAACTATCGCGATGTCGAGCTCGAGCACATCCTCGCCGACAATTGCGGCATGCAGCTGGTGCGCTCGCCGAAGCAGTTCGACGTGATCGTTACCGACAATCTGTTCGGCGACATCCTGTCCGATGTGGCGGCGATGCTGACGGGGTCGCTCGGCATGCTGCCGTCGGCATCGCTCGGCGCGGTCGATCCCAAGAGCGGGCGGCGGAAGGCGCTTTACGAGCCGGTCCATGGCTCGGCGCCCGACATCGCCGGCAAGGGCGTGGCCAACCCGATTGCGATGATCGCGTCCTTCGCCATGGCGTTGCGCTATTCCTTCGACCTCAAGCGCTGGGCCGATCTCTTGGACGAGGCGATCGCGGCGGCGCTCAAGCGCAACATCCGGACCGGCGACATCATGCAGCCGGGGATGACCAGGGTCGGCACAAGGGAGATGGGCGACGCGATCCGGGAGGAGTTGGTCCGCCGCGCCGGCTGAGGGGGAAACGGAGCCTCTCGTTTATTGACTGTGCGGCAAATGATGTTATCGAAAGCTGCCGCGAGGAAGGATCAGGTCAAATGGGCTACAAGGTTGCAGTCGTCGGCGCTACCGGCAATGTCGGCCGGGAAATGCTCAATATCCTCGCCGAGCGCGAGTTTCCGGTGGACCAGGCCTATGCCATAGCGTCCCGCCGGTCGCTCGGCACCGAGGTGTCGTTCGGCGACAAGGTGCTCAAATGCCTCGATCTGAACCAGTTCGACTTCGCGAAGGTCGATTTCTGCCTGATGTCGGCCGGGTCGGCGGTGTCCAAGGAATGGTCGCCGCGAATCGGCGCCGCGGGGGCGATCGTGATCGACAATTCCTCGTGCTGGCGCTACGACACCGAGGTGCCGTTGATCGTGCCGGAGGTCAATGCGGCGGCGCTGGTCGACTATATGGGGCGGCCCAACCGGCGCAACATCATCGCCAATCCCAATTGCTCGACCGCCCAGCTCGTCGTCGTGCTGAAGCCGCTGCATGATCTCGCCCGCATCAAGCGGGTGGTGGTCGCGACCTATCAGTCGGTGTCGGGGGCCGGCAAGGACGCGATGGACGAGCTGTGGAACCAGACCAAGGGCATCTTCGTCACCGATCCGCCGGAGCCGAAGAAGTTCACCAAGCAGATCGCCTTCAACGTCATTCCGCATGTCGACGTGTTCATGGATTCGGGAGACACGCGCGAGGAGTGGAAGATGACGGCCGAGACCAAGAAGATCCTCGATCCCAAGATCAAGCTCACCGCAACCTGCGTGCGGGTGCCGGTGTTCGTCGGCCATTCGGAGGCGGTGAATATCGAGTTCGAGCGGCCGATCACGGCCGAGGAGGCGCGCGAGACCTTGCGCGAGGCTCCCGGCTGCCTGGTCGTCGACAAGCGCGAGGATGGCGGCTATGTGACGCCGGTCGAATGCGTCGGCGATTACGCGACCTATGTTTCGCGGATTCGCGAGGACATCACCACCGAGAACGGCATCAATCTGTGGATCGTCTCCGACAATCTGCGCAAAGGGGCGGCACTCAACACGGTGCAGATCGCCGAGACGATCATCAATCGCGGGCTCATGAAGAAGGCGGCCTAGAGCCGGGCAGACCTAACCACATGATGCTCAAATGGCCGATCAGCAGCCGATCAGGATAGAGCGGGCGCTGATTTCCCTGTCCGACAAGACAGGGCTCGTCGAATTCGCCCGAGGTCTCATCGACTGCGGCGTCACCTTGCTGTCGACCGGCGGCACGGCGCGGGCGATCGCGGAAGCCGGGCTCGCGGTCAGCGATGTCGAGACGGTGACCGGCTTTCCGGAGATTCTCGGGGGGCGGGTCAAGACGCTTCATCCCAAGGTGCATGGCGGGCTGCTGGCAATTCGCGGCGATGCCGAGCATGACGCGCAGATGGTTGAGCATGGCATCGCGCCGATCGATCTGGTGGCGGTGACGCTCTATCCATTCGAGGAGGCATGGGCGCGGGGCGCGAGACCTCAGGAGCTCGTGGAGACGATCGACATCGGTGGCCCGGCGATGATCCGGGCGGCGGCCAAGAACAGCGCCGCGGTGACGGTCATCGTCGATCCGGCCGACTATCCGACCGTGCTCGAGGCCATGCGCCAGTCCGGCGGGGAAGTGCCGGCCGCGATGCGCCGGGCGCTTGCCGCCAAGGCCTTTGTGCGGACGGCCGCCTATGACGCCATGATCGGCAATTGGCTGAGCGCGGCGTGCGGCGGCGACAGCGGGCGCTGGGCGGCGGTGGGCGGCCGGCTGATCGAGCGGCTGCGCTATGGCGAAAATCCGCAACAGATGGCGGGCTTCTATGCCACGGGCGAGCCGCGGCCCGGGGTGGCGACGGCGCGACAGCTGCAGGGCAAGGAGCTTTCCTACAACAATATCGCCGATGCCGATGCGGCGTTCGAATGCGTCGCCGAGTTCGATCCCGCCGCGGCGCCGGCGGCGGTGATCGTCAAGCATGCCAATCCCTGCGGTGCGGCTCTGGGAGCCACGCTCGAGGAGGCGTATCGGCTGGCGCTGCGGGCCGATCCGGTCAGCGCTTTCGGCGGGATCGTCGCCTTCAACCGGCCACTCGATCAAGCGGCGGCGCGGGCCGTATCGGCGATCTTCACCGAGGTGGTCATGGCGCCCGGCGCCGATGCGGAGGCCCTGGCGATCCTTGCCAAGGCGAAGAATCTGCGGGTGCTGGTGACCGACGGGATGCCGGACCCGGCGGCAGCGGGGACAAGCTTTCGCTCGGTGGCCGGCGGGTTCCTGGTGCAGTCGCGCGACAATGCCGCTCTCGATGCGTCGCAGCTCAAGGTGGTGACCCGCGCGAAGCCCAGCGCCGACGAGATGGCCGACATGCTGTTCGCGATGAAAATCGCCAAGCATGTCAAGTCGAATGCCATCGTGCTGGCGAAGGATGGTGCGACAGTCGGGATCGGGGCGGGGCAGATGTCGCGGGTCGATTCCAGCCGGATGGCGATCGAGAAGGCCAAGGAGGCGGCGCGTGCCGCCGGTCTCGATCGGTCGCTGAGCGAAGGGGCGGTGGTGGCGTCCGACGCCTTCTTCCCGTTCCCGGATGGGCTCCTTGCTGCGGTGGCCGGCGGCGCCCGGGCGGTCATCCAGCCCGGCGGATCGGTGCGCGACGGCGAGGTGATCGCGGCGGCAGATGCAGCCGGGATCAGCATGGTGTTCACGGGTTTGCGTCATTTCCGTCATTGAGGGATCCCACGACATGGTCAGACCACGCCGCAGCGTCCTCTACATGCCGGGTTCGAACGAGCGGGCGCTGCAGAAGGCAACAGCGATTCCGGCCGATGCGCTGATCCTCGACCTCGAGGATGCGGTGGCGCCCGACGAGAAGGCGGCAGCGCGCGAGCGGGTGGCGGCGATGGTGCGCGCCAGGCCCTATGGGCGGCGCGAGGTGGTAATCCGGGTGAATGCCCTCGAGACGCCCTGGGGGATCGACGATCTCCGCACTGCGGTGGAGGCGGAGCCCGATGCGATCCTGGTGCCGAAAGTGTCGCGACCGGGCGACATGACCTCGGCGGCGAAGATCCTGGCGTCGCTTCATGCGGCACCGGCGATCCGGTTGTGGGCGATGATCGAGACGCCGGCGTCGATCCTCAATGCGCGCGACATCGCGGCGGTGGCGGCCGATCCCGGCTCGCGCTTCGCGTGCCTGGTGCTCGGGACCAACGATCTTCTCAAGGAATCGCGGGCGCGGGCGCTCGGCAACCGGTTCGCCATCGTGCCGTGGCTCGCCATGTCGGTGCTGGCGGCGCGGGCCTATGGGCTCGACATCCTCGACGGCGTCTACAATGATTTCCGCGACGAGGCCGGCTTTCGCGAGGAATGCGAGCAGGGGCGGACCCTCGGCATGGATGGCAAGACGCTGATCCACCCCTCGCAGGTCGAGCCGTGCAATGCGGTGTTCTCGCCATCGGACGAGGAAGTCGCCTGGTCGCGCAAGATCATCGCCGCGTTCAAGGAGCCGCAGAATGCCCGCAAGGGGGTGATCACGGTCGAGGGCCGCATGGTCGAGCGGCTGCATCTGGTGATGGCGGAGCGCATGGTGGGGATCGCCGAGGCCGTTGCGGCGCGCAGCGCCGCATGACGCCGGAAAGCCGCACCGGGCGCTATTTCGAGGATTTCCGGCTCGGCGAGACGATCCGCCATGCGACGCCCCGCACCCTGCGGTCGGGCGATGCTTCGCTCCATATCGCGCTGACGGGATCGCGCTTTGCCGTCACCTCCTCGGCCGATTTCGCGCGCGCCGTCGGCTATCGGACGCAGCCGCTCGACGATCTCCTGGTGTTCAACATGGTGTTCGGCAAGACGGTGCCGGACATCTCGCTCAACGCCGTCGCCAATCTCGGCTATGCCGACTGCCGATTCTTGCGACCGGTGGCGGTCGGCGACACGCTGACGAGCGTGAGCGAGGTGATCGGGCTCAAGGAGAACTCCAATCGGCAGACCGGCGTCGTCCATGTGCGCTCGACGGGCATGACGAGCGACGGTCAGCCGGTGCTGAGCTTCATCCGCTGGGTGATGGTGCGCAAGCGGGATCAAGCAGCGGTCATCGATGCGGCGCATGTTCCGGTGCTGCCGGCGCAGGTCGAGCCGGCGGCGCTTGGCCAAGCCTGCCCGGAAATCGATCTCACCCGATGGGACGATGCGCTGGCCGGCAGCGCGATGCGCTTCGAGGACTACCAGGCCGGCGAGCGGATCGATCATGTCGATGGGATGACGGTCGAGGAAGCCGAGCACATGCTGGCGACGCGGCTCTATCAGAACACCGCGCGGGTGCATTTCAACGCGCTGAGCGAGGCCAAGGGGCGGTTCGGGCGGCGGCTCGTCTATGGCGGGCATGTGATGAGCCTGGCGCGGGCGCTGAGCTTCAATGGCCTGGCCAATGCCTTTCACATCGCGGCGATCAATGGCGGACGGCATGCGGCGCCGCTGTTTGCGGGCGGCACGGTGTTTGCCTGGTCGGAGATCCTGGAAACGGCAGAACTGCCGGGCCGCCACGATGTCGGGGCGCTCCGGATCATGACCCGGGCCACACGGGATCTGGCCTGCGGCGATTTCCCGCGCGATCCGGCGGACGGCGACGGGCCGGGGGTCATTCTCGAACTCGATTACTGGGTGCTGGTGCCGAGGCGAAGGGCCGCATAGGCTAAGCCATTGGCTCTCGGCATTGCTTTGCTGCACTGCAGCGGCTAAGAGAACCGCAACGGGTCATGGTGCATTCGTGGCGCGCTGACCCCCAGCATTCTGTGGTGACCTCATGACCGAGCCTACGGTGCGCGAGCGTCCGCTTTCGCCGCACCTCCAGATCTACCGCCCGATGCTGACCATGGTCATGTCGATCACCAACCGCATCACCGGCGGGGCGCTCTATTTCGGCATGGCGCTGTTCGTGCTGTGGCTTGCTGCCGCGGCCTCCGGGCCGAATGCCTTCGCGACGGTCCAGGCGGTGTACGGCTCCTGGCTCGGACTCCTCATTCTCATCGGCTTCACCTGGGCGCTGATGCTGCACACGCTCGCCGGCATCCGCCATCTGATCTGGGACATGGGTCTCGGGCTCGATCTCAAGTCGATCGAATGGGGCGCGGTGGCGGTGCTGACCGGCTCGATCGTGCTGACGCTCGCCCTGTGGCTCTACGTCCTGCTGCGGGGAGCCCCGACATGACCAGCTTCCGCACGCCGCTCGGCCGGGTGGTCGGGCTCGGCTCGGCCAAGTCCGGGGTGCATCATTGGTGGATGGAGCGGGTGACGGCGCTTTTGGCCGTTCCACTCGTTGTCTTCCTCATCGGCTTCATCCTGGCGACGGCGGGCGGCGGTCATCAGGCGGTGGTCACGGCGATCCGGCATCCGGTCGTCGCAGTCCTGCTGATCGCGGCGATCATCACCATC